>Ga0210042_1001527_pt1 | contig 19117 bp, 12 predicted proteins | sample CryGeymeta201518_FD_183982 | JGI IMG/M metagenome (GOLD analysis project Ga0210042, IMG submission 183982) | Groundwater microbial communities from Crystal Geyser aquifers in Utah, USA - Crystal Geyser metaG 2015-18 (SPAdes) (version 2) | ecosystem: Environmental > Aquatic > Deep subsurface >... | reverse complement strand
ATTAAACGGTAACCAAACTATTTGGGTTAATAGAAACCAATTTATCATTAACTAAAATATCTAAAACGGCGTTTCCTTCCAACTCAAAATGAGTTTCATTCTGGTAAACAATTACTTTTAGTATTTGATTTCTAAAATTAACCTTAAATGAAAAGGCTTCCCATTGTTCAGGAATTCTAGGTGTAAATGACAAGGTATTATTTTTAACACGCATGCCACCAAATCCTTCCACAATACTCATCCAGGTTCCAGCCATACTGGTTATGTGTAAGCCTTCATGGACTTCGTGATTGTAGTCATCTAAATCTAATCTTGACGTGCGCAAATAAAACATATAAGCTTGTTCCATTCTGCCTAATTTTGCCGCTTGAATGCTATGCACACAAGGTGATAAAGAACTTTCGTGAACAGTAAATGGTTCATAAAAATCAAAATGACTTTCTAGTTCTTCCGTAGTAAAATCATCTTCAAATCAAAATGCCTTTCTAGTTCTTCCATAGTAAAATCATCTTCAAAAAAGTAAAACCCTTGAAGTGTATCGGCTTGTTTAATATAAGGCGAACGTAGAATTCTGTCCCAAGACCATTTTTGATTGATAGGCCTTTGAGATTTACCTAAATGTTTGACCGTAATCAACTCTTTATCTAAAAACCCGTCTTGCTGTAAATACACCTTTTTTTCTTCAGAAAAAGGAAAATACATATGGTCTGCAACGGCTTTCCACTGAGAAACTTCTTCTTTGGAAAGTTTCACCTTGTTCATAATTCTTGTAAAATCTGAAGAATAGTCTTTTTCAATAATATCGATATTCTTAGCAGCATAATTAATGCACCATTTAGCAATGTAATTGGTATAAAAATTATTATTGACGTTATTTTCATATTCATTAGGACCTGTAACGCCTAGAATGACATATTGCTTTTTTGCTTCAGAAAATGTCGCCCGTTGATGCCAGAAACGAGCAATTCCAATTAAAACTTCCAAACCTTTCTCAGTGATATAACTATAATCTGATGTAAAACGATGATAATTATAAATGGCAAATGCAATGGCGCCATTTCTGTGTATTTCTTCAAAAGTAATTTCCCATTCATTATGGCATTCTTCACCATTCATGGTTACCATAGGATATAAAGCTGCTCCATTTTTAAACCCTAATTTCTCAGCGTTTTCTATGGCTTTATCCAAATGATGGTAACGATAGGCCAATAAATTTCTGGCTACTTGTTGATTTTTGGTTGCTAAATAAAATGGAATGCAATAGGCTTCGGTATCCCAATAGGTACTACCGCCATATTTTTCTCCCGTAAATCCTTTTGGTCCAATATTTAATCGTGCATCTGTACCCAAATAGGTTTGGTTTAACTGGAAAATATTGAAACGAATGCCTTGCTGTGCTTTAACATCGCCAGAAATAGTAATGTCTGCTCTATCCCAAATTTTAGACCAAGCCGTTTTTTGCAATTCTAAAAGCGCATGAAAGCCTAAATCTGAAACTTTATTAAGGGTTTCTTTGGCTACAGAAATCAATTCATTTTTATCATGATTTCTATCGGTAATATAACCTCCAAATTTTGTGAGCGTTATGGTATCGCCTTTGTTTACATGATTTTGATATTGAAACTCAACAAAACTTGAGGTATCAAAAACTGTTTTATCTTGATTTAAAACGTCTCCATTTAATGACACATGAGATTGCATAGCAGTACACACGTTAAAATGTGTTTTCATAGTACGCGATACAATAAAAGCTTGATGATCTTGATGATCAACACTTAAAACGTCCCAAAATTTATCATCCCAATTGGAGTCTTCATTGGTAATGCCATTATCCAGATAAGGTGAAAAATTAATTTGGGCATCATTGTTTAATGGCGTGATTTGATATTGGATAGCACCAACCTCATCAAAATCAAGGCTTAAAAATCGTTTTGAATCTACCTGAATTTGAATGGAATTTTGAAGTGTGGCTTTAAAACTTCTGGATAGCCAACCTTCTTTCATGTTAAGCTCTCTTCTAAAATTCTCAACTTTTTTACATTTGAATAAATCTAAGACTTCTTCGTTGATGGTAACATGTATTCCTATCCAATTGGGTGCATTAAGTACTTTGGCAAAATATTCTGGATAGCCGTTTTTCCACCAACCAACTCTGGTTTTATCTGGATAATAAACGCCTGCTATATAATTACCTTGAAATGTTGGCCCTGAATAAGTTTCTTCAAAGTTAGCGCGTTGCCCCATGGCACCGTTACCAATACTAAATAAACTTTCTGATGATTTAACCTGATTGACATCAAATCCTTCTTCAATGATTGACCAATGATCTGCTTTAATATAATCTTGATTCATGTTAATTTTTAATTATTACTGCAATAATAACAACTATATTTCTTTTAATTGGCTCTTTTCTGTTGTCAATAATTTTTCTAGAAAGTCCAAACTCATTTCAGTAAAATTGCTAAACACAACATCTGCTTCGTTGAGTACTGATGATTCACCTATACCAATACTAATCATGTTAGCTTTATTTGCGGCTTGAATCCCAGCAACAGAATCTTCAAATACAATACAGTTTTCTGGTTTTATTTGAATGGCTTCTGCTGCTTTTAAAAATACTTCTGGGTCTGGTTTTGCTTTTGTAACCGCATTGCCATCAACAATAACATCAAACTGGCTGAACAAATTGACTTTATTAAGTATTTCTACTGAATTTTTACTTGCAGAACCTAATGCTATAGGTTGCTTTTTATCCATTAAAAATTGTATTACCTTAATGACATCAGGCAGGATTTTTGACTCATCCATTTTATCTATATAGCTTAAGTAGTTTGTATTTTTATCAGCCATCAATCTATTAAAGTCTTCTTCTGAGAGTGTAATATCTCCCCATTTTAAAATCTTTTTTAAAGATTCAATGCGACTTACACCTTTTAATTGTTCATTTTGATGTTCGGTAAAATCAACCCCAATGCTGTTGGCTAATTTTTTCCATGCTAAAAAATGATACTTTGCAGTATCAACAATAACACCATCTAGATCAAAAATAAATCCTTTTTTCTTCATAATTTACAATTGTACTACGTCATCAACATCTTTTACTTTATACACTAATGAAGCAGCTATTAAAAAACTCACACCGCTAATCATTAATGCAAATATGGCCTGATTATTATAGGCATATTTAACCAATGGTCCGCCAATTAAGGCATTAATAATTTGAGGAATTACAATAAAGAAATTAAAAATTCCCATGTACACGCCCATTTTTTTTGGAGAAATTGAACCCGCCAAAATTGCATATGGCATTGCTAAAATACTTGCCCACGCAATTCCAACACCAACCATGGAAACAATCAACCAGTTTTCATTGGGCATGATGTAAATAGAAAGTAAGCCTAAACCACCAATGATTAACGACATGGCGTGCGTTCTTTTTCTTCCAATTTTCTTTGCAATATAAGGCAAAGCGAAAGCATAACATGCTGAAATAAGATTATAAACACCAAAAAGAATTCCAACCCAATCACCAGCATCTTGGTAAGCTTTGCTGCTGCTATCGGTATATGGTAACCCATAAAGGTGTTGGGCTATGGCAGGTGTTGCAAAAACCCACATGCCAAACAAACCAAACCAAGAAAAAAACTGAACCCAGCTTAATTGTCTCATGGTTATTGGCATTTTTTTGAAATCTTCAAAAACATCAAGCAAGCTGGATTTTTCCTTCTCGCCGTCTTTTTTGATAGCTTCAGAATGTGCTTTTTCATCTTCAAAACTTTCTAGTTCTTCGGGTGAATATTCCTTTGTTGAAATAACGGTAACCAATATAGAACCAATTAAAACAACGGCTCCAATGATAAATGAAAGAATTAAATTAAAAGGAACAACGCCTTCTGAAGTTTCATTTGAAACGCCAAACCAATGATTTAACACATAAGGTAACCAAGAGCCTATAACCGCGCCAAAACCAATAAGTGCTGTTTGCACACTAAACCCTAAAGTACGTTGGTCTGTTCTTAAATTATCACCAACCAAAGCACGGAAAGGCTCCATGGCAATATTGAACGAAGCATCCATAATCATGAGCATGCCTGCACCAACCCAAAGTGCCGGTAGGAATGCAATAAAAATGTCAGCTTGTGGCATTAACACCAATCCAATAGAGGCTAATAAAGCACCGACTAAAAAGTAGGGTTTTCTTCTTCCAAACCTACTCCATGTTTTATCGCTGTAATGACCTATGATAGGTTGAACTATCAAGCCCATTAATGGAGCAATAATCCAAAACCATGAAAGTTCATGAACATCGGCACCAAAAATTTGAAGAATTCTGCTAGCATTAGCATTTTGAAGGGCAAAACCCATTTGAATTCCTAAGAAACCAAAACTCATGTTCCAGATTTCCCAGAAACCTAATCGACGCTTTTCCATAAATAGTAAACTTAAATAATTACTATTTGATAAGCAAATAACTTATCAAAACTTAATGTGAGAAGTGAAAATATAAGTTTTGATTTGTGTCAAAGATATAAAATAATCCTATGTTTCCTAAAAAAAATTTTATTTGGTAGAATCTCTTTCTATTAATTCTGTTTCAATTACCAGAGTTTTAAAGTTCATTTCTCTATCCAACTCTGCATCATCTTCTTTATCATCAAGTTCTAATCTATCTATCAGTAAATGAGCGGCTTCTTCTCCCATTTTTTGTCCGTGCTGACTTACTGTTGTTAAACTTGGCCTGGCATGTTTAGACAACACACCATCTGTAAAACCAATAACTTGAATATCCTCAGGAATTTTTAAATCTAATTTTCTGGCAACTTTCATAGCGGTCACAGCATATAATTCATTCACCGCAAAAACGCCATCAATTTTATGGTTGTTCTTAAAAAATTGTTCGATTTCATTTTCTAAAACATCCAAATGTTCTTCTAAAGCTAAACTATCATCCAATTTTAAAATTAAACTTCCTTTTGCGTGAATTTTGCTTTCTTCTAAAGCCTGTAAATATCCCTGAGTTCTTAGTTTACCGACACTCACGTAATCCATGGTAGTAATTAATGCAATGTTTTTACATCCATTTGAAATTAATTTTTTTACGGCATTAACCGATCCTTTAAAATCATCTACAATAACTTTATCGCAGTCAATATCATTTACAACTCTATCAAACATAACAATAGGAATGCCTTGACTCATGGTTTCTATGAAATGATGATAATCTTGGTGCAATAAGGTTTCTTTGGAAATGGAAAGAATAAATCCGTCAATACTGCCATTGGCAAGCATTTCCATATTGATAACTTCTTTACTAAAAGACTCGTTTGACAAGCCAATAATCACATTGTATCCTCGTTGATTTGCAACAATCTCTATACCTCTAATAACCGTTGAGAAAAAGTGGTGAACAATTTCTGGTATTAAAATACCTATGGTTTTTGTTTTTCTGTTTTTTAGACTTAACGCAATATTATTTGGTTTGTAATTGTAAAACTTTGCGAACGCTTGTATTTTCTGGCGAGTTTCTTCGCCAATTTCTTTACTGTTACTTAAAGCTCTTGAAACGGTAGAAATGGAAACATCTAATTCTTTAGCGATCTGTTTTAGGGTGACTTTACGTTTCATTATAAATTTGCTTAATACAACAAAAATTAGTACTTTTAGTAAGTTAAAATGGTATTTCTAGCTAATTTAACAATTTCCAATCAACCTACCTATAAAAATAATAAAGTTGTCAACACGCAAACGTTTCCGTTAAGAATAATGCAAAAGTTGTTAACACGCAAACGTTTTCGCTGAGGATTTCATAATTATTTGTTAAATCATAACATTAAATTTACGTTGTTTTTTACCCGAGAAGTGAAAATATAAACTAATTAATACACTAATTTTAAAAGTATTGTATGAAAACAACTTTAAACAGCTTACTGTTTCTTATGCTTTTTGCGCCAATGTGGATATTTGGACAAACAACAGTTAAAGGAACAGTAACAGAACAATCAGTTAAAGGAACAGTAACAGAACAATCAAGTTCACAACCGCTCCCAGGAGTCAATGTTCTTATTAAAGGTACAGCAACTGGAACGGCAACAGACTTTGATGGTAATTATCAAATTAACGCGAAAAACGGAGATGTCTTAATATTCTCCTATGTTGGTTACAACAATGTAGAAATGACTTACACAGGACAACAAACCTTGGATGTACAACTTACCGAAAACACAGCACAACTTGATGAAGTGGTGGTTATTGGGTATGGTTCTACCACTAAAAAAGACGCTACAGGTTCTGTAGAAGCCATAACTTCTGAGGACTTTACAAAGGGTAATATTGTAACCCCCGAAAATCTTTTAAGCGGCCGTATAGCTGGTGTTAGCATTACCACAAGTGGGGCACCTGGTTCTGGTTCACAAATAAGAATTAGAGGAGGGTCTTCTATCAATGCTTCCAACGATCCTCTTATTGTAATTGACGGATTGCCAATTACAAATAGTGGTGTACAAGGATCTAGAGGAGTATTGGCAAGTATTAACCCTAATGACATAGATTCTTTCTCTGTATTAAAAGATGCCTCTGCTACGGCCATTTACGGTTCTAGAGCTTCTAACGGGGTTATTATCATTGTTACCAAAAAAGGGAAATCTACATTTAGTGCCTCCTATGATGTACAATACAGTTTTGGAGAGTTAACAGACAGAATAGATGTTTTCTCTGGAGATGAATTCAGACAACTAATAGCTTCTCAGCCACTTAACGGTACCACTATAAATACAAGTTTATTAGGTACAGATAGCACCAATTGGCAAGATGAAATTTTTAGGCAAACAACCTCAACATTACACAATGTATCTTTACAAGGATCTCTTTTTAAAGTACTGCCTGCAAGATTTTCTTTTGGTGTTGCAAACCAAGAAGGTGCTGTTTTAACCTCAAAATTTGAAAGGAGAAATTTAAGTTTAGCATTAAACCCAACCTTGTTTGATGACCATTTAAAAGTAAACATCAATGCTAATTTAGCTTATGAGGATAACCGATTTGGTGATTCTGGACAAATTAGCGCGGCATTACAGTATGACCCTACCCATCCTGTTTTTGACCCTAATTCTCCTTTTGGTGGTTTTTACCAACATAGAACTGGAAATATATTAGCAAGTGGCGGGCAAAATCCGGTGGCAAGATTATTACAAACTAACAATACTGGAGATTCTGAAAGAACCTATGGAAATATTAACTTAGATTATAAGTTTCATTTCTTGCCAGATTTAAGAGCTGTATTAAATCTTGGTATAGATGAAACCGAAGGTAAAACAGCAAATTTCACCTCTCCGTTAGAGGCCTCAACCAATCAGTTTAGAGGTAACCGATCTTTTGGTTTCCAAAAAAGAACCAATAAATTATTTGATGGTTATTTAACTTATACTAAAGATTTCAATAAATTTAATACTGAGTTTACCGCTGGATATTCTTATCAAAAGTTTACTTTTAATGGAAACGATACAGGTAATGCACTTAACCCTACCAGTTTTGCAAGTAGTTTTGCTGATCCAGATGTGGTTTTGATTGGTTTCTTTGGAAGAGCCAATTTTAACGTGCTTGACAAATACTTATTAACTTTTACTTACAGACGTGATGGCACCTCTCGTTTTAGTAATGATAACCGATGGGGGAATTTCCCCGCTGCAGCTGTGGCTTGGAAAATAAGTGATGAAGACTTCTTAAAAGATTCAAAAGTTATTTCTTCATTGAAATTAAGAGCTGGTTATGGTATTACTGGGCAACAAGATGTTGGTGAAAAGGATATCTTTTTGAGCCGTTTTAGAGGCGGTAATGAAAACTCACAATACCAGTTTGATAATGTGCCAATCCAATCTTTAATTGCCTCAGAAGTCAACCCAAATCTTAAATGGGAAGAAACAACTACCATAGAATTAGGTTTCGATTACGGTTTATTTAATGAAAAACTTACAGGCTCCTTAAACCTATTCCAAAAAAACTCAGACGACTTGTTGTTTGTAGCTTCTGTTGCCGATGGCACAAACTTTTCCAACAGTATAATCCAAAACATTGGGGAGTTGCAAATTCAAGGTTTAGAATTCTCATTAAACGCAGACGTTATTAAAAAAGACGATTTTAATGTTAACTTTAACTTTAACGCGACATTTTTAGATAGAGAAATTACAAAATTGGCTTTAGGACAAGATGTAAGAACCGGTGGGATTGCTGGTGGTACAGGAAATAACATCCAACTGTTAAGAGAAAATGAAGCTCCTAACTCTTTTAGCGTGTTCAAGCAATTATATGATTCTAGCGGAAATGCTATTGAAGGCGCTTATGTTGATTTAAATGGCGATAACATTATAAACGATGACGATCGTTATTTAAAAGAAAACCCAGGAGCCGATGTCATTCTAGGATTCCAATCAACCATTGACTTCAAAAACTTCGACTTAGCATTTAATTTAAGGGCAAACCTAGGGAACTATGTTTATAATAACGTAAACTCTTCAAGGGCTCAATATGAAAGAATCTTGGATAATTCTGTACTTGCTAACTTACCAACCTCTGTATTGAGCACAGGTTTTCAAAGAACTTCAGACGTAATTATTTCTGATATATACGTAGAAGATGCCTCTTTCTTAAAAATGGATAATATTACCTTAGGCTATACTTTTAAAAATGTATCATCAAGAAATTTAAAAAGCATTCGGTTATGGGGTGGCGTTCAAAACGTATTTACCATCACTAATTATAGTGGTTTAGACCCAGAAGTATTTGATGGAATAGATAATATCATTTATCCAAGATCTAGGAACATTCTAGCTGGAGTTAATTTTAAATTTTAAAAAAAAACTATGAAAACAATATTTAAAATGAACAAATCCGTTGGTTTTATATGTCTTCTTATCGTTGCATTGATATTCTCTTGTACCGATGATTTGAATATAGTACCCAATGATGATCAAACTGTTTTAAGTGAAGATTTATTTCAAAAAGAAACAGCTTACAAACAAGTTTTAGCCGGTATTTATGCTAATTTAGCATTAACCGGAACAGACGGAGCAGGAAGTTCCAATCTAAAAAACATCGATGCCGGAACCAGTCAATTTGGACGTGTCCTTTTATACGTTCAAACACTTGCAGCGGACCAAATGATTTGGTCTTATGAAAATGACCCCGGCACTAGAGAACTTCAAAGAAATATATGGACCGCCCAAAACCCATTATTATTGGGAATGTTTAGCAGGGCGCATTTATCAATTGCTTTATCCAATGCATTTTTAAGAGAAACTGCTGATGAAAAGTTAGATTCCAGAGATGTATCTGCTTCAACCAGAAGCGACATAATTGCTTATAGAGCCGAAGCCAGATTAATGAGAGCTATGGCCTATTATTATATGATGGATATCTTTGGAAAAGCTAACTTTACTACCGAAGACACACCTCTTAATTCTCAACCAGAAGTTTTTGATAGGGCTCAACTTTTCACCTTCATTGAAAGTGAATTAAAAGATATTGATGCCGACCTAGTGGACCCTAGACAAAATGAATATGGAAGAGCAGATAAAGCTGTTGCCTATATGGTTTTAGCTAAAATATATTTAAACGCACAAGTTTATATAGGAACAGACCATTATGCAGATTGCATTACCTATTGCGATAAAATTATTTCAGGAGGTTATTCGTTAGCTACAAATTATTTATACAACTTTATGGCAGACAATAATACAAACTCTGCTAAAAATGAAATTATCTTCCCCATAATATCTGATGGTTTAACAACCCAAAATTTTGGACCAACAACTGTTATGATAAATGGTTCTGTAGGAAGCTTGGAAGTAAATGGCACCGAAGTTGGTGTTAGTGCCGGCGGATGGGGAGGTGCTCTTAGAGTTAGAAAACAGTTTGCAAATCTTTGGGATAATTCATTTTCCAATGATCAACGAAATACAATTATTTTAGAAAACCGCCCTATTGATATTACAGATATCTCAGACAGAGATACAGGCTATATTGTCAAAAAATATTCAAATGCAACTTCCACAGGTGGTTTTGGCGTTGATCAAACTTTTGTTGATACCGATTTTCCTTTATATAGATTGGCCGATGTGTACTTAATGTATGCCGAAGCATTTTTAAGAGGTGGTGGTGGCACTATGGACAAATCTTTAGAGTATATAAATGCTTTAAGAACCAGAGCCAACAATTCTAATTTAATTTCTAGCGGAGATTTAACCTTAGATTTTATCTTGGATGAAAGATCAAGAGAACTTTATTGGGAAGCCCATAGAAGACAAGATTTAATAAGGTTTGGTAAATATACTGGTGGCAGTTACAACTGGGCTTGGAAAGGAAATGGCAGCAATGGCATTTCACTCCCATCACATTTTAATGTATATCCAATACCAACAGCTAGTATGGCCGCCAACCCAAATCTTACTCAAAACCCAGGGTATTAATTATTAAATGAATTAAAAATGAAGAATTTGAAAAAAATATCAATTTTTATGCTAACAGCATTTTCTTTATTGCTGTTAAGTTCATGTAATGATACCACTGACAAGTTTGTGGTATTAGAGACCAGTCCTGTTATATTATCAGATTTAACCATAGCAGATATTGAGTTAGATGCAGTTAATACAAATAACCCAGCCGTGACTTTTAATTGGACAGAAGCCGACTACGGAAAACAAGCCTCTGTAAATTATTCATTAGAAATATCTGCTGATGAGACATTTACCAATAGTGTAATTCCCGCAACCATAAATGGTAATAATACGATAACACTCTCTGTTGCTGAACTAAACACTGCTGCAGGAAATGCTGGTTTAAATCCATTTGAATGGGCCACCCTTTATGCAAGGGTTGTCTCAAATTTAGGAACTCAAAACGGATTACCTGTACCTTCAAACAGTATTAGTTTTAGTGTATTTCCATTCTTTAACTATGTATTTAATGATTTTTACATTGTAGGAGATGCAACAGCACCAGGGTGGAACAATAATAACAATAACCCCGCTTTATATAGAGACGAGAATAACAGCAATGTGTATTATTATACCGGATTCTTTGCCAATGGACATTTTAAAGTTCTTGAAACCATAGGTTTATGGCATCCGCAATATGGCACTGATGATGGAACAACGTTTTGGGGGACAACAGAAACAAATACATCACCTGAACCTGAAAGATTTCCTTTTGGTGGTGGCGATGGTATCCCAGTTGGCTTTTACACATTTACAATAGATTTTGGAAGTAAAACTTTTACATTTGAGCCTTTTAATGCTACAGGAATTACCAGTCCTGTTTCATTGTCCATACAAGGATCCAGCGTTACAACAACTGCTATGGCTCCTTTAGCCTTTGATGGTCATATCTGGTACGCTTCAAGTGTGCGTTTAACTCCTGGTGATCTTACGTTTTCAGTAGATGGAACAGCTTGGGGTAGCACTACATCATTCTCTGGAGTAGCTACTGCCAATGGAGGAAATATTCCTGTAGTTGTTGAAGACGATTATGATGTTTGGTATAACGATTTAACTGGTCGTTATATTATGATACCGGTAAATTTATAATCATTTAAAAACTAAAGAACATGAATCTATACATAAAAAAAATAAGCTTTTTTCTACTTGCTTTCACACTTGCTTTAGTAAGTTGTGACACTGAAGAAAGTTTTCAGATAACATCACCAGATCCAGCATTTACTTTACAAGAACCTGGAATTAGTAGCGTATTTTTAAACTTTAATTTGCCAGCTAACAATGCGTTTACAATTACATGGAATGATGAATTAACAGGCAGTTCTTCTTACGATGTTGAAATGTCTCTGGACGATGCCTTTACCGCGCCAGTAACTCTTGGCACAGCCAACACAAACTCTTTTTCAATTAGTGTTGAAGATTTAAACACAGCCATAAGAAACGCTGGAGCAGCAACGTTTAGAGATATAGCGGTTTACTTAAGGGTTAAAGCCGGAAGTGTTAATAGTAATAGCATTTTATATCTGGTTACCACTTACCCTATTGAAAACCCACAAATAACAAGTCCAGATAGCACCTTTGAAGTAGTTTTATCTGATATTACAGAAAATGAAACAGCATTGTCGGTTGAATGGATTGATCCATTTACACCCGAAGACCCCTCAACAACTGTAAGATATTTTGTTGAAGCTGCTGCGGCAGGAACTGATTTTGCTTCCATTAGAGAAATAGGGAATACTCAAGAACTAGCTTTTAGTTTAACCCATGCCGAGTTGAATGATATTGCTGCAACCTTAGGTTTAGAACCAGAAACAGCTGGCACCATTGATATACGAGTTCGTTCAGTCATTGAAATGACCGTTGGAAATCTTATAAGAATATCCGATCCAATAACAATTACCTTAACTACTTACGAAACTGCCTTACCTCCTACTTTATGGGGTGTAGGAGCTGGCATGCCCGATGCAGGTTGGGGATGGGCTTCTCCTATTGAGTTTTCATTACAAGGAACTGTTTACTCAGCAAATGTAAATTTAAGCCCTGATAACGGTGGTAATTTTAGATTCTTTACAGACAGCTCATTGCAATGGGATTCTCCAAGCTATAATTTTACATGGTATGAAGATAGAGGTTATACCATTGATGTAAACTTTGTCAATGCAAACGACAATGATAGTAACTTCCAATTTGTAGGTACTGCTGGTTTTTATAACATGAAAATTGATACAGCCAGTAAGACCATAACCCTAGAAGAACCAGTTATTGGCCCTACAGTATCACCTTGGGGCATTATAGGCTCTGGTTATAATAGTTGGGGGGCATTTGAAGATGCCAAGTTTTATTCAACGGACACTCCAAATGTATATGTAGCTTACGTTTCCTTAGTCACTGGTGAAATAAAATTTAGAGCCAATAATGACTGGAACGACCCACTAGGCGAGTTTACGACCCACTAGGCGAGTTTGGCGATAGTGGTGCAGATGGTACTTTAGATGCTGGTGGAACTAATATTGCTGTTACCGAAGGTAATTACAAAATAACTCTAAACTTTAATGACAATACCTATACTACTGAAGAATTTTCATGGGGTATTGTTGGTTCTGGTTTTAACAATTGGGGTACAGATGGCCCAGATGCAAAATTTACCTATGATTATGTAACTAATACGTTTAAGGTAGGTGTTAAATTAATTGATGGTGATATTAAATTTAGAGCTAATAATGACTGGAATGATCCTTTAGGAGATTTCGGTGGTTCAGGGGGAACCTTATTAGCCAGCGGAAATAACATTGCTGTTACTGCTGGTTATTACGTTATAACACTCGATTTTGAAAATGGGCTTTATTCCATTGTCCCTTCCGATGTTTTGGGCGTTATAGGCTCTGGGTTTAATAACTGGGGTGCCGATGGACCAGATTTTAGCTTTACCCCATTAAGCAATAATATTTGGGTTGCAGAAATCGTTCCTTTAATTGATGGTGAAATTAAGTTTAGATATAACGAAGATTGGAATCATCCTTTAGGAGATTTTGGCGATAGTAGTGCAGACGGTACTTTAGATGCTGGAGGAACCAATATTGCTGTAACCACTGGAAACTACAGAATTGTATTAGATCTGGCCAGTTCAACTTATCAAATAAACAAAGTGAATTAAATTTTGTGTTTAAGATTAATTGATTGAATAAAAAAGGCTAATCTAGTGTAGGTCAGCCTTTTTTTCTTAAAAATAACGTTATGAAAAAAATTACTTTTACATTCTTATTGCTTATCTCAACATTTTCTTTTGCCCAAACTTTATCATGGCAAGGTGGAATTACACCGGAAGAAACCGACTCCGCGGTCCTGTTGTTTGATAAAACAGGCACAGGTTTAGCATCATATTCAGGAACGATTTATGCCCATACCGGACTTACCATTGATGCCAGCACGCCTTGGCAAAATGTCATTGGAAACTGGGGCGATAATGGTGTGCAACCTGCTTTACAATTAGTTTCTGGCAATGTCTATAAACTCGATTTAACTCCAACTATAAAACAATTTTATTCCTATGCTGGCATAGGCACCATTACCTCTATAAATATTGTTCTTAGAAGTGCAGACAGAAGCCAACAAACCAGTGATTTAGAGATTAATGTGGGGGCTTTTCAAGTTAGTTTAACTTCTCCAACAGTAAACTCAACAACCATTATAAGCTCAGGAGGGAATTTGAGTATCACAGCTTCAAATACCAATGGAAATGCCAATTATGTTTTAAAAGCCAATGGAACAACTATCAACACACAAAATAATATAGCTTCTTATTCTTTTACCCACACCAACCTTACAAGTAATCAAAATTACGAGTTGGAAGTAACCTTGGCATCCACAACCATCGTTAAAAAATTTTCGGTCTTAATTGATCCTGTAACCGCCTTTGAAATTATGCCTACGGACTACCAAGATGGCATTACCTATTTAAACGATACAGAAGCGGTATTGGTTCTTTTTGCCATTGGAAAAGATTTTGTGTATGTAGCTGGGAGCTTTAACAATTGGCAGCCAAACGCCAGTTATGCCATGAAACGCGATTTTACAAGAAACAATAAATTTTGGATTAAATTGACGGGGTTGACACCAGGACAAATTGAAACTTATCAATATTGGGTGGTCGATAAAACGCCTATTGCAAATTCCCCTTCATTAGTAAAGACAGCCGATCCTTATTCTACATTAGTATTATCTCCTTTTGATGATCCCTTTATTCCATCATCAACCTATCCAAACCTTCCAGCCTATCCTATAGGCCAAGATAGAGAAGTTAGCGTTTTGCAAACCGCACAAACACCTTATAATTGGCAAGTCACCAATTTTGCCAAACCCAAAAAAGAAGATTTAATAGTTTATGAAGTTTTGATTAGGGATTTCGATGCCGATCGAAATTTTCAAGATCTCATTGACAAAGTTGACTATTTCAAAAACCTAAACATTAATGCCATAGAGCTTATGCCAGTTATGGAGTTTGAAGGCAACGAAAGCTGGGGCTATAATACTGCTTTTCACAGAGCCTTGGATAAATTTTATGGCACGGAAGATAAATTCAGAGAATTGGTTGATACATTTCATCAAAATGGTATAGCTGTTATATTGGATTTAGCATTTAACCATGCTTTTGGGCGTAACCCTATGGTACGCATGTGGATGAATGATCCCGATGGCGATGGATGGGGAGAACCCAGTATTGAAAATCCTTATTTTAATGAAACCGCAAAGCATAGCTTTAGTGTTGGTAATGATTTTGACCATTCCAATCCGTTTACCAAAAATTTTGTAAAAAGCACTTTAAAACATTGGATAGAAGATTTTAAAATAGATGGTATTAGATGGGACTTGACCAAGGGATTTACCCAAAATTGTTCCGAAAGTGATTTTAATTGTACCGATTCTTTCCAAGCTGATCGTGTGGCCGTTTTAAAGGAATATGCCGATCATTCATGGTCATTGGATCCTGAGCATTATGTGATTTTTGAACATTTGGGTGGCGATGCCGAAGAACAGGAATGGGCCAATTATAGACTTGGTGAAGGCAAAGGGATCATGATGTGGAGCGAAATGTGGAACAGTTACAAAAATTTAGCGCAAGGGCAATCCATTTCTATCGATATTTCAAGAATTGGACATACAGCTCATGGTTTTACAGGAAAAAGAACTATAGGCTATCCCGAAAGTCATGACAAAGATCGCATTATGTACGAGATGTTTCAATTTGGTGTTAGTGGTGTTTCTGGCAACTTAAATACCGATTTGACCAGAATGTCAGCTTTGGGTGCCGTTTTTTTAACTGTTCCAGGACCTAAAATGGTTTGGCATTTTGCCGATTTGGGAATGGACGATTCTATTTGGACCTGTTCCAATGGCGTGGTAAATAGTGATTTTGACGGCAATAATGATGGCGACTGTAAATTAGATACCAAACCGCAACCACAATGGGCAGAGAATTGGTTGGGAGATCCCAATAGAAGTCAGATTTACAGCGATTGGTCGCGAATGATCCATTTAAAAATCAATGAAGCTGTTTTTGAAGGCAATTATTCAATGACTACCAATACTCGTACGCCTAAAATATTTATTTGGGATGATGCACTACCATCATCTCAACTAAAGAATGTGGTGATTTTGGCCAACTTTAATACAATATCTCAAAACATCACACCCGATTTTCCTTTTACTGGAACTTGGTACGATTTAATGGACGAAACTGGAAGCACATCCATTAATGTAACTAATACCACAAGCCCAATTAATTTAGCTTCTGGCGCCTTTAAGATTTATGGAAATGCTGCCTCTACATTAAGTAATAATGATATCTTTTTCGCAGATGATTTAATGTTATACCCAAACCCAGCAAAAAGCTCATTTAGCATTAATAAATCTGTAGAGACTGTATCTATTTTTGATACTACAGGAAAATTAATTTCAACTTTTAAAGGTGGTTTCCAAAAAAATCACGAATTTAACATCTCTAATATTACCCAAGGTCTATACATTGTAAATTTTAAAACTGAATCCACTTCTGTTTCAAAGCGATTATTAATTAACTAAACTTTAAAACTATGAAGAAATTTTACACGCTTTTATTTTTAATTACTGCATTTGTTTTAAATGCACAAACAACAATTTTCTATCCTCAGAGAGTTGCTAATTATAGTGCATTTTTCTCTGATAACGGCGGTAATTTTGATCAAGGAACTGATCAATTTGGTATGTGGGCTAATGGTGGTGGAGCGAAACAATCTGTTGCTTGGAGAAACTTTACAGAAGATGGTACTACGTCGGGGACACCATCTACCATGGCGGTAGGTGATAGTTTCACTATTACAGTTTCTGCCACACAGGCATCGTTTGGTGTTATTGGATTGGCTTTACTTTCAAGTCCAACTTCTACAATGTCTTGGGCCGATAGAAGAAACAATTATGCCGTACAAGTAAATTTAAATGGAAATAGCGGTGCTAATGATCCATGGGAAGTGGTTTCAAATGGTGGAACTATAAATGCATCTAGTATTGGTGGTTCAACAAGTTTTGCTGATTTTAAGTTTAAGTTCACCTTAAATACTGCAACAACTATGACGGTTTCCATTAATGATGGTGCTGAAATTTTCAATATCACTTTAAACAATCAAGATATTACAGGATATTCTGTCTATTTTGCTGACGATTGGAATGGTGTTGCAAATGAAAATATTTTTTGGAAACCAACCACTGAATATACCTACGCCATAACCCTTGACAATAATGAATTTAGAAATGGAAGGATGATTTCTGCTTACCCAAACCCAACGTTTACAAGCTTTCAAATAAACCACTCTATTAATGACTTAAAAATATTTGATATTACAGGAAAACTTGTAAAATCCTTTAACGGAAATTTAAGGAAAGGATTTTTATTTGATATTTCAAGCCTAAAACAAGGGCTTTATTTAATAAAAATTAAAAATGATTCAGAACAATCATTAACCTCTAAACTTGTAAAGTTATAAGTGTTTTTTTATAAAGAAAAGTTTCTTAAGAATTTTAAGAAACTTTTCTTATTTTAAATAGACGCTAATCATAGCAATTCCATGAGGATCATTAATCTCATTTTTATGGATTTCCGGTCCAATAGAAAACTGCAAACTTTCTATTCTACTAATATCAAAATCAGATACTATATTATGTTCTAAATAGTAAGGCAGAAAACTTGGATATGGTCTTGGCAAAATAACTGTTCTGACCGGTTTTAATTCATCTAATTTTATGGTGTAATCTTTTGAAATTGTTTCAATGTCTATGACTTTCCCATAAGCTGAACCATCATCTAATACAAAAGCTATTTGGAGTTTACATGGTTTATTATTTAAAGCATATCCTTTAAATATTAATGCCTCTTTTGATAACAAATCTGTCTTTCTATCTTTAATTTGGTCTAAAATAAAATGCTTGAATGAATAATCATAAATAGGTTTGGCCTTTGAGTTTTCTTCGTCTTGAACAAATAACTTTTCCACATTCATTTGATAGGCTGCTTCTCCAAAATTTTCGGTTGGAACCAATTTAAAAGAACGCATCCAAGTTTTTACTAAATCATCTGTATCTTCAATGGCATTAAATAAATACATAGGATAATCTTTTGGTACAACCGTTACTTTGTAAGATGTTCTGTCGTAAAAATCCCAGGCATATAAATTGCCGGTTTTTCCCGACGGATAGGTTATCTCATTTCCATCTTTTTGTTTTACTATGATATTGTAATTTAAAAATCCCTTTTGAATATATTTAGAATCTATAGTTGCTTTGTATTTATAGTTGCCTAGATATTCAAACGGTAAATTAAAGTACTGACTACTTGTGTTATAACCAGATAAGCTTAATCTTTCTGGAGTTTCTTGGTCAATGCATAAAACTTCCAACGAAAACGGATTGTTTTCAGTAATTGTTTCTATAGGTTTATGCTTAAAATACAAGGACTTTACATTTGATTTTGGTGCGAAAAAATCATTCAGTTTATAAGTTTTGAAATCATCATTTTTCGACCAATTTTTTGCTGCTTCTTTTTTACTGATTATATACGTTCCTGGTCTTATTTGAAATGATTTATCCTTTACTTCAGATACAAATTCATTGCCTTCATTAATGGCTTCCACATTAAAATTACTGCCCAAATCTTCTAAATGAAGTTGCATGGAATGGGTTTCCCATTTAATAACTGCAACGGTTTTATTTGGACTGTTTCTGCCAAATAAATTATCAACCCAAAGAGCATCGGGCATAACTTCCAATCGCCATACGCCATTAGAAATTTCATCTAAAAAGTAAGCTCCCAAACCATCATAAGATACAACGGAAGAATTTCCAAAACCAGCAATTTCTTTAAGTTTTGATTGGTTTTTCACTGAAGAATCTGTGGTATTTGTATAAAAGAATTTTGTTTCTGAATTATATTCAGCTAAATCATTTTTATAGTCCACTTTGAAATCACTAAACCTTGTGTTGTTTGGATATAAACCAAAGTCAGAATACATGGGGATGTTATGAAAAACTTCTGAACAAATCTTTAAGGCTAAAGCTTTTTGGGGCGCATAATTTAAATTCATATAATGGGTATTGTACTCGGTATTATA
>Ga0210042_1001506_pt1 | contig 19260 bp, 21 predicted proteins | sample CryGeymeta201518_FD_183982 | JGI IMG/M metagenome (GOLD analysis project Ga0210042, IMG submission 183982) | Groundwater microbial communities from Crystal Geyser aquifers in Utah, USA - Crystal Geyser metaG 2015-18 (SPAdes) (version 2) | ecosystem: Environmental > Aquatic > Deep subsurface >... | reverse complement strand
GTTCCGGGACAGGAGGGCAAATCAAAAAGATAGGTCTTCGGAAACGCAATAGTGACGCGGGTTTCCGAATTTCGTGAAGGGCACTAATTACAAATAGAAGGGGTAAACTGCTCTTTTATCCCAGTGAGGAAGGAGAGCTTTACCCAACAATACCACCACAAGGACCATATTTTAGAAGCAAGGATTCTTCAAATGATGCTTTCTTTAAACCTGCCAATAATCTTCTTAGTATTGGCCGTATTAAAACATTGACTTTTAAAGGTCCTTATTGTCCTTACTTTCCACTAAGGATAATAAATCCATCGGTAGATGTGAAGTTAGAGTAAAAGTTGTCTGAAAAAAGGGAGATTAACATGCTAATTGGGAGAATAATAAGGAGAAAGGGAGTTACATTAAGTTCTTTTTTGGGAGTCTGTTTTATTCTGTTTGCAAATTTACTATTTTGTGCAGAGATAAAACAGGATACTGTAATAGCTGAAGTAGACGGACAAAAAATAATTTACAAGCAGATTATGCAGAATCCAGAACAAATAATTTTTTCTTATCAACTTGAGCATAAAAGAGAACCAAGTAAGGAGGAGATTTCCAATATAATTCTCAAGAAAGAAAAGGAACAATTGGCTGCTGAAATACATCATATAATCAAACAGAAAAAAATAAAGGAATTTGGTATTAAAGTTTCAAATAGAGAAATGCAATTGAAAATGAAGTCTTTCTATGTAGAACATAACTTAGATCCAAAGGAGATTGCTGATGAAATTAATAGGTGTGGCTTTGCATTAGCTAAAGCATTACGAGAAGCATTAGAAAATCCTGCTGAGGAGAAAAAAATATATGAACAAGAACTTTCATCACTTATGACCTACGAAGAATGGACAGGACATAGGCGCTGTTATAACACTATTGAAAAAATAGGATGGATAGAGAAATCCTTACCACAGACGGCAGAGGATCTATATAAACCAAACCCAGCGATAGAGGCCTGGTTATTGGGTGAGAAATTCAGAGATAGAATAACAAAAGATGTTTCAGTAACTGCTGAAGAACTCAGGGATTACTATAATATAGTATACGAAGGAGTGGAAAGCAAACCGACATTTGCTGAGGTAAAAAAACAACTTGAGAAAGAACTTTTGAAGGGGAAAAAGCAACGGAGAGAAAAAGAATGGTGGCAGGAGCAATATAAGAAAGCCAAGATTGAAATTAAAGACGAACGGTTTAAAGATGTAATAGATATGTTGCTACCTTTCGAAGAAAGAGAGTTGGAGTAAATTTGATAAGAGAAAATGTTTTCAAAAATCCAAGTTGGGCTATTAGTTTTTATATTCTCTGCTTGCTGGATACAGGGCGCTAATGCTATTTCAATGTATCCATCCCTTCATCGGAAGGTTGAGAAATCAACTATAATTGCTATTGGCGCTGTTACAAAAGAACAGTCTTTGTATAGAAAGGATGCTATCAAGTTAAGTGATGACGGCAAGAGCTACATAGTTCCTCTGCCAAAGCATGAAGGCACAGTATTTACAATTGCCTTCAAAGAAGTGTTGTTGGGGGATAAAAGCTTTAAAAAGATTTCAATTTTTCAAAAAGGGCGTCATGCAGAAGATATGGCTTTTTACAAAAAAGGTGCAACTTACCTGCTATTCTTGAAAGAGACAAAAATAGATCCAAAGATAGCTACTGAACATAATCTATCAAATCAAAAATATTATGAGTCTGTTTCCGGGAACCAAGGAGTATTTATTCTTTCATCTAAAGGCAAGAGAATCCTTACAGATGAGGAAAAAAGGAATCTTGAATATGTAAAAACTGTAAAGACCTTTTGTGAAGTAAAAAAGATAGAAGATGATTCTCAAAGAGTTAGACGCTGGCGAGAATTGATGCAGAGTAGCAACAAGATTTTGAGAGAAAATGCCAAAGCTGAACTTGAAAAAATGGGAATAAAAATACCTGAATAACACTGATAAATCATGAATTTAAGTTAGATAATGGTCCTTTAAAATTTTCCCAATGCCTAAAAAACAAACCAAACTAAACCTTGATTCCTCAGGAAAGCAAATTCCTCCCAAGAAGAACAAGCCAGCCCCACTCTATGTTATGGAGAGTGTTGGCCGACAAATAATTAATAGACCAGTAAGGATAGGCTTTATCTTTCCCTGGAGAGGTCTAACCATCCTCTTCGGGATTATTTTTTTAGCTGAGGTTATATTTTTTTCCATTTCTCTTCATCAGTCTTCAGGAACTATTGTGACCGACAATGCAATGAAAGAGGAAGAGAAAGCGGTTACTATCTATGCCGAAAAAGAGATTACCCCAATTACAATTACTTCTTCCTTGGAGAACGAAAGAGACCCCTTTTCTTCCTATAGCTTTAAAGAATTAGAGAAAAGGGCAAAACTGCTCTCTGAGAAAACTGCTGGTAAACAGTTCTCTATCCTGAAAGAAGGAGATTCCCTCAATCTGATTGCCTCTATCCTTAAGACTCCAGGAGAACTACCAGAGCTAAACCTGGAAGATGTTAAACTGGAAGGGAAACCAGAGAGACCAGGACAATAGAGTTAACCTGTCCTTTTTCCTTTAAAGGGAAAATCACCAAAGGAGGGGAGGAGATTTTCTTTCTCTCCAAGGATGAAAGGAGCTACTCTGTAAGAATAGGGGAGGTAATAGAAGGGTATGAAGTTCTTTCCAGGGAAGGGGATACTCTCGTCATCTCTAAAGGAAGCAATTTGTTTAGCTTGTCTTTGTCTTACAGGAAGAAGAAAACTTAAGAAATGGTCGGATGAATCCGACCGCTACAAAGTGCACTAATGACCAAATCCCAAAAAAGATACAAAATCCTGTTTTACATCTTTACCCTTCTGTTGATAAATACTCCTTCGTTCTCTGCTGATAACACTTCTCCTCAGGAACCTCTGGAATTAGAAATTACCGAAAGCATGCCGGTGGAATTACTTCTTCACTCTTTAGCCAGGACCTTCAATCAGAATATCACTATTTCCCCGGAGGTAAAAGGGGATTGCCCGGTTCTCTCCTTAAAGAAACTTTCCTTTGAGGAGGCATTAAATCTTATCTGTGAGATGATGCAGTTACAATGGAAAAAGATAAAAGATGCCTATATTGTCAGTAAACCTTCTTTAGCTCCGATAGTAATTCCCGAGCAAACTAAACTCTTTGTGGTTAAGTATATCAGTCCAGAGGCCGCTTTGCTTCTTGTTCAATCTCTGATTAAGAATAAGGAAAAGGTCTCTCTCATTCCAGAGCTAAAGACAATAAAAGCTACCTCTACCCCAGATATTTTAAAACAGATAGAGGAGGCATTAAAGGAGGCAGATTCTATAAGAGCAAAGGAAACCGAGGAGGAAATTATCACCGAAAGTATCACTACCAGATATCTTACCCTTGCGGCAGTGGTAGAACTTGTGGCTCCTGTTCTTAAAGAGGCGGAGGGTAAGTATTCTTTATCCCCAAAAACAAAAACAATCACCATTACCGCTCCCAGGAAGACCGTTGCCAAATTAGTCCGAGAGATTAAGGAAAAGGATAAGGAGACAGCTCCGGAAAGAGCCAAAGTTCCCGCTATTCCCCAGGTAATGATTGAGTCAAAGTTGGTAGAGTTTATCGGAGGTAGTAGTCGTTTCTTTAATATTGACTGGTCATATTTTAAGATTAAGGGAGAAAGATTTCCTGCCTATACCCCGGGAGAGCAAACCTCAACAGAGGTAACCACTGGTAGTCTTGCATTAGGCTTTATTAAGGCCAAAGAGAATTACCTTTTTGATTCCCTCTTAGAGACCTATATTACAGAGGAAAAGGCCGAGATTCTTACCGCTCCCAAAGCTGCCGCCATGGATGGAGAAACCGCTTTATTTAATTACAGCAAGACCTATAAGTGGTGGGAGGCTACCCCCTACTTTGATTCTGAAGGTAAGCTTACTCATACTACCTATAGTTTAGGAGAGCCGGTTGAGGTTAAGATTTCCCTGGAGGTTACCCCACAGATAGATCCAGAGGAAAAGGAGGTGGTGGTTACTCTGCATCCCATAGTAGAGGATATCATTGATTGGGTAGAACAGCCGGATTACCCTCAGGTAAAGGTTCCCAATGTCAGCAAGGAGGAATTAACCACCAAACTAAGAATCAAGGATGGGGATACGATTGCGATTGGTGGTTTAATGAAGAAAAAGGAGGAAAGTAGGATTACCAAGATTCCTCTTTTAGGAAGCATTCCTTTGTTGGGTTATCTCTTCCGCAAAACTGATATCAGCAAGAGAAGAACAGAGTTAATCATCTTCCTGACGGTCCGAATTATCTCTCCTGAATAAGATGAAGGGACGAATAATCACTCTTTTTTTACTCTTTTTCCTTCCCAAAATTTGTTTTTCTGCTACTGAGGAATTTGTTGAGGTCCGAGCATCTGAAACTGAAATCTCCTTCTTTTCTGCCGAAGGTGTTTTCCCTTTTTTAATTGCCAGACTCTATCTTGATAGCAAAGGAAAAAGAAACTTTAATCTTTTACCGCAATCCCTTTCCCTGAAGGATATTGAAGAGGGAAATCATCTATTAAAGTTAGAGGTTCTGGATAAAGAGAAAGAGGTCCATACCTCTCTTTATGAGGTCATTCTCCAAGACAAGAAAATAGCCTCTTTCCAGCTCCTTGTTTCTCAAGGAAATAGATTAGTCCCGATTACCAAGGATAAGAAAGGAGAAAAATTGCTTCTTGGACTGATAAAGCAAGAGAAAGATTTCTTACCCCTCATCTCTCTTTCTCAGAAATTCTTAGTTCTCTTTCCAGAAAGTGATTCTTCAGAAGAACTCCTTTTTAATTTAGCTAACATCTACGAAGAAAGTGAAGAATACCCTAAAGCATTCTTTTTCTATAAGAAATTCATCAAGGATTATCCTGAGAGCGAGAAATTGGGAAGAGCAAGATTAAGGATAGGAAGAATCCTTTTTGGCTATGGCAAGTATGAGGAGGCAAGGGATGTCTACGAGAAGACCCTGGCTTTTTTTTCAGCAGAGGAGGAATCGGCCAAAGGGCTGTTCCAATTAGCCTACAGCTATGAGATAGCAGAGGATTACGAGAAGGCCTCTGCTGCTTATGAAACCTATCTCTTGAATTATTTGGAGGATTCTGACTATCCTCTTGGTATCTATCGCTTAGCCAATACTTATACCACTCTTGGTAAAATTCTTCAGGGGAAAATAGTTATCATCAAGGAAGAAGAAATAGAAGAGGAGCAAACAGAAGGAAAAGAGGCTAAAGAAACTGAAGAGAAAAAACAGGAAAAGAAATCCGAACTTTCTCCGGAAGAAAAAGAGAAAAAGGCTAAAGTCTATTATATTCAAGCCTATCGACTCTATAAAGCCTTCCTTTTACTTTATTCTTCTCATCGGCTTTATTTTGATAGCCAGTTAGAGTTGGCTATTCTCTGCCAGGAATTAGAATATTATCAGGAGTCCTTAAATTATTTAGTTTCTTTAGAGAAGAAAAATGAGAATAAAGAGCTCATTCCCAAGATTCTTTACTATCAAGGTTTAGCCAAACAAAGCATAAACGAATACAAGGAATCAATTACCCTTTTCTCAAAAACAATGGATTACCAGAATAAAGAGTTCGCCCCTTTAGCCAAATACCAGAAAGGGTTAAGTTATTTTTTCCTTGAAGATTACTCCAGAGGTTATGGAGAACTAAATAGATTTACCAGTCTCTATCCAGAGCACCATCTCCTTTCTTTAGCCAGATATTATTCTCTTGCCTGCCTTTTCTATGAAGCAGTCAGAAAATATTCTTCTGAAGAAATATTTGAATTATTACAGGAGAAAATGACCCCGATTGTGGAAGAATTAAAGGGACTGGTAATGAACTATGAGGGAACAGAGGCAGGGGCTCTTGCCCAAGCTTTATCCGAAGAAGGTTATGAAATTCTGGCTCCCGAAGAGGAAATAATCGCGGTTAAGGGAATTATTGTTGACCTTTCTTCCTATATGGAAGAGGCATTAACTAAATATCCTTATGGTCCAGATAAAACCTTGCTTAAAGAAGGGATGGATTTAGTAAAGGAGAAAAAATGCAAAGAAGCTGGTGGTTATTTCTTAGCTCTTCTAAATAAATTTCCCGAGAGTAAACTGATTATTTCTGCCCATTATCAACTTGCCCTTGTCTATGGGAATCTTACCGCATATAAACAGGGAATAAGAGAGTTTAAAGAATTAATTAAAATAAATCCCAAGGATGAACTTGCTGATGATAGTCAGTATCTAATTGGCTATTATTACCTTTGCCTGGAAAGTTACAAGAATGCCCAGAGAAATTTTGAGAAGGTGATTAAGAATTATTCGGATAGCCCCAGAGCTCTTTGGGCAAGAAAGGATATTCAGATTATGGAGCAGAAAGGATTGCTGGAGAAAAAGGAGGAGGGAGTATGAAAGTGATAGAAGGGAAATTGGATGCAGAGGGTAAAAGATTTGCGCTCGTGGTCAGCCGATTTAACGAGTTTATCAGCAAAAAATTGCTGGAAGGAGCTTTGGACTGTCTAAGGCGGCATGGAGCAAAAGAGGAAGATTTGAGCGTGGCCTGGGTACCGGGTTCCTTTGAAATTCCTTATCTCGCTGACCTTTTGGCAAAAAAGAAAAAGTATGATAGTATAATCTGTCTAGGGGTAATCATCAGGGGAGAAACGTCTCATTTTAATTATATCGCCAGTCAGGTTTCAAGGGCTATTGGTCAAATTTCCTTAAGTAGTGGTATTCCGGTCATCTTTGGAGTTGTTAACGCTGAAACTATAGAACAGGCAATTGAACGCGCCGGGGCTAAGAGGGGAAACAGGGGTTACGATAGCGCTTTGTCGGCTATTGAAATGGCCAACCTGTCTGAACAGATGAAGTAGTATGGGAAAGCGGAGAAGGGCAAGAGAGCTTGCTCTTCAGGTTCTTTATCAATTAGACATAAGGGGAGAAAAAGCGGAGGAGATTCTTTGCCAATTCTGGAAACAGAATAATACTGAAAAAACGGTGGAAGAGTTTGCCAATATCCTGGTAAAAGGGGTTGAGGAAAAAAGAGGAGATATTGACCAACTGCTGGCTAAATGCGCATTGAACTGGGAATTAGACCGGATGTCAGTGGTTGACCGAAACATTCTAAGATTGGGGAGTTTTGAAATTCTTTTTTTAAAGAATATTCCTTATCCCGTCTCAATCAATGAGGCGATAGAATTAGCCAAAATATTCGGAGCTGAAGATTCTCCAAAGTTTATTAACGGAATTTTAAATAAAGTTAAGGACTTTTCACCGGCAGGATAAAATGAAAAAAGGTTTTTTTTTCCTTTTAAGAATATTTATTAGTTTTTCCCTTTTCTTTATCCTCTTAAAATTTGTAAATTTAAATCAATTTATACAGGTTTTAAAAGAAGCAAATAGGGGTATTCTCCTTCTTATTATTTTACTTAATCTAATTATTGTCCCTTTCATTTCTTATCGCTGGCAGATTATTCTTTCCTCCCAGAAACTTTTTGTCAGACTTCTCTCACTTATTCGATTAACTTTTATTGGGATGTTTTTTAATAATTTTCTTCCCACTGCCGCCGGCGGCGACTTAATAAAGGGCTGCTATCTTGTTAAGGGAAGCGATTCCCGGAAGATTGATTTAGGCGCTTCCGTTCTATTTGACCGTATTGTGGGAACAATTTCCATAATTATTATGGGACTAATCGCCACTCTTTTATATTATAAGAAATTGTCTCTTCAGGCGATTCTTTTTATTTTTTTGTTATCCATCTTTACTTTATTTTTAATTCTTTTTCTCAGAAACGAGAAGATAGCAAAAACTTTTTCCAGGCTCTTGCGTTTTCACAAATATAAAACTCTGGATACACAGAGCAGAAGAATCTACGAAAGGTTCCACCGTTATGCCCATTCGCAAGGCATGCTGGCAAAATCCATAGGAATTTCCTTCATTACCCAAATTTTCTCAATTCTGATGAATTATCTTATTATTATCAGTTTAGGCGGCAAAGTTTCTCCTTTTATCCTCTTTGTTTATATTCCTCTTATCTGGGTGTTCTCTCTTTTCCCTTCTATCAATGGTTTAGGCATTCGGGAAGGCGCCTACGTCTATTTCTTTAAAGGAATTATCGGCAAGGAAACTGCTTTTGCTCTTTCCATCCTCGTTTTAGCCCTTATTTTTCTTAATGGTATTATTGGAGGTATTATCCATTTGACAATGGGAGGAAAGGTAAAAATAAACCAGGAGAGTTGAAATGGAAAAGGTAAGATTTGGTATTATTGGAGTCGGCGGGATGGGTCAGGCTCACGCCAAAAATATTCAGGAAATTGAGGAGACCCAACTAACTGCGGTATCGGATACGGACAAGAAGACGGCAGAGAAGGTCTCTAAAGAATATAAGGTGACCGGTTTTACCGACTATAAAGAACTTTTAACAAGCGGTTTGATTGATGCGGTTATTGTTGCCACCCCGCATTACTTCCACCCTGAAATTGGGATAGCGGCAATGGAGGCCGACGTTCATGTCCTTACAGAAAAGCCAATAGCAGTGAGCGTAAAAGCTGCTGACTCTCTTTTAGAAGCGGCAAAACGAACAGGAAAAGTTTTTGGAGTGATGTATCAGAGCAGAAGTCTGCCCGCAATCAGAGTGGCAAGGGAAATTATCGAGAGCGGCCGCCTGGGAGAAATCAGGCGAACCTTGATGGTTAACCCTGACTATCGATGCCAGGCCTACTATGATAGCAGCACCTGGCGCGCCACCTGGGCTGGAGAAGGCGGAGGAGTTTTGATTAACCAGGCTCCGCACGGGATTGACCTTTTTATGTTTTTAGGCGGAATGCCATCCCGGGTAACGGCAAGAATCAGAACCAGACTTCACAATATTGAGGTAGAAGATGAAGCAGATGCTCTACTGGAATATTCTAACGGAGCCTGGGGCTATTATCTTGCCTCTACCGATGAAGCACCTTCCGAAAAACGGATTGAGATTGTGGGAGATAAAGGAAAACTTGTCCTGGAGAATGAAACGCTTAAATTTTATTCTCTAAAAACCTCTATCCCTGAATTTACGCTTAAGAATAAGGCAATGTGGGGAGGACCGGAGGTTGTTGAGGAAAAATTGGAATTTCCTGAATGCGAAACCGGCCACAGCGCCATTACCCGAAATTTTGCCCGTTGTATCCTTCAGGGAGAAAAACTTCTTTCTCCCGGAGAGGATGGAATAAAGAGCGTAGAATTTATCAACGCTCTTATTCTCTCGGGAAAGAAGAATAAACCGGTTGCTCTTCCGGTAGACCGGGAGGAATATAAGGAATTACTGGAAAGTTTAAAAAAGAGTTCCCAAGCAAAGAAAACAGTTAAGGTTCAGCGGGTTACCGACCCCCATTTCAACAAATAAATTTCAACAAATAAGGAGATTTTATGGAAAAAAAGAATCCTTTAGAAAAAAAATTATGCTATGAAAGAAAATTGGCCTGGGATGAATTTAGTCCGGAATCGAGGAAAAAAACATTAGAGTTTGCCGAAGGTTATAAAGAATTTCTAACCCGGGGAAAGACCGAATGGGAAGTTATAACCGAAGGCACAAAGATGGCCGAAAAAGCAGGCTTTATCCCTTTGGAGAAAATAAAGAAAGGAAGTTTTAAGGGAAAGAGAGTTTACGCCGATAACCGGGGGAAAAATCTGTTCTTATCAGTTTTAGGAAAAAAACCAATTTCAGAAGGAGTAAGAATCATTATTGCCCATATTGATTCTCCCCGGCTTGATTTGAAAGCGCATCCTGTTTACGAAGAGGAAAATCTTGCTTTTTTTAAAACTCATTATTACGGAGGAATAAAGAAATACCAATGGGTTACTATTCCTTTAGCCCTTCACGGTGTCGTTGTTTTGAAAAACGGCAAAAAAATAAACCTGGTTATCGGAGAAAAAAAAGAAGAGCCGGTTTTTACCATCACCGACCTTTTACCCCATCTTGCGAGTGACCAGATGAAAAAAAGTCTGGAGAAAGGCATTGAGGGGGAAGCGTTAAATATCTTAGCCGGCAGCATTCCCCATCAGAATAAAGATGTAAAGGAAAGAATAAAATTGGCAATTTTGGAAAAATTAAACCAAAAGTATAATTTTACCGAGGAGGATTTGGTTAGCAGTAATATTGAAGCAGTCCCGGCCGGAGAGGCCAGGGACGCAGGTCTTGATAAAAGTTTGATTGCAGCTTATGGCCAGGATGACCGGGTCTGCGTTTACAGTTCTCTTAAAGCAATCTGTGAATTAAAAAACCCTGAAACTACCTGTTTCTGTATGCTTGTGGATAAGGAGGAAATTGGCAGTGAGGGGGTAAACAGCGCTCAATCAACTTCTCTGCTTTCTTTCCTTTCCGAGATATTAAATCTCTCTTCGCCGAAAGCCACCGAACTTCAACTGCGCAGGATTCTTTCTTCTTCCCAGGCTATCTCTGCCGATGTTAATGCCGGAGTTGACCCTGCCTACAAGGATGTTAACGAACTTAGGAATAGCCCCAGGATTGGCTGCGGAGTTGTGCTTACTAAATTTACGGGAAAAGGAGGAAAAGGAGGAAGCAGTGAAGCAAGTTCCGAATTTGTAGCCTATTTGCGAAACTTATTTGAAAAACGAAAAGTTATCTGGCAGACCGGAGAATTGGGGAAGATTGACCAGGGAGGCGGAGGAACGGTAGCAAAATATTTGGCGAGATATAATTGCGAAGTAATCGATTGCGGGACCGCGCTTCTTTCTATGCATGCGCCATTGGAGATTGCCCATAAAGCCGATATCTACTCCACTTATCAAGCCTATTCTGCTTTTTATAAATGAAAAAACGAATTTTAAGCGGAATGAGACCCTCAGGAAAACTGCATCTGGGACATTGCGAGGGGGTTTTGAAATATTGGGCTAAATTACAGGATGAGTACGAGTGCTATTATGAAATTGCCGATTTGCATGCTCTTACCACTGATTATCAGGATACCTCAAAAATCAAAGAAAATATCAAAGAAATGCTGGTTGATTGGCTCTGCTTTGGTTTAGACCCGGAGAAAAGCGCACTCTTTGTCCAGTCTGAAGTTCCCGAGCATAGCCAACTGCATCTGCTGCTCTCAATGATTGTCCCTTTGTCCTGGTTGGAGCGCTGTCCTACCTATAAGGAGCAGTTAACCCAATTGAAAGATAAGGATATCTCCACCTACGGGTTTTTAGGTTATCCGGTATTGCAAGCCGCAGATATCCTTCTCTATAAAGCAACGGCGGTGCCGGTAGGCGAGGACCAATTACCGCACTTAGAATTAACCCGGGAGATTGCCCGGCGTTTTAATTATTTCTATAAAGAAATTTTCCCCGAACCAAAAGCCCTCTTAACAAAAACCCCTAAATTACCCGGCATCGACGGCAGAAAGATGAGTAAATCATACCATAACTGCATCTATCTTTCTGATTCAGGAAAGATTATTGAAAAAAAGGTGATGGAGATGTTTACCGACCCTGCCAGGGTTTACAAGAAAGATAAAGGTCATCCTGCCGGCTGCGTAGTTTTTGCTTTTCATCAGATCTATAATAAAGAGGAAAAATCACAAATTGAAAAAGACTGCCTTTCGGCAAAAATTGGCTGCACCGACTGCAAGAAAATTTTATCCGAGCGACTCGTTAAATCTTTACAACCTCTCTCCGAGAAGAGGAAAGAATTTGTTGCCCGGCCAAAATTGATTGATGATATCTTAAAACAAGGGAAAGAAAACGCGGGCAAAATTGCCAAAACAACTCTAAGGGAAGCAAGGGAAGCGCTAAAGATATAACCGGATGATAGTTAAGAAATTAACCAGAAAAGTTGTCCTTGGTTTAAAACCATACCAGGCCGGCAAACCCATTTCTCAACTGAAAAGAGAAAGAAAAATTTCCCGGGTTATCAAACTTGCCTCTAACGAAAATCCTTTCTCTCCGTCAAAAAAAGTAATCAAGGCTCTGGGGAATTCCCTGAAAAAAATTAACCTTTACCCTGACAGCAACGGTTATTGTTTAAAAGAGACAATTGCCAAAAAATTAAAATTAAAAAGAGGAAATATTATCTTAGGCAATGGCTCCAGTGAAATCATTGCGATGGTTCTGGAGACGTTTGTTAACCCGGCTGAAGAAGTAATTATCCCCGACCCTTCCTTTATTATCTATAAAAGCCTCATTAAATTAAGAGATGCTGTTCCGGTTTCAATCCCTTTAAAGGATTACGCTCTTGACCTTTCGGCGATGCTTAAAGCAATTAATAAAAAAACAAAAATGCTGATTCTCTGCAATCCCAACAATCCTACCGGGACCATCATTAAAAAAGAAGAATTAAAAAAATTTATGGAGAAAATTCCCGAAAACCTTATTATTTTCTCTGATGAAGCCTATCTGGAATACGTGGAAGATAGAAAGTTCGGCTCGCTCCTTCCTTATTTGAAAAGCACGAAACCTCTCGTTGTTGCCCGCACTTTTGCCAAATCTTCCAGTTTAGCCGGGTTGCGCATTGGCTATGGAATAGCAAAAGAGGAAATTATCGAACTAATGAATAGGATTCGCCCGCCATTTAATACCTCTTCTTTAGCTCAGGTAGCCGCGACCACTGCGCTCAACGAGAATGAACATCTTAAAAAGACCAGGGAAAATAACCGGGAGGGAAAAAGATATCTCTATGAGAATTTAAAGAAATTAGGTCTTTCTTATATTCCTACCCAGGCTAATTTTATTTGTGTTGACCTAAAAAGAGATGCTTCCTCTGTCTGCCGAAAGTTAGAAAAAGAAGGAGTAATTATCCGGGATATGTCTAATTTTAATCTGCCGGGTTCTTTTGCCCGGGTTACCATCGGTATGCATCAAGAAAATACCCTCTTTATCAAGAAATTAAAGAAGGTGCTAAAAAATGAATAGAACCTGTCATTGCGAGTCCGCCTCAGGCGGACGTGGCAATCTCGAGATTGCTTCGTCGCTTCGCTCCTCGCAACGACTTTGTCGATTGGGGGTCAACATTGACCATATTGCCACTCTACGGCAATCCCGAAGAGGTAAAGAGCCGGACCTGGTAAAAGGAGCGCTCATCTGCGAAAAGGCCGGAGCAGACTCTATCGTCTGCCATCTTCGCGAAGACCGCCGCCATATCCAGGATAATGACCTTTTTTTTCTTAAAAAGAGAATAAAAATTCCTCTTAATTTAGAGATGGCGGCTGCCGAGGAAATAGTCAAGATTGCTTTAAAAACGCGGCCATCCCGGGTAACCCTGGTCCCGGAAAAAAGAGCGGAATTAACCACCGAAGGAGGGCTTGATGTCAAAGGAAATTTTAAACATCTTAAAAAAACAATTGCAAGATTTAAAAAAGCCGGTATTTCAGTAAGTCTTTTTGTTGACCCGGAAATTTCTCAGGTAAAAGCTTCCCAGGAGGCGGGGGCGCAATTTGTGGAACTGCATACCGGAATCTATGCTAATCAAAAAGGGAAGGGGAAAGAAGAAGAACTGGAAAAACTAAGAAAAATGACAGAATTCGCCATTTCCTGCGGGCTAAAAGTTGACGCCGGCCACGGACTAAATTACGAAAATGTGGTTCCGGTAAGCCGGGTTTCCGGGATTATAGGATTAAACATCGGCTATAGCATTATTGGTTACGCTCTTTTTATCGGCTTGGAGAAGGCGGTAAAAGAAATGCTAAAACTGGTGAAAGAGGAAAAGGAATAGAAGTACTATGCTTTCGAAAGGATGGATTAAGAAATTATTCAAAGAAATAAGCACCTGGGTTGAAGAAGGAATCATTGAACCCAATCAGGCTGATAAAATCAAGGATAGATATTCCCGGCAATTGGAATATAATAGATTGGTTTCATCAATATTTATCCTCGGTTCTATTTTGATAGGGGCGGGTATTATTCTTTTTATAGCTTCAAACTGGCAACATCTCGGGAAACTTGTTAAAATAGGTTTAGTTTTTTCTTTCGTTTTAGGTTTCAACCTGTTAGGTTACCACTTTCGTTTTGAAAAAAGTAATCATCCGAAACTTGGCGAACCACTGCTTTTCTTGGGAGCAATTTCTTTTGGTGCGGGTATATGGCTAATTGCCCAGATTTTTCAAATTCCATATAATTATGCCAACGGTTTTCTCTTCTGGATTATCGGCATTTTGCCGGTAATATTTTTATTGTATGGAATTTCAAAGTTCCCCCTCACCTTATATCCTCTCCCCGAGGGGAGAGGGAGGGGTGAGGGGGCTAATTTATTGCGTTCTAAATCCGTTTTAGTCCTGACTTCATTGCTCTTGCCGGTCTGGTTAAGTGTTTTTATAGCTAATAATCTTTCCAATCCTGTCTATCCCTTCTTCTTGCTTCTCGCTATTATTATTTATCTTGTTTATCGGGAAAGGCAAAAAGCATCTTTATTCATCAGTATAATCGGCGTAAGCATCTGGCTTACGCATTATCTTTACCTGCAACAACCCGCGATAACGGATTATTTTTCAATAAATATGCAATTGCTCTATGGCAATCTCTTTATCGCCTATGGTTTTATCTTGTATTTCCTGGGGATGCTGCATCGTCGGGGAAAGTTCGGAGGCTTTTCTATTATTTACAAGGCGCTGGCAATGCTTTTTATCTTTATTAATAATTACTCGCTGACATTCGCTCACCACTACGCAGAATTATTCCATCCCGGAAAAGCGCAGGAGGTTGTTTATCTGCCTTTAGCGTTTCTAATCATTTACGCACTCTATCTTTTATCCGGAATAATAATTTCAAAACATCTTTTTAAGTCCCGAAATAGCGAAGAAAAGAAAGAGGCGGGAATTATTTTCCCGTTTTTGATTCTGCAGATTATTTTGATGCATTTTGGGCCATTAGGCGAGAACTTTGTTTCGATATCTTACAATATCCTATTTTTTGCTGAGATTATCGCATTTTTATATTTAGGTTATCTTTTACGGCAAGAATCTATCTTCAAATTGTCGCTCGGCGCTTTTGCCTTAAATACATTAACCAGGTACTTTGATACCTTCTGGAAGATTTTTCCCCGTTCCATTTTCTTTATCATCGGCGGGTTAATCTTAATTTTTGGCGGAATGTATATGGAAAAAAAGAGAAAGAGTGTTGAAAAAAGTATGAAAGAAAAGTTGGCAGAGGAAAGGGGATGAATAAAAAGATTACTTTTGTTTCGATAATCATAATACAGTTAATCTTTCTCGGTGGAATGGCGCTCTTCCATACCTTAGAGTTTAGCAGAGCAACCAAAATCTTGCTTGAGACAGAACCGGTAGACCCTTTTAGCGTATTTAGAGGCAGGTATATTAATCTTAATTACAAGATATCAACAATCCCTGCCACTCTATTTAAAGACTGCATCCCTCGCAGTTTAGAATCTAATGATTACGTTTACGTTGTTCTAAAGAAAAAAGAAAAATTTTGGGAACCGATTGCAGCTTACAAAAATAGACCGGAAAATACAAATTTTACTTTTCTAAGAGGTAAAGTTTACTATTCTTACTCACACAATATAAGAATCAAGTATGGTATAGAATCTTTCTTTTTAAGCGAGGAATCTGCCGACGAAATAGAGCGGGAAAGAATCAATGCCGCTCGGCAAGCCGGAGCAGAAAACCGGAATCCACTTGCCGTAGAAGTAGCGGTAACAAAAGAGGGGAGAGGCTATCCTGTAAAGCTGTTTTGGAGAGATAAAGAATATCGCTAATTTCCGAATATCTTGATGGTGTAAGAATTTTAAAAGGAGAAGAGAAAATGTTGATTGATAGTAAAGTTAGGGTAATTTGCCGAAGAGTGTTTAAGGATGCTTCTGTCCAGATTATTCGCGGTATCGTGGTAGAAGAGACTGATATCTATTTGAAAATAGAAGGAAAACTCTATCAGCAGACCATTAGTGAGAATACCGGAAGGAAGGTTGAAAAACCTGTTGACAAGGAGAATAAAACCATTTTTGTTCCTTTCCATTCCATAAGGTTTGGGGAGATAATTGAGGAAGGAACAGAGTCTGACATTCTTGACCGGGAGGCGAAGAAGGAAAAACCACTCTCTAAAACCGAAATCAAAGAAGAGGACGGAATTCTCTAAAAATATCTATTTCAAATTTTTATCATAGTGAATCTTGTCTGCTGAACTTTTATCTTGTCCTGGTATCTATCCATAAACGGCTGCCTCTTGCAGTGGAAATGTAATTGAATCTATATTCGGTGATACCGGTGATGATACTGTAGCCTTGAATGCTTTAAGCGGGGATATCACCGATATCTCTATTGAAAACGTACAAAGCCGGGTAGTGGATAGTGGTAATAATATTCGGTTATTATGCGGAAATGGATTTAGCCTTAAAAATGTTCGTATTAATGGAGTAATGGGGCTATCGGGTAGGGAGAATAGCGGGAAACGAATCTATCAGAACCTTTATAAAAAGCGGAAAGGAGAATAATTAATGGATGAATGTATTTTCTGTAAGATTGCCAGCCATAGCATACCTGCCTATGTAGTTTCAGAGAATGACGAGGTTATGGCATTCGCGGATATCAACCCGGCAACAAAGGGGCATATCCTGGTAATTCCGAAAAGCCATGCCACCAACTTATTTGATATAGAGGAGGCTTCATTTATTAAGGTGCTTTCTCTGGCTAAGAGAATTGCCAGAGTGATGCCGGAAGTTCTCGGCTGTTCCGGAATAAACCTGTTTCATTCTGCCGGGAAAATTGCCTGGCAGGAGGTAATGCATTTCCACCTCCATATTGTTCCCCGCTACCGCAGAGAGGAATTGCAAAGACCTTTTGTTTCCACTCCCGCCAACAAGACAGAATTAAAAGAGATTGCCTTAAGATTAAGCCGGAAACTCAGTAATAAATAAAGTTGTTTTCGGGTTCGATACCTGTGGTGCGTTATTTCATCAGTAATCCTATTCCGGCTAAGAGGGTAATGCCATAGATAACGTAACTGAATATCTTTCCTGAAATTCTTTTATTCAGCCAGGCTCCTAACAAGGTTCCTCCTATTACCCAGGGTATCAGGCGAATACTTTCTAAAATTGTCTTCCGGGTAATGATATTACCGGCAATGTAAGGAATTAACTTGGCGCTGTTTCCGACAAAGAAGTAGAGAAGAGCGGTGCCCACAAAGACTCGTTTTTCCAATTTCTGAGGAAGAAGAAAGAGTAATATAATCGGTCCAGCCGCATGGGCGAGGGTAGAGGTAACGCCGGCGATTATTCCCACAGTTACCCCATGCCATATTCTGGGTTTATAAGCAACTGGATTGACTTTGCGGCGAACTTTCAACTGAACGTATAGCTGAATCAGCACAATAACAACACAGATAACCCCGATGAATACACGTAACGTTCTTTCTCCATCGGTCAGTAATCCAAACTTCTTTAAGAGCAAAGAACCGATGCCTATGCCCAGAATACAGCCCGGAATAAGCATTGAGAGGTTACGGAAATTCTGCGTCCTGGGATAATGTAAGAGAGAAAAGATATCCCCGGTGATTAATAAAGGAAGCAGCACCCCTAACATCCGGGTTGGAGAGATGGCGATGGTCATCAAAGGGACTGCCAGTATAGCTATGCCGGCTCCAAAACCCGCTTTAGAGACGCCCACAAGTATACTTGCAATCCAGCAGAGTAATGTAGAAGTCATATCAGTTTTTGATAGTCTATCACAATAAAACTAATAAAGGAAAATTTTTGGAAATGATTCCTGAATCCGTGGTAAAATTGATTGGAATTTCAAGGAGGGATAATGCCGGAATTACCTGAGGTGGAAACGATTAAGCGGCAGTTGAAAAGAGATATCCTAAATAAAAAGATAAAAGAGATTATCGTAATAAAAAACAAATTAATCAAAGGAACCTCCCCGCAAACTTTCAAATCAAAAGTTGAAGGAAAATCTATCCGGGATGTCTCAAGAAGAGGCAAAGTTTTAATCATAAAACTGGAAGAAGACTTATTCCTTATTTTTCACTTAAAAATCAGCGGCTGGCTTGTCCTGAGTGAAAAGATAGAAAAATTCTCTGCCGTTGCCTTTAGATTTGAGGATAATAAACTATTGAATTTTTGCGACACCCGGTTATTCGGGGAAATCCGGCTCATTGATGATTGGAGAAAATTCCCTTTCCTCAAAGAGATGGGACCGGAGCCCCTGGACTTAAATAGAAAACAATTCGTAGAACTCTTTGAGAAGAAAAAAGGAAAAATAAAGCCCCTTTTGATGGAGCAGAAATTTTTAGCCGGAATAGGCAATATCTACGCCCAGGAATCTCTTTTTTGCGCGGGGATTCACCCGGAGCGAAAAGTAGAGAGGATTAAAAAAGAAGAACTGGAAAAGATTTATCTCTGCCTTATTTCCATCTTAAAAGAAGCGATAAAAAAGAAAGGCACTTCGGCAGATACCTACCGGCAGATTAATGGGGAAGATGGCTCATATCTTCCTTTCCTGAAAGTCTATCAACGCGATAGAAAACCCTGCCTTAAATGCAAAACCCCAATAAAAAGAGAAGTTGTCGGGGCAAGAGGGACCTGCTTTTGCCCCCACTGCCAGAGATAAAAATGTTTAAGATTGTGGGAGACATCTCCTGATGTCGATGGACTGGAGACCTTTCCCACAATGTAGTGCGAACCTTTCAGGTTCGCTTTGAAATTCCATACAATAAATTTAGATTGGAAAAGAAAAGATTTGAAAAACTTGTGGCCGAGGCTATTGAGACTCTCCCGGAGAAATTTCAAAAGAAGATACAAAATCTCAATGTAGCGGTAGAGGATGAGCCTTCCGATGAGATTCTTCGGCAACAAGGAATAGGACAAAGCAATACTCTGCTGGGATTGTATCACGGCGTTCCTCTGAAAAATAGAGGTGTGAGTTATACCAACGTCCTTCCCGATAAGATAATTATCTATCAGAAGCCTATCGAAAGATTATGCCGGGACGAAAACGAAATAAAGGAGAAGGTCAGGGAAGTTTTTAGGCATGAACTCGGACATCATTTTGGTATGAGTGAACAGGATTTGCGCTCGATTTAATCAACACTTGACTTTTGAATATTTCTGGGGATATAATCAGGATGGAAATGAATAATAAGGAAAAAGGGAGCTTACCATTACCTGAGATATTGGCTATCAATATCTGCGATCAAATTATTCGTGATAAAAATACCAAGAACTTAACCACAAAGCCACCAAGACTCAAAGAGCACCAAGAAAAACTAAAATAGCAACCACGAATTACGCGAATTAATCGAATTCAAAAAACAAT
>Ga0210042_1001503_pt1 | contig 19290 bp, 21 predicted proteins | sample CryGeymeta201518_FD_183982 | JGI IMG/M metagenome (GOLD analysis project Ga0210042, IMG submission 183982) | Groundwater microbial communities from Crystal Geyser aquifers in Utah, USA - Crystal Geyser metaG 2015-18 (SPAdes) (version 2) | ecosystem: Environmental > Aquatic > Deep subsurface >... | reverse complement strand
GTATAATAAAAAATTAAATATGCTTAAAGAATTTCCTTCCTGGTTGAGGAAGAGAATTATTATCAATAAGAGAGGAGAAGAAACCTCGGGAATTCTTAAAATCTTGCATCTTCATACTGTATGCGAGGAGGCCAGGTGTCCTAATATTAATGAATGCTTTAGCCAATCTACCGCTACCTTTATGATTTTAGGAAACATTTGCACTAGAGATTGCCGCTTCTGCGGAGTGAAAAATGGCAAGCCCTTAACCATTGATAATGCCGAACCATTGCGGGTAGCTGAAGCATCCAAAAAATTAAATTTAAAATATGTTGTGATAACCTCGGTAACAAGAGATGACCTTTTTGATGGCGGAGCGGTCCAATTTGCAAAGACTATCAAAACGGTTAAAGAGAAAATTCCGGAAAGTAAGGTTGAGGTTCTTGTTCCGGACTTTAAAGGTTCTCAAGGGAGTTTGAAAAAAATCTTATTATCTAAACCGGATGTTTTTAACCATAATGTAGAAACGGTAAAAAGACTTTATCCAAAGGCAAGGCCGCAGGCAAATTATAGCCGATCTCTGAAGGTTCTAAAATTTGCCAAAGAGGCAGGTTTTGTCACTAAATCGGGGATGATGTTAGGTTTGGGTGAAAAGAAAGGAGAGGTAATTAAGGCGATGGAGGATTTGCAGAATATAGGTTGCAACCTTCTTACTCTCGGTCAATACTTGCAACCGAACAAAAAATGTCTTGAGGTAGAAAGATTTGTTCCTCCTGAGGAATTTTCTGAATATAAAGAGATTGGCGAAAAATTGGGCTTTACCTCGGTAGTGGCAGGGCCATTTGTACGCAGTTCCTATCATGCAAAGGAGATGGCGGAAACCTATGAACAGAAAAGAGGTTATTGATTGGCAGGAGGCAGGGGTGGTTTCAACCGGGAAAAGTCCCTTTTGTAAACTGCGATCAGTCCCAATACGAGCGGTGAAGATTAAGTCAGGTTTCTGGCAGCCGCGGATAGAAATAAATAAAAGCCAGAGCCTGATGGATATGTTTGATCTTCTGCAGGAACGCGGGGCGATTGATAACTTCAGAATTGCTGCCGGAAAGAAAAAGGGCAAACATGGTGGATTTTTAGGTTCCGACTCTGACCTCTATAAGTGGATAGAAGCGGTGGCATTCGCTCTTCAATCAGAGAATATCCCCAAATTAAGCAAAATTCTCGAGAAAACCGTTGATGAGGTGATAGAGGCTCAACAAAATGATGGATATCTGGTTACAGACTTTATCTTTGGCAAGAGGGTAAAGGAAAGATTACAGGATTTGGGTAGGAATCACGAATTCTATTGCGCCGGTCATCTAATCCAGGCGGCGGTAGCCCATTACCGGGCAACAGGAAGTAGCCGGCTCTTAGATGTCGCCAGGCATTTTGCCGATTATTTAGTAGCCACCTTTGGACCAGGAAGACGTCAAGGCCATTCCGGCCATCCAGAATTAGAGATGGCGATGGTGGAGTTATATAGAACTACTGGGGATACAAGGTATCTTGATTTTGCCGGTTATCTTCTCGCCGGACTTAATTTCGCATTTCTAAAATATCTTTCCGGTCATGCGGTTCGTGTGGCTTATATGTGCTCTGGGGTGGCTGACTACTATGCCGAGACCGGGGATAAGAAAATGTTGGAGACTCTAAAGCGACTATGGGAGGATATGACCAGTAGCAAAATATATATAACCGGAGGTATCGGCTCCCGCTATGAAGGAGAAACTTTTGGGGAACCATTTGAACTACCTAATATGCGTGCCTATACCGAAACCTGTGCCGCTATCGGCAATATCTTCTGGAACTGGAGGATGTTGCAACTTAATGGAAAGACATGCTTTGCCGATTTGATGGAAACAATATTATATAATGGTTTTCTTTCCGGCGTATCATTAGATGGGTTGAAATATTTTTATCGTAATCCGCTCGCCTCTTCAGGGATAATGGTGCATCAGCCTTACTACGAACCTGATGGTATGAAATATTCTTATAAAGAGCCTCCCTCAGGAAGTACCGCCGCCCGTCAACGGTGGCATGGTTGTTACTGTTGTCCACCAAATGCTGCACGGATGCTGGCTTCCCTGCCGGGTTACTTTTACAGCATTAGTGATGAAGGAGTCTGGATACATCTTTACGACAACTCACAACTTGACTGGCATCTTGATAATGGCAAAAAGATTTCTTTAATTCAACAGACCCACTATCCTTGGGAGGGAACGGTTGATATTACCGTTTTACCCGAGGAAGAAATGGAGTTTAGTCTATTCCTCAGGATACCTAACTGGTGCAGGCAGGCATCCATTTACCTCAACGGCATAAGAGTATCGCAGATACCTTCCCCGGGAAGTTACCTTAAACTGAAGCGAAGATGGGAAAAAGGTGATACGGTGCATTTAGAGATGGAGATGCCGGTGGTTCTTTTTGAGTGTGATCCCCAGGTGCGTGAGAATTTAAGCTCTGTTGCTATCCAACGGGGACCATTGGTTTACTGCCTGGAAAGTATAGACAATCCCGACGTTTCAATTCCTGATCTACAACTGCTGATTAACTCCCAAAACCCAGGGCAGAACTTTACCTTGGAATTTCGTTCCGACTTTCTGGGGGGAGTCAGTATTTTGCGAGGAAAAGGAGTCTTATTCTCTACTCATTGGAAAAGACCACTCTATCAGCCAATGAAGAAACAGTCAGTTTCGACTAAAGAAGTACAGGTTACAGCAATTCCATACTACGCCTGGGCCAATCGTGGAGCCTCCCAGATGGAGGTATGGCTTCCCTGGCATGCCTCCACAAAAACCCTTTAGTTTTAAAGTTGTTGACAAGGTTCATTATTTGTGATACACTTATTCAAAAAGGAGGAGACCAAAATGCCTACAAAGAATCCAAGATTAAATGTGGTTCTGGAGCCACCAGTTTATTTGTCGATCAAGAAGCTTGCAGAAAAAAATGGAGTTTCCTTATCCTTGGAGGCAAGAGACCTTATTAGGGAAGCCCTTGGGATATATGAGGATAAATACTGGTTGGAGAGAGTAGAAGAAAGAGAAAAGACCTTTGATCGAAGTCGTGTTCAAACTCATAATCAGGTTTGGAAATGAAGTGGCAAGCAATATACCATCCTGATGTTGAGAAAGAAGATCTGCCCAAAATACCCAAAAACCTTCAAGCCAGAATAAAGAAAGCTATTGAGTTAAGGTTGCTTCAAGATCCTGCCTCCTCAGGAGAACCATTAAGAAAAAGTCTGAAGGGCCACAGGAAACTCAGGGTGGGGAACTACAGAGTAATTTATAGAATTGAAGAATCCACTGTTTTTATATTCAAAATAGGGCATCGCAAAGAGGTTTATCGAAAATGATTGAGTCGGAAAGAATCAGAAATCTGCCGCCTTATCTCTTCCACCATATCAATGAGCGAAAGTTAAAGGCCAGGCAGAGCGGTCATGATGTAATTGATTTAGGGATGGGGAATCCAGACCAGCCGACGCCTCCCCATATTGTAGAAAAACTGCGGGAAGTTGCTTTGGACCCTAAGGCGCATCGCTATAGCGCTTCCCGAGGAATCAAGCATTTAAGAAAAGCAATCTGTGATTGGTATGAAGAGAAATTTAACGTAGAACTTAACCCGGAAACAGAGGCCATCGCAGTGATTGGCAGTAAGGAAGGGATTAGCCATTTGATGCTGGCTATTCTCAATAAGGGAGATACCATTCTTATTCCTAATCCGACTTATCCTTCTCATCTTTACTCGGTGATTATTGCCGGGGGCAATATCTACGATATTCCCTTATTGCCGGAGAACGATTTTCTACCCGATTTTTCTCTTACCTTTCTTGGTCAATATCCTAAACCAAAGGCACTTCTTTTGAGTTATCCCCATAATCCGACTACCGCAGTGGTAAACCTGGAATTTTTTGAGAAAGCGGTGGAATTTGCTAAAAAAAATGACCTTTTTGTGATTCATGATTTAGCCTATTCTGAAATTTGTTTTGATGGATACAAGAGTCCAAGTTTTCTCCAGGCCAAAGGAGCAAAAGAGATTGGAATGGAATTCTGCTCCCTTTCCAAGACCTATAATATGGCCGGCTGGAGAATTGGCTTTGCGGTGGGCAATAAGGACCTTATTGGCGCTCTGGCTAAATTAAAGACCTACTATGACTACGGGATTTTTACCCCGATTCAGGTTGCCGGAATCACTGCTCTGAGGGAGTCTCAGGAATGTGTAAACGAGATTGTCGCTACCTATCAGAGAAGAAGAGATGCTCTTGTCTCCGGTTTAAATTCCATGGGCTGGAAAGTGGAGAAGCCAAAGGCAACGATGTACGTATGGGCAAGGATTCCCGATAAATTTCAGAAAATCGGCTCAATGAAGTTTTCCCTGGACCTGCTGGATAAAGCAGAAGTAGCGGTTAGCCCGGGGATTGGCTTTGGCAAATTCGGGGAGGGATATGTAAGATTTGCTCTGGTAGAAAATGAGCAAAGAATCAAACAAGCCGTAAAAAATATCAAAAAATTTATAATCTAAAGTGGAAAATATAGAGAAAAAAACAGAAAGAATTTCTGTCTGGTGGAAGGGAGAAATTACTGATCGAGCCTGTTGTTCTTTTGCGATTTCCAAACAGAATAAGAAGAAAACGGCAGAAGAAAATGAACCTTCATTAAACAGTTATTGGTTATCCGAGAATGAAGAACCTGATTTAGAGAGTTTGGTTAATCGACAAATAGAAATTATCAATTCAAATGTTTATTTTGGGGAGGAAATGCCAACATTTCCTCATAAGTATGGACGACGTGGAACACCAATGATTTTAGCTGCTTACTTGGGGGGAAGGGTAAAATTTAGAGAAGATACAGTTTGGGTAGAACCAGTGATTGAAAATTGGAAGAAATTTAAAATTCATTTTGATTCGGAAAACATCTGGTATAGAAGGAGTTACAATTTTTTTAAATTAGCGGTGGAAAAGTGTAGCACACATAATATTATTCCCTGGCTTCCCGATTTTGGGGATGCTTTAACCGTATTTTCTCTTTTGCGAGGGACAGAAAGATTACTCCTTGATTTAGTTGATGATAAAAAAGCGGTTTTAGAAGCCAGGGATAGATTTATTCAGCTCTGGCCAGAATTCCATAAGAACTTCTACCAACTGTATGCTCACAAATTCCCTGGCGATAGCTCCTGGCTTGTTTGGGCTCCGGGAAAAACCTATGCCTGCCAATGCGATTTCAGCACGATGATTTCGCCCGAGATGTTTAAAGAATTTGTTGTGCCGGAGATAGAGACAATCGGCAAATATTTAGATTACATCATCTGGCATCTGGATGGTCCGGATGAAATAAGGCACCTGGATATCCTTTTGAATTTGCCACAAATAAAGGCAATTCAGTGGGTTCCGGGGGCAGGAAATCCTCCCGCGGTAAAATGGTTTCCAATGTTAAAAAAGATTCAGGAAAAAGGGAAAAGTCTCATCATTTATGCTGAAGACGAAACGCAGGTAAAAATTTTATTGAAGGAACTTTCTCCCCGGGGACTATTTATTTCCGGAGGATTTACCGGTAAAACAGAGAAAGAAGCGGAAGAATTTATGAAGATGTTCTCCCAATGAAGATTTTAGATAAGATGACCCCACGAGAACGATTTATTGCCGCATTGGAACGAAAATTTTTGAAGGGACGAGTTCCTCATTTTGAATTGGTTTTCTTTCTTACCATGGAGGCTTTTGGCAAGGTGCATCCTTCTCATCGCAGTTACCATCAATGGGGGCAGATGAGTGAGAAGGAACGAAATCTTCATCGGAATGAGATAGCTGATATTTATATTGTTACCGCAGAAAGATTTGAGCATAGTGCTATTTTTCTGCATCCTAATCCTAATACTGAAGAAGAAACTTTATGGAAACATTATGCCTATTCTTGACCAGCTTGTAGAGGCTCATCCTCACGCTCTTCATTCCCTTGACCCACAGGCAGATGTTGATATTGCTGAAGTTAAGCGTCTATATGGAGATAAGGTTTGCTTGATTGGCAATGTTAATTGTGGATTACTACAAACCGGCACTGACGCTGAAGTAATAAAATCAGCCCGCTATGCACTTTCCAATGGAATGCCGGGAGGTGGCTACATCTTTTCCACCAGCAATTGCATCTATACCGGGATGAAACTTTCCCGCTATGAATTGATGCTGGATGTCTGGCAAAAAGAAGGAAAATATGACTAAACAAGAGATAAATTTGAGAATATTTAAGAAGAAGGAGATACCTGAAGTTTTCTTCCAGCCCCGCATTGAATGGTGGTACCAGTATAATAAGGTTCAAGGGACTCTCCCAGAAAGATATCGGAAAATGAGTTTGAAAGAGCTTTTTGATGATTTAGATGTATCCATTAGGTATTTTAGTTATGCTACAGGACTGCCAGGGACGATAGGAGTGAACCATTCAAAGGACGTAAAAACAGAAGAGAAAATAGAGGGGGAGAAAAAATTTATCATTACCACTACTCCGAAAGGTGAATTGATTCAGGAAATGAAGCAGTCCTCTGATGGAGGTTGGCGTATTACTAAATATCCTATTAAAAATGGAGAAGATGTGGGGAAAGCAATATGGCTTTTTAGGAATACAACCCATAGTTTTATCAAGGAAAATTTCGAAAAAGGAAGTCAATTTTTTGGAGATAGAGGAGAACCACAGTTTTTCGTTCCTCGCAGCGGCTACCAACACCTCGCCCTGCGTGGAATGGGGCTGGAAAATCTGATATACGCTTTAGCCGATTTTCCGGAAAAGGTAGAAAGATTAATGCAGGCAATTGAGAATTCCTATGATGCCCTTTATGATGAAATAATCTCCTATGGAAAAGCAAAAATAATAAATTTTGGGGAGAATATCGATGGCAATATCGTTTCTCCTGCCTATTTTGAGAAATACTGTATTCCTTTTTATGAGAAGAGAGCAAACCAATTGCAGAAAGCAGGCATTCATACCCATATCCATATTGACGGAAGTTTTAAGCCTTTACTCAAATACTTAAAAGATTTACCATTTGATGGTTTAGAAGCTCTTACTCCTTTTCCCCAGGGAGATGTAACCATAGAGGAGATGAAGGAGGCAATCGGAGAGAAGATATTGCTTGATGGGATTCCGGCGATTTTATTTCTTCCTAACTACCCGATGAAAGAACTTCAAGAATGTGTGGAAAAATTGATAAAATTATTTCATCCGCGTTTGATTCTGGGAGCATCCGATGAAGTTCCGCCTCCGGCTGATATAGAAAGGGTAAGAGATATTTCCCAATATTGCCAAAATTGGTATAAAAAGGAGCAAAAATGAAGCAGGAAGCAGTATTGAAAGGGGTCTTTTTGAAACAGAAAGAGTATGGAATAAATTGGCCTGGTGCATGTTATGACATAAACACTCACATTAAAGAATATTCAGAAAAACTTTCTAAAATGGCAGAAGAACTTAATGTTAGGATAGATTTGGAGAATCCCCTTTGTGATGAAAATGATGTAATAAAATTATCCGACAGTCTTAAAAAGCGACCTCTAGATGGTATTATAATTATAGCCTTAGGTCTGGAGACATGGGAATTGGCCAGAAGAATTGTTGAATTAGGAGTTCCTTCTGTAATCTTTACTCCCTATTTTTGCTTCACAAAGCACATCAAGGAACTATCCTATAAAAAGGGAGTCTGGCTTATTTCTTCTCTTGATTTTGATACGGTAAGATACGGGATAGAGATGATAAAAACCATTCAGCAACTTCGAAGTAGTCGAATTGTTGTGCTTCAGGGAGAAGAAACAACCCCAAAAGATACAGTAATCGCGAAATTGGGCACAAAAGTTCGGACAATAGGTAGTCAAAAATTCGTGGATGAATTTAATTCGGTTAGGGAAACCGAGGAGGTTTTAGCGATAGCCTCTGAATATATAAAAAATGCCAAAAAGGTCGTTGAGCCAACAAGAAAGGAGATTATAAATGCTACAAAAACTTATATTGCTTTGAAAAGGATACTTAAAGAGTTTGAGGGGGATGCTATCAGTATAGATTGTTTGGGGTTACTGCGCCAGCAGCTCATTCCTGTTACGCCTTGTATCGGTCTTTCAAGACTGAATGATGAGGGGATACCAGCGGGTTGCGAAGCAGATATTGACTCAATTCTCACCATGATTATTTTGCGCCATTTATTTAACAAGCCCGGCTTTATTGGTGACCCAACTGTAGATACGGTAAAAAATACCTGGATTAATTCACATTGTACTTCGGCTACGAAACTTGCTGGGATAGGGGAGAGTTCTGAACCTTTTCTTTTGAGAAGATTTGGACATCTGCCTTTAGGTGTTTCTCCTCAAGTTCTTTGGCGCGAGGGACAGGAAGTAACCTTAGTCAAATTTCAAGGACCTGATGAAATGGTGATTGGCTCAGGCAAAGTTATAGGAAATATTGATACTCCTCCTGCCGATATATGCGTAACATCTGTTGAGATAAAAGTAGATGGAGTGAAGGATGTCAGAGAGACAGAAAGAGAGATAAAAGCCCTTCACGTTTTGCTTATCTATGGTAACCACGTGAAAGATCTCAAGGCTTTTTGCCAATTAATAGGGATAAGGACTTCTTTGATTTAGGTAGACATCGGGGGGTTAGGTTTCCACAGTTGCTATAAGATTAACCTGAAGGACTAATTGCGATACATCCTTGATACTCTTGCTATAATATACTCGCCATTGTGTCGCAAGCGAAGAAAAGCAATGGTGGTCATATCAACTTCAAGGGAGAATTCCGACACAATTACGCGTATTTCCACTAAAGCCAGTGTAATCAGTAGGTGGCGGAATTTAACAAAATTGTTTCTAACCCACCCAAGAGGTGGGATAGGTTAAATCTAAATGAGAGCTAATTTCTCTGAGAAGAATAGGGGCACGCAAAATTATATCAGAGCAATTGAGTTTCAAAGTCCAGAATGGATTCCTTGCGTAGTATCAATTATGTCGGCTACCTGGAGAAAATATGGAGAAAAAATAGAGGAGATAGTTCTTAACCACCCCAAACTCTTCCCTAATTATAAAAAGGGTGATTTTAAAAAGATGAAGTTAAATCGGGCTTACCAAAAAGGCAGATGGAAGGATGTCTGGGGCATAACCTGGGAGAATATTGAGGATGGTTTAACTTCTGCGTCGGTTGAGGCAGAAGCGCCTTTGAGAAACTGGGAGGATTTAAAAAACTACTCCGTGCCAGACCCTCTTTTATTTGATTGGTTCGGGGAAAAGATTGATTGGAAGGAAAGAAGAAAAGGATTGGAAAATAGTAAAAAATAGGGAGATTTAGCAAGCGGTAGTTTGGTCCATGGATTTATGTATATGTGGCTTTATTATCTTCGTGGATTTAACAACTTTATGCTGGATATCGGTAGCCGTGAGCCTAAACTAAATCACTTAATTGAGATGGTTTTGGACTATAATCTAAAACTGGTGAATAAATGGATAGAAATTGGGGCTGAAGCAATTTATTTCGGGGATGACTTAGGAACCCAAAAATCCTTACCCATTTCTCCTGCAGATTGGCGCAAATATCTTAAACCCTGTTATCGCAAAATTTTTGGTGTCTGCCAGGATGCCGGAGTATATGTTTATCTACACTCCGATGGTCATATCTTGGAGATTATAGACGACCTTATTGAATGCGGGGTGAATATTATTAATCCTCAAATTCGAGCTAATGGTTTTGAAGAACTCGCAAAATTCAAGGGAAAAATCTGTATCCACCTGGATTTAGATCGACAACTCTTTCCTTTTGCCCGCCCGGAGGAAATTAAATCTCATATTCAGGAAGCAGTGAACAAACTTAACTCCCAAGAAGGAGGTCTGATGCTTCATGCCGAATGCGAACCGGATGTTCCTCTGGAGAATATTGAAGCGATTTGCCAAGTCCTTGAATGAATCTGCCCATGTAGCTCAGCTGGTAGAGCAGAGCATTCGTAATGCTAAGATCGCTGGTTCGAATCCAGCCATGGGCTCTGATCGACGAAGAAAATGGTCCAAAAGATAATTCTTGATACTGATATTGGTGATGATATTGATGATGCCTATGCGCTTGCTTTGGTGCTTGCCTCTCCTGAAGTTGAACTTTTAGGAATAACAACTGTCTTTGCCAATACGTGTGCGCGGGGAAGGCAGGCGCAGACATTACTCAAAATTGCTGGACGAGAGGAAATTCCGGTAGCAGCAGGATGCGGTGCCGTTATCTCACCGCGCATCATCTATGGAGAGAAAAATCTTAATTATAAAAAACGACCGGTTCAATCAGCAACATTCTGGTATCTTAATAATGTAAGACCACACCAGTATGATAGTTGTCTACCAGAGGCAGAATTACCTGCACTCTATAAAGACCACGCCGTCAAATTTCTTATTGATACTCTTCTGGTTGGAGATGGTAAGATCATCCCGGTAACTATAGGGGCTATGACCAACCTGGCAATGGCCTTAATTATAGAACCAAAAATAGCATTAAAAATTCCCCGTATTGTCTCTATGGCCGGAGCATTTGACCGCCACTTATCCGAATGGAATATTCGCTGCGATCCGATTGCTGCTGCTGTTGTATTTAATAGCGGTATCCCAATGACCGTTGTCGGATTGGATGTAACCACAAAGTGTATATTTAACCAGGAACATCTGAATAGGTTAAAAGCATGCAATAGACCGATAGCCGAAAATCTCAGTAAGGCAACAAAACTTTGGTCAGGAAAATATCCGGTACTTCATGACCCCCTTGCCATAGCAACAATTTTTAAACCAGATTTAGTGGAAACTAAAAATGGTACGGTTTCTGTGGAGCTAAACGGCAATAAAACCTATGGTTTTACCATTTTCAAGGAAGCAGAAGAAGAGAAACCCGGTCCACATGATATTTGCGTTGCTGTAAAATCAAAGGAATTTCTTGAATTATGGCTGGGAAGAGTATTGCAGTTGTAAGATTGATTTTAACAGGGATTTGACAGGAGAAATCTATTTATAATACTATCTTTTCCAGAGGAGGGATAAAATGACCGATAGAGAAAAGTTTTTAAAGATCGCAAGATTTGAGCTAGGGGGAGAGGTCTTTCTGCCCTCTTGCTGGCAGTGGTTCTGGAATGGCACGCTGGAAAGATGGAGAGGAGAGGGACTTCCAGGGGATGTTCACATCCAGAACTATTTCGGATTCCAGAGAATGGAATATATTCCGATAAATATGAGTTTGATTCCGGCCTTTGATGTAGAAACTCTAAAAGAGGATGTTACCACTAAGGTTATCATTGATTCAGATGGAGCAAAGAAGAGAATATTTAAGGAGAACCGGGAACTCTCTATGGACCAATGGATAGAGTATCCGGTGAAGGATAGAAAAACCTGGCAGGAATATAAAAAGAGGCTTAATCCACATTCCCCTGCCCGCTATCCCCTCTGGTGGGAGAAAGAAAAGGAAAGGTATAAGGAAAGGGATTATCCATTAGGAATTAGTGTGGGAAGTTTCTTTGGTTGGCTCAGGAACTGGATCGGGATTGAGAATCTCAGTTATTTGTTAGTTGATGATCTATCATTAATTGAAGAAATTGAGGAATATCTTGAATATTTCATCATAGAAATTCTAAAAGGGGTTTTGAAGGACGTGAAGTGTGATTTTGCTCACTTCTGGGAGGATATGGCCTATAATAAAGGTTCTCTGGTCTCGATGGAATTTGTTAAAAAGTATATGATGCCCCATTATAAAAAGGTGACTGATTTATTACACAGCAATGGGATTAATGTGATTACTCTTGATTCCGATGGCAATGTCTGGGAATTGATTCCTTTTTGGTTAGAATGTGGAATAAATGGTATTATACCCAATGAGGTAGCCGCGGGGATGGATGTGGTGGCCATGAGAAAAAAGTTTGGAAAAAATCTTATTATAGAGGGTGGAATTAATAAGCAGGTCCTGAGTAAAGGGAAAAAAGAGATTGAAGAAGAAGTAAATAAGAAGGTTCCCTATCTTCTCCGTGAAGGGGGGTACTTCCCGGGAATTGACCACTCCGTGCCACCGGATGCTCCATTGGAGAATTACCTTTATTATCTGAAGTTAATCAGGGAAATAGGAAGTTAAAAAGCAACCACGAATTTATCGAATTATACGAATTAAAGAGTAAGTCATTCTGAGTGAAACGAAGAATCTCTCTTTTCATAGAAGTGAGAGGTTGCCACGCTCCTTTCAGTCGCTCGCAATGACACGCTGTGTCGGTTTTTAATTAGAGAAATTCGTGTAATTCGTGGTTAAAGAAATAAATAAAAGGAGAATAGAATAATGGCGGATTTAGAGGGAATAAAGGAAAGTTTGATAAAAGGAGATGCGAATAAAGTTAAGGAGTTGGTAGGGACAGCAGTAAAGGAAAATGCGCTGGTTGGGGATATTCTTAATCAAGGTTTGATTGCCGGAATGAATGTGGTAGGGACAAAATTTAAGAATAATGAATTCTATGTCCCGGAAGTGCTGATTGCTGCCCGGGCAATGCATGCGGGAATGGAAATCCTGGAGCCTCTTCTGGAAAAAAGCGGAATAAAGCCGATTGGCAAAATTGCTGTAGGCACGGCAAAAGGAGACCTCCATGACATTGGCAAAAACCTGGTTATTATGATGCTTAAAGGAGGAGGTTTCCAGGTAGAGGATTTGGGGATTGACGTTGCTGAGGAGAAGTTTGTTGAAACTGCCAAAGCCGGGACTCAATTAATCGGTATTTCCGCTCTTTTAACTACCACGATGCCTTCAATGAAAACGGTAGTTGAAGCCTTAAAAGCGGCAGGCTTGAAGGACAGGGTTAAGGTAATGATTGGAGGAGCACCAATCACCCAGGCCTATGCTGATGAGATTGGGGCGGATGGCTATAGTCCTGATGCTGCTTCTGCGGTGGATAAAGCCAAGGAACTGTTAGAAATTAAATGAATTAATGTTGATTCAACTGCTCCTGATTATTTCTGCCTACCTGATTGGTTCAATTCCTTTCGGGTATCTTATCGCCCGTCTCTTTAAAGGGATTGATATCAGGGAGTTTGGCAGTCACAATATTGGTGCTACCAATGTTCTACGAGTGGTTGGACCTTTCCCGGCAGTTCTCACCTTTCTTTTAGATATGGGGAAAGGAACGGCAGTTGTTCTTTTTGCCAAATCTTTTGCCTCTTTCACGCTGTTGCCAATTATTGTTGGTATTTGCGTAATTTGTGGACATAATTTCTCCATTTTTTTAAGAGGGAAGGGCGGTAAAGGGATCGCGACCGGTTCTGGAGTACTGGTCGGTCTTGCTCCTGTGGTTGCCTTTTTTACCTTTTTAATCTGGTTAATTAGCTTTGGTTTTAGCCGTTATGTTTCTCTCTCATCTCTTATTGCCTCTTTGGCTATTCCTCTCCTTTTCTGGTTGAGGAAAGCTGAACCTTCCCTGCTAATTTTAGGTATTCTCATCTTTATCTTAGTGGTAATCAGACACCGGGAAAATATAAAGAGATTGATTAAAGGAACCGAGCCAAAAATACGATTGGGACGCAGATAACATCAAGATAAAACAGAATTCTGATGAAGTGGATAATGAAAGTTTTTAATATTATAGTTTATTAGTCTTTATCTGCGTGTATCTGCGTTAATCTGCGTCCCATTAAATAATGAATATTGCAGTTTTAGGAGCAGGAGGATGGGGGACAACTTTAGCGATCCATCTTGCCCGGAAAAACCATCGGGTAAGATTGTGGGAGGTCTTCCCTGACTACGCTTTAGTCTTACAGGGAAAAAGAAAAAACCTTAAATTTCTCCCTGAGATATCAATTCCCAAAGAAATCTTGATCTCTTCGGATTTGGGAAAAGTCATTTTTAAAGCAGAAGTTATTATTATTGCGGTTCCTTCTTTTGCAATGAGAGAAGTGCTTGAAAAATTGAAGATATTTGACTTTTCGGGAATGATTATCCTTTCCGCCACTAAAGGTCTGGAAATGAATACGAACTACCGAATGAGTGAAGTGATTGAAGAAGAATTGGGCGATAAAATCAAATGGGCGGTGCTCTCCGGACCGACTGTTGCTAAAGAGGTAGCAAGGGGCACTCCTACTACCGCGGTTGTTGCTTCCAATGACGGAAAAGTTGCCGCGATACTTCAGAGAATGTTGATGGGAAACCGACTGCGTCTCTACACCAGTTCTGATACGATTGGCGTAGAATTAGGAGGTTGCTTAAAGAATATTATTGCTATTGCTGCTGGAATTGCCGATGGACTTGGTTTTGGCGCAAATACCAAGGCGGCTCTTCTTACCCGGGGATTAGCTGAGATGCAGAGATTGGGGAAAAAAATGGGGGCAAAAGCAGAGACTTTCATCGGTCTCTCCGGACTTGGTGATTTAGTGACTACCTGCACCAGTAAAAACAGCCGCAACCGGAACTTTGGGGAGGCCATTGGACAGGGGAAGAAAATGGAGCAACTTTTAAAAAAGACCGAGATGGTGATTGAAGGAATTAATACCACCAGTGTAACTTGTCATCTTGCCAAAAAATTTAAGGTTGAAATGCCGATTACCAATGCGGTCTATAAGGTCTTGTTCAAAGATAAAAATCCTTTAACAGCAGTGAATGAATTGATGAACCGAAAAGAGAAAACAGAGTAGAGTAGTTGACAAGTATTTTTCTATTGGAGTAAAATATAACAGATGATTTTAGTTATGAAAATTAAAAAAATTAATGATAGAAAATTGTTGTGGATACTCCTTCCGGTGTTTTTTTTCTGGATATCAGGAAACGTTTATGCTGATAGTATTATTTTAAAGAACGGAAGTATTCTGAAAGGGATAATAGTTAAAGAATATAGCGACCGTGTTATCCTTCGAATTCCTGACGGAGAAGTAGGAGTATATAAAACTCTCATATCCAGGGTTGTATATCTTCGTCCTGAACAAAATTTACTTGAGAAAGGTAATGAATACGCTAAAAAAGGTGAATTTGATGAAGCTCTTGTACAGTACAGGGAGGCTCTAAAAGTAAATCAGGATTTTGAAGAGGCAAAGGATGCGATTGCAAGAGTGACCGAGGCTAAAGAAAGTCAAAAAGAATTTTCCGAGGAACAATTAAGGCAATCCCTGGGAATAATCATTAAGAAGCAAAGTGATGAGATCAAGGTGACTTCTGTTGACAGCAACTCGCCTGCTTTTAAGGTTGAGATTAAATCCGGAGATATTATAGAAAAAATTTGGGATGTTAATCTTAAGTATAAGAAACTGGAGGAGGTGATCACTCTCTTAACCGGAGAAAAGGGCACTGCAGTTTCTTTGACCATTAGACGGCAAGTCAGCCCCGTCCGAAAGAAGATTCACTGGTACCAGAAGGAATTCGTGGGGGTAGGGATTTCGGTGAGTATGGAAGAGGCAGGATTAACCATTACCGATATTTCCCCTGGACAACCGGCCGATAAAGCAGGGCTGAAATCAGGGGATCATATTGTAGATATTGCAGGAAAGTCTATCCGCTATACCAGTTTATCGGATGCAATAAAGTTAATGGGCGGTGCAACAGATACTCCTCTGGACCTTACCATTACCCGAAAGGTCAGAATAGTGCGTGGTGGCTATAAAGAGACAAAACCTACCCCATCCCCTGTTTTGCCAGTTATTAAAGAGGTAGAGATCGTGGGTATTGGTGTGCAAATAGTTTCTGCTTCTGAAGGTTTCAAAGTTGTAAATGTTATGTATCAATCGTCGGCCGAGGTATCTGGCATTAAGACGGGAGATCTATTAGTGGAAATTGATGGAGTGCTAACAAAACATATCTCACTCGAAAAGGCAACTAAGTCACTCCAGGGTGAAGTTGGCACTGTCGTTCCCGTAACAATTACACGAGATATTTCTCTTATCCGGCAGAAAATACCGGGAGAAAATTTTGGGGGAATTGGGTGTAGCTTAAGTAAAGGAGAGAATGGATTCGAAATTGGCGGGCTCCTTCCCGATGGAGCAGCCGAAAAAGCCGGGATAAAGAAAGGGGATACTATTATTCGGGTAGGGAGTAAAGATATTACCAATCAGATTTCATTCTCTCAATTTGTAGAGGAGATTCGTGGTCCAGTTGGGAAAGAACTCACTCTTACCATCAGAAGAAATTTAGCGGTCAAGAGAGCAAAAATCAGAGTGCAGTAATTAATTAAATAGGAGAAAAAAATGGGAGAGAAAAAAAGAATTCATTATTTTGTTAATAGGAGTTTTCAAGTAAAGCATGCCGGAGCAATCTTTATTCTTATGGCCTTGGTCACAATTGTTTTTGGCCTGACCGTTTATCATTCAGGCTGGGTTCCTCTGGTAGAAAAACTATCGGATGTCTATCCCCAGGGAAGGCTGGTTGCTATCTTGAGAGTTCTTAAGTTGCAACTGGCGATTAGACTACTCTTGCTTGTGCCAATTATCATTATCGTTTCTGTATATCTGTCGCATAAGATGGTTGGTCCTTTAGCCAGGTTAGAAAGGGATATAAAGGCGATCTCCAAGGGAAATCTACAGATGCGTTTAAAAGTGAGGAAAGGAGATGTCCTTTTTGGTTTAACCAAAGCAATTAATGAAATGATAGAAAGTGTTGAGCAAATACTAAAAAGAAAGGAAAAATAAAAGGAGGAAGGATGAAGAAGAGAAAGATTTTTGCAGGCCTGTTTATAGTTGGAATAGCGGTAAATATTTTCTTGTTAGTTAATAAGGAGCGATTTGTAAAAATGGCCGCGATGAAACTTGCTGGAGTTTCAGAGATTATGGCCGAGAACCAAGAGGTGGACGCTGATACTTTAACAATCGCAGATTTCAGCAGTGATATCCCAGGCGTCACCCAGGAGTATGTGGAAGCCTATAAACTATTCCTGAAAGCGAAAGCACAGGATAAAGGAGAATATACTTATAAGGAGGCGATAAAATCTTTTGAAGCAATTGCTGGAATAACTAAAAATCCAGAATTAAAATTAAGGAGCCTCTTTTTAATTACCTTCTGCAATTTCCTGGAAATGAATATTGACGAGGCTTATAAATCTGGGATTGAGACCCTGCGCTTAGCCAAGGAATTACGGGAAGGAGATTCGCGCGTTGCTTTTCTAAGTGAGCTTACTCAGAAAATCTCGCAAGGTAAGATAGAAAGTATCGTGAAGGTGAAAGAAGAGATAGTAAGCCATAAAAGAGAATTGCTGTATTCTGAGCTTGAGATATCAGAATTTGCTGATGAACTCTTTCTTATTCCAGAAAGGGCAAAATCATACGAGGAAATGGTTCAGAAGCGCGGAAAAACTAAAAAATCTCAAAAAACACCCGAAAAAGGTTGGTATTGAGATTTAAAAGGGGGTGAGGAAAGAAAATGAATAAGGGACAGTTGATTGAAAAGGTGGTGACTGAGACAGATATTTCAAAAGCGCAAGCAACTAAGGCAGTGGACTCTCTGGTTAATAATATCAGGAATTCTCTAAAAAACGGAGAAAAGGTTGTTCTGGCTGGTTTAGGAACATTTTCCGTGAAGAAGAGAAAAGCTCGCACCGGTAGAAATCCACGTACCGGTGAGCAACTCTCAATTCCAGAGAGAAAAGTTGCAGCATTTAAGGCAGGGAAAACGTTAAAAGAGGCAGTAAAATAGGCGAGAGCCAGAGCATATTGCATTGTAGTAGTCGAGCTTGCTCGATACAGCAGAGTAAACTCTGCCATTACATCAAGAATAGCTACATAATTGTAGTGGTCGAGCTTGCTCGACTTTGTTTTTAATGGAGATTCCGGATAAACTTTATTTTTCTATAAGTGAGGTAAGCAAGATTACTGAGGTAGAACCTCATATTCTTCGTTATTGGGAGAGAGAATTTAAACAGATAAAACCAAAAAGAAACAAGAGAGGAGAAAGGAATTACACTAAGAAAGATATTGGGATAATTCTTAAGTTGAAATCTCTTCTTTATAACCATCTTTATACTATCCAGGGAGCGAAGCAGAAATTGCGGGAAAGAGGAACAAAAGAAGAATTAAAGACCAAAGACTCAATAAACTTCCTTAAACGAATTAAAAAAGAATTAATTTCTTTAAGGAAAACGCTGAAGAAATAAAAAAGATGTTAACCATTGGAGTTTTGGCTTCGGGCAAGGGAACAAATCTCCAGGCAATTATTGATGCCATTGGGAGAAAAGAAATTCCGGCAAAAATTGGTATAGTTCTTTCGGATAATCGAGATGCTTATGCTCTGATCCGGGCAGAAAAAGCCAAAATTAAATCTCTCTACATCTCGCCAGGCAAATTTAAAACCTATTTAGAAAAAAAGGTAGAGAAAAATTACGTTCAAGTCTTGAAAAAAGAAGGGGTAGAATTAGTATGTCTTGCCGGTTTTATGAGGGTTTTAAAAAGGGATTTTCTTAATGCTTTCCCCGAAAAAGTTATCAATATTCATCCGGCTTTTCTTCCTTCTTTTCCGGGGTTGGAATCCTGGAAACAGGCCCTCAATTATGGGGTAAAGTTTACCGGAGCCACCGTCCATTTCGTAGAAGAGGGAGTAGATTCTGGTCCTATTATTCTACAAGCGGTTGTCCTGGTAAAAGATGATGATACCCCGGAAACCTTGCATCAGCGCATTCAGGAAAAGGAGCATATCATTTATCCTCAGGCAATCAAGTTGATTGCCGAAAGGAGAATAAAGATTAAGGGACGAAGAGTGCTTGCCGGGGATTTATGAAAAAATCTCTGTTTCCTTTTCTTGCCCTTTTTCTTCTTCTTGTTCTTCGTCGTCATGCCGCGGGGGAAGAATTTCCTTATCGGGAAATACAGCAGGCGGTCGAGGGAAAGAATTATTCCCTTGCCCTGAAGTTATCTGAGCAACTTCCCGAAAAAGAAAGGTTCTATCTTTCCGGTGTTTTAAAAGAGAAATTAGACAGATATCAAGAAGCGATTAAATCCTTTCAAAAATATCTGGAATTAGAAGAACCAAAACTCTTGGCTGATGATGCCCTTTTTCATATTGTCAGTGATTACTATTACCTCAGAAACTTTGCTCAAGCGATTCTTTGGTATGAAAAAGCAGAACCTTTTTTCAAGAAAGGACCTTTAAAGCCCCGGGTCTTGAGAGAATTGGCAAAATCTTACGAGAAGATGAATCAGTTTCAGAAAGCCATAGAAACCTATCAGGGATTAGAAAAGGATGAAGAGGGATTATTTCATTTGGCCAATCTTTATAAAAAATTGGGAAATAAGGAAGAAGCAATTAAAGTTTTCTGGAATCTGGTAGAGGATTTCTCCCGAAATCCTCTTTCCTTAGA
>Ga0210042_1001502_pt1 | contig 19302 bp, 31 predicted proteins | sample CryGeymeta201518_FD_183982 | JGI IMG/M metagenome (GOLD analysis project Ga0210042, IMG submission 183982) | Groundwater microbial communities from Crystal Geyser aquifers in Utah, USA - Crystal Geyser metaG 2015-18 (SPAdes) (version 2) | ecosystem: Environmental > Aquatic > Deep subsurface >... | reverse complement strand
CCTTTACGCCTCCCCCTCGACGGGGGAGGGAGGGGTGGGGGTGATTTTCATGTTTCGTCGCGCCCTGCCCGGGTATCGGAGTTCGTTAAGAGGCCCACAATTGAAAATTAATTTTGCAGTATGAAGGGATTTCCAATGGATGAAAGAATGAAAAGGTTCCTTGACCAGCTACTGAAGAAAAAGAGGGAATTTGAAAAGACCCTTGAGCTGCTCCTGGAAAGCCAGAGAGATTACAATGAGGACATCTCAGACACTAATTTGGCCGATGAAACAGATCACGCCCAGCGTGAGACGTCGCTTCACAGCAACTTCAGTCTGATCGAACGTAAGAGTTTGGAATTAAAGCAGATCAATCGCCTTATAGAGAAGATAAAATGCGGCGAGAAGTTCGGAGAGTGTGAGGAGTGCGGGGAACCCATTCCAACCGCCAGACTTCTGATAATGCCTGAATCCACTCTTTGCATAAAGTGTCAGAGGGATATTGAGAAGGCCGCCCAACTGAGAAGCATGGGCAGCAGAGGTCAGGACCGTCTGAGCCCCAGGATGGAATCACCATGGCAGTATTCAAGTGAATGGGACGAAGCTGAAAAGAGCGGAGGCATTATGGAAACGGACTCCCTTTGTGTGGTGGAACTGGATGAAGGCGAAGGACACGAGGAGCAGGAGGCGGTCTAACGGAGAGGATGGCCGGTTGGAATCTCAGGAGACAGCGCCGAAGATTTTTTCAGTCACTGAACTTACAAGCGCGCTGCAACAGCTTATAGAAACCCGTTTCGCCTTCGTCTGGCTCGAAGGCGAAATATCAAACTTCAGTTCCCCTTCATCCGGGCACTTCTACATGGTTATCAAGGACGGTAAGGCCCAGATAAGGGCAGTGATGTTCCGTCCGCAAATCAGATCCATCCGCTTTGTCCCTGAAAACGGCATGAAGGTCCTTGCCAGAGGAAGGATAACGGTTTACGCACCAAGAGGGGAATACCAGCTCGTAATTGACTATATAGAACCCATCGGGGCAGGCGCTCTGGCCTTGGCCTTTGAGCAGCTAAAAAAGAAGCTTGCGGCCCAAGGGATATTTGATCAGGCACTCAAGAGAACTCTTCCTTTCCTTCCAAAGCGGGTTGCGGTAATCACATCGCCTACAGGTGCCGCCATAAAGGATTTCCTTAAGATCATCCATAGGCGGTTTGCAAACCTTGAAATTACGATCCTTCCTGTAAGGGTTCAAGGGGAAGGGGCCGCTTGCGAGATAGCTCACGCCCTGGACCTTGCAAACAAAACCCTTGACGCGGATGTGATAGTGCTTACTCGCGGCGGAGGCTCTCTTGAAGATCTCTGGGCCTTTAACGAGGAAGAGGTAGCGCTTGCGATAAGGAGATCGCGGATACCGGTTGTCTCTGCGGTAGGCCATGAAATTGATCTGACCATCTCTGATATGGCCGCAGACGTCAGGGCCCCGACCCCTTCAGCGGCCGCCGAGATGCTTGTCAGGGAAAAGGAAGGCCTTGAAGAAAAGCTCTTTCTGATAACGGCCAGAATAAGGCGCGGCATCACGGGAAGACTCTCCTCTTCCCGTGAAAGACTGGAAAGCCTTTCAAAGGCCGTCAAACAGCCGGAAAGGGCAATTGAGGATATGTGGATTAGGTTGGACGAACTTCACGCAAGACTCACCGTTCAGATAAGGAGGAGCATGAGCGAGGTTCAAAGAGAGCTGAAGAATGCAGCCAGGGCCCTTTCGCTCAGATCTCCGCTTGGCCTCATATCCTTCTCCAGGGAAAAGATCGACGGCCTTTCCCGAGGTCTTACAAGGGCATGCTTCGGTTTCCTGAGCGGAAGAAAAACCGACCTCTCCGCCGCCTCCAGGCAGATTGAAAACCTCAATCCCTTCGCTATCCTCAAGAGGGGTTACAGCATAACGACCGCTCTACCGGAAAAGAAGATCGTAAGAGCAGGTAGTCAGGTCAAAGAAGGTCAGCTCCTCGAAGTCATCCTCGGCTCAGGCTCCCTTGTCTGCGTCACAAAAGAAGTCAAACAATAGACCCTCTTTATTGACTGCCGGTCCATCTTGGACTATCTTTAACGGCGATTGCCGACATTTATTTCATAAACAGGCTTTCAGCGCACTCGGCCACAGTGATGAGGGCCGTGTAAAAAGAGGAAGACAGGCGTCTTTAGAGAGCCTGGCTGGCGCATGTATGGGCCCTGACAAGGAGGCATGATGGCGGAGCAGAGATTCGAAGACGCGATGAAGCGCCTCGAGGAGATTGTTGAAACCCTTGAAGAGGGTAATCCCTCTCTTGAGGAGGCCATAAAGAGATTCGAGGAAGGCATGAAGCTCGTAAAGCTTTGCACCAGGAAACTCGATGAGGCAGAGCGAAAGGTCACACTCCTCATAGAGGAGGCCGACGGAAGGACCAGACAGGTTCCCTTTGAAGAAGAGGAAGAAAAGGATGCCTGAGCCTTTCAGTCTTTCAGCCTACCTGAGTGAAAAGCGTTCAGCCGTGGAAAAGGCTCTTGCCGATATCTTCCGGGAACCGGGAGGCCCTGCATCAAGGATAAGAGAAGCCATGTCATACAGCCTTTTTGCAGGAGGGAAAAGACTGCGCCCGATCCTTTGCATTGCCGCAGCGGAGGCGGTAGGCGGAACCCAGTCCCAGACCATGCCTGCTGCCTGCGCCCTCGAACTCATTCATACATATTCCCTGATTCACGATGATCTCCCGGGCATGGATGATGATGACCTGAGGAGAGGACTTTCAACAAATCACAAGGTTTTCGGAATAGGAGCGGCGATCCTGGCCGGAGACGGACTTCTTACTGAGGCATTCAGGCTCCTTGCCGGAAAAGGGCTTTCCATGCCAGATTCAGCGCCCGCATTCATAAGAGCCATGGCGATAATAGCCGAGGCCGCGGGTTATCTCGGCATGGTGGGCGGTCAGATGGCAGATCTTGATGCCGAAGGAAAAGTCGTGTCCCTTGAAACTCTTTCCTTTATTCATACCCACAAGACCGCCGACCTTATAGCCGCATCCGTCAAGGCGGGGGCAGTGCTGGCTAATGCCGACAAACCGGCCTTTGACTCCCTGGGCGATTATGGGATCAATATCGGCCTCGCCTTTCAGATAAGGGACGATCTCCTTGATGTAGAAGGCGATGCGAACGCCATGGGAAAATCAACCGGCTCTGATAATAAGCGGGGCAAGGCGACCTACCCCGCCCTTTTGGGCCTTGATCGCTCAAAGGAAATACAGCGTAATCTCGTGGAAAAGGCCCTTAAAAGTATAGCGGCATTTGATTACAGGGCCCAACCGCTTCGCGCCATCGCAGCATACATAATCGAGAGGAAGTCGTGAAAGCGGGGGAGCAACATTATAGAATCCTCAACAGGGTAGATTCGCCACGGGATATAAAATCCCTCTCCATCCAGGAGCTTGAACTTCTGGCACGGGAGATAAGGGACAAGATAATAGAAACCGTGAGCCACACCGGAGGTCATCTTGCCCCGAGCCTGGGTGCGGTGGAAATCGCGATAGCCCTGCACTATGTGTTTGACGCCCCGAATGACAAGATTATATGGGACGTCGGGCATCAGGCCTATGCCCACAAGCTTCTTACCGGAAGGCGCGACAGATTCCATACACTGCGGACCCTGGGAGGATTGAGCGGTTTTCCAAAGAGGGCTGAGAGCCCCTATGACTCATTTGACACGGGGCACAGCAGCACCTCAATCTCCGCCGGACTGGGCATCTCAACGGCCAAGGCCCTGAAAGGTGAAGATCACAAGGTCATAGCGGTTATAGGAGACGGCTCCATGACTGCAGGCATGGCCTTCGAAGGCCTCAACCAGGCGGGCGAAACCGAAAAGGACCTTATTGTCGTCCTAAACGATAACGGCATGTCCATCGCGCCCAACGTAGGCTCGTTTTCATCATTTCTGAGCCGCAAGATGACAGGGAAAAGATTCGTCAATCTGAGGCGGGAGATTGATAACTTCTTCAGGTCACTGCCAGGCCTGGGGGAAAACATAATCAGTCTTCTGAGAAAAAGCGAGGACTCCCTGATCACCTTTTTTACGCCGGGAATGCTCTTTGAGGCCTTCAAGTTCAAATACATTGGCCCTATTCAGGGTCACAGGCTCGACATGCTCATCGAGACCTTTGAAAACGTACGACGCATCGGGGGCCCCATACTGGTTCACGCCGTGACCGTGAAGGGCAAGGGATACGAGCCCGCTGAGATAAACCCCTGCCATTTTCACAGTGTGGGCTCATTTGATGTCCCTACAGGCTGCGCGCCTTCTCCCGTTAAACCCAAGCCGCTAACCTATACAGAGATCTTCGGAAGCACGATGCTGGAGCTTGCCGCATCCAATGAAAAACTGTTTGCTATCACGGCAGCCATGCCTGAGGGAACCGGGCTTGCCGAGTTCGGCAACAAGTATCCGGAAAGGTTTCTTGACGTCGGCATTGCCGAACAACACGCTGTAACCTTTGCTGCGGGCCTTGCCTGTGAAGGCTTCCGTCCCGTGGTTGCGATCTATTCGACCTTTCTTCAAAGGTCTTTTGACCAGATCATCCATGATGTCTGCCTGCCGAAACTTCCCGTGGTATTCGCACTCGACAGGGCAGGGATCGTCGGCGAAGACGGCCCCACCCACCATGGGCAATTTGACATAACATACCTCAGGAGCCTTCCGAATATGACGGTCATGGCCCCGAAGGACGAAAACGAATTGAGAAAAATGCTTTTTACCGCCCTGTCTCATGATGGACCTGTTGCAATACGCTATCCCAGAGGACCAGGGCTTGGGGTTGAGATAGACCGGGAGCTTGAGGCTGTTCCTTTCGGCAGGGCAGAGATACTTAAGGAAGGATCAGATATCGTTATCGTGGCCCTTGGAAGCATGGTAACAAAGGCGATCGAAGCCTCCGGGATACTGGGTGAAAAGGGAATCTCCGCAGCCGTCATCAATGCCAGATTTGTAAAACCTCTTGACCTGACCATCCTACATCTTGCGGCTAAGGCAGGCAGGATGATCATTGCGGAGGAAAACACAAGGCTGGGCGGACTTGGATCCGCAGTTATGGAGTCTCTTAGCGACGAGGGCATCTATTCCGTGAAGATTGCCAGGGTCGCTCTCCCGGATGCCTTTATCGAGCACGGTCCCCAGGAGGTTCTGAGGGAGAAATACGGAGTCGGCACAGCCTCGATTGTCAAGGCCGCAGAAGGTCTTATGGCTCATGAGGCTTGATGCCCTGCTTGTCCAAAAGGGACTTGCCCCCACAGGTGAGAAGGCCAGGGCACTTATCCTTGCAGGTGTTGTTGAGGTTGACGGCAAAAGGGCGGACAAGGCAGGGAAAGATGTCCGGGAAAACTCCATTGTGACGGTAAAGGAAGACCCCAATCCCTACGCAAGCCGGGGGGGCCTTAAGCTTGAGGCAGCCCTCAAGAGTTTCGGGATTGATGTAAGCGGCTTAATTATGCTGGATGCCGGCGCTTCCACCGGGGGATTCACCGATTGCCTTTTGCAGCATGGCGCGGCAAGGGTCATAGCCGTTGATGTCGGGTACGGTCAGCTTGCATGGAAAATCCGTAACGACCCGAGAGTAACCGTCCTTGAAAAGACCAACATCCGGTACCTCAGTAAGGTTGACACGGCCCTGGACGGAGCAGTCATAGATGTGTCTTTCATCTCTCTTAAACTCGTCATACCGCCGGTATCAAGGCTTCTCAAGGAAAAAGCCTTTATCATAGCGCTTATAAAACCGCAGTTTGAGGCGGGGAAGGAAAGCGTGGGAAAGGGCGGCGTTGTCCGTGACCCGGCGCTTCACAAAGCCATAATAAAAGACATAGAGGATTTTTCAGCAAAGGCGGGATGGACAGTTAAAGGCCTCATCCCCTCCCCTCTTCTTGGCCCCAAGGGAAACAGGGAATTCCTCATCCACCTCGAAAGGTGAATGAGGATGAGCCAGACTTTGCGGAACGATAAAACACTCCGATACCCTCTTCTACTGTTGAAGAGTTGCCCGGCCAATTCTGAAATGTCAGCGTGCTTTCTAGTGAGCGCCGCGTTTGGACGCTTTCAGGGGATTGAGTTTCTGTGCAGGCTTTTTCGCTTCTTTTACAATGTGCGTGGCCATATTGCATGTGCCCAGGCGCCACTTGGAAGCTGGATCAGGAAAGGAAAGGCAGTACTTTCCGCTTGGAAAGACCGCGATTTTCTGGCAGCCCTCGCACTGCTCGACAATTGGATGGCAGGAGCCGCCGTTAAACTGGCAGCCCTTCTTGTTCATAAAAACACAGTCATATCCTACTTTAACGGTTCCGCAAATCATGGTAACCACATCCTTTCTTTAGAAAAATTAAAGGAAGCCATAAAGGCCTCCCCGAAAAAACAGTGGAAATTTTTATTAAACTGTATTTAATATAAAACCAATTCAATTTTGTCAAGAAAAATAATTCAACAAAAAATCTTTTCAAGGGGCATACATCTTTTCACCGTCTTGCAAGCCGATCCTGCCTCCAAAATACTTGCCATCATACCTTGTTGGGATTTCTACTTTCCGGTTGACAATGACTTAGTTCATGACTTAGTCTAGTGTCCATCCGGAAGTGAGATAGTTTCGTCGAGTTCAAGGCGGGCGATAATTTTAACCACAGGAATACATAGACGTATTTCGAGGATTAAAATTTGAGCCCAACGCCGAAATCGGTGAAAATAGCCATTTCCGGATGGATACTAGTCTATTTTTGTCTGGAAAACAAACCCAACTTCTCATGTTGTCATGGGGGAAACAGATGCAAATGATTAATATTCACGAGGCAAAGACCCACCTCTCAAGGTTGCTGACAAGGGTTTCGGCAGGAGAAGACATCATAATATCAAAGGCCGGAAAGCCCGTAGCACGGCTTGTCGCATGGAGAGACAACGTTGTGGAGCGTAAACCGGGCCTTGACAGAGGTAAATTTTTGGTCCCGGACGATTTCGATGCGCCATTGCCGGAAGATGTGCTGGCTGATTTCGAGTCATGAAGATACTGCTTGACACCCATTGTTGGCTGTGGTGGATAACTACGCCTGAAAAACTGGCACCAAAGGCCCAACAGCTCATCATGGATGGTCATAATGAGCTTTTTTTCTCTGCAGCCAGCAGTTGGGAGATAGCCATCAAGTATGCGCTCGGCAAGCTCCCACTCGCGGAAGATCCTGAAACCTTTATCCCCCCAAGATTGATGCGAGATGCGATAATGCCGCTTCCCATAACCCACATCCACGCCTTGCACGTGGCCTCCCTGCCTTTGCATCACAGGGATCCTTTTGATCGCATCCTCATATCTCAAGCACAACTGGAACATTTGCCCATCATGACCGTGGACAGACAATTCGCTGTTTATAAGGTTGACTTGATTTGGGGGGGGAATGAATGAGCTTTCTATCACTCAAGGTCAGAGAGTATGAGGCGCTTAAAAAGAAGATCGCTGAACTCGGCAAAGAACTCAGCTCAGAAATCCCTACCGAAGCGTCAATATAGCGCTAAAAACAATATTTTTAATAGGTTATATGCATAAACCTATGTAACCCAAGGGGCGGAGCAGTCCCTTTCTCCTTCACATCTTCCTTGATAGCGCACAGAATAAAACCTTGAAAAGAAATTGCCCAGCGGCAGCTTTACCCAGTTGGCGATCCTGCACTCCAACAATCAGCCCCGTCCAATTTCGGTTTATTTAAGGGAATCGGCCGAAGCAGTCCCGGCGATATGAAAATCCTTGTAAACGCCATACCTCTTAAAGGTCTTCTGACCGGCATCTCCCGCTACGTGCGGCAGCTTTATACTGAGCTGGAGAAGTTGCCCGGAGTCAGTGTCTCCTACTTTGACGGCCTGCGGGTAACGGACAGAATGCCGGAGCAGGCAGATTCAATGACATGGGCCATTAGCAGAAAGGCAGTTTGGCGCCTGCCCGATTCTGTTGTCTTTGCGGCAAGGTGCATTCATCAGCTCCTTTTTGAGGCAAATCTGCGGCGTCTCTGCGGCCGGGGATCATTCGATCTTTATCACGAAACCACTTTTTTCCCTGCAGCCCTTTATTCCATCCCGCAGATTCTCACCATATATGATCTCTCCCTGCTCAAGTATGCCTCCTCACATCCGAGGGAGCGAATATGGTTCTATAACTTCTTCCGAAAAAGGCGCATGCCGTTTGCTTCCCGCATCTTGACGATCTCAGATTTCATTAAGGGAGAGATCAACTCCAGCCTCGGTATCAGCCCTGAGTTTGTTGACACGGTACATCTGGCCCCCGCGCCTTTGTTTTCCAAAAGGAATACGGGCGAGGTGAATGCCGCCTTGAGGCGGCTAGCACTTCCGCAGGAGTTTCTTCTTTTCGTCGGTTCGCTCGAACCCCGCAAGAACCTTCCCAAACTGATTGAAGCCATGAAGATTGCAAGATCGAACATTCCCCTCGTCCTTGCGGGATGGGAAGGATGGGGCGACAAGGAATGGCTCCAAACACTAAAGGGATCGCCCTTGAGAGATAGAATCTTCATTACAGGCCACGTGAGCGAAGAAGATCTGGCCTTTCTTTACAGCGCTGCAAAGGCCCTTGTCTATCCAAGCCTCTATGAAGGCTTCGGCCTTCCGGTTCTGGAGGCTATGGCGTGCGGCTGCCCTGTGATCTGCTCGAAAGTAGCAAGCCTCCCTGAAGTGGCTGGCGATGCGGCACTATTTATTGATCCCGCCGATGCAGAGGGGTTGGCCCAGAAGATTGAACTTATCGTTAATGATCAAGAAGTCCGCAAGAAATATGAAATCCTGGGTAAAGCCAGGGCTAATTACTTTAGCTGGAAAAAGAATGCCGAAAATACCTTTGAGGTATTCATGAAGGCTACGCAGAATCGGAAATAAATGGGGCAGTTTTGAAAATTCAAGATACTGACCTTGCCGCATGGCGGCAACTTCCCCTCCAGTGGGTTGCAACAATATACGTAGCTGCCGTCTCAACAGGGATATTTTTTTTCCTCGGGAGGTTTCTGGGGCCTGAGCAGTTCGGATTGTTTAATTATGCGCTATCTGTGATAGCCCTGATAACCCTTTTCCTTGACGGCGGTTTCCACATACTCATATTCCGCGAGCGCATAGGAAGCAAGGAAGCCGGCGATGTTATCGGCAGGGCCATTGGTCATCTTTGCGCCGTTACCTTAATAGCATTAATAGCTGTTTCCCTTTTCGTCAGTGAGACTATCTGGCTCTGGTGGGGGGCTGTGGTCTATGCCTCTTTCAACTCCCTAGCAATATTTTATGCTTCAGATCTAAAGGCCAGAGGCCATTTCGACCATGAGGCATTTTGGCAGATTGCATGGCGCAGTGTGACAGCCATCGCAGTTATAGCCGCGGTTATGTTCAGAGCTACGCCCACTGCCGCTTTTTGGGCATTGGCCTGCGGTCTGCTGATCGTGCTCCTGTCCAGAGCAAATTGGCTTAATCTTAACAGGCCCCGTTTCCGATTTTCCCCCTCACTTTACAAGCCAGTGCTGGCCCTGATCATTGTTGATGCTGCAACCACCATATATTTTCGGATAGACATGATTCTATTGGAGAGGATGGGAACTTCCCTAGGGATGGTTGGTCTGTATGCAGCAGCTTACAAGGTCATTGAGGGATTCAGTTTACTCATTTCGCCTCCTGCACAGATATTCTTCAGAAAGATCCGTATAAAATGGTCCTCCGGAGAGGAGATTCTTGCGATGACCCTAAAGTTTTCACTCCTTATGATGGGTTTAGCAGCCATTATTGGAGGCTTCTTAAGCCTAGCGGGGGAGCCGATTCTTGTCTTTATCCTGGGTGAACGCTATGCCGGGGTCGGCGCAGTCCTGCCTTGGCTGATGATCGCCCTTTTATTCATTTTTCCCAACGCCATACTCACACACGCATGCCTGGCTCTTGACCTTGAATGGTGGTATGCCGCTAGTGCCGTGATCACTGCATCTGTCAATATAGTTTTGAACCTGGCGCTCATACCCCATTACAACATCATTGGGGCTGCGTGGGCTACCATTGCGGCCGAGGCGATCCTTTCTTTATCGCTTCTCTGGAGTCTTTTTCGAAACAAAAAGGGAATCCATGCGGCACAGCCTGGCGCTTGTTCATGACTTCTTCTCGGTAAAAGACGGCGGGGGGCGCCTCTGCCTGCTCCTTGCGCGTGCTTTTAAAGCAGACGTTGTACATGGCTTCAAGACAAAGGACACATACGATCCTGAAGCCTTTGCCGGCATTCATACATTCGACCTGAATGCAGCCACCAAAATCCCCGGATTCAAAACAGCAAAGCTTATAAGGGCATTTTCCCGGAAGACAGGCTTCTTGCGGGCTTATGACACAGTCATTTACAGCGGAGAACTTGCTCCCTTTGCCGTGCAAAATCATCCTGAAGGAAGGAATATTTTTTACTGCCACTCCCCTTCCCGCCTGGCCTATGACCAGGGAGACTTCCATCTCGAGCAGGCGGCCTTCATTGTTCGGCCTGCCATGAGGACAATTGTCGCACATTTGCAAAAAGCCTACCCTGAGCTGGTTTCTGCGATGGACGCAATCATCGCAAACTCCGAGAACGTCAGACGCCGAATCCAATTGTACTGGGGAAAGGATTCGACAGTAATATACCCCCCATGTGACACGAAAAGGTTCAGGTGGCGGGATCACGAGGGATACTATCTTTCACCGGCTAGACTTGAGCCCCTTAAGCGGGTTGATTTGATCGTAAAGGCATTTCTTAAGATGCCGGATAAACGCCTCATTGTCGTATCAGGAGGAAGCTTGTTCGATTCGCTCAGGAAGACTGTTAAGGGCGCATCGAACATCGTCTTTACCGGCTGGGTTGATGATAGCCGCATGGAGGAGCTTATCGGCGGTGCGATTGCAACAATTTACATTCCAATGCAAGAAGATTTCGGAATGTCTCCTGTGGAATCAATGGCTGCAGGAAAGCCTGTGGTTGGAGTTTCCGAAGGAGGCCTCCTTGAAACAGTGGTTCATCGGGAGACCGGCATACTGCTTCCTCCCAACCCCTCCGCTGAAGATATTATTGATGCGGTTCAATATCTTGACGCAAGAAAGGCAGCGGAGATGCGGGATTTGTGCGAGCAAAGGGCCAAGCGATTTGACAAGGAGGTATTTCTGCGGGAAATGGGGAAACTCCTTCAAGTCCGCTAAAAGAGAAGGCCTCCTGGAACTCAAAAAGATCGAAATTGAAAGGGAATGCTTCAAGTGAATAGACGCCATTTATATGTATCATTTCAATAAATCGGAGGGATGGCTTTGCGCAGATCAGGACATGCAGACCAATATCTTTATTCTTGACCGGTCAAAATCGAATGTTTAAACTAAGTCTAAACATTAAACAGGTATTGGGAGGTGGGTTACTATGACCGAAGCCGTCTTGGATATCAAGAAGTGGGGAAACAATTTGGGTGTTCGCTTGCCTGCGGGGGTGGCTCGCGCAGCGCATTTACATGTGGATCAACGTGTGCGCATCTCGGTGGAAGACAGAACCATCGTGATCAGGCCTGTAGAGGACGCTGAACTGACATTGGATCAACGTCTGGCTCGCTTTGACCCGGCTCGGCATGGAGGCGAAGTAACGGGGGGTCAGGCTGTTGGGGCTGAACTGTGGTAACGATAAACAAAAGAGCGAAGACCGACCGGCCGTGGGTGCCGGAGCGACAGGATATCATCTGGATAGATTGCAATCCTCAGGCAGGGCAGGAAATGCGCGATCTAAACCCATTTCTGGTGCTTTCTCCGGCCAATTTCAACCACAAGACATCTTTTGTCATCGGCCTGCCCATGACTACGGCAGAATACAATGCCGACAACCCATTTGCCGTTGCCATCGGGCAGGCCAGAGGTCGAAGCAAGGCAGGAAAAATGAGTTATGTACTCTGCCACCAGCCAAAATCATTCGACTGGCGTGTACGCCGTGCGAAGGCGCATCCGCTCAAGCGGTTGCCTGATGTGCCCTTCGCTAACGTATGCAGGCGACTGAATCAGATAATCCAGTTGGGGTAAGGTGCGGAGCTATCTTAACATGGTTCTGGTCGAAGCACGGGACCGAAGATTACAATTTTTTCGGATAGTTGAATAAAATGTCATTTAACTTGTTATGTTGAGCTCAACATAACAAGTTTACCCGTACTTCGAAGAGAGGGTGCTGAAGAAAAGGGCTTATCTCAAGAAGGAGTGGTGCGTCCGAGTTGTTGAGGATCCTTTGAAGGTTGAACCGCAAGAACACAACCGTTTCCGGTTTTGGGGCGTGGTTCCAGTCCTGGAAGGTCGGATTCTGAGGGTGATCACCTTAGAGGACAAGCAGACCATTCATAATGCCTTCCCGGACAGGAGGTTTAAGCGATGAAAATGAATTATTGCCCAGAGACAGATTCGCTTTACATAGACCTTTCGGAGAAAACGAGTGCAGAGAGCATGGAGATATCCGAGGGTGTGGTGGTGGATTATGACGGTGAGGGGAATCTGGTCGGGATTGATATTGACAATGCAAGCAGGAAAGTGAGGCTTTCAGAACTAACCATAAGCCGATTGCCTTGCCTGGTGGAAGCAGTAGCTACATGACGAGTATCGTAGCAGATTTTCAGAGATTTATAAATGCTGAAATGCCGAGATGCGGAAATGCGGTCCGCACCCGAGAGGAATAGCCGAAACAAAGGGTTCGTTATGGGCGAGAACCTGGAGGGTCTGCCGGTGTCGAAAGGGCGTGGCATGTATGAAGAGAAACGCTATGGAACCTGGGAGACCCTGGTTGTTCCTGATAGAAAGGGGGAATACCCGTTTTCCTGGGTAAACGAGAGGTGAAAGAGGAGAGAACCTGCGTTAAGCGAATTCCCGGCATTGAATGGAACGTCCCGCTGTTCAATGAGTCTGCCGAAATGGCAGAGATACAAACACAAGTATAAGGGCGGCTCAGGGGAAATATCAGGTAAGCCTGACCGAATAAAAAGGAGGCAAGCTGATGACATTCAGGGAGTCATACTCACTCATAGTACTCAGAGACCGGTAGGGCCGATCACAAGGGGGAAGGGGTGAGCAGGATTATGTAGTCTGCAATTGTAGAGGCTGACATCAGAGGTTTTTTCGACGCAATTGATCACACGCTGTTGATTGAGATCACGAACTTCTGAAATACTTTCGGATAGAAAAGCCACGAATAACGGAAAAGAATCTGCCGAAACAACTGAAAATGGCCTTTTGAGAGCGTAGGCACCCAAGCGAATAATCCTGAGGAACCCGGTGCGGTAATTCCGCACGCCGGGGTCTGTGAGGGGACAGTCGGGTAACTGGCTGTTCTACCTCGATCCCCTATTACAACACAGCAATAGAATTGAAGAACAGCGGAAAAAAAATAGCGGAATACTTGCATCTGAGTGAAAAAAATGTAAACAGGTGTATAGATCGGGGGAAGAAACTCCTTGACAACGATTTAAAATCACTGGAGTATATCCAATAAAGTCATAAGGTAACAACGTCCCCCATTACGTCCCTAGGAGGTGAAGGTATGGCAAGTATCACATTTGACACCCTTGCCTATGCGAAAAGATTGAGGGAAGGCGGATTTACTGAACAGCAGGCGGAGGCTCATACGCAGGCACAGAAACAGGTGCTTTCAGAGGTCTTGGATACAACGCTTGCGACCAAAGATGATATCAATCGGCTTGAGAAACAGATAGCGGTTCTTAAATGGATGATGGGCGTCATGCTTGCCGGTGTAATATCCCTTGTGCTGAAGGCATTCTTTATAACTTCATAATGTAGGATGTGCCTCATTTCGCACCTGGCTGACTGGGTCTTGGAAATGAGAAAGTTATGATTTAATGTACGTCCCGCAGAATCATATCCTGGAGAAACGCAGTTGGATAGCAACGTCCCCCATTACAGGGCCTAAAAATCCAGTAAAGTAACAAATGTACCAACATCCGCCTATCTCAGAGCTCTATCAGGAAGGGGCAGTTTGAGGACAATAAAGAAACTTAGTTTTCTAACAGCGTCCAGCTTTACACGGATTATTGGAACACGGCATGGTGAGAAGCTTTATGAGACTCTTCTCAACCGGGAGGAAATGGCAAAAGCGGAGGATTTAGGGGACTATTACCGGGTGCCGGCGGATTGTCGGGATTTGAATTATTCGTGTTATTTTTCGGAAGGGGCTGAGGAGTTCTCTGTGGCGGAGGAGTATAATTCGCACAATACGGAGAGGCTGGATGTGGATGGGATGTGTGAGATGTTGATGAAGTTGGAGATTGTTAGAAAAGCGATTCACCGCAAAGGACACAAAGAGCACGAAGGGTATTAGCCGCCCCGGTTAAATGGATGAAAAAGAGATTTAACGGGGTAAACAAAAAGGCGCAAGAATTGGTGAAAGAAAAATTTTACTACGAAGGGCACAGAGGGCACAAGAGAAAAAGAAGGATAGTGTGGTCATGAAAGAGAAGAATAACGGTCAGATATCGTTTGAGTATAAGATATCGCCAAATTACAGTAACTATACCATCGCCGGCGCGCATGGCGGTTTGCAGCCGGGGGGGCTGATCACGGCAAATATCTTTTCAGAGAGGACCGCCATCCCAAAAAGAATTACCCACAGGTTGACCGAAGAAGGGGGCCTGGGGGAGATCATCGAAGAAGACAAGAAAGATGCCATCATCAGAGATGTGCTCTTTTCATTGTCCATGACGCCCAACACAGCAAAGTCATTGGGAAAATGGCTTATTGAGAAGGCTGAGGAGTACGAAAGGCATTTCGTTAAGGTCGCAGCGAAGGAGGAGAGTGATGGATAACCCGGTGGGATCGGTTTACAACGATTTTGATGGACGTCCCCTGAACCCGATGAGATTTTTGACAAATTACAATTTGATCATGAATGCGAGCGTTGCAGTGGGATATGTATATGGGGGACAGGCGAATTCGATCTGGAAGACCACGATTGAACTTTTGGATCGAAAGTCGTTGAAATCGCCATTGGATGTATTTATCGAAACAGATGAAGAGTGCTTTTTGGCCAGGACCCCGGATTTACCTTTATATGGAATGGGAGACAGCCCTGTAGAGGCCATAGAGATGCTGAAAAGAGAAATTGAGTCTCTCTATGATGACTTGTTGGAGGGCGACGATTTTACGGATAACTGGGCTCATATTAAGGCTTTCTTGGAGAAAAAGGTGCTGGTTACAAATGAAGAATAATCAGTTTGGGTGCAAAGAAATAAAATCCGTATGTGAGACGAAGTTGGAGATTTCCTTTCGAGGACGGAAAGAGAATAATGGCTGGTATCTTTACAAAGGCCGACGGGCGACCAGGATAACGGTTCCAAAGGGCAGACATACTGTGCCGAAAGGCACGTATCGAAGCATGGCAAACCAGTTGCTTTTGACCGCCTCCGATTTCGATGACCTCCTGGAATGCCCTCTAACAAGGAAAAAATACGACGATATCATCCTTTCGAAGCTGACGTTCTGACCTTCTAACCTTCTGAGCTTCTATGCTTTCATACCAACCTTCTAACGTTCTTACGTTCTCATTGAACAAGGACACGATATCATGAACATACTCATAACCGGGGCTAAGGGGTTTGTGGGGCGGAATCTGGGGGTGGCGCTGAGGCGTCGGGAAGGTGTCACTCTGTATGGATATGATTTGGGAACGGATGAGCTGGTGGTGAAGGATGATGTGGGGCGGTATGCAGAGAAGGCGGGCCTCTATGTCTTAACCCAGACCGATGAAGGCGGGGCGGCCCTCTTGAACCGGGAAGGATTTGAGCCGAAGACCTTCAACTGAGCCCCCTCCCCCATTACCCCAATGGAGTTATTTGAATATTTACGGACGTTATATAAAGTCCCACGGGGAACCAATCCCTCAAGCATAGGGTGCGAAATCATGACGCTGCAAGATATTCTTGACGATATGCATGCCCTCGAAGACGAAATGCGGGCTTATGAGCGAAAGTATGGGGTGTTGTCTGAAACTTTTTATCAAGCATACTCTCGGGGCGAGGAACCTGCCGACGAGTCATGGGTTCGCGACTGGACCGCATGGGGCAGCGCATACAAGCTCTTGCTAAGGAGACGCGAGCAGTACCAAAAACTCATCAATTCTCAAACCAGGCATTGTAAGATAACCGATGTCATCGCTCAAACAGCACGCCATGAGCCCATTCCAGTCTCTGCGTCATTATGAACGCTATGTTTATTCGCCTTCAGTCCATTTCCCGAGCATTTTACGTTAGACCCTTGTAGTCGCGCAACGGGGTCGTTATTTTGCGGAATTAAGTGGTGACGTTCATTTTCCGGAAAACTATCGTTTGACCGTATATGAACGCCTAAGCTGGGAAATTGGGCCGCTTACGATGGAGGGCTACAGCTATGAAGTGTGGCATGCCGGTGAACAACTTTTCTGGTACGATTCGCAGCCACATCCAACTGATCCGGATCTATCAGAATCCGAACCGCATCATAAACACATACCTCCCGATATCAAGCATCACCGCATTCCTGCTGTCGACCTTACCTTTTCACAGCCGAATCTCCCTACAAACACCCCCTTCGCGTCCTTCGCGCCTTTGCGGTTCAAATAAATGAAAGACATTGAAGACATAGCCAAAGCCATCGTCCACTGCGCCATTAACGTGCACAAGGCCCTCGGCCCGGGTCTCCTGGAATCCGTGTACCAGCAATGCCTGGCCTACGACCTTGAAAAGGCCAGCCATGTGGTCGCCTGTGAAGTGCCACTCCCTGTGACGTATAAGGAAGTCAAAATTGACCTGGGCTTCCGCGTTGACATGATGGTCGATAACGTCATAATCATCGAAAACAAAACCGTGGAAAAGCTTCTTCCGATCCACCAGGCACAACTCCTAACATATCTTAAGCTCACCAAGCTGCAACTCGGTTTCTTGCTGAATTGGAACGTCACGCTCATGAAAGACGGCATCAAACGCATGGTCAACAATTTGAAGTCATAGTTCCCCGTCAGGGCTTGGCTTGTTCTGATTCTGGTCCCTCTTGCAGAATCAGAACAAACCAACAAGAACACCCCCCCTTCGCGTCCTTCGCGCCTTCGCGGTTCAAAATAGAGGCGGTCCAACATGAAAAGGAAGAAACCTAATAACCTAACAGCGTCCCCATTCCCACACTCCAGCGTTTCTTATGCTGTAAGGAGAGGTGAAAGGTTGCTTGGTCTACACGTCCCCCATTACCTAAAAAAGGGCAGAAGCCTTCCCACTCCTTGATTTTCAATTGACATTCTCTTAGAGCCGTTGTAAGCGTTCATGTCATGAACAGAAACCTTTTTGAGCAAGAGATCCACATACGAATCCTGAGAATCCTTTCGACGGATGGTGAACTAACCCAGCGGGACTTGGCCCGGCACCTTGGGATAAGCCTTGGCAAGACCAACTACTGCCTGACCGAGATTGCCGGGAAAGCACTTGTGGGGATAAAGCGCTTCAAAAACTCCAACAACAAGATAGCCTATGCCTACCTCCTCACCCCAAAGGGACTAAAGGAAAAAGCCAAACTCACGAAGAGTTTTCTATCACTCAATGTCAGGGAGTATGAGGCGCTCAAAAGGCAAGAGCATGTCGAATGAAAAAGTAATCCGTTTGCTTGAGCGGGAACGTTTTGAGCTTTCGGGGAAGTCCGGCGGCGGCACTCTGCAATATGAGGCATGGGGATATCAGGAGAAAGAGAGAACGGTTGTAACCCGGTACAACATCGCCTATATCAATCATAAGATTTCCCCGGTCGACAATGGGCGGGTACTGGGTTACGATAATGCGCATGGATACCACCACAGACACTGGATGGACTCTATTGAGCCTTTTGAGTTCGAGTCTTACGCATCTGTAGTAGACAGGTTCCAGGCCGAATGGAAGAGTCTGATGAAAAGGAGGAAGGAGGAAAGGCCATGACAAAAGTAAGCATTCGAACAGGTAGTGTGGAGGGGTTTTTTGGGAATGCAAGAGAAGCAGCTCTAAAAGCAGACCGTGGTGATGACTTTGATGAAAAGGTGACAATATCCTTTGAAGATCCTTATCAGATGCTTTTGTTGCTGTCTGCCGGACGTCGGCGAATCATGATGGAAGTAATGAAAAAACCACAAACTGTCCAAGACCTCGCCAACATCCTGAACCGAAACCGGACAACCATTGTGAAGGAGATAAGGTTCCTGGAGCAGAAAGGCCTTTTGTCTCGGAAAAAGGGGGAGACCAGCGAAAATAGAGGCGAAGTTTTCTTCGAGGCAGTTGCACCGAAAATCGAGCTCGTAGCGATGTTGGGATGAGATATTACCTCAATGCAATTATGGTAGCCTATGACATCCAAGGACAATGTCAACGCTTTTAAGGATCCATCCCCTAAAAAAGGGCAGAAGCCTCTCCCCCCTCCTTGGTTTTTGATTGACATTCTCTGAGACCCATTGTATGCGTTCATATCATGAACAGAAACCTTTTTGAGCAAGAGATCCACATACGAATCCTGAGGATCCTGTCCGAGGATAGTGAACTCACCCAGAGGGATTTGGCAAGTCGCCTTGGGATAAGCCTTGGCAAGACCAACTACTGCCTGACGGAGATTGCCGCAAAAGGCCTTGTGCGGATAAAGCGCTTCAAAAACTCCAACAACAAAATGGCCTATGCCTACCTTCTCACCACAAAGGGAATTGAGGAAAAAGCCAAGCTCACGAAGAGTTTTCTATCACTCAAGGTAAGGGAGTACGAAGCCCTCAAAAGGGAGATCGCTGAACTCAGCAGGGAAGTCGGTTCAGAAATCCCTGCAGAAGCGTCAATATAGCAGTAAACAATAATCGTTTTAATAGGTTATAAGCATAAACCTATGTAACCCAAGGGGCGGAGCTATCTTAAAGCCCCCATTTACACCATGCCCGAATGTTTCAGGGTACATTGCTTGTCAGTCTGGCTGAGGGAGCGAGCATTGATGAGATTTTAGCGGATTTCCCAACGTTATCGGAATCGCTGGTGCGGGCCATTATTGCCTTTGCGGCCGCTTCCGCAGAGGAAGATCTGCCATTGCCGGAAGTTCCAAGAGTGGCATGAAAAATCAAACTTGATGAAAATATGCCCGGGTAACTGGTCTCGGTCTTGTCAAACCTGGGCCACAACGTAGAGACCGTCATTCAGGAAGGAATGGCAGGTCGTCCGGACGGGGATATCTGGCGCTGTGCACAGCAGGAGGGCCGTTTTTTGATCACGCAGGATCTGGATTTCTCTAACATCAGCCTCTTCGTTCCGGGT
>Ga0210042_1001499_pt1 | contig 19321 bp, 14 predicted proteins | sample CryGeymeta201518_FD_183982 | JGI IMG/M metagenome (GOLD analysis project Ga0210042, IMG submission 183982) | Groundwater microbial communities from Crystal Geyser aquifers in Utah, USA - Crystal Geyser metaG 2015-18 (SPAdes) (version 2) | ecosystem: Environmental > Aquatic > Deep subsurface >... | reverse complement strand
GAATCGGCGCGCTACGCCCTCCGGCATGGGATGCCGGGCGGGGGTTACATTTTCTCGACCAGCAATTGTATTTACACAGGCATGCGGCTGGAACGCTACGAGTTGCTGCTCGACGTGTGGAGGCAAGAGGGGAATTATCAGGCATAGTTGCTTGACTTTTCGGGTGGGGTCATTATAATGATTATCAGTGGATGATGGCCTTTTGCATTTCAGATAGAAGGCAGCTGGAATCATGTATCATCTATGACTATCATCTGCTATAAGCAACTACCTTGAGGTCGTCAACCGGGCGGCGGTACGCTTGCCGCTGGGCCGTATTCATCTCGGTATTAAACAAACCAAGCTCGTAGAATCATGAGTTGTGCGGCTGAATTCGCTAAACTTTGTTTAGGCTGAAATCGTGTTAGGATCAAAGTGAATAAGATTGTCACTGAATGATATCCAAAAGGGGCAATTGCTTTTAGGAGATGCAGGATGAGAAAAAATAATTGGAGAAGAGGGGCGGTTTTACTAATCGCCATTTTTTTGATTGGAATTCTTGCATTTGCAAGTTTTGGGAAAAACGGCCAGAACTTAGCTCTGGCTCAAAACAGCAGAAATGTGAAGCCGACGCCCATGCAAGAAGCAACGGTAAATAAATTGCAGAATTCATCCTGTTCTTCTGGAAACCATTCCGCGGTCGAACACTGTTCCATGAATGGAATTCATGTTATTAAAATTAACCTAAACGACCCGAATATTACAATTAAACCCGTAATAGCCCCTAATGGTGGTTTAGCTTCATTATCTTCTCTTGCTGGAAGTGATGGGATAGCAGTAATTAACGGTGATTATCGATTAGGAAATTGCAATAATGGTGTTAATTGTGGCGAGGGTCTTACTTATATATATGGCACGAACTATACAATGGGGCCACCAGACACATATAATTACCGTCGTTCTTTGGCTTTCAATCAATCTCTTGATCCTCATATCGGTTATCCATCCGAACAGGGTGGTTATCTTTGGAATGTGATTGGAGGGGGGCCACGTTTTACTGAAAATGGCACCTTTCAGTGGGTATGTGGAGATGGCAGTCAAAACCATGATTGTCCCAATCAGAATGGTACAGTAGTTATAAATAATGAATATTTTGGATCAAGTGCAACAAATTGGTGGAATCGCCCTCAAAGTGCAATAGGTTTTAGCAGTGATGGCAATACAATCTATCTTGCTGCAAGCGAGGGCAACGTAACAATGCAGAGTCTTCATGATGTTTTGTGGCAGTTTGGGTCTCGGAATAATCTAAAGCTGGACGGCGGCAGTGCTCGATCTCTTTATTACAATGATGGTTCTGGTCATTACCTATATTTGGGTTCTGGTATTCTGGAACCTAATGCATGGGTTATAACTGAAAGCAGCTCTCCACCTCCTACCGGTGAAGTCAAACTTTGGAGCCATGCAAATTTCGAGGGAAATATTGTGTGGAGTGGAGGCACCGGCTTTAGTAATGATCCTAACGCGGATTCGTATTCTATGGAAATGCCATCTGGTTGGTCTGTCAAGACATGGAGGGAGGATAATCGCGGCGGAGGGGAGCGGTGTTGGTCATCATCTGTGAACAACCTACAAGATCATGGATGGCATCTGGCTATTCGATCTATTGAAGTTTTCAATTCTAATGTATGTTCTCCACCTCCACCTCCAAATTGTAATCCCAATGATGACCAAATTGCTTTGTTTGTTGATAGCGACTATGGTGGTCAGTGTGTCGTTAAGGGTATAGGAGAGTATTCTAACCCAAGTTCAATTGGCTTACCTAATGATTCAATTTCATCGGTCAAAGTAGGATCAAATGTACAAGCTGTGCTGTGCGAACATGACAATTATGGCGGTACATGTGAGACGTTTGCAGCAAATGATACTAACCTGAGTGATAACAATATTGGTAATGATCGAGTCTCATCCGCAAAAGTAGAGACCCGTTGTCAAAATCAAGTCTCTGTAGTTGGCATATGGACTGCGGATGGGAGCTGGAATAATAAGACGATATTTGATCCGGGTAATCCTATTCAGTGGATAATATCTATTGAAAATAAAACCTGTGGAAATGCTGACATCGATCTTACGTATGATGTTGTTGGTCCTAGTGGACAACAAGTTGCTTATTGGGATGGAACAGTTACAACACAACCTGGAACCTGGTTTTGGGGATTGCCAGGAACTGTTTCAGAGGATGTAGGAGGAATAATTTCATTCACTGGAACTGGGGATTATCAAGGGCAGATATCTCAAGCAAATACAACTTATCAAGTAACAATCGCAGTTGAAATAGATGTAGAGGGTAATAATCAATCAATCCCTGATGGAGATACTGACCCTACTCCAACCGATAACACTGACTTTGGAGGTGTCGATGTTTCTAACGGGTCTATTACTAAAGTATTTAAAATCCAAAACGAAGGCAACTCAAATTTAACCCTGACTGGTTCGCCCAAGGTAGATATTACAGGAATTCAAGCTGGTGATTTTGTTGTAACTACTCAGCCATCTTCTCCCATTGCACCTGGTAGTGAAACTACCTTTGAAGTTACATTTAATTCCAGTGAGTTGGGCCTGCGAACAGCAACGGTAAATATCCAAAATAATGACAGTAATGAAAATCCCTATAATTTTGTTATTCAAGGATCTGGAATAAAAGAGACTGATAATCAAATACCAATATGGAAAGCCTTGCTTTTAGTTTACTCCAGTATAGACACAGATTACACTGACGGTTCGGGAGCATCTCAACATCTAACATATACAATGTCACAGACCGAAATTTCTGATGGCGTTAATGCTTTTCGTAGGTACGCTTCATTAACTCACAATCTCTCTAACGCAGAGGCTTTTGTTCAATATGACATTTTTTACATTACACGTCCTATAGACACATTGACTTCAATGGGAACAAATATGTGGTGGCCTTCTCCTAGCGATACTCGGCAAGAATTGGACTTGTATGCCCCACCCGGAAAGTATGACTCCGTTCTTGTCTTATGGCCGCAGAGTAATCCTGATACTGGTCAAAGCATTCCATCAGGTGGGTGGGGGTTGGGTTTGTATGCTACAAGTTGGGCCAATAATGCTACCTATGCTACAGTAGCTAACGCACCAACTTGGATGTGGAATACCCCCTCAATAGGTGAACCCTGGTTACACGAATGGCTGCATGGAGTGTGTCCTTTCTATGTGGATAGAGGATTTCCAATGCCTGATGGTGGTGCTGATGGTGGAGGAAGTCATGGCTATGTTTGGTCTTCGACAACGGGATGGGCAGATTATTATGGCGATCTAATGACAGGAAATGTATTAGAAGATGGTGAATTAAAAGGTATAACTGCTGAAGCCTGGGGGACAGGCTCAATCATAGGGGCCTCAGCGCATATTTTTGCAGATTATTTTAAATATGATACTTTAAGTGGTTATGAAAAAACAGGCTCTTGGATATGGAACTCCGAGAGTGAAAATATTAGAACGGATGGGGTGCCAGGTAGTGATAGCCGCATGTACGCCCCCATCGCTTTTGAGCAGAAGTTTACTGTAATTGGCAGAGTATTTATCCCTGCCTCAGGAGTAGGTCCCTATGATTCTATCGCTGTGGCTCTACGGAATGATCAGGTTGAATATTGGGCAACGTTAGCTTATGGCACCAGCTTAATAGAGCGTAATCATATCTCTATTATGCGGAATGATACTTGGGGTGACTTGTATCCGTTAAATCTTGCACCAGGTTGGTATACGGCCAAAATCCAAATAGATCAACAAAATGAAGGAGCAATACGATTGAAAGTTTGGGCGGATGGAAATAATGAACCTAATTGGCAAGTAATTCGAGAACTTGATCCGGGATGGACAATAACTGGAATTGGGTATAGGCACGCTGGAGATGGCACTACTTGGGTAGATGATATTTATTTAGTAGGGTCGCGTTATTATGTGTACATACCGTTAGTCACTAGACCTTAATTTTGATCTTGATATGCAGATGCTTCTTATAATCCCGGTAGCCGCACAACCCCGCGTCAACCGGACTTGGCTTCGCCAAGGGGGTACGCGACGCGATTTGCCAAGTTTGGTTACGGTTGAGCAGCAGTCGGAGCAAAAACGCCAAGCCCGTTACGCAACCGTTGGACAGCCCCGTTCATTACCCTGCTAGCAGGGCTTCCAGCCTAGCCTTCACCCCCGGCCATTCTCGGTCGAGAATGCTGTAGTAAACCGAATCGCGAAACCCCCCATCCGCTAAAATGTAGTGATTGCGAAGTACGCCTTCCCGCGCTGCGCCCAGGCGCTCGATAGCCCGTAAGGAGCGTAGATTGCGCGCATCCGCCTTGAACTGCACGCGGATGCAGCCCAGCGTCTCGAAGGCATGTTTCAGCAAAAGATATTTGCACTCGCTGTTGACCGCCGTGCGCTGGAATTCGGTTGCGTACCACGTCCCGCCGACCTCCAGGCTGCGGTGCGGCGGGCGGATCTCCAGGTAGCGCGTCGCGCCGATAGCGCGTCCGCTTGCAAGATGGATGACCGCAAAGGCCAGGTCGGCGCCGGCTGCCTGACGCGTAAGGATATCGCGCACCCAGGCCAGCATCTTCTCCTCGTCCTCGGGATAGGCATACAACATGTAGCGCCAGATACGCTCGTCGTGGGCAGCGACGGTCAGATCCGGCACGTGCTGCTCTGAAAGCGGCTCGAGCCGGACAACACTTCCGGTCAATGTGACGGGGGCTATTTCCACTTCACTCCTCACTCATTACGTTTCACGTCTCACGTCCCACGTCTCACGTCTCCCTTCCCCCGCGTCGGCAAATAGGGCATCCCCGGCCCCTCCACGCCCATCAACTCAGACAGCGCGGCGCGCATGGCAACGCGGTCGTCCCAGGGATACTCGGTCGTACCGAAGCACATGGACTGCTCGTGACCCTTTCCGCAAGCAATAACGACATCCCCCGGGGAGGCCATCCGGACCCCGAGCCTGATCGCCTCGCCGCGGTTGGGGACGCGGAAGAAGGTCTTCCCCTCTGCCCCTCCCTTCAGTCTGGCGCCGGCTGCCATTTCTTCGAGAACGGCATCCAACGACTCGGTGCGCGGGTCTTCGGCGGTCAGCACGGTGATATCCGCCAGCTCCGTCGAAACCTCCGCCATCATGCGGCGTTTCTCGCGGTCGCGCAAACCCGCCGAGCCAAAAATGGCGATGATTTTTCCTCTTCTTTCACCGCGAAGAAGCGAAGGCCGCGAAGTTTTTTTATTCTTCGCGAAGATTGACTCCTTTTCGCTCTCTTCGTCGCTTCGCGGTGAGATTTCGAGCATTCCGCGCACAGTCTCCAATGCCACGCGCAGGGCGTTGGGCGTGTGGGCAAAATCCACGATGGCGGTGAAGGGCTGGCCGAGTTCGATGCGCTCCATGCGGCCCGGGACGCCAGGAAACGCGGCGATGCTGTGCGCGGCAATCTCCGGGTCGAGGTCGAGACCGGCGACCGCAGCCGTCAGCGCGGCCAGGCAGTTGGAGATGTTAAAGGCTCCGATCAGCTTACTGTTAATGGCTACACGCTGTTCATCGTTTTTTATGGTAGCCGATTGCGCTACCATTATCGTAAACTGAAACCCTGAAGCCTCGTAGACGATGTTTTCAGCGCGCACGTCCGCCCTCTCCCCCAGTCCATAGCTGATGGCGGATGGCGGATGGCGAATGGCGGATGGCGGATGGCGAATGGCGGATGGCGGATGGCGTATGGCAGATTGGATGATAGCGGAAAGATATTCATAGGAAGAGTCGTCGCGGTTAAGGACCGCCAGTCGCGGGTTGCCTTGCTGCTTGACCTGCGTCTCCGCCAGTGACTGGAACAGGCGGGACTTGGCGGCGCGATAAGCCTCGTATGAACCGTGATAATCCAGGTGCTCGTGGGTGATGTTCGTCACCACGCCGATGTCGAACTCGCAGGCGTCCACGCGGTACTGCGCCCAGCCGTGCGAAGTGGTCTCCAACACGACGTGCGTCAGACCGGCATCCACCATCATGGATAGATAACGCTGAACGTCAGGAGCGTCCGGCGTAGTGACGTGGAAACCGGTATCCAGCACCTGGTCGCCGATGACGGCGTTCACGGTCGAGATCATGCCAGCCTTGATTCCGGCGGTCAACATGATTTGGTAAAGAAGATTGGTCGTGGTCGTTTTGCCATCCGTGCCGGTGACGCCGATCATGGTCAACTTGCGGGCCGGGAAGCCATAAAAGGCCGCCGCGAGATGAGCCAACGACTGGCGGGAATTTCCCACCTGGATGTAGGGGACCGCGAGACCAGCCAACGTCTGCTCACCAACGACCGCGGCCGCGCCTTTGGCAATCGCGTCTGGAATGTATTTGTGGCCGTCGGTTGCGCCGCCGGTACAGGCGACGAACAGCGCGCCCGGCTGGACCTGGCGGCTGTCCGCGGTGATCGCGGTTACAGGACAGTCCACCCCACTCGAACCCTTGTAAGTGAACGGGAATGAAGAAAAAAGGTCAGACAGCGAAATGGGTGACAACGAATTGGGGGACAACGAATTGGGGTACATGCAATAGTTTTACCACAAAGACACGAAGGCACAAAGAATTTCGCCTCTTTGTGCCTTCGTGGAGAATGCGTGATTGGTTCAGCGCAGACTCTGGCGCAGGCCTTCGAGCTTTCCAGCGACGGAGTCGTCCAGCACCTTGTCGCCCACGCGGATCACCAACCCACCCAAGATGGCAGGCTCCACGCGGAAAGCAACCGTCGCCTGGCTGCCCACCTTGCTCAAAATGTCTCGCTTCAAGATCGTCTGCTCGTCCGCCGTCAACGGCAGAGCACTGGTTACTTCAGCGGATGCGCCGGTGAGCTTCTCACCTTCCAGAATGACGACCTTGCCCGATTTGACGCCAGAGAAAAATCCTTCCAGGAGAGCGTGCTGGCGTTTCTCGTCCAGCGCCTCGCCAACGAGCTTTTGCGCGGCAGCGATTGCCAAGGCAGCCACCTGTCCGCGCAAGTCGCTGAGCATACGATTGCGCTCTTCCGCAACTTCGGCCAGATTGGATTCGCGCTCTTTGACGATCTCTTTTTCGGCTTCAACCTTGACTTCGAGCATAACCTTGTCGGCCCGTTCCGTAGCCTCGTTCACGATATGGGCGGCTTTGGCCTGTGCCTCAGCAATAATCTTGGCGGCATCCTTTTCGGCGTTGGCGCGCGCTTCTGCGGCTACGCGGGCATCTTCCTGACCCTGTGCAATGGTATTGCGCCGTTTCTCCAGCATGGCCGCCAGCGGAGCAAACAGCCACTTGCGCAGGATGACAAAGACGATCAAGAAGCTGAGAATCTGAAGTAACAATAAACCAGGATTGATCCCAAGTTCTCCCATGACCAGCCTCCTACTTGGCGACGAAGAGCAAAACCAGCGCCACTACAAGAGCGTAAATAGCCACTGCTTCAGCAAACGCAATAGCCAGGATCATGTTGATCTGGATATCGCCGGCCGCATCGGGGTTGCGGGCAATGCCTTGCATCGCACCGCTGCCCAGGATGCCGATGCCAAGCCCGGCGCCCAGCGTACCGACCATTGCCAAACCAGCCCCTAAAAACTTGGCCGCTAATACAATTGCCTGCTCAAGAGAGTATTCCATTTTATGCCCAATCTCCTTTCAATGTCTGTTGAGAAAATATCTGGTTCTCTGGGAATCGCTGTGACAGATCACCGCATATGCTGGTAGGCGTAGCACAAATTAGCAATTTGTCCCACATTTGCTGCTGCATCACGGCAAATCCCAATGAGACAAATATCTATGCGTGAACCTCTTGGATCTTACTGTGTTCATCAGCATGTTCGCCATGGCCCTTCGTAGCAATGGCGATAAACACCATGGTCAGAACGCCAAAAACCAGCGCCTGGATGACACCAAAAAACAGTTCCAGGAAATACAAGCCGAACTGGCTGACCGGCAAGAGCGTCCCCAGCACGACCACCAGGACCGCGCCGCCAAACATAGAGCCGAGAAGACGGAACGAGAAAGAGATGATTTTGGCGAATTCCGATATGAACTCAAGTATACCGACGAAAATATCAATAAATGGATTGATCGCGTCGAACGCGTTCACATCCCGCTTCACCCACATTTTGAAAAACCGACCAAAGTTCAAGAATTTGCCAAAGTATCGCGGGCCATTGGCTCGCACCCCAAAGACCTGTACCATGAATACTGCGATGAGCGCCAGCGATGCAGTGAAGTTCAAATCCGTAGATGGGGAACGGAAGAATGGGACAAGTTTATATGCATTGGTTGTGGTCTCAGTTGCCGTCAATCCGACCAAACCGGGGATAATGTCAATTGTCGTATGTCCCGTCTCACCACCTGTCGAATGCTCGATCAGACCAATGCTTTCCATGCCGGGAAAGAGCTTGAGCAGGTTTGCCGTCAGCACGAGGGTGATAATCGTAGCGACCAGTGGAAATACCTGCCTGGCCCATTTTTTGCCAACCGTCTTCTCGACAAGAGTGTAAATGGCTCCAAAGATTGTCTCGAAAATGGCTGCGATGCCTTTCGAAGGCGAACCGTCCGCGCGGATGCCTCGCCCGGCAGCCAGCGCCAAGCCGATGACAACTAAATCCACAATGACAGTCGTAACGAGTGTATTCGTAAGTGTAAATCCCCCAAGCAGGGGCAAAGCCGCTAAAGTCTCGCCCTTAAGCGAGACCTCTGGGCGGGCCGGTTTCACCAGTACTCCCACAACGCCGACGGCAATCAGAAGCAATAAAACCAGCCAACGAGTGATATGGATGCGTTTCTTCTCACGAGTTGTCACGCGCGTCTTCCTCCACTTGAGTTCTTATATCCTGAAGCGAACCAGGTACTGCATCTTTGATTTGCCTTTTCGCCCGGCTGACCAACCAAAAAATGAATACCCACGTCAGGGGAACGCTAGCCAGGATGAGCAAAATGACAAACATCCCGTTGGTCGCAAAGACGCGATCCAGCCATAGCCCGGCCAGCAAAGCAACAAAAACAATCACGAATGTAAAGCAACCAACCTGAATGGCAACGTTGGCCAAATATCGGGTCGCTACCGACCGAGAAAGTGACTTTTTCTCTGTTTCCGACTGGCTCATGGCAGCGGAATTATAACACGAGGGTTTTCGTGCCGTCTAGAACAAATTCATCGCCGCGCCAGTGGCGATTCCAAACCAGGGAGCGAAGATCACACCGACCGCGATAATGCCAATGGTGAGGACCGTCAAGGCAATGGCATAGGGACGCGAGAGTGGGATCGGGTGTTTTTCCTCTTCCTCGCCTTCCATCCGATACAGATAGACATACTTCAGCACTGTCATATAGTAGTATAGGCCAATAATCGAATTCAACACACCGACCACCGCTAGCCAGACCCAGCCCTGTTCGATGGCCGCCGCAAAGACGAACACCTTGGCGACAAAACCGCCGAAGGGTGGCATCCCTGCCAGCGATAGGAAGGCGACCATCATCATCAAAGCCAACGTGGGCGCACGGCGACTGAGTCCATAATAGGCTTTCACGTCATCCGAGCCGGCCACGTGACCAAAGGCAGTGACGATGCCAAAGGCCGCCAGGTTGGTCAGGATGTAGGCAATCAGATAAAAGACCGTGCTGGCCGCGCCCAACTGAGAGAAGGCAACCACGCCGATCATGGCGTAGCCGGCGTGGGCAATGGATGAGTAAGCAAGAAGACGCTTGATGTTCTTCTGCGCCAGGGCGATCAGGTTGCCGACCGTCATGGTCAGGGTCGCCAGGACAGCCAGGATCAGGCTCCAGTTGGCCGAAAGGGAGGGGAATACAACCGTGAAGAGGCGCAAAATGACCGCAAACCCGGCCGCCTTGGAAGCCGTGGACAGGAAACCGGCAACCGGCGTGGGCGCGCCCTCGTACACATCTGGCGCCCAGAAATGGAACGGGAAGAGCGAAACTTTGAAGGACAGTCCGACCAGGACGAGGAAAATGGTCCCAAGCGCAAGCAGGCTAAAGGTCGGGAAAGAGGCGGCCAGCGCGTAGAGGCTGGTCTCGCCAGAGAAACCGTAGAGCAGGCTGAAACCGTACAGCATCACAGCCGAAGTCAACGCGCCGAAGAGCAGATATTTGAAACCCGACTCGGTGGATCTTTCGTCGCCGGTCAGGAAACCGGCCAGGATGTAAAGCGGGATGGAGGTTGTCTCGATGGCCAGGTACAGCATCACCAGGTCGGCGGCGGAGGCCATCAGAGACATGCCCAGTGCCGCGACCAGGAGCAGGAGGTAGGCCTCGGCGCGGCGTCCGACCTGTTCCACGTCCATCATGAAAAGTGCAGTGATGGCCGCGCCAAAGATGAAGAGCATCTTGAAGGCAAAGCCCAGCAAATCGTAGCGCAACATGCCGCCGAAGACGAGAACCGGGGCCGAAGGACGAGCGAGCGCCAGACTGACGGCCAGGACGACCAGCAGGCCACCGGCGGTCAACCAACCCAGGTTCAGGCGGCGGTTCTCTTCCTTCCAGAACGGATCGAGGACTAAAACCAGGACGCCGAGCGACAATAAGAGTATCTCTGGCAGGATGGCGAGGATGTTCGAGGGGACAAAAGCAGTCACTTATGCACCTCCCAGAAGGCTCAACAAATGCTGGACGCCGGTCTGCACCCAGGGCACCATCAAGGAGGGGAACAGACCCAGCCCGATCATGATGACGCACAAAAAGACCAGAGCGACTTTATCCTGGACGGCGACCGGCCCGATGTGGCCCTCGAATTCAGCCGGCATACTACCAAAGAAAACGCGGCGGATAACCAGCATGATGTATGCAGCGGTCACGATAATGGAGATGGCTGCGATGATCGCCACCAGCGGCCTGACCTGCCAGATACCCATGAAGATGGGGAACTCAGCCACGAAACCGGAGAAGCCCGGCATGCCCATCGAAACCAGACCGCCGATGATGAAGGCCACGGCTACCAGTGGCATGGGTTTGACCATACCGCCCAATCTCGGTATGTCTCTGGTGTGAGCGCGGTCGTAGACCATGCCGACGGCAGCAAAGAAGAGAGCCGTCATCACGCCATGCGAGAACATCTGCACCCCCGCGCCGGTCAGGCCGACGCGCGTCAGCGTGGAGAAGCCCATCATCACCAGCCCCATGTGCGAAACCGAAGAGAAGCCGATGACGTATTTGAAATCGGTCTGCACCATGGCGATGAACGCGCCATAGACGATGTTGACCAGGGCCAATCCCATGATGAGCCACGACCAGGATTTCGCCCCCTCCGGCAACAGCATGATCCCAACCCTCAGGGCGGCGAAGGCGCCCAGCTTCATCAAGACGCCGGCGTGGAACATCGAGACGGCGGTCGGCGCGGCGACGTGTCCGTCCGGCGACCAGTTGTGAAAGGGGAAGATGCCGCCCAAGACAGCGAAACCGAAGAAGACGAATGGGAACCACAATTTCTGGAAGCCAGGCGAGAAAGCCGCTTGCTCCAAGGCCAGCATGTCGAAGGTGTGCAGACCACTTTGCCAGTACATCACCAGCGCGCCGATCAGGGAGACGACCGAGCCAATGAACAGGTAAAGGGTCAGCTTCATGGCCGCGTACTCGCGCGTCTTGATCCAGCCCCAAATTGAAATCAGCAGATACATCGGGAAGACGGCGATTTCGTAGAAGAAAAATAACATGAACAGGTCGAGGGAGGCGAACACGCCGAACACACCGCTGGCCAGGATGAACAAAAAGGCGAAGAATTCACGCGGGCGGTCGTCCAGGCCCCAGGAGATCAGCACGCCGGTAAACATGACCACGCCGGTCAGCAGGACGAGCGGCGCGCTCATCCCGTCCACGCCGAGGTGAAGGCTGATGCCGAGCATCGGCATCCAGTTGTATTTCTCGACGAACTGATAACCGGCCGCAGCCTTGTCGTAGCTGAAATATACCCACAGGGAAAGGAGCAGCGCAAGAGATGCCGCAGCCAGCGCCGTGACGCGGATCTCGTTCTTGCGCTCGGACTTTATCAGCAAGATCAGCATCGCTGCGGCCATTGGGGTGAAGACGATGACGCTTAGGATCGGAAATTGCATGAGTCACCTCGGATATAGAGAGAAGAGAGTAGAGATTAGAGAGTAGTTCACTATTCTCGACTCTCTACTCTCTGTTCTCTTTAAAACAACATCATCACAGCCTTATTGATGACATCCAAAATCCAAGCCGGCCAGATACCAATCATCAGCATGAGCACCATGAGCGGCGCCATGACGACAATCTCACGTACGTTGATCTCGGTCAAGCGGTGCTCACCATGCGCCCAATGCTCGTTCAGCGGGCCGTGCAAGACCTGTTTGATGCTCTTGAGAATGTAGGCGCCGGTGAAGAGCAGACCCAGCATGGCAATGGCCGTATAGACTGTAAGGATCGGCCAGGCGCCCCGCACGACCAGGAATTCTGAGACAAACCCATTCAGGCCGGGCAAACCAAGCGAAGCCATGGAGGTGAAAAGCAAGATGCCGCCATAGATTGGCACCAGCGGGAAAAGGCCGCCAAAATCGTTCAGGTTGCGGGTGTGCGTCCGCTCGTAGATCACGCCGACCAGGAAGAACATGCCCGCCGCCGAGAGACCGTGGTTGAACATCTGCAAGACCGCCCCGTTCAAGGCAATATTCTTGCTCAAATTGAGGGCCACATCCGGGTTGTTCAACCCGACTTTGGCGGCTGCGGCAATGCCGAGCAGCACAATGCCCATGTGATTGACGGACGAATAGGCCACCAGCCGCTTGAAATCCGTCTGACCGTAGGAGGCGAACGCGCCGAATACGATTGCCATCACCGCCAGGAAGGCCAGCGCGCCGGCAAAGCGCTGCGCTTCAGCCGGGTAAAGCGGCAGGACCAGTCGCAGGAAGCCGTAAGCGCCTAGCTTTAACAGCACGCCGGCCAGGATCATCGAACCGGCCGTCGGCGCCTCGGTGTGGGCATCCGGCAGCCAGGTGTGGAACGGCCAGACCGGCACTTTGACCGCAAAGGCGACAACGAATGCCCAGAAGGCAATCGCTTTGACCGTTGCTACAGGCAGACCCATCACAGTCCCCTCGAGGGCATTCCACTTCAGATATAACGAGGGCAGGTCATAGGTCTGGAAAAGCACGCCCAGCATCTGGATGGCCAGCAACAGGCCGAGGGAACCGGCCATGGTGTAGATCATGAACTTGAGCGAGGCATAGTTGCGCGCCTGCATCTTGACCTTACCCCACAACACGCGTTCGCCCTTCTCGCTGCCCCACTGGTTGATCAGGAAGTACATCGGCACCAGGCCAATTTCCCAGAAGACGAAGAAGATGAGCAAGTCAAGCGCCAGGAAGACACCCAACATGCCCGTTTCCAGGAGCAGGAACAAGATCATGTAAGCCTTGACGCGCTCCTTGATGCTGAAGGAAGCCAGGATCGCCAGCGGCGTCAGCAGCGTGGTCAACAGGACCATCGTCAGGGAAAGGCCGTCCACGCCGACGTGGAGGGTGGAGTGGATGGCCTCGTACCAGGGATACTGTTCGACGAACTGGAAACCGGAAGCGGACGAGTCGAAGCGCATCCACAACAGGACGGAAAGCCCGAACGGGACCAGGCTGGCGACCAGCGCCGTCCAGCGGATGGCTTTCACCTCGTCCTTAGGCAGGAAGAGGATGACCAGCGCCGCCAGGACGGGGAAGAAGAGGATGAGGGTCAAAAGGTGACTGCTGAGAAAGTTCATCCCTACACTCCTCCAATCAGAAAGTAGTACAGCACAGCGAAAAGCACCACCACTATGAAGGAGGCAAGCATGTAGGACTGGATGCGCCCCACCTGGATGCGGCGCAGGCTGCTGCCGGCTTTCTTCACGATGTTCCCTGTGCCGTCGCCGATGAATTCGTTGATGACCGGCTTGTCGAAGTAATTGCGCAAGAAGCTGCCCAGCCAGAGCGCCACGCGCCCAAAAGTGTGCAGGATGCCGTCAATGATGGCGCGATCCATGAACATGTAGGTAAAGGTTTCGGAAACCCAATACGCCGGGCGGACGAACAAGAAGTCATAGGCTTCGTCAAAGTAATACTTGTTCTTCAGCAGCGGGATCTGCAGCCGGTCTTGTTGTGGCGATTTGACCTTGCGATAAACCAGCCAGCCGACCAGCAAACCGCCGAGCGCCACCACCAGCGAAGTGAGCAGCGGCAGGAAGTTGAACGGAAGCGATTCGGGACGTTCGGCCAGCGTGCCCCCCACGAACTCGTGAAACCAGTTCGGCAGGAGACCGCCGATCAGCGGAAAGTCCTCGGGGATGCCCACCCAGCCGTAACCGACAGCGAAAAGCGCCAAAACAACCAGGGGCAGCGTCATCGTCCAGGGTGTCTCTTGGGCGTGTTCGGCGGCCTGGGTGCGCGGCTCGCCCAGGAAGGTCAGCGTGACTTGGCGCATGGTGTAGAAAGCCGTCAGGAAGGCCGCTACCGCCAGGGTCGCGAATACAGCCCAGTGTCCATGCCCGAAAGCGTCTGCCAGGATTTCATCCTTCGACCAGAATCCGGCCGTCAGCAACGGGAAGCCTGAGAGGGCAAAACCGCCGATCAGGAAAGTCCAAAAAGTGATCGGCATTTTCTTGCGCAGGCCGCCCATGTTGAACATATCGTTGGCATCTAAATGTTCGCCAGTATGTAGCGCGCCGTGCTCCACACCATGAATGACAGAGCCAGAGCCGAGAAAGAGCAAAGCCTTGAAAAAAGCGTGAGCGATCAGGTGGAAAGCCGCAGCCACGTATGCGCCGATGCCCAGCGCGGCGATCATGTAACCAAGCTGTGAAATGGTCGAGTAGGCCAGGACGCGCTTGATGTCGTTCTGCGCTACGGCAATGGTAGCCGCGAACAGTGCCGTGAACGCGCCGATGAAAGCGATGATGCTCATCGTCGGCGTGAGGGCGTGACCGGAGAAATCCGCCGTGATGAGCGGGAACATGCGCAGCACGGCGTACACGCCCGCTGAGACCATGGTAGCGGCATGGATCATTGCGCTGACCGGCGTCGGGCCTTCCATGGCGTCCGGTAGCCAGACGTGCAGCGGCCACTGCGCCGATTTACCCACCGTGCCGATGAACAGCAACAGGCCAATAAATCCGGCCGCCGATAGTCCAAAGAAAGGCGTGGCGGTGGTTGCCAGGGCGTGCAACATTTCAGGCCTGAAGATTTCACGGAAGGAGAGCGTGCCGGTCGCCGAATACAGGAAGGCGATGCCGAGCAGCATAAACACGTCGCCGACACGTGTGGTCATAAAAGCTTTGACCGCCGCGTCGCGGGCTGATTCCTTGCCATACCAGAAGCCGATCAATAGATACGAGCACAAACCCATGATTTCCCAGCCAATGAAAAATGTTAGCAGATTATTGGAAACCACCAGCGTATACATGCCGAAGGCAAACAGGCCGATGAAGGCAAAGAAGCGCGAGTACATTGGCTCGATGGATGGCACACTGTGCTTGTGACCCTTTTCATCCTGGATCGTCGCGCCGTGCGGCGGCAGGCCGGGGCGATCATGATTGCCGGCCGGCTGGCCGAAGTTATGATAGCCGATGCTGTAAACGAAGATCATCAGCACCGTCCAGGCGACGAAGAACAGCGTGGCGGCGGAGAGCGGGTCAATCAACACGCCGATCTTGAGCCAGGTCTCACCGGTCGGCAGCCAGTTGATCGCCGATTCGAAAACTTCCTTTCCGAATTCAGGCACCCCCAGGGCGCGCACGAAAACCAACATGCTCCCCAGCCAGGAAAGCCCTGCTGCGCCGACGGCCAAGCTGTGGCTGAACGCCTTGTGCCTGTTGGTGAACAACACGATCAGGAAAAAAGCCAATAAGGGCGGGAGAGGAAGTAACCAGATGATTGTTTCAGTCGTCATAATTCCTGCCTACCACTTCATCAAATCAATCTCGTCCGCGATGACCGTCTTGCGGCGGCGGTAGACCGAGATGATCAAAGCCAGGCCCACAGCCACTTCCGCCGCGGCCACGGCAAACACGATGATCGCAAAGACCTGTCCAGCCATCTTGGCCGGTTCCAGATAACGCCAAAAGGCCACCAGGTTGACGTTGACGGCGTTCAGCATCAATTCGACGCCGAGCAGGATGGCAATGGCATTCTTACGCGCCAGCACGCCAAAAAGGCCAATGCTGAACAGCGCGGCGGACAAGATCAAGTACCAGGAAAGTGGAATGCTCATGCCGACCTCCTATTTCTTGCTCGCCGCAACGTAGACCGCGCCGATCAGCGCCGCCAGCAGCAGGACCGAAGCCACCTCGAACGGCAGCACGTATGCGTCCGGGGACACCAGGGCTGCACCCAGTTTCCCGAGCGTGTCCAACCCTTCGGGCATTACCGCCGCGCTCCGGTTGACGCCCGGCTGAGTAACCAGCAGGAAGGCCAGTCCGGCAAAGACCAGCAAAGAGAGCAGCGCGGCGAGCCACCAATCCTTGCGCAATTGCGGCCCACGGTCGCGCATCTCGCGGCGGGTGAGCATCACGGCGAAGATGAACAAGATGGCGATCGCGCCGATATACACCACCACCTGAACCACCGCCAGGAAACCAGCATCCAAAATCGCGTAGAGCATAGCCACGCCAAAAAGCGCGGCGACCAACCACAGCGCAGCATGGATCAGGTTACGAGTCGTCACGACCATCAGCGCGGATGCGAGGATCAGCGCGGCGCACAGGAGAAATATGATTTGCACAGGAGTCATAGATTAGCTCCGCAGAGTTGTGTCATTGCGAGCCGCCGCTTTTCGCGAAGCACCCTGCGGGTTGGTGGCGAAGCAATCTCCATGCCTGACAGGGGATTGCTTCCCTGGCCTAGCCCGCCAGGGCAGTCAGGCAAAAACCACCCTCGCAATGACATTCAAGTTAGTGATGCGCGGCCTCCGCTACAGGCTGGACAGGGGTCTCTTCCGCTTTGCGCTGACGTTTGCCATAAGCGCGCAGGATTTCTATCGTCAGCCAGGCGATGACCACGTTCGTCAAGAACATCCCAAGCATATAGAAATTGGTCGGCGCAAGAAACTTATCCACCACCGCTGTGATGATCAGCAGGGCGAGCGAGAGCGGCGTGAGAAACTTCCAACTGAAAGCCAGCATGTGGTCAATGCGGATGCGCGGCATGGAATACTTCACCCACATGATCACCCAATAAAAGAACAGCGCTTTAGCCAGGAAAATCACGACCCCCAGCAAGGGATATTTCTCCAGGCCGAAGAAGTTATAACCGCCGAAGAACAGGACTGCAATAAACCCGCCGAACGTGAAGGAGTGCAGTAGTTCACTCGCATAGAACCAGCCAAACTTCATGCCAGTGTATTCGATGTTGAAGCCGGCTACGATCTCGGACTCGGCCTCGTTCAGGTCGAAGGGTGCGCGACCCAATTCGGCGATCGCGCTGATAATGAAAATCACGGCGGCGAGCGGCGAAAGGATGACAATCCACACCCCGCTTTGAAATTCAGTGATGCCCTTTACGCTCATTGTCCCGGTGATGACCGCCGGGATGAGCAGCGCGACCACCATCGGCACCTCGTAAGAGACCATGATCGCCACCATGCGGAATGCGCCCAACAAGGCATACTTGTTGTTCGAAGCCCAGCCGCCCATGATAATGGCAAGTGCTCCCAACGCGCCGGTCGCGACCAGGTACAGCAGAGCCACGTTGAGGTCAACGCCGTAGATCGTCGAGGCCAGGGGCAAGATCGCCCAAAGCAAGATGACCGCTGTCGCAGCCAGAACTGGCGCAATATTGTACACCACCTTGTCCGCGCCTTCGGGGGTGATGTCCTCTTTGATGATCAGTTTGATGATGTCCGCGAACGGCTGGAAAATGCCGAAAGGCCCGATCCGGTTCGGCCCGAGGCGATCCTGGAAACGCGCCACCACCTTGCGTTCAACCCAGACGAGAAAGATATCCAGCACCAGGGCGAATACGACCAGAACGATAATGCCTGATAAAGCGAGCAGGATATTCGCCAAGGCTGCGCCCATTCCCCAACCTGCAAGAATACCCCGCAGCCAGGCGGCAATGAAATTGACCGGGTCACTCCAGAAGGTCATGGATCACTCCTTACAACAAAGAAAAGGCTGAGAGGAAAACATCCTGTCAGCCTTCTATATTGTATCGTCGCGCTTACATCCATTCCAACATCCCTTTGCGCCAGGCATAAACCAGGCCGGCGACAAGGATGAGGATAAACAGGATGCCTTCCAATACCGTATAAAGTGGTAATTTATTGATGGCTAACGCCCACGGGAAAAGGAATACCGTCTCAACGTCGAACACGAGGAATACCAGCGCGAAAATGTAGTATTGAGCCTTAAATTGAACCCACGAATCCCCCACCGTCTCGATACCACATTCGTATGTACTTTGCTTGATCGGATTTGGTTTTTTCGGCGCCACCAACCAGGAAATCAGCAGTGGTGCAACCGGTACAATGATCCCAATGATCAAGAATAGACCGATGTATAGCCATGCATTTTGCATACGTACCCCGGGATAAAGGATTCGTTGCCGGATTTAGAGCCTATCCGAATAACGGAATGCGGGCTTCAGTCTGCCCTGCATTGCGGACTAAAGTCCGCGTTCCAGAGGGTTTTCGGATAGGCACTTAGCCGGGCAACGGGCGAATTTTACCATAAACAAGTTCATTCGTTTACTAATCCCTGTCTTTATTTCATGTGATTTTTGTCATATATTCTCTAATTTGTACTATTTTTCACATTGCTACTCTCTTCGCCCGCTTCCACAACCAGCGCAGAACATCCTCCAGGAATGGGACTCCCAGCACCGAACTCAAGAACGCTCCCGCCACCCCCAACATGCGCGCCGGGCCAGCTTTAAGCCCCATGAACGACGCCACCTCGATTTCGATAGTCTGAGCCGAGATCGCCCGCTCACTTTCGGGACTCCCATCCAGGGGGACAAAACGCAGGTAGAACCAGACAACGCCGCGGAACTTCCCCGCCTGCGCGGACCGTACGCTCCAGTAAAACGTCACGCTCTGGCCCGGACGCAGGGGCTGGTTAGCCGTTTCGGACGGCACGACCTGCATCCCGGCCATATCCAGGCGCGCCTCAGCGACGACATTGTGGGTATCGTACAAATTGGGGATAGTGACCGTCTGTCCGCTGGTGACGTGGCCTTCGATTTCGGCTGTCGGCGTCAGGTTGCCGTTCTCGTCCACCTCCAGCGTCAGGCGGACGGTGTCTGCGTCGCCGGCGCGGATAACAGGCGGCCATTCCAGGGTCAGGCGGCGGGATTCCTGGATGGC
>Ga0210042_1001495_pt1 | contig 19338 bp, 19 predicted proteins | sample CryGeymeta201518_FD_183982 | JGI IMG/M metagenome (GOLD analysis project Ga0210042, IMG submission 183982) | Groundwater microbial communities from Crystal Geyser aquifers in Utah, USA - Crystal Geyser metaG 2015-18 (SPAdes) (version 2) | ecosystem: Environmental > Aquatic > Deep subsurface >... | reverse complement strand
TTATCTTGAGCCTGTTGAATAACATCTCCTGATTTGTGATTTAGTTGGCTTTAGAATTAAGTATGATACGATTTAAAACCACTACATCTAATTCGTTTTTTGGAAATTTTCTTTATGATCAAATTCTTGACCCTAAACATTTTTTAGTTAGAGCTAGAAATGAGATTAAATGGCAAGTGTTAATAATAGTTTTAAAATGTGCATGGATATAGTTTAAGATTGTGCAAAATTTGGGTCACAATTAATGGTTATTAAAACCATTAAAAGAAAACCCAACTATGCTAACCATGTACCAACAAATTACAATTAAAACATTAGCTTTACAGCACAAAAAACAAACAGAAATTGCTACTGAATTGGGTTGCCATCGTAATACTGTTCGTAATATTATCAATCGCCCCGTAGTTGAGAAACCTACCAGAAACAGGCCATCCTACTTTAATCAGTATCGTGATCAGATCAAAGAATGGTTGACGAAAAAAGTTTCCCAATTACGCATTCATGAAATCCTAGTAGAAACATATCAAGTAAAACAGACATATGACAGTTTGAGTAAATACATTCGAAAAGATTTCCCCAAAACACCAGAGGCTTTTGGAGTTCAGGTTACTCCTCCAGGAGAAATGGCCGAAGTGGATTTTGGTTATGCTGGTTTATTACCAATTAATACTCCTGGAGAACCAATCAGGTTGGCTAAAACCTGGTTTCTCTCAGTCAGGCTAAATTATTCTCGCATGGCTTATCGAGTCATGGTTCATGATCAAAAGGTGACCACATTTATTAAAGGCATTACTAATGCTTTTACATTTTTTGGTGGAGTCCCCAAGCGTTTAAAAATTGATAATTTACGAGCGGCGGTTACCAAAAATCAACATTATGATCTCCAATTTAATTCTGATTTTCTAGATTGGGCTTCTCATGAAAATGTGGTTATTAATCCTTGTGTCCCTTATCATCCAGAACAAAAAGGTGGAGTTGAATCAGACATGAAATACATCGAGAATAATTTCCTCGTCGAGCGTCATTTTGATGATTGGGTCGACCTCCAACAACAGTTTGACCAATGGTCAGTTAGTTATGCCAATTCCCGTATTCATGGAGTAACCAAGAAAATTCCCAACGAGATATTTATTAACGAGGAAAAATCAACATTACAACCTTTACCCGTCAATGATTTTTCTTTGTTTGAAAGATGTGAGCGAAAGGTTCAAAGTAATTGTCACATCTTTTTTCAAAACCATTATTATTCAGTCCCATCTAGATTGGTTTCAAAAATAGTCACCCTTCGTTTTAATGGTTCACTGCTAAAAGTAGTTCACCAAGGTGAAGAGGTGGCCTGTCATTTAATCAGTAATGAGGTTGGTGCCTTTACCACCTGTCGATCCCATTTGCCTGAATTTAAATGTTATGGTGCAACTGAATATCAACAAAAGTATGAAGCCAAAATGGCTGATCTGGGAGAATTTGCTCAAACATACTTTAAGGAAGTTTTAATTAAACATGACAGCTACTGGTTTAGGAGTGTTCGAAGTATTTTAGGTTTAGCCCGTGAATATGGTAATGAGGCTGTAAATTTAAGTTTAGCCAGAGCTTTACAATTTCATGTTACCGACACCAACATCATTAAACGGATTGTTACCCAACAGCTTTATCTTCTCGATATTCCACCTCGATTGTTGGAAACCAATCAAACTGCCCCCTCACTAAAATCCCAGGATAGAGACTTAGAGTATTATCAAAAACTAATAACTTAAATTTTATTTATTTATTTAAAACATTATGTCAGATATCACCAATCCTATTTCTCAGGCCAGTTTAAAAAAGTTAAGAGAATTTAAGCTATCAGGAATTATTCGAACTTTAGATATTAGGTTAACTGAGGCTAACAATCAAAATCTAAGTCATCGAGAGTTTTTAGAATTACTGTTGGAAGATGAAGTCAATCAAAGATTGGATAACAAACATAAACGTTTGTATGGGGGAGCTCACCTACCTTTTGAAAAAGGATTAGAGGACTTTGATTTTACTTTCCAGCCATCAGTTAAAAAAACAGAAATGATGGAGTTGGCCACCGGTAACTTTATTGTCAAACATGAAAACATTATTTTTATTGGTCAACCAGGAACGGGCAAAACACACCTATCAATCGCTTTAGGTCTAAAAGCTTTGGGTTATGGCTATACCGTTTTATTCACTTCGGTGGCGGATATGATTACCACTCTAGAACAGAGTCGAGCTGATTTAAGTTATCAAAAAAAGATTCAACAATATGTTAAACCAGATTTATTAATCCTTGATGAATTGGGGTACAAAAGTATGGCTGAAAGTACGGTAGAAGATTTTTTTGAGATTGTCTCTCGCCGTTACGAGAAAGGTTCCATTATTATCACCAGTAACCGTGACTTCCAAGAATGGGGAAAAATCTTTATTGATAAAACCTTAACGGGGGCTATCCTTGACAGATTAGTTCACCATTGTCATATCGTTACCATAAAAGGAGAAAGTTATAGAGTCTCGCATCGGAACCAAAAGGCTTAATTTATTTATTTTTTTATTTATTATTTTTTTAAAAAAAGTGCACAATTTTAAACTATATTCGAGCCGATTAAATGCACAATCTTATTCTATTATTGACACGAATGCACAAATTGAGAGATTTGAAAGGCCAAGACATAAAGATGGTCATAATTTTCCCTTTGCAGGACTCATGAAGTGTTTGGAATGTGGAGCTTCAGTTACAGGAGAAGAACACATTAGAAATTACAAAAGAGGTGATTCTCAAACCTTTACATACTATAGATGTACTAAAAAGCTTGGCCCTTGCTCTCAAAAATATGTTAGGCAGGAAGAAGTTGAGCATCAATTAAGGAGTGAGCTACTTGATGTTGCAATTCCCCAGGGCTGGTGGAGTGATTGGCTGAAATGGTTAGAACAGGACAAACTTAATGAGACAAAACTTGCTTCCAAAAATGTCGTAGCTGTTGGTGAGGAAATGCAGGAAGTGGATAGAAAATTAAATAAACTTTTGGACAGTTACTTGGATTCTGTCATAAACGAAGAACAATACAAGGCAAAGAAAAATGAATTATTTGAACAAAAACTAAAACTTCAGGAGAGAATTGGAAAAATTCAGAGCGGGGGTTCGGCTTGGCTCGAACCTTTCGAAAACTTCGTAAAAAGCTCAATAAATTGCGGAAAAATCGTTCTTGGAAAAAATAATTGCACTGATTTAACAATAAGTGCAAAAAATGCCGGCTCGAACTTCAATCTTTCAGAAAAGCGCCTTTCTTTCACACCCAATTTGGGCTTTGATTCGGTCAAAATGATTCGTGCCAGTTTTCGGGCTGGCACGCTCGCCCTCGCGAAATCCGAAAGTGTTACCCCGCAAGGACTCGAACCTCAATTCCTACGTTCAGAGCGTAGTGGACTACCATTATCCGACGGGGTAGAGTGGTCTCGTGTTATATTATACTATGCAAACACTAGACCAACTAATTGCCAATCTTAAACTAAAACCAGAGCAATCTGAAGTTATCAAAAAATATTTTGAAGAATTGACCGTCGAGCTCCTCGAAAGTCTCAAGCAAGATAACTTACAAAATTTTGAAGAAACAATTTCTTCAATAAAATTAAACTAATTTCTTCCCCATGTCCCGGCAAAACAGTTATACTATCAGGTAATCTAAGCAACTTGCTTATACTTTTATTTAAATCCAGTTTTGAAGAATATTGGTGACTTGTATCACCCACCCCATTTGCAAAAATAGTATCTCCACTAAACAAAAATCCCGACTTTGGGGCATAAAAACACACCCCACCTGGTGTATGACCTGGAGTTTTAATGACTTTTATTATCTCTGTTGCTAATTTAATATTTTTTATATTTCTAAATCCAGTGTTTAAAGATTTTATTTTTGGTGCTTTAATTTTTCTTTTCAAATAGTACTCTGCCGTTTCTCGAGCCCTATCAACCAAAAAGGCATCTTTTTTGCCCATCGCCACTGGAATTTTATAAATCAATTGCAAATCCAAAATTCCCAAAATATGGTCAAAATGTCCGTGAGTTAACATGATTGCCGTTGGTTTCAGTTGCATTTCGTCAATAATTTGGGCAATCTCCACTCCTTCATCACCTGGGTCAATAACTATGGCGGTTTTATCTTCTGCCCAGACTAAATAACAATTTGTGCCCATTTCACCCACAATTAACCTCCGATAATTTAACATAAGATATTCTATAATACTCTTATGTCAAAAGAACCAAACAAACGCCTTTTTGTTGGCGCCCTACCATTTAAATATACCGAAGGTGAAATGCTGTCATTATTCGCTCCATTTGGTCGAATTATTGCCCTACGGATTATCCACAATCAATGGGGTAAAAGTCGTGGCTTGGGTTATGTCGAATATGACGAACTTCAGTCGGCCGTCAATGCCAAGCATGAACTACATAATTATGCCGTAGAACCCGAGAGAACTATTATAGTAGATTTTGCCCAGCCTGATCCATATTTAACTCCCGAGGGTGCTGCTCGTCACATCGAAGCGTTATCACGCAAAAAGAAAAAACGCCCCAGCACAGAATTTATCCCCCCCAAACCCATTTCAGTTGATGGTAACGAAAAACCTGTATTTAGGCCAAAATCTTTTTATGAACATCAGCGCCCCACTCTTTTTAAATCTCGCAACTTTCACGCCAAAGTCGGCGCCAAATTCTCCTCCCGTACCAAAAGTAAGTCTTCACGTTAATTTTTTAGAAATTAGAAATTGGAAATTAGAAATTACACTATTGGTTTATCACCCATGGATGGCATCACCGATGCTGCTTTTAGGCTAACCCAAGTCGAAATTGCTAAACCAGATTTAATGTTTACTGAGTTTGTCAGTGCTGAGGGGATTGCTCACAATGCCATTCGTCTTTTTGATCAATTATTGTATTCACCTAAAGAACGCCCAATTATAGGGCAATTATTTGGCAAAGACCCCGATTCTTTTTATATTGCCACCATAGTTTTATGCCACCTCGGCTTTGACGGTATTGATATTAACATGGGTTGTCCCGCCAAAAAAGTCACCCAACACGGTTCTGGTATCGCCTTAATTGAAAATCCAGAATTAGCCGGCAAAATAATTTTAGCCACAAAAAAGGGGATTGCTGACTATCAAAATAATCCAAAAGTATTTAATAAATTAAAACTAAAGCAAAAAGTTATCTCCCTCTTGTCAAAGAGGGGGCAGGGGGAGATTAAAAACAAAAAGATAGGTTTTTCAATTAAAACAAGAACAGGAATAAATAACAGTGTTGTCTCCACTTGGATTCCATTTTTATGTTCTTTTAAACCAGATTCCATCACATTACATGGTCGCACTTTAAAACAAGGTTATTCAGGATTAGCAAATTGGGATGAAATTGCCAAGGCTGCCATCATATGTCACGATTCGAATATTAAAATTTTTGGCAACGGTGACCTTCAATCTCGCCAGATGGCCAATGAGTATTGTCAAAAATATGGTACCGACGGAGCCCTAATTGGTCGCGCTACCATGGGTAATCCCTGGGTTTTTGACAATAAAAATGTCAGTTTTAAGGAAAAATATCAGGCCATGTTAATCCACGCCAGACACTTTACCAAAATATTTCCCCATCGTTGCTTCGACCCGCTTCGTCATCATTTTCTTTTATATGTCTCTGGCCACCCCAATGCCTCGGCTCTACGCCAGCAGATTGTCAAGTTGACCTCGATTGACCAGCTTTGTGCTCTTGAACAGTCCATAGTTGGCTGATACATTTAACTCATGTCAAATTCATCCGACCTCTCAACCCTTACCAGCATTGAAAATTTAATTCATAGTCATAATACTCGCTTGGAAAATCTTCAAAAAGAATTAAAAACTCATAAAATGATGCTCGAGGCTTTACTTGAAAACGACAAAGAATATCAGGAGGCGGCAGCGGCCGCCACCTCGGCCACCAAATTAAAAACCCAAGCTAAAGCCAAAGTTTTATCTGTTACCGATGCCAAAAATCAAGTTGAAAAAATTAAAGAACAACAAATGGAGGCCAAAGAATTAAAAATCGCCCTATCAGATTATCTCTCTCAATATGTAGTTTTGTCCGGCAGCAACCAAATCGAATCGCCCGATGGCCAAGTTTTTGACATTGTTAGTAGTGCTCATCTAAGCAAAAAAAATAAATAAAATAAATTCTTCTCCTAGTGCCCTATACATAACTTATATATACAATTTAAGAATTGCAATTTGACATTAAATAAAAGATAATACCAATTATGAGGGAGCAATTACCTTTTTTGTTCACACCATATGAAGAGCAAAAATCTGTAAATAATAGGAGTATTAGATATACACTTACTCAGCTTAGTCCTGTATTACTTGCCACTTTGCCAGCATGTAATCCATTACCATTTTTAGAAAATGGAGGTGCTGTAGGGATATTAGTAACAGTTATTGGTGTATCTACATATTTTATGTATCATTCTCACGAAAAAAAGGGGATGAAGATTCCATAAGAGAATATGAAGCTGAGACGAAACGTTTAAAGAGATCACAATCTAGCAAATTCGCCAAGCACGGATGGTTAAGGTAAAATATAATCTGTGGATATAGATAATGTCAAACAGTACCTAAAATCTCTTAATTTACCAGATTTTCGAGCAAAACAGATTATAAAGAATTATTTTTCCGGGAGATACTCATCTTTTTCTCAAATGTCTGACTTGCCCTTAACCTTGCGTACCGATTTGGACAACAAATTTTCACTATTATCGGTTACAGAATCAAATTTATTAACTTCAAGTGACACTCAAAAAGTAGTCCTCAAACTTAACGACGGTCTTCACATTGAATCGGTCTTAATGGACTATGGTGAGTGGACTACTGTCTGTATCAGCTCTCAAGTTGGCTGTCCCTTGGCTTGTTCTTTTTGTGCTACTGGCAAAATGGGTCTAAAGCGCAATTTATCGGTAGAAGAAATTATTGATCAAATTCTCTTTTGGAAAAATATTTTATACCTCAAAAAAAATTCTTCCCCCGCCCTGCCTGCCCGCCGAACAGGAGGGTCAAGGGATGGGGCTGGGGGTAGGTTTCGAATCGTTTTTATGGGTATGGGTGAACCATTTTTAAATTGGGACAATTTATTGTCTTCCCTAAAAATAATCAACGACAAAAATGGTTTAAATATCGGTTCGCGTAAAATTTCTATCTCCACCGCTGGTGTCGCCCCCAAAATTATCGAGTTTGCTAATTTAAATACCGAAATTAATTTAGCTTTATCTTTACATTCTGGCAATCAAAAAGTTAGAGAACAATTAATGCCTATAGCCAGGCAGTATTCGCTACATGTTCTTAAAAAGGCTCTCGACTTTTATACTCACAAAACCAATCGTCAGGTCATACTCGAATATATTTTAATCGACAACCAAAACGACCAACCATCAGATATTAAATTGATAAAAGAATTTATTGGCAGTAATTTTTTGCTTCATGTCAATATTATTCCCTTAAACCCAGTCAAAGACGGTTTAATTCCCTCTACTCATCAAAAAGAATTTGTCAATGCTCTGACTCAAAATGGAATTCCATTTACAGTTCGCCGTAGTATTGGCCAGAGTATCAATTCCGCCTGTGGTCAATTAATTACCCAAAATACGCTATAATACAATAATATTTTAATTTAAAAATTTAATCATTTTAAATTGATTAAAAATTAAAAATTTTAAATTAAAAATTTGTATTATGTTTATCGACGAATCCCACATTACAGTCAAAGCTGGCAACGGTGGTGATGGTATAGCCCATTTATATCATGATGGTCAACGACCCAAGGGCGGTCCTGATGGTGGCAAAGGAGGCAGTGGCGGTAATGTTTATTTTAAAGGCGTCAACGATATCGGTCGCCTGATCCAATTTCGATTTAAACGTAAATTTGAAGCCGATAATGGCCAAAATGGTGGAGTTAATCAACGTTCCGGCCACGATGGTCGTGACTTAACTCTCGAAATTCCTGTCGGTTCCTTGATTCATTTTGACAATGGTTCTCAAGAAGAAATGATGCAAGATGGACAAATAATTTTGGCCACCAAAGGGGGACGTGGTGGTTGGGGAAATTATCATTATCGGAGTGCCACCGACCAAACCCCGACTCGTTTTGACCGTGGTTATACCACTAAAGAAAAAAGTATTTTTATTGAACTAAAATTAATTGCCGATGTTGGTCTAATTGGACTTCCTAATGCTGGTAAAAGTAGTTTACTAAATGAATTATCCTCAGCCCACGTCAAGGTCGCCAATTATGCTTTTACTACTCTTGAACCAAATTTAGGAGTTTTACGTAGTGGCAAAATTATGGCCGATATTCCGGGTTTAATTGAAGGTGCCAACGAAGGCAAAGGTCTCGGTCACAAATTTTTAAAGCATGTTGAGCGCACTACTTTATTAATTCATTGTCTATCGGCAGAATCAACCGATCCTGTGGCTGATTACAACACTATTCGCCAAGAGATTGCCATGCATTCTTCGATTTTAGCCAACAAAAAAGAAATTTTAATTTTAACCAAGTCGGATTTGTTGTCCCCAGATGAAATTAAAAAAATTAGTAAAAAGCTCCCCATAAAACTTGCCGTTTCTATCGCCGACGACGCCAGTCTCAAAAAACTCAACGATTTGATATCAAAAAACTAATAACCAAGATACAATAACCAAGTATTCCAAACAATTACCAATTTCACAAATTCAAATAACCAAACAGTTTGTAATTTTAGTGATTGGTAATTGAGATTTGTTTGTTTCTTGGAATTTGGTTATTGGTTATTAAGCTAAAGTTTTTTTGATTTTTTCCCAATCTTTTTTCAAATATTTTGCCAATTTTTCAAACCCATCTTTAGTTGTATTGATATCTGATTTAAAATCAGTTATCACTTCATCCACTACTTCCATATATTTTTCATTATCTATCTGTGATCCTGCTTTTTTTAAAGCTATCAGTCTTTTTTCTACCACTTCCCTAATCTTTTCAAATTTCTCTCTAAACTCGGTACTATAAATCCCGAATATATCTCTGATTTTCTTTATCATTTCTTCTCTAGTCTCACTTCCTGTTTTTGGCGCCAACAAAATTCCCCCTATTGTCCCCGCCACCAGTCCCAAGAAACCAAATATAAGTGAGTTGCTTCCTTCATTTTCGTTTGACATATAGATAGTCTATCAGATTATTTTTTCTTCGTCTCATCTTCTATTTTTAAAATTTTTTTAATCACTACAAAAACGACAACTGCCACAATGGTAAAGTCCAAAGTCGCCGAAATAATATTACCTATTTTAAATTCCGATCCCATAATTGTAAAAACCAATTCTTGCCACGAACCTGACGGCGTAAATATCCCAACCACAGGCATTATCAAATCCTGCGCTATTGCTGTTACCAAATCTTTGACCGCATTACCTATTACCACCCCAATCGCCAATTCAATTACTTTGTAATTTTTTAAAAACTCCAAAAACTCATGATGATTATTCTTCATCCTCTCCAATAATTTTTGCTTCTTTTTCATTGTAAATTGTAAATTGATAATTGAAAATTAATTTATTCCCCCTCCATCCAATGAGTATCAACTACTACTGTCAAATCTAAAAATACTTTTCTTGCCGACATTAGTTCCAATTCTTTGCGGGCATTGTAACCAATTTCCCGAATCTTTTTACCCCCTGTCCCAATAATCATTTTTTTGTAACGATCAGCCGAAGTGATAATTTCTGCTTTAATATAAATCAATTTTTTCTTATCCACCACCTCTTTTACCTTAACATTAATTGTATAGGGGATTTCCTCTCGCAAAAACAAATACGCCTTTTCCCGAATAATTTCGCTAATATATTCCCTCGCCCCCATGGCGGTTAAAGGTCGAACCTCACTACTCATTGCCTCGATTTCTTTCATTACTCCTCGATTTTCTTTTTGGGGTAACAATTCAAAGATCAAATTCACCAATGTTTTAACATTTTTTGATTTTAACCCTGACACCATCACTGTTTTATCAAATTCATCTTCCAAATAATTATAATCAGGAAAATGATTAGCCGGCCCTACAGCTTGATCAATTTTGTTATACACCAAAATCTTTTTGGTATTAATTTTTCGGAGTAATCCTAAAACTTTATTTTCTTCTTCATTTTTAGGTCGAGAAATATCCACCACCGCCACCACCAAATCAGTTTTAGCCAATTCTCTCGGGATTTCCTCATTTACCCTTTTTGACATCAAATCAACCACCTTACCAATTAAGCCTGGAGTATCAGTAAACAAAATTTTCCCCCTATCATCAGAAAATAGTACAGTTTGTGCCCGACGAGTAGTTTGAGGCAAAGGTGAGGTAATTGACACCTTTTGATTCATGATAGCGTTTATTAGGGTTGACTTGCCCGTATTGGGTCTACCCACTATAGCCACTTTTCCGTATTTCATTGGTATATTTTAACATAAGCAATTTACTTCTTGCCACTTAGCAAGGCTTCTGATAGACTGCTAATTATGACCAAAGTATTACCTCTCATTCCCCTCCGAAATGTGGTTATTTTTCCTTCAGTTGAAACCTCATTGTTTTTTGGTCGACCCGAATCAGCCAAATCACTTTTAACTGCCTACGACAATTATGGCCGCATGGTAATTATCACGGCTCAAAAAGATGTCAACACTGAAAAACCCGAATTTAAGGATATTTACGAAACTGGAGTATTAGCCCGTATTGAACATGTTTTACAAACTGACGGTTCAATGCACTCAATTGTCAAAGGCCTTTCTCGTGTTAAAATTACTAAATTTATTCAAACCAACCCCTATATTTTGGCTCAATACGAAGATTTGTCTTTAATTGATGAGCAAGCACTTGACATTCAACAACCAGCCGAAGCCTTATTACTTAATCTCAAAAAAGCTTTTTCCCTTGGCCGTCAATTTGATCTTCCCGCCATGATGCAGTTATCCACCGGTGTTTCCTCCTCTGATTTGGCCGACCAGGTTTCTTTTGCCGTCAATGCCAAGGTTGAAGATAAGCAAAAATTGTTGGAAACATTAGCGGTATCAATTCGTCTTCGTGCCGTCACCGAGTTGCTAGCCCAGGAAATGAAAGTCGCCGATTTGGAACGGGATATCGAGACCAAAACTCAAGAAAAATTTAATTCCAATATGAAACGTAACGTCCTCGAGGAACGTAAACATCAAATCGAAGAAGAACTAAAAAAGTTGGGTGATAAACCAGAAGCAGAAACAGAATTTTCTGAGCTAGAAACAAAAATAAAAAAATTAAAAGTATCAGAAAGTATCAAAAAGAAATTATTAAAAGAACATAAACGTTTAACTCAAATGGGACCAATGGCTCCTGAATCATCCTATATTAGGACATATTTAGAAATAGTTGTTGACCTCCCCTTTGGAGTCTATAGCAAAAACGGTCTTTCAATTATAAAATCAAAAAATATTTTAGACCACGACCACTATGGATTAAAAGAAGTTAAAGAGCGGATTTTGGAATATTTATCAGTCATGAAATTAAAGGAAAAATCCAAAGACACCACCCAAACAGCCAATATTTTATGTCTCATTGGTCCTCCTGGAGTTGGTAAAACATCCGTCGGCAAATCAATCGCCAGCGCCATGGGTCGCAAATTTGCTCGGGCTTCGCTTGGCGGCATTCGTGATGAAGCCGAAATTCGTGGTCATCGTCGGACTTATGTTGGTGCCATGGTGGGGAGAATTGTGAGTGGACTAAAAGATGCTGGCACTATGAACCCTGTCTTTATGCTTGACGAAGTCGACAAAATTGGTGCCGACTACCGTGGCGATCCATCCGCGGCCTTACTTGAGGCTCTCGATCCCGAGCAAAACAAAGATTTTACCGATCATTACCTCGATTTCCCCCTCGATCTTTCCAAAGTATTTTTTATTTTAACTGGTAACGATCTGGGTTCAATGCCTATTGCTCTGCGTGACCGTTTGGAAATTATCAATTTTTACGGCTACACTCAAGAGGAAAAATATCATATTGCCAATAATTATTTGGTCAAAAAAGAAATATTGGCCAACGGATTAAAAAACAATCAAATTGTTTCTTTTTCCGCCCCAACCTTAAATTATCTTATTGATAAATATACTCGTGAAGCGGGCGTTCGTCATTTGCAAAGAACAATTGCCACCTTGCTCCGAAAAGTTGCCAAAAAAATTGTTACCTCAAAAACAAAAAAAGTTGATGTCAATGACAATACTTTTATCAAAAAGTCATTAGGACCAGAAAAATTTACTTCCCAACTTAAGGGTAAAAAGGATGAAATTGGGGTATCAACTGGTCTGGCTTGGACTTCAGTTGGTGGTGATATTCTATTTATAGAAGTCAACATTATGCCCGGCAAAGGTTCGCTAATTTTGACGGGAAAGCTGGGTTCTGTCATGAAAGAATCATGTCAGGCGGCACTCTCTTTTGTTCGGTCCCAAGCTTCAAAATGGGGGATTAAACAAGACTTCCACAAAATTGATATTCACATTCACGTTCCCGAGGGGGCAACACCAAAAGACGGTCCCAGTGCTGGTGGGGCTATCACTACAGCGTTAGTTTCAGCACTCAAAAATCAACCTATCTTAAGGGATATTGCTATGACAGGTGAAATAACTCTTCGGGGTAATATTCTGGAAATTGGAGGTCTAAAAGAAAAAACCATTGCCGCCCATCGGGCTGGCATCAAAACAATTTTTTATCCTTTTGATAATATAAAATCTTTGGTTGATGTCCCCAATGAAGTCAAAAAAACCATCAAATTTATCCCCGTCTCCCACTATAGCGAAATCTACAAAAAGATTTTTTCTTAATACGTCATTGCGAGGAGTCCTCGACGTGGCAATCTTGCTGGAATTTTGTTAGCCTTTACATCTTTTCCAACGTCTCGATACCCAATATCGTCAACCCATCTTTGATAATTTTAGCCGTAACTTGGGTTAAAAACACACGTCGTGTCTCCTCAGGTTCACCCACAATTCTACATTTTCCATAAAATTCATTATATTTTCGTGCCAAGTTTAGTAAATATTCGGCCAACACCGCCGGGCTGTATCTTTCCCCCGCTTCAATAATTTTTTCCTCAAAAATATAAAAATATCGTAGTAATGGCAATTCATTTTCATCAAATCTTACATTCTCTGTTATCTGTGCTCTGTTATCGGTTATCTTTCCAATCACACTTTTGCATCGTGCATACGTATATTGTAAATACGGTGCCGAATTCCCTTCCATACTCATCACCCTATCCCAATCGAACACCACATCTTTTTTGGGGTCTGAGACCAAATCATTAAATTTTACCGCCCCAATTGCCACCTTCATAATTGACTCATTATCATTTTCTGGAGCCATAGATTTTGCCATATCTATTGCCTTATCAATTACATCAGACAAATGGATAGTATCACCTTTTCGTGTCGAAAATTTCCCGTCTTTCCATCGTATCATCCCATGGCCAATATGAACATAATCTTTGTCCCACCCTACCATTTTTGCCGCTGCAAAAACTTGTTTAAAATACAAATTTTGCTCTGATCCTACTTCATAAATAAACAAATCAGGGTTCCATTTCTCAACTCTAAATTTTATAGTTGCCAAGTCACGAGTAAAATAAGTTGTTGCTTCGTCAGATTTTAACAATATTATTGGTGGCAAATTAGGAAGCTCAACAATCTCCGCTTTCTCACTAATTTTTGTCATTTTTTTATCACGAAACATTTTGACAATTTCAGGTAACATCGGCAAATAAAATGCCTCACCATACGCATTGTCAATTTTTACATTAAGTAGTTCGTATACTCGGTTAAATTCGGAAAGTGATATATCAACACATTCCTGCCATATTTTTTTGGCCTCGTCATCGCCCTTTTCTAGTTTTGCAAACCACTCCCGTGCCGTGTTGTTCAAAGTCTCATCGACTTCTGCCGCTGAATGAAAAGATATATACAATTTTTCCAAATCATTAATGGAAAATTCTTCAAGATTTTTATTTTTATCTTTTAACTGAAATCTGAGATCTGACATCTGATATCTAATAATAGCTGTAATCATTTTGCCAAATTGTGTCCCCCAGTCACCCAGGTGATTATCACCAATACATTTCCAGCCTAAGGTTTGGTAAATGTTGTACAAAGCTTGTCCAATATTTGTTGACCGTAAATGCCCAATTCCAAATGGCTTGGCAATATTTGGTGCCGAATAATCAATCACTACTGTTTTACTGTGTCCAATTTTAGCCAAATCAGTTTTATATTTATCGTTTAATATTAACTCAGCCTCATCAACTAATATTTCTTGTTTAATCCACAAGTTGTTAAATGCCCCGACTTTGTCAACTTTTTCAATTATGTTTAATTTAGAAATATCAATTTCTCCCCGCACTGCATAATCCCCAAATTTCTCCACCGACGGATGTTCCAATTTGGTATTAGTACCTTTTTCTTTTAAATAATCACTAATTTTATTTTTGATCATATTTAATTATATCCCTTCGCCTGAAGCTTAAATGATTTAGCGTAAATACCGTTCTTTATTGCCAACAATTCTTCATGACTACCTTGTTCTGCGATTTTACCCTTACTTAACACTATTATCCTTTGGGCATTACGAACTGTCGAAAAGCGATGTGACACAATAATCAAAGTTTTGTTTTTGACTTCACTATACAGTTTGTCAAAAATTTTACTTTCCGATAATGCATCAATCGATGCGGTCGGTTCGTCCAAAATCATTACTGACGAATTTCTATAAAAAATACGAGCAATCGATATTTTTTGCCATTGACCCCAGCTTGGTTCTTCCCCACCATATCTTTGCGACATCGGTGTTTCTATGCCCCGTTTGTACTTTTTCCAAAAACGTGCATCGGCATTTTCCAGCGCATTTAGTATATTTTTTCTTTTAATTTTTTTATTGGGATCACCAATGGTCACATTTTCTGCCAGTGTCATATTGTTAAAGTTATTAAACTCCTGGGTCAAAAAAGCCAAGTGCCTATACCAGCTTTTTAAATTTACTTTTCTGCTATCTATTCCATCGATTAAAATAGTCCCCGACGTTGGGTAATAAAAACAACATAGCAATTTGATTAAGGTGCTTTTACCAGCTCCATTTTCCCCAACTATTGCTATTTCTTCGCTTGAATTAATTATCAAATTTATATTCTCAAATACAAATCTATCAGATCCAGGATATTTAAAAGAAACATTTTTAAATTCAATTTTTGGAACACTTTTATTGTCAAGCTTAATTTCCCCTTCATCTATTATATTTTGCAATTCCATTATTTGCCTAAAATTATCAATATGGTAGCTGTTTTCGGTTATGGATACTGTCGTGTAGACAAAGCTTGAAAACACCTCAGATACCCGCCTGATGGTATCAAAATAAAACGTAAAAGCCCCAATTGTTAATACCCCCATTACCACATCATTGATAATTACTCCCAAAGAGACTCCAGAAATTACAATCGACAAAATCGTCAGCCAAATTTTATTTGGAGTTTTAGCCATCCGGATGGATACTCGTTGATTGGCAAAAAAATCAAATAGTGAATTAAATTTTAAAACCAAAAAATCTATAGCGTTATTTATTCGCAGTTCGGCAATATAATTTTTCTGCCTCAGTTCATAGTTTAGATCCCACATTTCTTTATTTTTATCACTATTTACTTCGTGTACTTGCCATTCTTTTTTTACCCAAAAATGCTCCACCAAATATTGGGGAATCTGTGACAACATAATCAACAACCAAACATATGGATATTTAGGTAAAATAACAACAGTAATCGTTATTAAACTCACAATATTAAAAAATAAGTTTGATATATCACCCACTGTTTGTCGTATTCTCCATCCAAATTCTTCATCGACTTTTGAAATTAATGCCGAAGTTTCTTTTGATTCTAGGTGTTGGTAGTCGAGTCTCGCCACCTTACCTATAAACATTTTGCGTAAATAAGCCTGAAGTTTGATATCCAAAATTCGATTTAACTGTCCCTGTAAAAAGAAAAAAAGTGATGTTACTAAACCCAACCCCAAAAAAGCTACAAATGGATTAACCCAATTATTTCCGACCCTATTGGTTAACGAATCAATTAATTGGCTAAAAATCCCCGACCGCAAAAACGGCGCTACCGATGTAAAAATTTGGGTAACAAATACAGCCACAAACAATCGAGGACTAAATTTAAATAATAGTTTAATTACCCACCAGGTGCTCCGTAATATATTTTTTATTTCCCCCCTATTGTTCGTTGTCATACCCAGTAATTATATATTAATGCTATCATTTTATATGCGACCAGTTACAGAACTTTCAAAAACAGACATAAAAAACATAAAATTAATTGCCTTTGACAGTGATGGTGTTTTAGTCAAAAAGGGAACAAAGATTATCGAGTCGTTGGGTTTTTATTCTCGACAAACCAATACCATCGATCCCCAAGTTATCACCAAACTCAATGAATTAAAAGAACATTTTCATATTGTCATCAATAGTGGTCGCAGTAGTCTTTACCTCACCCAAATTTATCAAGACATTTTGTGGGACAACATTACTTTAATTTCCGAAATAGGAGTATTTTTGACTGGCGGGGGATTTATGGTTCAAACTGATTATTTAGATCAATATGAACTTGAGACCACCACATTAATCCGACAAAAATTATTAAAATTAATTGGTAATCCTGATGTCGCCGGTTTTGAACCTAAACAATTTCTCACCACCCTTCATTGTCATCTAGCAGTCCCGCAAGTCGAAGAAATTGTTAAAAACTCTGATCCTCAAAATCGTTTTTACTGCTGGTGGAACCAAGAAGCCTACGATATAAATTCCAAAAAGTTTACCAAATCCCAAGCTTTAAATAAATTATTATTATTAAAAAATTTATTGCCAGAAAATGTTGTTACTGTTGGCAATGCTATCAATGACGCTGATCTTGCAGGGGAAAAATCAATTAACATTAGTACTGACTCTCAAAATTTACAAACCGATGATTATTTTGCCGAAGGTGAACACCTCGGTGGTCTGGCTGTCATCAACCACTTATTGAGTCTAATTTGAGCTATAATGGTTTTAGATTTATAAATTTTAAAATTTTAAATTGATTAAAAATTAAAAATTTCAACCAAAGGTTGATCCACCTATGGCGGAAAAAATTAAAAATTTAACATAAAATATGGCATTTTCAATCAATCTGGCAGTTATTAGTGGTAACGCTACTCGCGACCCAGAATTACGCTATACCCCTAGCGGTCAAGCCGTCTGCTCCTTTGGTGTCGCCACCAATCGATCCATTAAAAAAAATGATCAATGGGAAAATGTCCCAACCTTTCACAATGTTGTTCAGTGGGGAAAACAAGCTGAGTTTACCTCAAATAATCTCAAGAAAGGGATGAAAGTCACAGTTACTGGTCGCATTGATAATCGCAGTTATGACGCCAAAGATGGCACCAAAAAATATATTAGCGAGATAGTTGCCGACTCGGTCATTTTTTATAGTGATCGTCCCAGTACTCAACCAGCAGACAGTCCCCAGTCCGAACCACAACCTCAAGCAGTTCCTGATGTAGTTGAGGACATTGTTATTCCCGACGAAATGCCGTTTTAGTGTGAGCGTTTACGAAAAAATTCGAACCTTTCCTGACTTCAGCGTTTCAGTGCCCCAAAATTTGTCGATAAATTGTTTTAGCCTCGTCGCCTAGTTCTGAGTCAATGGTTGTTTTTAATTTGCCAAGAATTACTTCACCTTGACCAATTTTTCCGAGAATTTGGATGGTTTTAACTAATGAGATTTCAGTTGGTGCCAGAATTCTTTCTGTCTCTTTCATGACTAAAAGACTACAGAAACAAATTAAAAGGTGACCTCTAATTCTTTCTAATTTACGATGAAAAATAGGTCTTTCTTGTAAATCACTTTTTGACATTCTAAAAGCCTTTTCTACTTTCCACAGATTATGATATTGATCAATAATTTGGAGGGGTTTGTTTTTATTTTTAGATTTTAGTTTGAGATTAGTCCAATAGCCTTTTAAGCCATCATGTCGTTTGTCTAATTCTGCTTTTTTGGTGTCAATTCCAGCTATAGTTCCCTGATTTTCTAAAATTAAATATTTGCTTTTCTTAACTAATGGTTTTCTAGAATTAATCTTTTCTTCTAATTTCTTAATCAGTTTCTCTCGATTGTGGTTATCCTTTTTTGCCCTTGTTTGGGAATAATCAATTATCAGTCTTTTGTTTCTGATTTCTCCTGATTCAATCTTAATTTTGTAAGTGGTGTCAAAAAATGGAATTTGGGTAAAATTATGGAGAAATATTGGTTTTTTAATTTTCTCTGATAACCCTTTTAATCTGGCACCGACAATGTAATTTAAGTTTTCTGTTTCTAAAAAATTAATATTCTTTTCTGAGAGCATACCGGCATCAGCCACTACCACCAGATCTTTAAACTGATACTTGGTAACTAATGCTTTAATCGCCAGTGGGAATGTGTGGCCTTCAAACATACTGCCTTCGTAAAAATCAAAGTCAAAGGGGTAACCATCTTTATCGACAAATAGGCCAATAACTATTTGGGGTAGTTCATTTTTGTGATCTTTGGAAAATCCTTTCTTTCTTAAATCGTCTTCGTCATTAGATTCGAAGTACAGGGTAGTGACATCGTAAAAAATCAAAGCTACACCTTTGTTCTTTTGAGAAACAAAATCAAAAGCAATTTTAGTTAATTCGTTTTTGTCGAGAGTATCTAAAAATCGATACATTGGGTCAATTGATGATTCAATTCCTAAATATTGGTTTAAGTAAGCCACTGTCGCTAACTTACTTTTTGGGTAGACAATTCGAGCAATAACTAAGTCCCGTAACAAACCATCAGGAAAACCAATTGAATCATAGATATGGCAAAAGATTTGATGAAAACCAGTAATGTACCAATTTGTTAATTTAGCCCTAGTTGGAGTGTTTGTATTAGCAAACAATGCCAATTGATTGGTAAATTTCAGATGGTCTAGTTCCTCTTTAGATTTTAATTTAAGTAATTCAATTTGCTCAGGTTTAGATGAACCACCAACATGCCTAATTAAAACAAATTTTCCATTTTCTTTTTTACCAATTTGAAAACAGATGGTGCCTCGGGTTTTAATTTTTCGAATATACATTTATGGGCATATTCTATCAGTTTCAGTGACCCAAATTTAGCTCTAAACAAGTACTTTTGAACCTAAATATTTTCAGAATTTAAGAAATTGGGGGAAAACCGCTGAAGTCAGGAATAATTAAA
>Ga0210042_1001489_pt1 | contig 19385 bp, 20 predicted proteins | sample CryGeymeta201518_FD_183982 | JGI IMG/M metagenome (GOLD analysis project Ga0210042, IMG submission 183982) | Groundwater microbial communities from Crystal Geyser aquifers in Utah, USA - Crystal Geyser metaG 2015-18 (SPAdes) (version 2) | ecosystem: Environmental > Aquatic > Deep subsurface >... | reverse complement strand
AAGGGCTATAAGATTATTGAGCGAAATTTTCGGCAGAAATGGGGAGAATTGGATATTATTAGCAAGGCGCCGGATAGAACCTTGGTTTTTGTGGAAGTTAAAACCATGACCGGCAGTGGTGGTAATGGACTTCAACCAGAAGACCAACTTACTAAAGCCAAACTTCAAAAACTAAAAAGAACCGCTTCTTTATACGCGGGTCATAATTCAAAATTAATTAAAGATGATAAGGGTTGGCAGATAGATTTAATCGCCTTGACAATTAAAGAAGAAAAATGTGTTATAAGATATTACGAGAATATCGGTTAAAATTCCTATCTATTAATTTCAATTAATCTTTCGCTTTCTTTTTTGCCGTGTTTTAATCTTATCCAAATTGAATTTTTTGGTAGAATTCTTTTTATTTTCTCTGCCCATTCAATTAAAACAATGTTTTGCGGGTTATTGAAAATTTCTTTTATTCCTAATTCTAATAATTCACTTGGTTTTTTAATCCGATAACAATCAATGTGGTAGACGGTTTGATAGCTTTTAGCTTTTAGTTTATAGCTTTTAGTAATAACAAATGTGGGGCTGGTGATTTTTTTTCTAACAGCCAACGCTCTTAAAAATCCCTGGATAAAAGTGGTTTTGCCAGAACCCAGTTCACCAACCAAGGCCAAAATTAAGGCGTTTTTTCTTTTGACTCGCATCCTTAAAATTTTCTTCGCTAAAATCGCTGCGATTTTCTTGGTTTCTGTTGAAGAGGTTGTTTTATGGACAGGCATTTATGAAATACGAAAGTTTTAATTGCTATCATTAATGATAGCAATTTAGTCGGATAATAAATTGAGTTTCCTTAGAATAAAAACAAACAAAAAAGCCAGAATCAAAGCCACGCCAACGCCAATCAATAAATTACCAAAATGGGCCGAAACTTTACTGTTAATAGACGAATTATTAACAGAAGTATTAGTAAGAACATTAGTAGTAAGACTGTTTTTTGAAGTCGTTAATTCTGATACGGCGGCATTTTTAAAAACATTGGCAAAACTGGGTGTGGGCTGGTCCGTAAATCTGAATTGCTCGTTTTGCCGGACCAAACTTTTTCCTTCAGGAGCAGCAGCCGCAAATTCTACCTTATCAATTAAATTGCCTTTCTGGTCATAAAGAAAAAGCGTCTCAGCGTTATTATTTAAAGAGATTTTGGTAGTTTTATAATCAAGAACAGAATATTGGCCGGGGCCTATCTTATTTTTCAGAAAAAAAGCCTTACCTGAAGCATCTTTAATCTGCCAGCCGCTAAGGTCGACTGCTTCTTGGCTGTTGTTAAATAATTCTATCCACTCACCTTCTGTGTCTTTACCAATAGGATTTGGAAGAAATTCGGAAATAATCATTTATTAGTTATCTTTAAGTGTTTGTAGGCGGCTTCGGTGGTTACTCTTCCTAATGGCGTTCTCTGTAATAAGCCGAGTTTTATCAAATACGGCTCGTAAACTTCTTCGATTACTCCTTTTTCTTCGCTTAAAGCCGCGGTCAGAGTATTAATCCCCACCGGCCGATTATTGAATTTTTTAATAATCACTTCCAAAAGCCGGCGTTCGCAGGGCTCTAATCCCAAACAATCAATTTCTAAAAATTTCAGAGTTTCATTAACCGCATTATTATCAATAATTTCTAAATTATTAACCTCAATAAAATCTCTGACGCGCTTGAGCAGCCGGTTGGCGATCCGGGGAGTAAAACGAGAAACCCTGGCCAAGACCGAGACAGCCCCAGGCTCAATTTTCACTCCCATTAATCTGGCGGAGCGCTGGATGATTGTCTCGATTTCGTTTGTGGTATAATAATCTATTTGGAAAGTCGCTCCAAAGCGAGCACGAAGAGGGTTGGATAATAAATTGGGTCGGGTAGTGGCAGCGATTAAGGTAAAGGCTGGTAGATCTAAAGAAATCATCCTGCTGCCCAATCCCTTGCCAATAACTAAATGTAATTTATGAGAGTCCATTGCCGGATAAAGAACTTCTTCAATTTGCCGATTGAGCCGGTGGCATTCATCAATAAAAAGAACGTCCCGGTCTTCCAGGCTTGAAAGAATAGCGGCTAATTCGCCAACCTTTTGGATGGCTGGTCCTGTGGTAATTTTCAGGTTGGCGCTCATCTCTTTAGCCACCAGAGTAGCCAGGGTGGTTTTACCTAATCCCGTAGGCCCGTAGAATAACAAATGGTCAATTGATTTGTTTCTTTTCTTAGCCGCTCTTAAAATCAGATTAAGATTTTTTTTTATTCTTTCCTGGCCAATATAATCCGACCAGGAGGCTGGCCGTAAAAGTAAGTCAATAAATTTATCCTCGTCAGATGCGGATTTATGCAAAGTCGTTTTTTTGACACTATTGACTTTTTTCATAGAATATGCTATGTTGAAAACATGATTTAGACTGCCTGGGTCTGTGGGCAAATCAAGGAATTTCTTTCAGTTTTCGGAAGGCCTGGCTCTGGCTGGGCCTCTCCTCAGAGAAGTTCTTTTAATCTCTTTCTAATACAAGAGTTTTTATTCTCGTTTTCGAGAAAATGCCCACAGACCCGGGCAGTTTTATTTTTATAATTCTATCGGTCCGGTCGTTCCTTCAATCTCTTCAAAAGTGGTTATGCCGGAAATCACTTTTAAAATTCCGTCCTGCTGCATCGTTGTCATCTGATGCTGAACGCTGAATTCATGAAAAACCGTTTCACTAACCTGTTTTAATATCAATTCTTCTATTTCCGGATTAAGAACCAAAAGCTCGTAGATGGCGATTCTTCCTTTGTAGCCGGTGTCGTTGCAAACCGCGCAACCCTTGGGTTCAAAAAATTTTATATCTTTATACTGTTCTTTTTTTACTCTCGACGGGAGATTGTTTAAAAAAGCGTTAATTTTATCTTTGAGATTGTCGTCGATTTTAGCCGGGACTTTGCACTGGCCGCAAAGCCGCCTTACTAACCGCTGACCGATTATCAGATTTAAAGCTGGGCCGACGCTAACGGCTTTCACTCCCAAATCCAACAACCGTGGGATGGCGCCGCTGGCCGAATTGGCGTGGACCGTTGAAAAAACCAGGTGCCCGGTTAAAGCCGCCTGAATGCCGATTTCAACTGTTTCTTTATCTCTTATTTCGCCGACTAGAATTATGTCCGGGTCCTGGCGCATCAAAGAGCGCAGGCCATTGGCAAAGGTGTAACCAGCTTCTTCATCCACCTGGGTCTGCTGAATACCCTCAAGATGATATTCTATCGGGTCCTCAATGGTGATTATTTTAATTTCCGGGTTCTTTTTGTGCTTTAAAAACGCGTAAAGCGTGGTGGTTTTACCGGAGCCGGTCGGGCCGGTATTTAAAATCATTCCGTTCGGTCTTTTAAGTTCTTTTTTTATTATTTCCAAATCATCGTCCCGAAGGCCCAAGTCGGACAAAGAAAGGTTAATGGCATCCGGATCAAGAATTCTCATCACTACCACTTCGCCGAATTCCGAAGGAGCGATCGCCACCCTCACCTCAACTTCTTTACTGGGCAAATTAATGGTAAATCGGCCGTCTTGGGGCTCGTCATGAATGTTGATTTTAAGTGCCGAAAGCAACTTTATTTGGGAAACCAAATGTTCATAGACGTCTTTTTTAAGTTCTGCGAAAACATCATGGAGTAACCCGTCAATTCTTAATCTTAGTTTTACAAAATGTTCGGTGGGCTCAAAATGAATGTCTGAAGCCCGGTTAGCCAGAGCGCCGGCTAAAATTATTTCTAAAATCTCGCCGGCATAACTGATTTCGGTATTAAGCTTCTGAATTGAACTTTTGATGCTTTCTAGAGAGATGAGGGCCTTTCTCAGACCTGTTAGTTTTTCCTCTTCAATTTTAATTCGACCGGTAATCTCTTCGGGTTTTTCCGAAACAAATTTATAAAAGCTCCAAATATGCTGAAGTCCGCTTAAAGAAACAACAAAAATAGAAAGTTCGTAGCCCTGTGATTTTAATTTTTTAATCACTTCTTTTGCTCCGGATTCACTGGGGTCAAAAATTGCTAAAGCCACTTTCTTTTCTTTGATTTCAAAGGCGGCGACTTTGGCTTTTTGAGCAACTTCTTGGGGGATTAAAGCCAAGACCTCGATGTTTATTGGCGCAGTGATTAAGCTGGCGTAGGGATAACCGCTTTTAGCCGCTCTCCTTTGGCTATCGCGTTCTTCGGCCGACCTTCGCATCTGAGATAATTTTTCTTTAATTTTAGTTAAAGGATTTTTTGGGGACTGCATTAATGTTAAATATAAGATATAAAAGATAAAAAATCAAAGCCCCGTCACCTTAGAAGCACTTCGTTTTTCACAACGCCTTTAGCAAAACCATATTCTTATTGAAAAGATTTAACCTTGGGAATGATGGCCGCTTGATAAGAAAAACGACTGGGCGTTGCTGTGCTTCTAAGGTGCGGGGCAAAGCCGCAATAAAAAATTCTTGGAAAAAAAGCCCCAACATGAAGTAAATGTTGGGGGGGCGGAAGGAGGTTTTAACAAAGGGAAGTGTCCCGAGGAGGGGAAGGACCCTTTTTTTATTTATACTCTTTCCGCCTTTTTATCAAAAGGCACAGCAGCGAAGATTTAAGGAACCAAAGAGGGTCCAAGTGGAAAAAAGTGGAATTTGGGGACATCTCAATGTTCCGGGTTTTTCGCTACTGTGCCGGATTTTCAATTTTCAAAAGCCGTCAGCTTACTAAAAATAATTATAGGGCTTTTCAAAAGTTTTGCAAGAGGCAGGCCTTGACAGAATTCCAAAAATGTGTATTATTAGAAGTAGAAAATTGTCAAAATCATAAGGAAGGAGATGATCAATGAACGGAAAATAAAAAGGAGGTGATTAGAATGAAAAAGATAGTTTTCAGTTTTTTGTTTTTGGTTTTGGGTTTATTTATTGGTTGCGCCCATATGGACCCAGCTGGTCCCCAAAACGAGCGCGAAGCGTTTCCGCTTCGCAATCAGGATCCAAGGTGGGGCATCATCGTCAACGAGGGAACTACCCATCTAAATATTTATATTTACGATGAAGCAAACCGCCTTGTTGAGCAAGTATACCTGGCTGGCGTTAATCGTAGCTTGACGATTAACAACCAGTACATCCCGAAATACTGGATTCGGCAATTGGAATATGGTAGTTATCGGGTAGAAATTTACCCGTTTTACTACCAAACCAATATTACTAATTTCATCGTTGGCGCACCAATCCGGTATCGAGTTGATTTACCGAAACAAGAGACTTGGATTTCTGTTGGTAGAAGCCCTAGTGCTTACTATGATTGGGGATACTATGGTATTGGTGGCACCTATCGCCATTGGGGATGGATATTGAGGTTGAATGGCGGAAGTGTTCCTGATACTGCTGGAGGGCCTGGAATTCCGGGGGTTAATATTAACCTCCAAGGAAATTTCAGATGAGGAGGTGATTAGGATGATGACGTTTTACGCTGCGATTGTGGTTGTTGTCGTGTATTTGTGTAGTGGCTGTGTCGGCATTCGACACCAAACCGGAGCCCAGAAAACAGCCCAAGAACCGCTCCACGCCGAAACTGGAGTTGGAGTCACCATCTGGAAGATTCCTATTATTGGATTCGGTGGTTGGGGATCAAATATTGATGGTGGAGTATCTTCGGTAATCGTCCATAAATACGATTACCAAGTACGGCCGCCAGCCTTGGCTCCCGGCACACCACCGACTCCGCCATGGATGCCGTCGGCTGTAGACTATAAAACAGTCTATGAATCAAGTTGGGATGACCCCACGCTGGTTATTTTCAAAAACGATTCGTACCGAAAGGTACGAGTCGAAATCGACGGCCACCAACCGATCGTCTTGGCGCCTTATGGCGCCACTACTGACCTACATCTCGGAATGGGCGAGCATCGGGTAAGGATAACAATTGAAAAACCGACTGCGGCCCATGGTACTTGGGAACTGGTACGGTTTTTCCCAATTTCTATCCGGCCCGAAGGCCGAAGCCAAATCTTCTACCTTTATGATTATTAGCATTTTAAAATCAGGCCTTACGGATTCGCGAAAGTGAATTCGTAGGGCTTTTTTATTTACTCGCTCCACTCGCCTTAATATTTGATTTTTAATATTTGATACTTTATATTATTGCTATATGTCTGGTCATAGTCATTTCGCAACGATAAAACATAAAAAAGGATTTGCTGACCAAAAACGCGGTCAGTTGTTTTCAAAGTTGTTAAATGCGGTTTCCATTGCCGCTCGAGTTGAGCCCAATCCTCAATTTAATCCCCGGCTCAAAGCCGCTATTGAAAAAGCCCGCGAAAGCCAGATACCTCAGGACAAAGTTGAATCAGCCATCAAACGCGCTTCTGAAAATAAAAATTTAGAAGAACTTATTATCGAGGCCTATGGTCCGGAAGGAGTAGCAATCTTAATTGAAGCCATTACCGACAATAAAAATCGGACCATAGCTGAGGTGAAAAAAATTCTCAATGAGAATAATGCCAAAATCGCTGAGCCAAAGAGTGTCTTGTGGGCTTTTGAACAAATCAAAACTACTGAGGGCTTGGGTTGGCAAGAAAAATTCAAACAAGAGGTTTCCGCTGAAAGCCGAGAAAAACTTCAAAAACTTATTGATGAATTATTGGAACAAAATGAAGTCCAAAACGTGTATATTAACTCTTAATTTATGAAAATTTTAGGTATTGACCCAGGCTCTACCCGTGTGGGCTACGGTTTAATTAGAAAAGAAAAAAATGAATTAAGACTAATTAAAGCCGGGCTATTAAAAATTCAATCTAAAGATAAAAATCAAAGATTGGTGGAATTGGAAAAATCTTTTTCACAATTACTTAAAAAAGAAGGGCCGGAATTGGCGGTTTTGGAAAAACTTTATTTTATGAGAAACCTGAAAACCGCCTTAGAAGTAGCCCAAAGCCGGGGGGTCTTGACATTATTAATAACCAAACACAAAATACCTTTATTGGAATATACGCCTTTAGAAATTAAACAGAATATTACCGGTTACGGCCTGGCCGATAAACAAATGGTGGCTAAAATGGTTGCTAAAATTTTAAAAATAAAGAAAATTAGTAAATATGACGATGTCACTGATGCTTTAGCAGCAGCGATCTTGGGAAGTATAAGAATAAATAAACCCTTCGGGGATTTGCCTTCGGCAAAAACAAAATTCTAAAAAAAGGTCGTTTGTTGATTTAAATAAATTACAATGGTTACCAAATTAAACACATTAAATCCATTGAAGTTGCAGGATTTAGGCGAAGACATAGATGTGGGCGAGAAAAAATTAGACGAGGAATCTGATGAGGAATCCGACAAGGAATCAGAGGAAGAAGAGGACGAAGAGGGAGAGGATGAACTTGAATAAGAAAAGTTTTGCTTTAAAAATTATAGGGCTATTTCTATTGGCCGTCTTGGGGCTGGCTTTTTGGGCATTGCTTATAATTACTAAAATGGCTAAAGAACTGCCCAGCCCGGAGCAGTTTATTAACCGACAAATCAGTCAGTCCACTAAAATTTATGACCGAACCGCTGAAATTTTGCTTTATGAAATTCACGGCGAGGAAAAAAGAACAATTGTTTCTTTTGAGGAAATTCCTGATTATGCCAAAAAGGCGACCATTGCCATTGAAGACCAGAATTTTTACCGGCATCCGGCTTTTGACTGGCGAGCCATTATCCGGGCATTTATAACAGACATTATTAGAGGACGATTTGTCCAAGGCGGTTCCACTATCACCCAACAGTTAGCCAAAAACGCTTTTTTAACTTCTGAGCGGACCTTCACCAGAAAAATTAAAGAGCTTATTTTGGCTTACTGGATAGAGCAGCGCTACTCTAAAGATGAAATTCTAAATCTTTATCTTAACCAGATTCCTTATGGCGCCAATGCCTACGGAATTGAGGCAGCCGCTCAAACCTACTTTTCCAAACCAGCTAAGGATTTAATGCTGGCTGAAGCCGCCGCTTTGGCAGCCCTACCCAAAGCTCCCTCCTATTACTCTCCCTGGGGCCCGCATAAGGAAGAATTAGAACAGCGGAAAAATTATACCATAGAACAAATGTTCAACTTGGGCTTTATTGATGAGGAAGAAAAACAGCGGGCTCAAAATTCTAAATTGAAATTTGCCAGTCAGAGCATTGGCTCAATTAGGGCCCCTCATTTTGTCATGCTCGTCCGCGATTATTTAGTTGCTAAATACGACGAGGAGGTGGTGGAAAAAGGAGGATTAAAAGTTATCACTACGCTTGATTGGCCGCTTCAGGAATTAGCCGAAATAGTCATTAAAGAAGGGGCGGAAAGAAACACCCAATTATATCAGGGCAAAAATGCCGCTCTGGTAGCTCAGGATCCAAAGACCGGACAAGTTTTAGCCCTGGTTGGTTCAAAAGATTATTTCGATGTAGAAAACGAGGGTAATTTTAATGTGGCTTACCAGGGACTGCGGCAGCCAGGCTCAGCCCTAAAGCCCTTTGTCTATATTACTGCTTTTCAAAAGGGTTATTCTCCAGAGACTGTAGTCTTTGATTTACCCACTGAGTTTTCTTCTTACAGCAACATCTGCCCATTAACCAATATTAATTTCTCCGATGATAATCCGCTTTGTTTCCATCCCCAAAATTTTGATGGAATTTTCCGGGGACCGGTTAATTTCCGCACTGCCTTAGCCCAATCAATTAATGTTCCCTCAGTAAAAGTACTTTACCTCGCCGGCCTGAAAGATACCATTAAAACTACTCAGGACTTTGGCCTCACCACTTTAACCGACCCCAGCCGCTACGGACTCTCTTTGGTTTTAGGAGGTGGAGAAGTGAAATTAATAGAAATGGTCAGCGCTTATTCGGTTTTTTCCCAGGAAGGAATTAAACATAAACAGTCTTTTATTTTAGAAATAAGAGATTCCCAGGGAAGAATTTTGGAAAAATATCTCGACCAAGCCACTCGGATAGTTGAGTCTCAATATACTCAAATCATCAATAATATTCTCTCAGATATCGAAGCTCGTTCTGGTCTTTTTCAAAATAGCCTTAACCTGACTGTTTTTCCTGATAGAGAGGTGGCTTTAAAAACAGGGACCACTAATGATTACAAAGATGCCTGGGCCATTGGTTATACCCCGTCTTTGGTAGTCGGGGTTTGGGCTGGCAATAACGATAGTCGGCCAATGCAAAAACAAGCCGGCAGTATTTTAGCCGCCGTGCCCATCTGGCACGCCTTTATGAGTAAGGCCTTGGAAAATCAGCCAGTTGAATTCTTTAATAAACCCGAAGTTATGTCTCAAACCAAACCGGTTTTATGGGGAGAATATATTTCAAACGGCGAAGTCCACGACATTCTTTATTATGTGGACAAAAATAATCCTCTGGGTCCTCAACCTCTTAACCCTGAATCAGATTCTCAATTTTGGAATTGGGAGCTGCCAGTAAGAGTAAATCAACTTGATTTTATCGGCATCAAAATGTAAAAATAAGAGATATCGCCTGGTGATTTAATAAGAACCGGCTTGTTGTCGCCATTTAATCCCAAAAATATATTTTCCGAATCTAAAACTTTCACTCCATCAAGGAGGAAGCGCCAATTAAAAACAATCTCCAGAGGCGTTCCCTTAATTTTGGCCGGTATTAAATACTGGTTTTCTCCTAAAATTTGATTGAAGGAGAATACTTCGATATTTTTTGCGCTTTCCTTAACTGAAATTTTTACTTCATTAAGCCTATCAGTAAAGGAACTTGTTAATTTTATAGCGTTAATTAATTGTTCTTTGTTTAAAACAATTTCAGTTTCAGATGACTGCGGAATAATAGTTTGATATTCAGGGAAGTCTCCACTTATGAGCCTGGAGATAATCTCCGAATTTTCAGTCTTAAAAAGAACTTGGTTGGGTTCAAAATAAACACTTATTTGGTCGTCTTCTTCTTTGAAGATTCTATTAACTTCTTGTATTGTTTTCAGTGGAATAATTACTTTAAATCCCTGCTCGATATTAGATTTGAATTGAGTATTTATAATATTTTTTTCCGCCAACCTAAAACTGTCGGTGGCTGCTAACTTTAGAGAATTCACTTGAAAATCAAAGAGAATGCCGCTTAACTCAGGTTTGACTTCAGAAATCTGAGCAGCGCTAATCACTGAAGAAAGCGTTTTTTTAAGGACTGCTGTGGGAAATTCCAAAAAGGCTTGACTATTAATTTGAGGGATAATAGGAAATTCTTCTTTTGTATTTCCATGGATTTTAGCTTGGTAATTGTCGGTTTTTATTATTAAATAGTTATCTTTGCTATCTAAATTAATTCTTTCAGTTTGAAGATTGGTGATTATAGAATTAAAAATATTAAAGGGAATTACTAAACTACCACCTTCAATAATTTTTCCCGGAATATAACAAGTGATAGCTATTTCTAAATTAGTCATTGATAATTTTATTTTATTATCAATGGTTTCTATTAAAAAACTCTTAAGAATTGGAAGAGTTATAGAACTACTCTCGCTTCCTATTTTACTGATTATTTCAAGTCCGGATTTTAAATGGTTTTTTAAAATTATTATTTTCATAAATAGTTTTAATTATTACTACTAAAAGATAATTAATTATTAGTAGTAGTAATAGTGGGTGTTAATTTGTTAATTTATTTTTAAAAACAGTATTAAATCTTAATTTTTTATTCATTATTAAATTAATATTACCTTAATTAACTGTGGGAAAATAGAGGGTTGATATTAGGCTTTATGAATCACTTCTTTAATTAAAATAATTTTTTGGTTTAAACTTTGATTTTTGTTAATTTCTTGAGATATTTTTTCATAAGAATAAATAGCAGTGGTGTGGTCTCTTTTTCCTAATTTTTCTCCAATATCAGGATAAGACATATCTAATAAATCTCTTAAAAGAAAAGCGGTAATTTGGCGCGGCTCCACTACACTTTTCTTCCTGGAACGACTAAATAAGTCGTGAGTAGTAATCTCATAAAAATCAGCTACCGTTCTAATTATCTGGCCGCTGGTAATGTTTTTAGAGGATTGCTGAATTATATTATCTATAATTCCCTCCACAATTTTAGTGGTCAATTCGATATTTTTTACTTCTTGGTAAAAAATAATTTTATTTAAGATTCCCTCAATTTCTCTGATGTTTCTCTGGATTTTATTAGCAACTAATCCACAGATTTCCTCGGTGAGGCTAGCGTTTTTTTCTTGAAGTTTAGTTTTAATAATTGCCAATCTCATTTCATAGTCCGGATAAGTAATATCGGCAATCATTCCGCCTTCAAAGCGCGAACGCAATCTTTGTTCTAATGTGGGAATAGCCGCCGGCGGTCGGTCAGAGGAAATAATAATTTGTTTATTGTTTTCGTATAAAACATTAAAAGTATGGAAAAACTCTTCTTCACTCCTTTCCTTGCCGCCGACAAACTGTATATCATCAATAATCAGAACATCAACATTTCGATATTTAGCTTTAGTATCCTCCATTCTCTTATTGCGAATTGCCCAAACAACGTCATTAACGAATTTTTCTGAGGTCACATATTTCACTTTGATTTTGTTTTTGTAGAGATTCTTAATCTCGTTGCCGGCCGCTTGGATGAGATGGGTTTTACCCAGGCCGGTACCGCCGTAGATAAAAAGAGGATTATATTTTTTGCCGACATCTTTGATAATTGCTGAAGCAGCAGCGTAAGCCAATTCATTAGAAGAGCCGACCACAAAAGAACTGAAAGTATAACGGGGATGAAGGTTGGTTTCTGGGTCTATTTTAAACTCCGGTAAACTCGTTTGCCGACTGGAAATTGTTTTAGTTTCCAGTTTAATCTCCGGTAATCGCCTTTCATCAATCAAAACCTCGTACTCAACTTTTTTAATCGTTTCGTCCAGGGAGCGGAGAGTTTCTAAAATCATTTTGTGGTATTTGTTCTCAACCCATTCTTTGGCAAAATTATTAACCAAACCAACCGTCACCCGGCCGTCTTCTTCCTTTTTAACAAGTCGGCTATTTTTCAGCCAAGTGAGAAAATTTGGCCGGGAAATTTGAAGCTCTAATTCTGCTAAAACTGATTGCCAAAGTTGATTAATCTCCATAATTATAAAAAATCCTAAATTCTAAATCCTAAACTTTATTTTATTATTACCTTATTTAAAAGCAAGTCAAATGGCTAAAATTTATTAAACTGTTGATTTTTTGGGGATAACTTATATAATTAAGACATGCCAAAAAGAACTTTTCAGCCTAAAAAAAGAAAAAGAGCCAGAACCCATGGATTTTTGAAGAGATCAAGAAAAGCCGGCGGAAAGAATGTTTTAAAAAGAAGGCGAAGAAAAAGAAGAAAAAATATAACTGTGTAGCGAAGTATGTTGGCAAAAAAATTCCGGCTTCAAGTTGGAAAATGGGTTAAAGACAAAACCAAAAAGGCGGTTGCCAAAAAAAGCAGTTTTTTTATTTTAAAAACCAGTCTGAATAATTTAATTTTCAGTCGATTTGGAGTGGTTGTCGGCTCGAAAGTCGCCAAAAGCGCTGTAAAACGCAATCAGTTAAAAAGAACAGTTTTTGACTTCATCAGACTTAAAAAACTTTACGAGATTCCCGGCAAAGACTTTCTAATAATTGTTTTACCGCCAATAACTAAATTGACGAAAACAGAAATTAAGAAAGAATTAAAGACGGTTTTGTATTATGAGTAATTTATTTCACGAAATTTTATATCGGCCCCTGTTTAACGCTTTAATATTTCTCTATCAATATTTTTCTTTTCACGATTTGGGGATTGCTATTATCCTTTTAACCATTGTTCTTCGGCTGATTTTATTTCCCTTGTTTTATAAAGGTGCCAAGGACCAGGCGATTCTTCAACGCTTAGCCCCCAAGATAAAAGAGATTCAGACTAACCACAAAAATGACCGGGAAAAACAAAGTAAGGCTTTGTTGGACCTTTATCGTCAGCACAAGGTTAATCCCTTTTCAGGGTTTTTATTGCTTCTCGTCCAGCTTCCGATTCTTATCGCTCTTTACCGGGTTTTCTTAAACGGATTTTCGGTTGAGACCCTAAGTAATTTATATTCTTTTATCTCCTCCCCCAATTCTTTAAATTATTTATTCTTGGGGCTCATTGATTTAAACAAAAGAAATATTTTTATTGTTGCCGCTGCCGCTGTTGTTCAATATTTTCAAGGAAAACTGTCAGCAATAAAATTAAACAAACCCTTTAAAGATTTAACTGCCGCTGAAAGAATGAGTAGACAGATGATTTATCTAGGACCGATTTTAACAATTCTCTTTTTGTATTTTTTTAATCTTCCCTCAGCAATCGGTCTTTACTGGTTGACAACCTCGGCTTTTTCGGTTATTCAACAAATGATAATCAATAAACAAATCGCCAAACAGACGCTATGAATCAACTTCAAGACAATCTAAAAAAACTGATTGAATTAATGAGCTTTAGTGATTTTTCGGTTAATTACGAAGCCGAAAGTAATCGCTTTTCGATTTTTATCAACGAAGGAGATATTTTTAAAAAATTTCTTCCGAGCTTTGTCACCAATTTAGACCACTTGGTTAAGTTAATGGCTAATAAAATCGGAGAGACAGGAATAGTTTTTATTGATGTCAATAATTATCGCCGGGAGCGGGAGAATTTAATTTTAGAACTGGCTCGGGCCGCCAGCCGAAAAGCAGCCACCACCAGAGAAGAAGTGGCTTTGCCGGCGATGAATGCCTATGAACGCCGCTTAATCCACTTAGAATTGTCTTCGCATCCTGATGTTAAGACCGAAAGCATTGGCGAGGCTAGGGGCCGTTACATTGTGGTAAAACCGATATAAACCAAAATCTAATTGTTGTTAACTCTGTTTACTAAACTTTTAAATCCAAGTTTTTCAAAGTAAGAAGTCAAAATTTCTTTTGGTAGCCCTTCGTATTTTAGTTCCGAAAGGTCTTTAATTACCAGAGGAGCATCGCATTTAAGCTGGGCTAATTTTTTTGAAAGCAGGGCCTGTTCTTTAAATTTAATAATTTTGGGATAAATTTTCTCCAGTTGTCCGTTTTCCAAAAGATTTTCTAAACTGCCATATTTTTTAATTAAAGGGATAGCGGTTTTGGGTCCGATGCCTGGCACACCCCAAATATTATCCGAGGGATCGCCGACCAAACCTTTAAAATCCGAGACCTGATTTGGCGAAAGACCTTCATAGCGCTCTTTCACCCCTGCCTCATTGTAAATTATTGTGTCACTGACGCCTTTTTTTGTAGTTTCTACTACCACCTTGTTATTCTCCACCAATTGAAGAATATCTAAGTCGCCGGTTAAAATCACTATTTTCAAACCAGGTGTTTTTTTGAAATTTTCAACCATCGTAGCGATTAAATCATCAGCCTCCAGTCCGGGGATTTCAAAAATCTTTATTCTAAAGGCTTCAAACAATTGGTGGGCCTCAATAATTTGGGAAACCAATTCATCAGGTGCTTTGGGCCGATGAATTTTATATTCTTCAAAAATTTCCTTTCTAAAGGTTGGCTCGGGCCGGTCAAAAAGAGCAGTGATAAAAGCTGGATTTTGTTCGCGCAAAATCTTAATAAGAATACTCGCCAAACCATAAAGACTACCAGTCGGTTGATTATTCGGTCCGGTTAAAGGCGGTAAAGCGTGAAAACAGCGGTGAATTAAAGAATTAGCGTCAATAATTAATAGAGTTTTCATAACTTTTAATTATAATTGAATTTTATAGATTGACAAATTCTTACGGCAGCGCTATTTTAAAGTTAAGATGAATGAATTTTTTAATAGTTCACTGGGAATAAAATTAAATATTAATCAAGTGGTTCAGGAAATTGTCCGGTTTATGACCAAAGACAAAAATCGGCATTATAAGATTGTCATCGGCAGTGATTCTGAGGGACATGCCGAAAAGATGATAGATTTTGTTACGGCAATTGTGGTTCATCGGGTGGGCAACGGCGGCCGTTATTTCTGGCGGAGAGTAGAGTTGCCGAAATTTTACACTTTAAGAGACCGGATTATTCAAGAAGTTTTACTTTCTCTGGAAGTAGCCAAAAAAACTTTAATCATGTTAAAACAACACCCTCAATTTTCCGGCCTTGGCGGACCAGCCTTTAGCTGGGATTTTGAAATCCACGTTGATATTGGCGAAAATGGCCAGACTAAATCAATGATGCAGGAAGTTATCGGGATGATTCGGGCTTATAATTTTGAAGCCCGGACCAAGCCGGAAAGTTATGCAGCCAGTAAAGTAGCGGACAGACACGTTTAGCTGGCGCCATCGTCTAATGGCCAGGACAACTTTCTTTCAAGAAGTAAATCGGGGTTCGATTCCCCGCGGCGCCGCAAACAAAAATAGAAAGAAGAAACAAATAAGGGCAGTCTTTAAGGACTGCCCTTATGTAGTTTCGCAGATGGAAAATGGTTTTAACTTTTTCCATTTTCAAGAATAAAAGGCTGAAACTTCCGGGTTACCTGAATGGTCATTATATCGTCTCGGTGATTTTTAATAAACGCTGTGAGACGGTTGGTAAGCGAGGGAAATGTCAGATTAACGGTATAATTAATTAAACCAATAATTTCTTTTTCTGGCTTCCCTCTAATTCTGAAGAGGGCGACTAATGGATGACGTTCTTGCAGGTCAGCCATTTGCAGAGAATTCTCGTCCCTAAGGACCGTTTCAATGCCGTGTTTACAAAAATCAACAGAAACTTCTAAAATGGTGAAGAATTCATCCCTCTCGTTACCTCCTAATAATAGACCTTCTTTATTAAGAAATGTTGTAATTTCCTCTTTTTGTAGACGAATTTCAGCTAAATCAAATTTCAGCCAGCCGCGGAGGATTTCATATTGAAAACTCTTCTCAATAGAGTCCCGCCGTCTCCGGATAAGATACTCCGTGCATTTTTCGTCTCTAACACAGAAATATTCCTCTTTGACCGGCTCAGAATACGGCTTGTCGCTGACAGGAGTAGAATTAAGCCACCCGTCTTGGCTAAGGAAGAATATTTTGAGTGAATGGCCGAGATGACTACTTTTAAAATCAGCAAAGTCATCCCTTGACTCCTCACATATCTTCCCGTCGCGCACAGAATACTCCGACGCCTGATTGCTAGGAATAAACGGAATAGCCTCCCTACAGTCAATACATCCCAAAAATTTCTTTTTCGGTTCCATATAACTCCTCCTTTCTAATAAAAATTTTTAAATTACAGATTTTTATTCTGTCACAATCTAGTCAAAAAAGCAATAGTAAGGTTTTTAATATGAAGAGCGATATAATATATAATAAAAACAAAATGTTTTTACCTATTTTTTCAGCGATTTTGGGGATTTTGGCGTTTTTCCCTTTCAATTTTTCCTATATTTTTGGGTTCGTTTTTTTGGCGCCGCTTTTTATTTTTATTTTTCAAGAAAAAAAATTCTGGCGGCTGATTTTAGGCATTTTTATTTTCAAAATTATTTTGTCAACGGTCACGCTTTATTTCGCCTTTGAGCCCTATGGCTTTCTTTTGTCAATTTTCGTCTTTTTGGGTCTAGCGATTGCCGTTTTTTTAATAAAACGCCTATTAAGCCGATTCGCCAAACCGTCAATAGTCAATAGTCAATGGTCAATAGTTTTACTACTGCCCTTTCTCTGGATTTTTTTTGAAAATCTCCAAGCCGGCTATTCCTTTCTGCCGGTTTATCTCGGAACTGTTGGCAATATCTTCGGCAATTCGCCGTTTTTGGGATTAGCAAGTATTGCTGGATTAAATTCGTTAAGCTTTTTCGCGATATTAGTAAATATTTTAATCGCCGTAATTGTATTCAATCTTATTAAAAAATCATCTTATAAATTAAATCTCGTTGTCATAGTCACCGTTATTGTCATTGTCGCGGCCGGCTGGCAAATTTCTCAAATCAAACTTCAACAAAATTCTAATTTTTATGGCAACCGACCCAACGCCCTTAAAGTCGGCCTTATTTCTAACAACGAGAAATTTGACGAAGAATTTTTAATTTTTAAAAGCGACATTTTCACTGATGAAGAGAAAGAATTGGCAAGTTTAATGATTGATGAAAAATTAAATCTTTTAAGGGCTGATTTGAGAGATAAAAAATTAGACCTTTTGATTTTACCCGAAGATATGATTGATATTGAAGTTTGGAATGACGCTGATAAAGAAGCTCAAGAAAAATTCGGCATTTCCAATGCCGGGATTTTGATAAAGGCCTATCGAAATTTAGCTAAAGAATTAAATACTTATTTGGTAGCCACTCTTACCACTATCCAAGACAATAAAAGATACAATAGCACGCTTTTGTTTAATAGCGAGGGAGAACTGGTTGATATTTATAGCAAGTCACACCTTACTATTGGCGGCGAATATTGGCCTTTTGATAATTGGCGGCCTTTTTATTATGACTGGCTAAAAAAAATAATGCCAAAACTTGACACTGAAAACGCCATTTTCAACCCGGCCTATCAGTATACCCCTGGAAACAAAAAATTGCTTAAAAACGAAAATTTGTCTTTTGCTTCTTTAATCTGCATTGAAGTTCATTATCCCTATGAGGTGAAAGCTTTCAAAAATTTAGGCGCTCAATTTATTTCTCATACTTCCAGCAACCGCTGGATTGCTATAGGCCTAAAAAATTACCTTTACCTGACTGACAATCTCAGAAAAATTGAGGCGGTCTGGCTGAGAATTCCGATTTTAATCAACGGCCGTTATGAAAAGGCCGGCATTATAACACCGGCCGGCAAAATTAACGTGATTGACTTTGAAAGCCCGTCAAAAAATTACGGACTATTTACAGGAGAAATTAATACTAACTAGAAATAATTTTTTTGAAACTGACGAATAATTTCTTCTTCAGGAAGTTTTATTTGAGATAAGATTTTTTCTTTGGGCTGGGATTCCAAATAATGCTCGGCAAAGGTGGTGATTTGAAATTGAATTAGTGAGGGCCGAAAAATAGAATTTACTTTGATATTTGATTGGCTGAACGGTGGTATGTTGGGGCTTTGGCTAGCAGCAAAAAGTTGACTTAGGGGATAATTTTTTAAGATTACTGTCGGAACTTTTAGAGAAGCATTTTGGATTTCCTGTATTGATAAATCACCTAAACTTGCTAAGGTAAAGCCGAAATCTTGGTCTAAAAAACTGAAGTAAGGCGGCTGAAAAGCCAAAGTTTTAAAGCCGACAGATTCTAAGGTCAAAATAATGGTCTTTTGGATTGGCTCCATATAACCACTGCTTTGAATGGTTACTAAAGTTCCGGGAGCCACTACCGTTTTCAACATCAAATAAAATTCTTTAGAATAAAGCCGGGCTAAGCTGTCATCAGTCGGGTCAGGAAAGTCAATAAAAATCAAATCGTAGACATTGGAATTCTGCCGCCTTTTCTGCTGCTCAAGAAATTTGAAGGCATCGTCAATTATTACTTTAACCCGCGGGTCATCAAAGGCCCTTTCATTTAAATTTCTCATAAAGTCTAATTCGCTAGTGGTCTCAACAATCGCCGGATCAATATCAACTAAAGTTACTTGGAGGACATCGTTATATTTCAAAATTTCTCTCAGGGCCAAGCCGTCTCCGCCGCCCAAGACCAGAACATTTTGGCGATTTTTAGCTAAATTCATGGCCGGATGGACCAAAGTTTCGTGATAAAGAATTTCCCACTCGCCTGATTCAAACTGCCTTTGACCATTAATGTATAAGCTGATTTTTCCGTCTTCAGCCTGAACAAAACTAAAGCGCTGGTAAGGAGAATTATAATGATAAAGAATCTCGCGGTCGCCATATTGTTTTTTTTCAAAAAATAATTCCAGCCGATTGCTAATAAAAAATCCTAAGATATTAATAAAGAGAACAAAAACCAATCCATAAAATAAAATTGGCCGAATTCTTTCTTTCTCCGAGCGCAAAATTAAAATTAGCATAAAAGCTGCTATTACATTAACTACGCCCATTAAAAAAGAGGTTTTAATCAGTCCCAAAAAGACAAAAAAAACAATCGGCAATAAAACAGAGGCGATTAAAGAACCGGCATAGTCCCAGAAGAAAACTTTACTTAAGGCATTTTTTAAAGCGGTGTTTTGGGCCGAAATTCTGGAAAAAAGCGGCAGTTCAAAACCGATTAAAACGCCGACGATAAAAATTAAAAAGAAAGCCAGAAAACTAAAAATGAGTTGAGCGCCTGCCAGGCCCATGATAAAACCGGTCACATTATAAAAAGTTAATTTTCTTAACAATTCAAAAACCGCAATATAACTTCCATAAATTAAAACCGCCAAGCTGCCGCCTAAAAAAGCCAAAATTATCTCGATAAAAATCAATTTCTCAACCAGATTTTTTTCAATTTTTGAAGAAAGCCAGGCGCCGACGCCCAAAGCCG
>Ga0210042_1001483_pt1 | contig 19459 bp, 14 predicted proteins | sample CryGeymeta201518_FD_183982 | JGI IMG/M metagenome (GOLD analysis project Ga0210042, IMG submission 183982) | Groundwater microbial communities from Crystal Geyser aquifers in Utah, USA - Crystal Geyser metaG 2015-18 (SPAdes) (version 2) | ecosystem: Environmental > Aquatic > Deep subsurface >... | reverse complement strand
AGGGCTGGCTGCCATTTTCCCGGCCACACCGAACTCCTGGCCGCGCGCTGCGGTCGCGAAAAGGTGGTGATGATGCTGGCGGGCTCGCGTTTGCGTGTCAGTCTGGTGACCACCCATATGGCCCTGTGCGAAGTCCCCGCCCGGCTGGGCAGTGAAGAAATTTTCCAAACCATCTGCATTACCGACGCGAGTCTGCGGCAATATTTCGGGCTACCCCAGCCGAAAATTGCAGTGCTGGCCCTTAATCCCCACGCCGGTGAACAGGGGTTGTTCGGTGACGAGGAGCAACGTCTGATTCTGCCGGCAATAGAACAGGCACGTCGGCAAGGCATCACTCTGAGTGGCCCCCATAGCGCCGACACCCTGTTTCATTTTGCCGCCCGCGGCGACTACGATGCGGTGGTGTGCATGTATCATGATCAAGGCTTGATTCCGCTGAAGCTGCTCCATTTTGACGACGCCGTTAACCTCACCTTGGGCTTGCCCATCATTCGCACCAGCGTTGATCACGGCACCGCCTACGATCTGGTTGGCACGGGCCGTGCCAACATCTCCAGTCTGCAAGCCGCCATCCGTTTGGCGGATCAGATGGTTCTTCTGCGTAAAAACTGAAAGTCGCCTTCCATGATAGATCAGATCCGCGTTCGCGGAGCGCGCCAACATAATCTAAAAAATATTGATATTGATATCCCGCGGGATCAGCTGGTGATTATCACCGGGGTATCGGGTTCGGGGAAAAGTACTCTGGCGTTTGACACCATCTATGCCGAAGGACAGCGGCGCTATGTCGAAAGTCTTTCGGCCTATGCGCGCCAGTTTCTTGAGCAGATGGAAAAACCCGATGTCGACCAGATTGACGGCCTGTCGCCGGCGATCTCCATCGAACAGAAAACCACCTCGCGCAACCCGCGATCCACGGTGGGTACGGTCACGGAAATCTACGACTATCTGCGCCTGCTCTTTGCCCGTGCCGGGCAGATTCACTGCCACCGCTGCGGTCGACAGATCAGCAGTCAGACCGTGGAGCAGATGGTCGATCTGGTAATGCAGGCGCCCGCAAAGACCCGAATCATGGTCATGGCTCCCCTGGTACGTGAACGCAAGGGCGAATATCGTAAAGAACTTGCCCAGTTGCAGGCCAGTGGTTTTGTGCGTGTGCGGATTGATGGCGAAATGCGCGAACTTGGAGACGATATTCCCCTCGATAAAAATAAAAAGCACAGTATCGAGGTGGTGGTTGATCGGCTGGTGGTCAAGCCCGGCATTGAAAGTCGCCTGGCAGATTCCCTCGAAACCGCTCTTAAACTGGCCGATGGCCTGGTGCGCATTGAACAACCCGCGGGCGACAGTCAGCTCTATTCTGCCCAGCATGCTTGTATTGACTGTGGCCTGTCTTACCCGGAAATGACTCCGCGCATGTTCTCGTTTAACAACCCCCACGGCGCCTGCCCCGATTGCAGCGGCCTGGGCACGCGCAATTATTTTGATGCCGAACAGGTGGTGCCCAATCCCGATCTGTGCCTGCGCGATGGCGCAATTCTTCCGTGGGACAGCCGCAGCGGTCATTATTACCAGGCCATGCTCGATGCTTTGGCCGCCCACTACGATTTCAGCATGCGCACCCCGTTTAACCAACTGCCTGCCAAGATCCAAAAGGTTTTACTTCAGGGATCGGGGCGCGAGAAGATCCGTTTCTATTTCGATCAGGGCGAGCATCGGCATCATTACGAAAAAACCTTCGAAGGCGTGTTGCCCAATCTGGAGCGTCGTTATCGTGAAACCGATTCCGACACGGTGCGCGAAAATCTCGAAAAATATATGAGCGTGGTGCCCTGCTCCACCTGTGAGGGTGCGCGTCTGCGGCCAGAGTCTCTGCACGTCAAAATCGCCGCACACAACATCCGCCAGGTCTGCGCCATGTCAATTAGCGAAGCCCTCGACTTTTTCACCAAACTGGAGTTGCCGCCCCGGCAGGCCGAAATTGCCCGGCGGATTTTAAAGGAAATTCGCGAAAGGCTCGGGTTTTTGCAGCATGTCGGGTTGAGTTACCTGTCCCTCGACCGGGCTTCGGGAAGCCTGTCCGGAGGCGAAGGCCAGCGTATCCGCCTGGCGACCCAGATTGGCTCGTCTCTCATGGGGGTGCTGTACATTCTCGATGAACCCTCCATTGGTTTGCACCAGCGTGACAACCTGCGTTTGCTTGAAACCCTGAAGAAATTACGTGACCTGGGCAATACGGTTCTGGTGGTCGAGCACGATGAAGAAACGATGCTCGCCGCTGATTATCTTATTGATATGGGCCCGGCAGCTGGAGTCCATGGTGGCGAGGTGGTCTTTGCCGGGTTGCCGTCTGAGGTGCGTAACTGCAAAGAATCCCTGACGGGCCAATATCTGTCCGGTGAGCGCGAAATTGCCATGCCAGAGCGGCGCCGCACCAGTGAGCGCAGTCTGCGCCTGCTGGGTGCCAGCGCCAATAATCTGCGTCAGATTGATGTCGATATCCCCCTCGGGGTGCTCACCTGTTTTACCGGGGTTTCCGGTTCAGGAAAATCGTCCCTGGTTATTGAAACCCTGTATAAAATCCTGGCGCAGAAACTTCATCGCAGCCGTGAGAAAGCCGGCCCACTGAGAGACATTCAGGGACTCGACCAGCTCGACAAGGTTATCGACATCGATCAGTCGCCCATTGGGCGCACGCCGCGCTCGAATCCGGCGACCTATACCGGCGTGTTCACCGATATCCGCGAACTCTATGCGCAGCTGCCCGAAGCGAAAATTCGCGGCTACAAGGCCGGGCGATTTTCCTTTAATGTGAAGGGCGGACGCTGCGAAGCCTGTAGCGGCGACGGGATTATCCGCATTGAAATGCACTTTCTGCCCGATGTCTATGTCGAATGCGAAGTCTGCAAGGGCAAGCGCTATAACCGCGAAACCCTCGAAGTGAAATACAAGGGCCAAAGTATTGCCGATGTGCTCGACATGACCGTGAATCAGGTCAGCCAGTTAATGGAAAACCTGCCGCGCATCAATAACAAACTCAAAACCCTGCGCGATGTCGGCCTGGGATATATCACGCTCGGGCAGAGTGCCACCACCCTTTCAGGCGGCGAAGCCCAACGGGTTAAACTGGCGCGGGAGCTGAGTAAACGTGCCACCGGGCGCACGGTTTATATTCTTGACGAACCGACTACCGGGCTCCATTTTGCCGATATTCACAAACTCCTCGAAGTCCTCAATCGACTGGTCGATGGCGGCAACACGGTGATTGTGATTGAACATAATCTCGATGTCATCAAAACCGCCGATCACATTATCGATCTCGGCCCCGAAGGTGGCAGCGGCGGCGGGCACATCATTGCCAGCGGAACCCCCGAACAGGTCGCCCTGGTAAAAAAATCTTATACCGGCCAGTTTTTACAGCGCTTTTTTGCCGATAAATCATCTAAATAAAAGACCTCTTCACCTGCCCGGCCAAGGGTCGTCATCCCCGTGAGGTTTTGTCGGGGATCCAGATTTTCAACCTTGAAAACCTGAATCCCGGCTAGAATTATGCCGAAATGTTACATTTGTCCCTTTATTTCTGAATTTTGTTGCTGATTTCTCAATAAAAAATCGGCTTTCAAGCGTATATACCCAAAGATTTTCAGAAATTTGTCAGATATTGCCGTTATGCTGCGTGAAGCACATAAAATAACCGCACCGGGGGGCTATGCTTATGCTGGCTAGATGTTGCTTCACATTCATTGGCTTCGGGATTGGAATTCTCACTTTATTCGGATCCTGGTTCTTTGAGTTCAACCCGACTGAACGTCTTGTAGAATTATTGCAAGCACTTTCCGCTTACGCAGTGGCAATCAATCAGCTGCTGGTGCCGCTGTTGATTCTGGGGGTATTTTTCTGCATCGATCTGCGCCGCCACCGACGTCGCCAGGTTGAGTTGGAGCAGATGCAGCTTTATCGGTCGATGCTGACATCGCACCACCATATTTTGAACAATTTTCTCAATCAATTGCAGCTGTTTCGCTTGACCGCCGAAGATACTCCGGGGTTCCCGGCCGACGAATTAATTTTGTTTGATCAGATTATCAAGGAGACCCTGCGCCAGTTGCGCAACCTTGAAACCGTGACCCAGGTTGAGGGTGAAGATTTTTACGCCACTGACTCGACAAACCTTGCGCCAGCTGTTTCGCGTAAGAACACCCTGCGCGAGGTCGTTAGCACTTTCCTGTTTTAGTGGCGGTCATTTCTGGTGGAGAACCGATGAAAACGCGTAAAGCGCTGGTGGTCGATGATGACCCCCTCTGTCGCAACCTGCTCGCGGACATCTTACGCGAAAAAAATTTCGAAGTGTCCCCGTATCGCACCCCCCATGAATTTTTTGCTGATCACCCCCGGTGCAGAGCCCAAGACCAAGCCTGTTACGCCGTTATCATCAGCGATAATCGCATGCCCGGTATGAGCGGAATTGACTTTCTGCACACCCTGAAGGCCGAGTTTAACTACCCGCTTCCCGTGCACCACATGGCCCTGATTTCAGGAGACTGGCAGCAGCAAGATCTCAACCGCGCGACTAAACTCGGCTGCCGAATCTTTGACAAACCCACTCCCATTGATACCCTCTTTGCCTGGCTCGATGACCTGTTTTGCTCATAGCCGAACAACATCTCTACCATTTTCTATTTTCCGTCCTTCTCTTGCAAAGAAACGCCATCTCTGACGGGAGGGTTTCTCCCGATTAAGCCATCGGGTAAAAAACCGCTGGGGCAAACAGTTCTCCTCTGCCGATCCCGCCAAAACTAATCCCTTAGCGCCTGCTCAAGGTCGTTCATAATATCGGCCACATCTTCAATTCCAACCGATAGCCGTAACAGGGAATCGCAGATGCCCAGGCGCTGGCGTTCGGTTTCAGGAATATCGCCATGAGTCTGAACGCTGGGCAGGGTCAGCAAAGATTCAACGCCGCCCAGACTTTCGGCAAAAGAAATCAGTCGAATTTTCTTTAACACGTCTCGCGCCCTCGCCGGGGTGTCGACGCGAAAGGACAGCATGCCGCCGAACCCGCGGGTCTGGCGACACGATAGCTCGTATCCGGGGTCAGTTTCTAAACCAGGATAATAAACCGCTTTTACCTTAGGGTGCCCTTGCAGCCAATAAGCAAGTTTCAGGGCATTGGCACAATGGCGTTCCAGGCGCAGGGCCAGGGTTTTGAGGGAACGCAGCAGCAGCCAGCAGTCTTGCGGCGGCAAAATGGCGCCCGTTGAGTTTTGCAGAAAATAGAGCCGCTCCCCCATCTCCGGGGTACGCGCAACCAGCACTCCGGCGCAGAGATCATTATGTCCGCCAAAATACTTGGTTGCCGAATAAACGCAGATGTCGGCGCCAAAATCAAAGGGTCGCTGAAGCACCGGGGTCAGAAAAGTGTTGTCGACAATAAACAGTAAATTTTTGGCACGGCACAATTCGCCCAATGCTTGTAGGTCGGCAACCCCAAGTAAGGGATTGCCGGGAGTTTCCACCAGCAAGGCGCGGGTTGTGGGGGTAACTGCTGTCGCGACCAGAGCGCAGTCGCGGGTGTCAACATAGCTGACATTGAGACCGAATTTCGTGAAAATTTGCTCAAGGACCCGATAGGTTCCACCGTAAAGATCCTGAGAAACGATCAGATGGTCACCACTGCCGAAATGCAGAAATAGGGTGGTCAAAGCCGCCATGCCTGAAGCAAAGGCGAGTCCGCGTGCTCCGCTGTCGAGTTGGGCAAAGGCCTCTTCGAGCAATTGTCGAGTCGGGTTGCCTGAGCGTGTGTAATCGTAGCCAGTGCTTTCGCCCAGTGCTGGATGACGGTAGGTGGCGCTTGGGTAGATGGGAAAACTGATGCCGCCGTTTTTTTGATCATGGCCGACACCAAGTTGCACCAGTTGGGTGGCAAGTTGTAATTTATGGTTCATGGATGCATCCCCTTTGCGGCAACTGAGGCCGGTAAAACCCTCTTATCTTGAGGGGGAGAAGGGGCTTGGGGGGCACACAAATAATGACCCACGAAGCACCGCTCTCATCCTGCACCTGTGCACTCAGTTACGTGAGCCGGTTGCTGTGGCATCAAAGGGCCTGTCCCTCCACCACTCTTGAGAAGAACATGCCAGCGCAATGTTGACCGTTAAGGTAAGAAAATAATTTTTATTTGTCAAGCTGTTTGCGTATAAAAGCCGACATCAGAGGAGCAGTGATTCTATGCCTTGCTCGGCGTTGGGAGGAAATCCCCTCAAGACTTTCCTTTAAAAATTCGCGCGAGTCGCTTATGATAGGCGTCACCTGAAGGTCGTTTCAACGGAAAGGAAGTTTGTTATGGCAGGCAAAACGTGTCCGAACTGCAAAGCCGAATTAAAAGGTCAGTACTGGTGTTCGCACTGTAAAATGGTGTTTAAGTGCCCGATTCCGGGGTGTGAAACCGCAATAACCAAGGTCGGGACCGAAGACTGTCCACGCTGTGGACTGTTTTTTGCGGATTATCTGAGCCAGCGCAAAATGTACCGGCGTTGCCCTAAATGCAAGAAAAAGCAGGGGTTGTCTGAACAGCAATGTCGCTCCTGTCATCACTGGTTCAATTGCCCGACCTGCGGTGATCGTATTTCCAAAAATACTTTGCTGACCTGCCCGCGCTGTGGCACCGGGCTGCGCTGAATGGCGATTTTTTTGCTCAGTCGGGTAGGGGCAGCAGCAAAAAGCTGCTGCCGCCGGCGGGCCGGTCTTGAACCCGCATGAGCCCGCCATGGGCTGCGTTAACTTTTTGCCAGTTGGACTTGCTGGTTTGCGATCGTGCCACAAAGTCAGCCAAAATTTAAACAGAAACGGGGGCCGCCTGTTGGCAGCCCCCGTTTCTGTTATTTGTTGTCCGTTGAGTCTTCGTTTTTCGGCTTCCCCACGGGAGGCTTACAGGCAGCAGACATTCAGGTTTGCACCCCCATGCGGGGTAAAACCCAACGATTCAAAATGTACCAGGCGGCAACAACGCCCAGCAGCAGTAACAGCTCTTGCATAATCATGCCCTTTCAAGATGTTGCCCCGCTCAGGCGTGGCCTTCGCTGTCAAGATCCAGGGACAGGAATTTTTCGGCCAGGGTATAGGCCAAGGCGCTGAAAGCGATGCAGCCTAAAACAATCAGCCCCTCAGCCACTGAGGGAGTGTAGGTGAACAAACCATCAATCAGCCCGGCAGTGCCGGCTTTCATCGGATAAACCTGACCGCTGATGGTCATATCATAGCGCATAAAAAACATCCCGACCAGAGCCAACACGCTGGCAATCATGGTGGTAAAGGGCGTACGGTTTTTACTTAGCAGCAATGCCAGGGGGATCGCCAGACCAAGCAAGATTTCTCCAAGCCAGAAATTGAGGGCCAGGGAGCCACTGAGCAGGTTTTTAACCGGCTCATAATGACCCGGCTGAGTGCCATAAATTCCAATGACCACGTTCCAGAAAACCGAAAAAATCAAGACAAATATCATCAGGCGCAAAATTCGACCCAGCAGCCGAATCACGCGCTTGTCGTTGTCATCCATCTGCAATCCACGCACACTATGTTGAAAATACATGACAATCGAAATGATGGCGGTGCCTGACACCAAGGCCGTAATCAAAATATAAACTGGCAAAAAAGCCCCGTGCCAGAAGGGGCGCGCCAGGGTCAGGCCAAAGACCGCCCCCAGCACCGAGGGGGCGGCGATGGCAAACAAAAAGCCCAGCGAGCCCGTTATGATCGACAATTTGTGATTGTTGGTCATCAGGGCGTAAAACTCAATGACCAAAACCCCGAGATAAATGCCGTAAACTGTGCCCATCCACCAGATTGCCGAGGAAAAGTTGGGCGAAAGCAGGGTGTAAATCATGTTGAAAGGTTTTTCCAGGTCCAGGCCGATGGCAACAAAGGCACCAACCAGACACAGGATGGCGAGTAAAATCGCTCGGCGAGACAGCCGGTTAAATTCATCAAAACCAAAGACGTGCCCCAGGCTCGAGATCAGGCACAGGCCCGAGCAGGAGATGGCCAGAAAAACATAGGTCGAGATTAAAATGCCCCAGGGAACCCCGCGGGTGACGTTGAAAGCTGCCTCGTGGCCGACCATCAGGCTGTAAACTGCGGCCCCCACCGCGGCGACCAAGGAGAGGCTCAGCAGGGCAAACCACAACATCTGACCTGAATTTTTGACAAGCGTTGACATGGATAAACTCCTAAATCAAATAGTACAGAAATGGTTTAGTCCCCAGTTCTGGCTTGAGAACAGTATAGCGGTGTTTCGCCAAGAGCAGGCTCACTTCGCTTTCGGGGTCATTTAAATCGCCAAACACGCGCACCTTGGTCGGACAGGTTTCGACACAGGCCGGAATGCGCCCAACAGCGACGCGCTGGATGCAGAAGGTACATTTATCAATGACCCCGGTTTCTTCGTTGTAATAGCGAGCATCATAGGGGCAGGCGAGCATGCAGTATTTGCAGCCGATACACTTGTCGGCGTTGACCGTGACAATGCCTTCAGGGGTGATCCCAGTGGCACTGGTCGGACAAACGCTGTTGCAGGGCGGGTTTGCACACTGATTGCACTGACTTGGGCTGAAACTTTGTCCCAAATTGGGAAAGGTCCCGCGCAGGGGTTCCTGGGTGACCCAGTTGCGATGTTTGTCTTCGCCCAAGGGCACATCGTTTTCGGCCTTGCAGGCAACCGTGCAGGCTTTACAGTCAATGCAGCGCCGGGTATCAAGAACAATGGCGTAGCGCTTGGTTTTCATCGTTTCTACTCCTTGACCGCGCCGATTCAGGCGGGGCTGACGTCAACAAAAGTTTGGTGCATGGCGACATTTCCCGAAATGGGTTCGAGCGCGTCTTCAATCAGGGCGGCATCGCAGGCCCCCCTGCCGTAGATCAGGGACTGGCCTTTGGAGAGCACGCCGAATCCATGGGCCATGTAGACACAATCGGGGCGGATTTTGTCGGTGACTTCCAGGCGCAGCACGCCTTCGCCGACTGCACTTTTGACCTTGACTGGCTGGCCATTGCGCAAACCGAGTTTTTGCGCCGCCTGCGGGTTGAGCCACAGACTGTTTTCGGGCATCAATTCATGCAAAAAGGCGTTATTGGCGGTAGTGCCGTGAGTAAAGTAGGCATTGCGCCCAACCAAGAGGCGGAATTTCCCCGGAGGAACCTCGGCGTGCGGGCGGAAGACCGGCATGGGATCAAGCCCCTTGCTGGCGTAGTTTTCGGAGTAAAGCTCAATTTTCCCGCTTTTGGTTTTTAAGCGTTTGCCTTGAGTCAGGCCGTAGCTGGGCTCGACCTTGAGATAATAAACCCCCTTCTTTTTGAGATCTTTCAAAATCTGGGGGTTTTTACTCACCTGATGGTGAATATGCTCATCCATAGTGAAATCGAAGGTCTCGGCGATTTCTGAGCCCAGGCGCTTGGCCAGGTTTTGCATGATCCACAAGCAAGGTTTGCTTTCGAACATCGCCTCAACGCAGGGTTGGCGAAAGGCTACCACCGGCACAACTCCGGAGAGAGACTCCAACGGATCCTGGCGTTCAAGGTAGGTCGCTTCGGGCAGCACCACATCAGACAGCCAGGCGGTGTCACTCATACAAATGTCGATGGTGCAGATAAAATCCATCTGCTTCATCATTTTGAGAGTTTTGGCGCGGTTAGGAACGGACATGACCAGATTTTGCTTGTAAACCATCATCCCCTTGATCGCGTAGGGATCGGCAGCCAAAATCCGGTCGCGCATTGCCGTCCAGGAACCATCCTTTTCCGACAGAAATACCGCACTGTCCTTGTCGATGCGTTCCGGTACGTCGTCGTACCAGGGAGCCAGGTAATCATGTTTGCTCAGAGGAATCACACTGTTGGGCACCAGGCCGCCCTCAGTATCCCAGCTGCCGACAATCGCGTTGACAATCGCCATCGCGCGGCGCAACTGGACATCGTCATCGGCAAAGGATGACCGCCGCCCAGGGTAAAACAAAGCCTTGGGTGCCGCTTTGGCAAATTCACGCGCCACCCGGCGAATGTCGGCGGCGGCGATCTGGCAGTGTTGTTCGGCCCATTCGGGGCTGTATTGCTGCACGTGGGCCGCCAGCTCATCAAAACCGACGGTCGTAGTGGCGACAAAATCCTTGGCATAGAGGCCTTCACCAATAATCACGTGAATCATCGCCAAAACAAATGCCATGTCGGTGCCAGGCTTGATCGGATACCATTCATCGGCCTTGGCGGCCGTTTTGGTAAAGCGCGGATCCAGATAAACCAGCTTGCGCCGCCCGCCATCACCTTTGAGCTGATCAATAGAGTCTGGTGTCAGCAGGGCTTCGCTGCGATTGGCCCCGGCCATGATAATGTAATCGCTATTGAGAATATCGGCGGAGGGGTAAGTGCCAAAAGTTGCGCTGAACCCCTGGATATTGGAGGACAAGCACAAGGTCGGATGGCGCACCGTGTTGGGTGAGCCGAAACATTCCGCCATTTGCAGAAAGAAATGTTCCTGAAAAGTGCCCTCGGTCGAGGCAAACATCACCCCGGCCCGAGTGTGTTTTTCGGCGATTTCGTTCATTTTTTTCGCCACCAGATCAAGAGCTTCTTCCCAGCTGGCGCGCCGCCATTTACCTTCGCCCCGTTCGCCGACCCGGATGAGGGGATATTTAAGGCGGTCGGGATCATAGACCTGGTTTAACCCGGCATTACCACGAGCACAAAGCATACCGCGGCTTTTGAGGTATTCGGGATTGGGATCGAGTTTGTAAATGCGCCCATCGCGAACCCGGGCAATAACCCCACACTTATTGACGCACATGCCGCAGGCAGTAAAGACATCGCGATTGTCGCCGAGTTTGCCGCTGAGCGGCTCTTCGCTTGTGGCCAGCGCTCTCAAAACTCGTCCTTGAGAGGCCAGGCCAACTCCAGCCAAAGCGCAGGTCGATGTGCCGATAAACCGCCGCCGACTCAGTTTTTTATCAATCAGTCGTGACACGTTAAACTCCTCATTCAGGGTTGTCGGCTAGCCAAAAGCGGCCCCGACTTAAATCAAAAATATAGATAATTGAATGTATTGAGTTGAAAAAAACGAGGAGAACGCCCAAGGGCCGCGCTCCTCGCACTAAAATTAAAATTTAACCGTCAAAGATGCGTAGGCATCCCAGGCGGTATCGACAACCGGCATCAACGAAAATGCCTTGCCATCTTTAACGTCTTCAACTTTAAGGGGAGCCCCCACCGGTGAACCGCTGCCGGTGTATTGATAGTCGTAGTAAAGACCACCGACCTTCAAGAAGGTATTTTTGTTGAATTCAACAATGTAATAGGCTTCGCCAACATGGCCGCGGGTGGCGAGTTTGCTGCCAATGGCGTCATCTTGCCCTTGGGTGAAAGGCGTCCAGTATTTCGATCCGAAGTTATATTCCAGCCCCAGCTTGCCCATGGGGGCCGGAGTCTGAATGCCAACATAAACGCCGTAGCCTTCATTGGTCTGATCATCCATCGCCTTGACCGGGGTCATGTAAACCTCAGACGCGTCACTCGTCAAGGTGGCTTGATAAACCGCATCATTGCCCATGCCGCCAAACATTCCAGCCTTGCCGTTGGATTCAAGCTGAGTCATGCCGACCGCGCCGAACCAGGTAAACCCATTTTCTTCAACCCGCTCAAAATTCACTCCGGCAAGGTTGATATCGCCGATCACCGTCGAGGGCGTGTAGCGGGTAACAAAATTAAAGTTGGGGAACTTCTGCATATCTCGGTAGAGGGTCGGTGCGAAAAGTGCTCCGTATTGGGTCGGGAAGGCAAAAGTGCCTTTAAAACCGTCATTGACATCCATGGCGCGGAAAGCTGTCAGCTGAACGAGAGAATAACCATCGTTATAGAGGTCGATATTAAAACCGCCGACATGGGTGTCCTCAAGGTTCGCGGTACCGGCATCGTTGAACATTTCACCGTTACCCCATTGAGATTCAAAGCCTTGCCCGTAGCAGAAACGCACCACCTGGCCCTCAATGCCGGTGACTTCGCCGAGTTTATAACCAACGGTGATGCCATCAAAAGCAAAGTGCATCATTGCGCCGGAGGGCGTGCCGCCGCGCAATTCGTTTTCGCGATAATTGGAGGGTGAGCCATAGGTCGAAGGTCTGCGTCCGATAGACAGGTAAAACTTGCTCCCACCCATGTCTTTCCAATCGAAATAGGCGCGTTCAACCCGCAGCCAGTCCCCCGAGGTTGCGCCGCCATTGGAGCCGTCCATGGTAAAAGCATTCCAGGAATCAAACACCTTAACGCCGGTGGAATCTCCCCAGTTTTTATACATAGACAGACGGCCGGAAAAATTGATCTTGTCCGCAACTTTGGCCTTCATTCCAAGGCGCAGGCGCGTGGTGTAAAGAATATCATTGTCAAGATCGGAAGATTTAGGTGCCGTAGCCAGGCGGAAGGCTCCAATTCCAGGCATGGTGCCGTTTTGTTGCATGGCGCCCATGGCTTGCATCAGTCCTTGAAATTGAGCCGGATCATTGTTAGCGAGATTGACGAACATAGTGTCGAGAGCGCTGCCTTGCGACAAACCTGGGTTGAAGTTGCCGGATCCGTCAAAAACGTTGAGTGCGCCCAGCTCGCCACTGCCGACCTTCATGAAAAAATCTGTAAAATCGGCGTTTATGCCAGGGTTCCAAGTCAAATCTTGGTAATGCAAGCTGTCGACTTTGCCGCGCAGATCACCGTACCAGGTGATGCGGTCAGTGGCGACATGGCGTTCGGCCCGTTCGAGGCGATCGGTTAAATCGTTCAGCTGTTGTTGTAAATCATCCACGGTTGGTGTTTGGGCCAGAAGGGTGGCAGGGGCCAGAAACAGCAACGCGAGAATCAAACTGAAAAACTTTTGCATCTTTTGGTACCTCCAGTTTTAAGGGAATAGGTTCAGCCGCAAGTTTCCGGCTGATCGGAATCGACGGCGTGGTCAAACAGAAACTGATTAATGTCTTTAAGATCCTGGTCAGAAAAATTTTCCAGTGCCTCAGGCTTGCTTTTGTGTTTGTCGTCAGTGAAAAACCTGTCCCATTGTTTTTGGGTTTTTTTCAAAGGCGTCAATTCTCCCCCTTCGGCACCGCTGACGTGGCAGGGTTTACAGCTTTTTTTGAACAGATACTTCCCTTTGCGTGAATTGCCGCCTTCGGCAGCCATAACCAGGGTGGCTGCGCAGGTCACAACCAGAAGAACAGTCAGAAGCTTGAACAATTTCATTTTCTACTCCTTTTAACGGATACAGTGAGTGCAGCTCAGCGAGAGGTTCGACAGGCTGCGTTCGGTGATGAGTCGGACGAATAATTAAACTTTCCGGATATTAGGATTTCAAGATATATACCAAAGAGACTGGCGGGGGAAAGCCCGCTATCTGGGGGGGGCACTCGGCGAAAGGATTGACTGGTTGAAACAAAATGTTTCTAATTTTTCAACGATTATTCCAGCAGAAACACAGAGAACTCAGTGAGTCGCAGGGAATTGCACGCTCGTGAAACAAAAAGTTTCGTGGAACATTTTGTTTCTTGGCCGAAAGGTTAATCGCCCTGTGCGGAAACTCCCTGGAAGGTTTCTTCCTCGCCGCAGAAGTCGAGCAGTGCGTTGGCGCTCCAGCGATAAACAGGGTGACAATCTTCAACTTCAAGAATTCGTCGACAAAAGATTTTGATCCAGGGTTGGAGCAGAATATGGCAAAAATCTCCTTGTTTCTGGCGTAAACTGTGGGCGAGTTCGAGCTCTTGACGTTTCAGGGCGGCTATTTCCTCGCGCGTGAGATAGTAAAGAAATTCCAGCTCGGTGGCGATGAAGTCCGGCGGCTCAGTGCCTTGTTCATAGCTGAGGCCTTCATCCTCGTAGGCGCGCAGGGCACACAAGCTGGTCTGACCCATGAGTTGCTGGTTGTCTTCGAGGTAAATAGAACCGTAGGGCGGAGCAGGTACACCCCCCAGATGACTGATGAAGAGCCGCGTATAGGCAGTTTGCAGCTCATGGAGACTGGGGGCCTGGGCTAAATGGAGATGTTCGCTGCCGAGCAACTTTGCCACGGCGGTAGCTTCGTTGGGCAAATCTTCCAGCAGGCTGTGGTCGGGATAGGTAAAGAGCCGGGCAAAAATTCGATAGAGCTCAAGGCGGTGATGGTTTTCGAGCATACCGCTGTCCTTTGCTGATTTCAGCACAGTTTCACTTCTTTCATGCGACGCCATAGGGTGGTGCGACTGATCCCGAGTTGCTTTGCCGCTGCGGCTTTTTGCCATTTGCAGGCTTCGAGAACCTGGCGTATTTCCGTTTGTTCCGAGGTTTTCGGCAGATCTTCACCCGCAAGCTCACGGTCAGAGGTGTGCCGCATGACAGCGGGCAAAAAGCGGCGCTCTATGCGGCCACTCGTGCTGGTGACATAGGCGTGTTCTATGGCATTTTCCAATTCACGCACATTGCCGGGCCAGTCGTATTCCATTATCAAGGCCATCGCCCGGGTTGAAACTTCCTGAATTCGTTCGCCGCGGGCGTTGAGTTTGGCAATAAAGGCTTCGACCAACAGGGGAATATCTTCCTTGCGTTCTCGTAAAGGCGGCAGGTAGAGGGGCACCACGCAGAGCCGGTAATAAAGGTCTTCGCGAAAATTGCCATGGGCAACCTCCTGGCGCAAATCTTTATTGGTGGCGGCAATGACGCGGACATCCGTTTTAAGGGTGCGGATTCCACCCACCCGTTCAAATTCACGCTCCTGTAACACGCGCAGCAGTTTGGCTTGCAAGGCTGGCGAGGTATCGCCAATTTCATCGAGAAAAATTGTGCCGCCGTCGGCCAGCTCAAAACGGCCAGGTTTGTCCCGAATCGCACCGGTGAAGGAGCCTTTTTCATGACCGAATAATTCCGTTTCGAGCAGACTTTCTGTCAGGGAGGCGCAGTTGACGCGAATAAAAGGTTTATGGCGACGATCTGAGCGGTAATGAATAGCCCGGGCCATAATTTCTTTGCCCGTGCCACTTTCTCCCTGGATCAGAACGGTGACCTCGGTAGCAGCGAGATTATCCGCCAGCTCAAAAAGCTCGATCATCGCCTTGCTTTTGCCGACAAATTCACTGAACGACTGGCTGTCTCCCAGCCGCTGTTTAAGGGTTTCGACTTCGGTGCGATCACGGACAATCCCGATACAGCCGTTGATCCGCCCGGCGGCATCGCGTAAAAGTTCAGACGAAATAAAGACCGGGATGTTTTGGTTGCTGCGGTTAGTCAGCGATGCACGGCAGTTCTGGATGGGTTTTTCATTGTCCAGAGTCCAGCGCAGGGGGCAGTCGGTGAGACAGACGCTGCTTTGTAAAACATCCCGACAACAGGCTCCCAGAACCTCTTCCTCGACGAAGCCGGTCATGCGTTCAAGGCTGCGAGAAAAAGCCGTAATATGCATGTTCATGTCGACGGTATACACGCCATCGGCAATAGAATTGACCAGCGAGCGTGACCGTTCCATTTCAGCTTGCAGGTTCGCCTGATTGTCTTGCAGTCGCGTTGCAAGTTCGTGAATGACCGGGGCTTCGCGCAGGGATTCAAGAAAGGCGAGGCACTGCCCCGATTCTGCATAGATGGGGATGAGTTCAACAATCCAGGGGAGAGCTGAGGTTGTCGGCTCAATGGTGGTGCTGATGCGTTTTTGCCGACCACTGGCGAGATTGTCAAGGTGACCATCAATGGCGACAAAACGAAAGCCCGTCGCTGCATCAGCGTGCAGACCCAGCAATTCATCTTCTTTGCGCTGCAACATATTGCAGGCCTGGGTATTGACCGCCAAAATCAGACCATCGAGATTAAGCAGCAAGGCCGCCTGGGGTAATTGATTAAATAAATGTCGTGCCGTGGGAAAAATATCCACAATCTTAGTCCTGGTTAAAACCATATATATTATTTAGGGCATGTTATGCCCCGCAGGCAGGAGAGGTCAAGGTCTAAAATTTGCGTGCGGGAACAGCCCTGTTTCTGAAGACAAAAGGCGCGAACAACTCCGGTTGTCCGCGCCTGATATTTTTTTACGAAAACGCGTACAACTACTGGATGGTATAACTGCCGTCAGCCGCCAGATTCACGGTCTTGTTTAAAAATAAACTGATATTTTTCAAACCCGCCGCTTCGGCCTCGTAGTAGGCCATAGCCGCTCGACTGCCGGTGTTACAGTAAAAAACAATTTTGTCATAGCCCTTGAGCTGGTCGATATTTTTGCCGATCATTTCATCGGGGATATTGATCGCGCCCGGCAAATGACCCTGGGCATAGTCAGCGGCAGGACGCACATCGACCAGCGCCACCCTGGGAGAGGCATTTTTCACCAGGGCGTTAAACTCCTCCACGGAAATTTCGCCTTCAATCACGGCGGTTTCGGCTTGCGGAGCTGCCCCCATATTGTTGGGATCAACTAGGGCGAAGGCACGTTTTGACGCGCTTTTCCATTCTGGCCAGCCGCCGGCAAAAGTCAAAATATTGGTGTAACCCAGGCTTTTTGCCGCCTGCGCAGATTTGTGTGACAGATCACAGGAAAAACCGCCGCAAAAAAAGATCACTTGTACATTCTTGTCGGCAGGAAGCAGACCTTGAAGGCTGCTGAATTGCGGCCAGGGCAGGTTCAGCGCACCGGGCAGGGTGCCGGCATTGTATTTGAGCGCCGGTCGTGCATCAACGATCAGGGCAACGCGCTCGGGGTCGTTAAGAACCATTTTAATGTACTGGGCCGAAACCCAGGGAACGTGCCCAGCCGTCTGCCATTCGGGTATGCCGCCAGAGTAGGTGTAGACATTCGTATAACCCGCGGCCTGTGCAATCGCGGCCGACTCAGTTGACAGTTTACATTTGACGCCCCCGCAATAGAAAACCAGTTGAGATGTTTTGTCGGCGGGCAATTCAGCCAGGCGTTCTTTTAATTCGGGTTTGGGAAGGGATTTGGCCCAGTCAATATGCCCTGCGGCAAATTTAATTTCAGGCCGGGCATCAATCAGGCTATAGCCGCCCTTGTCGGGGTTTTGGGTGACCAGTTGTTCCATTTCAGCCAGGGTCAGGTCAGTGATTTGGGCCTGCACCAGCAAGGGAGCAAGCAGTAAAAAAACGGCGGCAACCGTCAGTTGAAATATTCTTGTCATGTCTATGTCTCCAAAACCCAAAAAAGGGAAATTTGAATGGTAATGATTTCACAGCTGCGGCGAGAAAGTCCACTAAAAAATGTGGGTTTATCGGGGCAGAGTCAGAAAAAGGCGGGCGAGGATCCAGGCCTGGATTCGGGGGGGTGAATGTTTTCAGGGGCGCAGGGGCATCCATGAGAACTTTCCCCATCGAAGAAAACCAGGGAGACATGTCCAACCTCAATAGCCCCCCGGCTGTCATCCACTGGGAGGGGAGCCAATAACCGATAATTTCAGGGGCGCGCGCGTCTGTCAGTTATGAAAGCCTGAAGTTTTTCTGCGCCACATTGGGCCTGTCCCTGATTCCTGCGGACTCAACGGCCATAATTTCTGGGCCAGCAAATCGTGAAGCGACTTCCACCCAGGGGCGAGGATGAAACGGTGACAGTTCCGCGATGGGAGTCGACCACTCTTTTGACTATCGCCAATCCCAGGCCGTAGCCACCCGATTCGCGGTTTCGACTGGCATCCAGACGCGCAAAGGGTTCGAAAATGCGCTTCCAATCGGCTTCAGGAATGCCGGGGCCATCGTCATCGACGTGGATCAGAAGATCCTGGCCCTGCTGTTCCAGGCTCACCTTGATCAGGCCGTTTCCGTAGCGGTCAGCATTCTGTACCAGATTGCCAACCGCACGCCCCAGATGTTTGGGTTCGAAGCTGGCGACAAGCTGGTCATCAATAAGGTATGCCTGCTGAAGGTGCGCTGAAATTTTTCTGCTCAGCTCTGTCAGAACCCCTTCCAGCCAGGGCGCGACGGCATGTTCCTGCATTTTTAACCTAAATTCTTTCCAGTCGTAGCGGGCATAGGTCAAGAGCTCGCTGATCAATCCATCCAGTTCGTTTAAATCCTGATGAATTCCGGTGACATAGTGTGCTCTGATCTGGGGCTCGGACGAAGTTTCGAGCATTTCCAGGCCGAAACGCAATCGAGCGATGGGCGTGCGCAATTCGTGGGAAACGGCGTTGGTGAGTTCTTTTTGTGCGGTGAGCAAAGATTGAATCCGCTCGGCCATCTGGTTAAAGGTATTCGCCAGGGGCAGCAGCGCCGAGCTGTTGGGAAGCCTGGCCCTGGCATCAAGCTGTCCTTCGCCCAAGGCTAAAGCCGTTTTGCTGATTGTTCTCAATTGACGCCAGAACGGCAGCGCCCAGAGCAGTGCGGCAAACCCGAGTAACACCAGAAAAAGCCCCCAGGTCCAGATGTCGAGCAGACTGTTGATTCCCGGAGAGGGAAAGGGCCCGATGGCGAGGGCATAGTTGCTCTGATCAACCCTTTGCCAGAATTGGTGGTAATCGGCAGAGACCAGGATCTCGCCGTTTTTTAACCGGTCGATCTCGGTTTGGGGAAAATTTTCCCGACTGATGGCCAAAAGCGCCAGCGGGTAACCATATTCAGGTTGCAGCGCCTGCAAACGTTCCGCCCAGCCCTGCTCTGGACGCTGCAGCAGATCTTGGCGCAGCATGAAAAAGGGCCCCCTGACCAGCTCACGGTAATACTGATTAAACTGGGCATCGAACGGAGCGGCGGCATAATGGTCGACCAGAGGAATCACGACGAAGATGGCCAGCATCAGGACAATGACAATAAACAGGTAAAAACTGAGGAAAATTCTTTTCATAGTGTCACCAGGCATCCCCGACAAAGAGATAGCCCTGCCGCCAGATGGTTTTGATTCGCCGGGGCTCGGTGGGGTCAACTTCCAGTTTCTTGCGCAATCTTGAAATGGCAATGTCGATGGAACGATCCAGACCATCGTAGTCGATTCCACGCATTTCGGAAAAAATCCGGTCCCGGTCGAGAATCGTCCCGGCATGAGTTGCCAACAATGCGAGCAGGTCGTATTCCGTCGTGGTTAAATCCACGACCTGGTCGTCCAGAAAAACCATTCGCGAGGAGAAGCAGATTCTCAAATCGCCAAAGGCGAGATCTTCTTTCGGCAGAGGGGGTGTGTATTGCGGGTCGGCTATTTTTTCCATCCGGCGGAACAAGGCCCGGATGCGTGCCAGCAAAACCCGTGGTTCGATGGGTTTTTTTACATAATCATCGGCCCCCAGTTCGAGTCCGGCGACCTGATCCATGTCGTCCTCACGGGCGGTGAGAATCAGAATCGGGCCGGGGTATTCGGAACGAACCTGCTGGCAGACCGAAAGACCATCCTTGCCGGGCAGCATCAGATCGAGAATCAAAAGATCCGGGTTCTCTCTGAGGATTCGTCCGGGTGCCCTGTCACCGCGTTCCTCAATCAACACTTCAAACC
>Ga0210042_1001478_pt1 | contig 19486 bp, 20 predicted proteins | sample CryGeymeta201518_FD_183982 | JGI IMG/M metagenome (GOLD analysis project Ga0210042, IMG submission 183982) | Groundwater microbial communities from Crystal Geyser aquifers in Utah, USA - Crystal Geyser metaG 2015-18 (SPAdes) (version 2) | ecosystem: Environmental > Aquatic > Deep subsurface >... | reverse complement strand
TCGCAGCCAGGCCGCCGAAGGTTGTTGCGGTGCCGGCGTCTATAGTCAGCAGGGGTTTGCTTTGCAGGCGACGCAACGCAGCGAGACGCTTTCGGCGGACGCCGGGATCGGAGGCGATTTCAGCGCCGAATGTCAATTCTGCGATGTCTCCGGGACTATCGGTAGACCTCGCGGCGATTACCGATCTTCACCACGAGGATACACACGTTGCTACCTTGTATCTCGCATATCACTCGGCAGTCACCAACGCGGTAACGCCACAGACCGCTTAGTTTGCCGGACAACGCTTTTCCAAGAGTGCGTGGGTCGTCTAGAACCGCGACGCGTTGATCCATGTAATCGAGGATGCGAATAGCGACGGGCTTGTCCAGTTTGCGCAACTGAGTCTTTGCTGTGCTAGTATAATTAATCGTCCAGGTCAAGTGATTCCCTTACCTCGGCGGCGGAATATACTTTTTCCTCTCCTTTGCGTACTCGTTCCAGCACATCGGCCGCAAGATAGTAGTCTTCTAAATCTTCCAGCCCGCGCTCGATAAGTTCACGCAGGTAAAAAGCTTTGGTGCGCCCAGTCTGGGTCGCGAGAAAGTCGAGTCGTTTCTCCGTCTCAGGGGCAATGCGTATTGATGTAGCCATGCCGAATCTCCGAAATGAATATTTGTATTCACTGTATCACGAGGCGTCTGAGAATGCAAACGGGAGCCTCTTCCAATATGAAATGAGTCTGAACAAAAAGGCCAGAAAACGTTCATGATGAAAGGATGAAAATCATCATGAATGTCAAACATCTTCAGACCCTGCAACAAGTCACTGATTTCCTTCACAGCAGTGGTGCATTGGAATGGGAATGGGGGACACCCCCGGAGGTGGAATTCTGGGGTCACCCATTAAAAGGCTGTCCGTCAAGGGCAAAATCATTCCCTGAGCATGTGATTGTGGTAACCCTTTGGCCTTTTGGTTCAGATACTGGCCAGATCAAGTCCTGGGATGTCCTCAAAATCGCGTTTGTTGCGAGTTAACAGGGTGTGGCCGAGTTGAATGGCTTGGCTGGCCAGCCAGAGATCCTGGATTCGGCTGCGCGGTTTTTTGCCCTGGAGTTTGATTGTCGCAGCCAGGCCGCCGAAGGTTGTTGCGGTGCCGGCGTCTATAGTCAGCAGGGGTTTGCTTTGCAGGCGCCGCAACGCAGCGAGACGCTTTTGGCGGACGCCGGGATCGGAGGCGATTTCAGCGCCGAATGTCAATTCTGCGATGGTGACAGGGGAAAGATAGACCGGCGCCTTGCCGGTGAGGCTGGCGATGTCAGCGGGGGTCAAGGTGCCTTCTCAACATCAATCCAGATGCAGGTATCGATCAGGAACCCATGGGTCGCGAACCTCCGCGGCCAGAGATCCTTCTTTGTCGGCCAGCCAGCCTTTATCGGCCTCAGGGGGCAGAGTTGCGTAGATATCAGCCATGGCTTCCAGGGCAGTCATTTCACCGGGCCCAGGTACCAGTCGCCCGATCTGGCGTTGGTTTCGCTCAATAATGATTTCTTCCGGTTCACTGACCAGCCGGTCAAGCACCTGACGCAGGTTCCGAGCCAGGTCTGTTGCGGTAATCGTGCGCATAGGTGATTCCCTTTGACTTTAAGTATGATGTAATCAAACTTTAAATACTCTGGGCAGCGTTGACAAGGCACGAAGACGAGAAAAAGGTCTTGGGTCAAGTCTTGCAATCGTATATTGCTGTGAAACAGTAGAGCCCTGTCACGGCAACTGCGTATCGAATATCCCGGTGTGGTTTATCATGTCGCTTCGCGCGGCAATGCCCGGCAGGCGATTTTTATCGATGATGACGACCGTGAGGTTTTTCTCCGGGTGCTTTAGTACAAAAGGAAATCTCAATCGACAGCGATCCCCAGCTGCCGGATTTTTTCGGCTAATTCAATTCGTGCATCTTCTTCCCCATGCACCAGGCGCACATGCTGCGGCTTGTATCGCATTCTTTTCACGAAGTTCACCAGGTTCTGCTGGTCGGCATGAGCCGAGAAACCGCTGATATTGTGGATGCGGGCGCGGATATCGATTTTCTGACCGTCGAGAAAGACATAGCCTCCTTGCGGGCCATATGTCTGGATATCGCGTCCCGGGGTGCCGGCGGCCTGATAGCCGCAGAAGAGCACGTCGGTGCGGGGATCTTTGAGCAGATTTTTGAGATAATTGACGATGCGACCGCCGCTGCACATGCCGCCGGCAGCGATGACCACGCAGGGCCGGGCTTTGCGCTTGAGATATTCGACGGTTTGCTGGTGGTCTTGATGGCTGTCGATGGTGGTCAGTTGCTCAAAACTTAAGGGGTGGCGACCGCTGCGGAGTTTTTTTTGCGCCTCGGCATCCCAGAAGCTGCGCAGTTTGCGGTAAAGACTGGTGAGGCGGCTGGCCAGTGGGGAGTCGACGATGATTTCAAGATCTTCCCAGGGGAGGCCGGCTGCGGCGAAGCGTTTGCGGTTGCCATGGATGATCTCTTCAATTTCGTAGATGAGCTCCTGGGTGCGGCCAATGGAAAAGGCCGGCACCAGAATGGTTCCCCGGTCGGCGAGGGCCTGTTCGATGATGCGACGCAGCTTGTCGCGGCGCTGTCGGCGCCCTTCATGCAGGCGGTCGCCGTAGGTACTCTCCAGAACCAGCAAGTCGGCGCGCCAGGGTGATTTGGGGGCGGGAAGGAGCGGGGCATAGGGGGCGCCGAGGTCGCCAGAAAAGATCACGCGCTGTCTGCCGTTGGTCGTTTCGGCATCGCATTCAATGAAGGCCGAGCCGAGGATGTGCCCGGCGGGCTGCAGGCGAATTTTTAGTTTTGACTTGCCCGCCAGGCTCTGCCACTGGCCGTAGGCGAGTGGATGCAGCAGCAGCTTGATTTTGCGCAGGAGTTGATCGATCAGCGGCTGCCGACGGGTGAGGCCGAGCCGGATGGCGTCTTCGAGAATTTCGGGGAGCAGCAGCGCTGAAGGTTGACTGCAGTAGATCGGCGCGTTGAAGCCAGCGGCGATCAGGTAAGGCAGGCGCCCGCAGTGATCAATGTGAACATGGCTGAGAACCAGGGCGCGTAAGTGTGCTATGGCAAAGTCGATTTCGGGGGCGATGGTCCCTTCCCCCTGAAACAGTCCACAGTCGATAAGGAGCCCGCTGTTGTCGGCAAGGCGCAGTTCGTGGCAGGATCCGGTGACGGTGTAGCGACCGCCGTGATGGAGAATGGGTATTCGATTCATAACAGACCCCCGAGTGTGTGATGAAGGTGACAAATGTTTTGTTTTCGGTTGGTAGCGCAGTTATGATGTGGCGCTGGCATACTCAGCCATTGCCCGGGGTGTTTTAACTTTTGCGGTTTTCCTGATCCAGGATGGCTTCAATTTGGTGATGTAAAAAAGGAATCTTGTGCTGAACAATGTCCCAGACCAGTTCGAAGTCGATGCTGAAGTAGCCATGAATCAGGCGATCTCTGGTGGCGGCCATCTTTCTCCATTCGACGTCCGGATGTTTTTCACGTAACTCGGGCGGAATATTTTTGACCGCTTCACCGATAACCTCTACGCTTCTGACACAGGCGCGTTGCAGAACAGGGTCGCGCATGATTTGATCGAGACTGCATTGAGAAAGGTGCTCCAGTAGAAAACGAGTCTCGTCGAGAATGTGTCGAAGATAATTAGTGGATGGTTTCATATTTCACTTCACGCAGAATTTGCTCTTTTAAATAGGGATTGAGAGATTCTGCAGTGAGGAGATCTACTTTCTTGTTGAACAAATTTTCCAGAAAAAAGCACAGTTCGATGAAATTGTCGTAACTTTTACGACCCTGTGTAAATTCGACGAGAAAGTCGATATCACTTTCTTCGTTTGCGTCGCCACGGGATTGAGAACCGAACAGCCCAATTTGTTTTACCCCGAACTGGTCAAGCTTGGCTTTGTTGCGACGAATAATTTTAATTATTTCATTTGCGCTCATACCTGACTCCTTCTTCTCTCCCGCGGAATTCTATCAGAAGAGCAGGGGACGTACCAGCGGGAAGCGTTGAGGAGGATACAGATGCAATCAAATCACGCAAAACCAACATCTGTCCCATCCCCTCCGCAGCGTATTCTGGTAACCGGCGGTGCCGGGTTTATCGGCACCCATCTCTGTACGCGCCTGATCGAGGCCGGGAACGAGGTGCTTTGTGTCGATAATTTTTATACCGGGCGCCGCGCCAATATTGCGCATTTGTTAGCTCATCCGCTCTTTGAAGTGTTGCGCCACGATATCTGCTTTCCCCTTTATGTTGAGGTGGATCAGATCTACAATCTCGCCTGCCCGGCGTCGCCCATCCATTATCAGTTCGATCCGGTGCAGACCACCAAGGTCAGCGTCCATGGCGCAATTAATATGCTGGGGCTGGCCAAGCGCATCAAAGCACGGATTTTACAGGCTTCGACCAGCGAAGTGTACGGCGATCCCCAGGTTTCACCGCAGCGCGAGGATTACTGGGGACATGTCAACCCCATTGGGCCGCGTTCTTGTTATGACGAAGGCAAGCGTTGCGCCGAGACCCTTTTTTTTGACTACCATCGGCAGCACAAACTGGCAATCAAGGTCGCGCGGATATTCAATACCTATGGTCCGGGGATGTTGGCCGACGATGGGCGGGTGGTATCGAATTTTGTGGTTCAGGCGCTGCGCGGCGAGCCGCTGACCCTTTACGGCGATGGCCTGCAAACCCGGTCTTTTTGTTATGTGGATGATCTGGTGGAAGGCTTGATCCGGCTGATGGCCAGCGATGAGGATTTCACCGGCCCGGTTAATCTGGGCAATCCATTTGAGATCAGCATGCGCGACTTGGCACAAACCATCCTGCGCCTGACTGGCTCTGCCTCTAAGCTGGTGTTCATGCCTCTGCCGACGGATGACCCGCGTCAACGGCTGCCGGATATCGAACTGGCGCGTACCAAACTGGGCTGGCAGCCTTCAACAACCCTTGATGTTGGGCTCAGTCGCACCATCGCCTATTTTGATGCCTTGCTCGCAGAAGGATAAATCGGAGATATGCGGATGTGGCAGGGTGAATTCGTCCCACCCTGCCATATTGGCCTTTGGTTTCGCTCAATAATAATTTCTTCCGGTTCGCTGATCCGTCGGTCGGGCACCTGAAGCAGGTTTCGGGCCGAATCTGTTGCGGTAATCGTGCGCATCGGAAAACTCCATTAAACGTGATTTGATCATACTTTACATGCTCTGGGGGGGGTGACAAGAATCAAGTCAGGCCGTAGGTTGCCAAGAGAGGCATGTCTTGTTCGCCCAGAATAGACCGCGGCAGCGCCCGATCAAAAAAAAGGCAATCCATCATGGCTGCTGTGCAACTTGAGGGCAATTCAGGGTTTCTCACGGCAAAAACAAACCAGAGAATCGGCATTTTCCCAGGTTGGCACGCGAGATGCTAATCTCTGGGCAACGAGATCGAATCCACTGCTGAATCCATCCCTGGGTACGCCGACGTACTCCCCGAAGCTGGCAATGATGCCCCGCAGAAGTCCTGTGGGGTTTTTTGTTGCGATTGTTTAACGGAAGCAAAGGCGCTTGCGACACCTGTCGCAAGCGCCTTCATTTTTGAGAGGAGAGAGACCATGGCTACAGGCTGCCCGATGATGAAAATGAAGACCGAAACTGATCACCCTTGTTTCGGCGGCGACCACAGTAAAGCGGGGCGCATCCACCTGCCGGTCGCGCCGGGATGCAATATCAAATGTGGCTTCTGCGAGCGCAAGTTTGATTGTGCCAACGAAAGTCGGCCGGGCGTCACCAGTAAGATTCTGACCCCCGAGCAGGCAGTGGAGCGGGTGCGACTGGTCAAGGGGCACATGGAGAGCCAGGGGGGGGCGCAGCTCAAGGTGGTCGGCATTGCCGGCCCCGGTGACCCGCTGGCCAACCCTAAAACGTTTGAAACTTTTCGCCTGGTGCGCGAGAATTTTCCCGGGATGACCCTCTGTCTGTCGACCAACGGTTTGCTGCTGGAGGAAAAACTCCCTGACATTCTGGCTGCCAATGTTCATAGCCTGACGGTGACCATCAACGCCTTGACTGCGGAAACCGGGGAGAAAGTCTACGAGTGGATCCACTATCAAGGGCAGCGTTTTAATGGTGCGCGTGCTGCCGGTTTTCTCATTGATAAACAATTTTCAGGCCTTAAGGCTGCGGCCAAGGCCGGGCTGATGATTAAAATCAATCACGTCTACATTCCCGGTGTCAACGATCATGAGACCCTGGATCTGGCGGTGCGGGTGCGCGAACTGGGGGCGCAGATGATGAACATCATGCCGGTGATTCCCGTCGGTCGGTTCGCCAACATCGAAAAGCCCAGTGCCGCGACCATGGAGATGGTGCGTAACCAGGCCGAGCTGATTTTGTCGCAGGCGCGTCATTGCAAACAGTGCCGTGCCGATGCCGCCGGAGTGGTGGGGCAAGATATCAATCTTGAGGCCCTGGAAGCACCGCGCTGGGTTGGTTGAGAATGTGTAACTGTTCAGCAGGGGCTTGTGACTTTCATTGCAAGAGATTGTAAAATGTTAAAAAAAACCATATTTTACCTGATGGTCGGTCTGGCCTGGACCTTTTCGGCCCAGGCCGCAGAAGTTCGCCTGTCGGTTGCCGCCAGCCTGACGGATGCGGTCAAAGAGCTTGTCGCCACCTACCAGAAAAAAACACCAAATGTGAAAATTCTGCCCAATTTTGCTTCATCGGGCACCCTGGCCAAACAGATTGCCCAGGGTGCTCCGGCAGATCTCTTTATTTCGGCCAACCCCCAGTGGATGCAGTTTCTGGTTGACGAGCAACTTATCCCGGCGGATCAGGTGCGGGCCTTTGTTTTCAATTCACTGGTTTTTGTTGGCGAAAAAACACGCAAGATCAGCGCGATGACCGATCTTGCGCCCCTTGCGCGCATTGCCATTGGTAGCCCCAAAAGCACCCCGGTCGGGCAATATGCCGAGCAGGCCTTAACGGCGGCCGGACTGCTGGATCAGGTGCAGGGCAAATTGGTGATAGCGCAGGATGTGCGCCAGGCGCTGGCCTATGCCGAGCGCGGCGAAGTTGAGGGCGCCTTTGTCTACAAGACCGATGCGTTGCTTGCCCGCCAGACCGTCATTTTGCTTGAGGTGCCGCAGGAGCTTTATTCGGAGGTGGTCTACCCCCTGGGTGTGACCAACGCAGGCCTCACTCATCTGCCGGTGCGCGCATTTCTGGATTTTCTCGGCTCTGCCGAAGCGCGAGGCATTTTGCAAAGCTACGGCTTCATCGTCAAATGACTCTCCCCCATCTGTGACCGGGAGCGCGCGTCATGTTTGATTTTACCCCCACCGACTGGCAGGCCATGGAGCTTTCCGCACGGGTTGCTCTGACCGCGACCCTGGCCGCGCTGCCCTTCGGCTTTGCTGCGGCCTATTTGCTGGTTTTCAGTCGCCTGCCGGGCAAAGCGCTCTTCGACGGGCTGATGAACCTGCCGCTGGTGCTGCCGCCGGTGGTGGTCGGCTATTTGCTGTTGCTGTTGCTGGGGCGCAATGGCTGGCTGGGTGGCCTGCTTGAGGAGCTGGGAATCAGGATCATTTTTACCTGGAAAGCCGCGGTGCTCGCTTCGATGGTGGTCGGTTTTCCGTTGCTGGTGCGTTCGATTCGCACCGGCATGGAAGGCATTGATCTGCGCCTCATTCAGGCATCGCGCACCCTGGGCGCACGCTGGTACGACAGCCTCTTTACGATTGTTCTGCCCCTGTCGGGCCGCGCCATCCTTGCCGGCGCGTCGCTGATGTTCGCCCGCAGTCTGGGTGAGTTCGGTGCAACCATCATCATCGCCGGTAATATCCCCGGCGTGACCCAAACCATCCCGCTGGCGATTTATGATTACACCGGCGCGCCGGGTGGTGAGGGTATGGCCCTTGGACTCTGTCTGGTCTCGATTGCGCTGGCTTTTGCCGTGCTGATTTTCAATCAAATGATGGTCAAACGTCTGGAGCGGGAGCATCCGCAATGAAAATGGATGTCTCTCTGTGCAAGACCCTGGGTAATTTTCGTTTTGCCACGGAATTTGCCCTTGAAGGAAGCCGCATCGGCATCTTTGGCCCTTCCGGCAGTGGCAAATCGACCCTGATGCACCTGCTCGCCGGATTGCACAAACCTGATCAGGGTTCTATTCGGATTGACGGCGAGACCCTTTTCGATGACACGCAGAGGATCTCCCTTTCGCCTGAAAAACGCCGTATCGGCGTGGTTTTTCAGCAGGCCCATCTTTTCCCGCACATGGGGGTGCGCCAGAATCTGCTTTACGGGTATCGACGCATACCCAAGCGTCAGCGTAAAATTGATCCGCAGGCGTTGATCGCGGTGCTCGGTCTCGAATCCCTCCTGGGGCGCAATGTCACCAGTCTCTCCGGGGGGGAACGTCAGCGCGTGGCCCTGGGTCGCACTGTGCTCTCCTGTCCACGCTTGATCCTGATGGATGAGCCACTCAACGGTCTGGACGAGGGGCTGAAATACCAGATCATCCCTTATCTGAAAAGGGTCTTTGACGAATTTGACATCCCGCTGCTCTTTATCAGCCACTCGCTGAACGAAATGCGTCTGATGACGGATGAGGTACTCGAATTCCAGGCGGGCCAGCTGATCGGGCACACCACCGCCGAAGACCTGGCGCGCCGCCGCATGGGGAACAGCCAGGTCGGCTATATCAACCTGCTTCCCCTGGGGGAATATCGCCAAATCGGCGATCTGCATGCCTACAGCTGGGGGAATCAAGAGCTGGTTCTCTCCGTTTCCGGAGAGGGCGCTGCCGGCATGTTCGAACTTTCCTCCAAGGACATCACTCTCTTCAAGCGCCATCCCGAGGCTTCCAGCGCGCGCAATCTGTTGCGCTGCCGGGTCACCAAGCTTTTTGGCGCCGGTAACCGGGTCGGAGTTGAAATGGAGTGCGGCGGTCAACCGCTGGTTGCGCAGGTGGTGGGCGAGGCGGTTGATGATCTCGGGCTGGTTCCCGGGCGCGAGCTGGTGGCCGTGATCAAGGCTTCGGCCTTTCGGCGGTTGTATTGATCCTGCCACAAGATTAGCCGCGACAGGCTGTCATACTTGGCGGGATAATCGTTGCGGGAGACTATGAGCATGATTCTGTTTGTTGAAATTGATCGTGACTGTCCGCCCGGCCTCTATGGCCGGTTGCTGGAGGAATGGCAGGTGGAGCACACCCTCTGGCGCTCCTGGCAGGGACACGTCTGCCCCTCCCTCGCGACGGTCGTGGCGGTGATTATCCTCGGCGGCGCCATGGGGGTCAATGACGCGCCTGCGCCGCCCGAGCTGGCCATGGTTCAGACATTGCTGCGCCAGCTTGACCAGCAGAAGCTCCCCTGTTTGGCCATCTGCCTCGGGGCCCAGCTGCTCGCCGCAACCTTCGGCGGCAGCGTTCACTCTCAGCGCCACCAGGAAAAGGGCTGTCGGCAGGTCAGTCTGACCACCGCCGGCCTGGCCGACCCTCTCTTTGCCGGGCTGCCCGCGACCTTTGCGGTCTTTCACTGGCACAACGACAGCTTTGATCTGCCCGCGATGGCCACGCATCTGGCTTTTTCGCCGAACTGTCCGGGACAGGCGCTGCGCTACGGCCGGATCTGGGGTGTCCAGTTTCACCCCGAGATTGATACCAAGATTGCTGATTGCTGGTGGCAAAAGAACCCGGATCCCGCCGCCCTTCCCCTGGAGTTTCGGCGCCGGGAGGAGGAGATTCAACACCACGGCAGTCTGCTGCTGCAAAACTTTTTGCACATCAGTGGCCTGCGTTGAATTTTTAAAGTCCAGACTCTCAGCTGTAGCGCGCCACCAGCTGTTCGCACAGCGCAAAGATGCCGATACCGGTTGGACAGGCGGCGTCGCAACGTCCACAGGCGACACAACCGTATTCGCCCCAGCGTTGCGGGTCGGCGACCAGCTTGTGAAAAATGCGGCGCCGGGTACGCAGGGCTTCAGTCCCCAGGGGATTGTGGCCGCTGGCCTCGCGCATGAAGGCGTCAAGCTGGCAGGAATCCCAGACCCGCCGCCGTTCCACGTTCGTGCCACGCAGCTGATCCTCGACACAGAAGCAGTTGCAGGTTGGGCAGACCTGGTTGCAGCCGCAGCACAGAATACAGCGCGCTGCAATCTCGCGCCAGAACTCCTCCGGCACCCGCTCCTGGACCAGCAGTTTGGCCGCTCGGGCCAGCAGTTGCTGAGGTTCATCAATCAGCTGCGCACTTTTTTCGTTCAGCCACGTCAGATCTGCCCCCTCAGCCGCCGGCAGCTCGCGCAGCCAGTGTGCACCGCGCGGCGTATGCGCCCGCCCCCACCAGCCCGTCCCCTGGGCAATCAGCTCGAAATCACAGTGACCACCGGCGAGAGGCAGAAATTTCCGTTCAGTCCCGCAGTTTCCGCTCAAGCCAATGAGGAGCGCATCGCGGCGCAGGCGCTGGTAAACATCGTCGGCAGGCGGTGCACTGAAAAAACGGTCGAGAAACGCGATTCCCTGGAGATCGGCGCGGGCGAGACCAAACAGGGCGAGGGGGCGCACTGGCGGGGATGGGAGTTCGACGCTGGCGTCGGCACCCAGGGTCAAAAGGGTCTGAGTCTGGGGAAAAAACGCGGCGGTTGGTTTGGGCTGCAAGGGGGGGCCAAAGAGGGCAATTTCCGCCACCGGCCAGGGAGCGAGCAGCCGCATGCCCGGCGCGGGCTGCACCGGCACGCGAAGCTCGAATTCAGCGGCGATGGCGCACAACAACTGGCGTAGGGCGGGTAGATCGAGGGTTTTCAGCATGGCGTCACCCGGACGGCGCAGACCTTGAATTCGGGAATGCCCGCTTCAGGGTCGAGGACGTTATTGGTCAGGGCGTTGGCCGCGCCTTCAGCGAAATGAAAGGGGAGGAAAACCTGACCGCGCGGCACCCGTTCGGTGAGCAGGGCGCGGGCGCTGATACAGCCGCGCCGACTGCGGACCTGCACCATCTGTCGTGGGTTGATTTTCAGCGCCAGGGCATCTTCCGGGTGGATTTCCAGCTGGACCTCATGCTCCTCCCGTTCAAGCAGATGGCTGCGCCGGGTCATGCTGCCGGTGTGCCAGTGAAAATAGCTGCGCCCGGTGTTAAGCAGCAGCGGGTAGCTCGCATCGGGCAGTTCGACCGACGGGCGGTAGCTGAGCGGGCTGAAACGCCCCTTGCCGCGGGTACATTGCGCACGGTGCAAAATGGGCGTACCCGGATGTCCGGCATCGGGACAGGGCCACTGCACGCTATCTCCTTCGAGCCGGGCGTAGCTGATACCGCCATAGCTCGGGGTCAGGGTCGCAATCTCGTCCATGATCGCCGCCGGATCGGCATAATCCGCTGCCAGCCCGCAGCGTTGCAGCAGGGCACACAAAATCTGCCAGTCGGTGCGCGCCTCGCCAGGCGGCGCGACGGCCTGACGGCCGCGTTGCACCCGGCGTTCGGTCGAAGTGTAGCTGCCATCCCGCTCGGCGTAGCAGGCCGCTGGCAGCACCAGAGTCGCGAGCTGCGCGGTTTCGGTGGGGAAGATATCGATTACCGCAAGAAATTCGAGCTTTTCCAGCGCCCTTTTGACCAGACCCTGATTGGCCTCCGAGAGCATCGGGTTCTCGCCGAGGATCAGCATTCCCTTGATTTTCCCCTGAGCTGCCGCTTCGATGGCGTGGGTTGCCATCATTCCCGGTATCTCCGGCAAGCGGGTTCCCCAAGCAGCGGAAAATTTCCGGCGTATCAGGGAATCCTCCACTTTCTGGTAACCGGTATAAACGTTCGGCAACGCCCCCATGTCGCAGGCGCCCTGGACATTATTCTGGCCGCGCAGGGGATTGATTCCGGTGCCGGGACGTCCGAGGTTACCGGTAAGCAGGGCCAGATTGGAGACCGCGCGCACGTTGTCGACCCCGTGGCTGTGCTGGGTGATCCCCATGGCATAGACGATCATCGCCCGTTCGGCGCCGGCGTAGAGGCGAGCGGCGGCGCGGATCTCTTCTTCCCCAAGGCCGGTGAGGGCGGCGACCCGTTGAAGATCGAAAGCTGCGAGGGAAGTGCGGAAGGCGTCGAAGTTTTCGCAGCGGCTTTCAATAAAGGCGCGATCCTCCAGCCCCTCGTCGAGGATCACCCGTGCCATGCCGCACAGCAGGGCGACGTCGCTGCCGTTGGTGCCGCGCAGGTGCAGGTCGGCGTGCTGTGCCAGGCGGATGCGGCGCCCATCGGCGACGATCAGGCGTGCGCCGCGCTCTACCGCCTGCAGTATGCGACTGCCGATGAGCGGATGCTGCTCGGTGGTGTTGGAGCCGATGACCAGGATCAGCTCGGTCACGTCGAAGCAGGAGAGGCTGTTGGTCATCGCCCCCGATCCGAGGGTTTCGGCGAGGCCGGTAACCGTCGAGGCGTGGCAGAGGCGTGCGCAGTGATCGATGTTGTTGGTGCCGTAGCCGGCGCGTGCCAGTTTCATCAACAGGTAGTTCTCTTCGTTGCTGACCTTGGCCGAAGAGAAGAACATCAGGCTGTCGGGACCATGCTGAGCGGCCAGCCGGCTGAGGCGGGAATGAACCAGATCGAGGGCGTCGTCCCAGGCGGCGGGTTGAAACTCTCCGCCACGGCGGATCAGCGGCTGGGTCAGACGCGCGGGGTGATCAACAAAGGCGTGGGCATTCCAGCCTTTGACACATAACTGGCCACGGCTGACCGGATGATCGGCCGCCGGGGCGACGCCGGTGAGTTGGCCGTTGTCGGCCAAAAGATAAAAGTTGCAGCCGGTGCCGCAATAGGGGCAGGTGGTGAGGGTTGCGTTGATGGTCACAGGGCCCCCCGCAGCTGCTCGATCTCTTCGAGCCAGAAGATCGGGCCATCTTTGCAGCAATAGAGATGCTCGATGGTGCAGTGCCCGCACTTGCCGACCCCGCAGCGCATCTGGCGTTCAAGGGAGAGCATGATACGCTTTTCGCCCACAAGACCCTGCCTGCGCAGGGCCGCAATCACCGGACGATACATGGGCGGCGGACCGACAATCACCGCACAGCTGTGCTGCGGGTCGATCACAATCTCATCGAGCAGACGGGTGATCAGCCCGGTCTCCCCGTTGTAGCAGGAGGTCGCGGGCCGGTTATCCACCGTGTAGCGACAGCTGAAACCGGGGATCTGCCGCCAGTCAAGCAGCTCCTGCTGAAACATCAGGTCGGCGGGAGAGCGGGCACCGTAAAGGATGTGCACGCGGGGGAAATCTTGCGGATGGTCGCCGCAATACTGAATCAGTGAGCGCAGTGGCGCCAGCCCGCAGCCGCCGGCCAGCAGCAGCAGTTGGCGCCCGCGCAGCACCTCAAGAGCAAAGGGACGTCCGAAGGGACCGCGTACCCCGATGCGTGCGCCCGGCAGCAGCTGATGCAGCGCGCCGGTCAGACGCCCGGCGCGGCGCACCCCCAGCTCAAAAAAGCCCTGGCGGGTCGGGGAGCTGGCCAGGGAAATTGGCGCTTCGGTGAAGCCCGCCAGCGACACCTGGACAAACTGCCCCGGTTGCTGCCCGAGTTCACAACCGTCATCCAGGCGAAGGCGGAAGAGCTTCTCTTGCGGGGTCAGATTTTCAACCTGCAGCAGGGTGGCGGGTCGAGGCGCGTAGATGGAAGCTTCTTGTGGATTCATGAGCTGCCTTTTAGGGCGGCGGTAGCGCAGGGTCGCAGGTGATTACTGAGGGTTCTTTTTGATCATGGCTTTTGTCCAGCAAAGCACGGAATTGCGCCCGCGTTCTTTCGCCTGATACAGGGCTTCGTCGGCCAGGTTGAGCAGATCGTAGATTTCGGTGCTGTCGGTGGGGAAGCAGGCGATGCCGATGGAGACGGTGATCTTGTTATCGGGCTGGCTCTTTTCCATGCCGACAAAATATTCTTTTTCAATCGCCAGACAGAGTTTGTTGGCCACCGCCAAGGCCCCACGTTGATCGGCCCGGGGCAGCATTATCACGAACTCCTCACCGCCAAAACGAGCCACCAGATCTATACCACGGGTGCTCTGCAGCAGCAAGGCGGCAATTTTTTTGAGGGCAATGTCCCCATTGAGATGGCCATTGGCATCGTTGTAAAATTTAAAATGATCAATGTCGATCATCAACAGGGCAAACTGGGTGTGATATCGCCGGGCCTGGGACCATTCGCGTTGCAGGAAGTCGTTAAATTGTCGGCGGTTGGCGAGCCCGGTTAACTCATCGGTGGCCGAGAGGGAGCGGGTTTTTTCGTAAAGGCGGGCATTTTCGATGGAAATTGCCGCCTGATCGGCAATGGCCTGGGCCATTTGTCGGACAAGGGTTGGAAAGGCATCAATTTTTTGGCTGTGCAGATTGATGACCCCAATCAAGGTGTTTTGTACGACCATCGGCATGGAAAACAGGGATCCCGAGGACACCCAGCGCCCTTTATAGCTCAGGTTACGTTCGTCAACACTCAGATCCGGGCTGTAGATCGCCTGCATGCTGGCTGCGACTATGCCGCTAATGCCCTCGCCAAGTTTGAAGGCCAGCCCTTTGGCTGCGGATGAATTGATTCCGCTGGTCTTGATAACTTCAAGCATCTCTTCACCCGCCTGGTAGAGCAACATGATGACCCGCTCACACGGGATAGATTCGCGAAAAACCGTAAAAATCTTTTCGTAAAGCAGATTTTTATCCAGGGTGCTTGTCATACTGCGTGAGGTTTGAAAGAGCACACTCAGTTCCTGATATTGTTCCTTGAGCTGAATATTGATTTTTTCGATTTCGAGATTTTTCTTTTTAAGGTGGTTATTGTATTTGAGGGTTTCCTGGGTTAAAGCGGCAGATTTTTCAGCCGCCAGGCGGTTACGGTAAAGATTTTCCAGTTCACCGAGCATCTGGTTGAAACTGTCGCCCAATTCGTGCAACTGCGATGTTTCGGGAATATTGGAGCGCGCCGCCAGGTTGCCCTGGGCAACCAGCTGAATGGTGTCGAGCAGGTTTTTGAGTGGCGCGAGAGTCCGTTGCAGGCGTCGGTAGTAAAGCAGAATCGCCAGGATTAAGGCACAGAAAATTGTCAGGAGCAGGCGGATGATATTATTGAGCAGCAGTTTGTTAAGAGGTGCGCTCGACTGCCAGGTCGAAAGATAAATGGAGTCATTATCGCCTAAGGGCAGGGGGGCAATGAGCTGACGGAAATGGATATCTTCAAATTGCGAAGTGAGCAGGTGCTCTTGCTTTTGCAGTTGAGCCAGTTGAGTCCTTGTCAGTTGCCAATGTGCGCTTGCGGCCATGTCACTGCTGACCATCAGCTGCCCTTCGGCGTTGAAAAGCGTAAAACCGCTGGCGTAGCGCTTGGCCAACTTTTCCAGCAGTTTTTCATCGAGGGGCAGGCGAACCGCCAAGGCGCGACGGCTCTGTTGAATGGGTTCAATCACAAAAACCGCGTAGCTCTGAGTGGCTGGATCAAAAACAATCTGGCGCTGCCCCCGGCCTTTACTGACGGCGCGGGTCATCAGGTCACGACTGAGTTGATTGGGGCTGTTGTCTATATCGTAGACCTGCAGTGTGGTGGACGGCAGGTAGCTGTGCAGCTTCTTGGTCAGCAGGGCGGAGGAGCTGTTGAGGTCGGTTCGACTCAGCAGGCTGAGAATATCTGCAACCCGAAGTTCACGTTCCTTCAGCTCGCGGTAGGCCATTTCGCGGGCATGCTCAAGCTGTTGCGTGGTCGCCCGGCCAAGATTGTTGTTGAGCAGCAGGGTCGAACCGATCACCGAGGCCGCGGCCAGTACCAGCAATAACAGGCCCAAAGGCCAGAGAAATTGGCGCGTCAGTTGGCTGGTTTCAAGCTTGGCCATGAGGGTGGTTTTCTTGGGTGTCAGTCTGCAAACAGACCGTTGTTGCACAAGGACAGGAAGGTTTCTGCCACGCGTGGGTCAAATTGGGTGCCGATATTCTGTTCAATTTCGCTCAGTGCTACCTCCTGTGCCAAGGCTTTACGGTAAGGGCGATCCGAGGTCATGGCATCGTAACTGTCGGCAACGGACAAAATCCGTGCTTCGAGGAGCAGTTTATCGCCGGCCAGACCAAGGGGGTAGCCCTTGCCATCGAAGCGCTCGTGATGTTGGCCAATAATTTCACGAATGCGATGCATATACTGAATAGGTTCAAGAATACGCATGCCGATGTGGGGATGCTGACGCAGGCGGTCGATATCGCGCAGGGAGAGTTGATCGACCTTGTGCAGCAGGGAATCGTCGATGCCGATTTTGCCAATGTCGTGCAGAATGGCGGCCTGTTCCAGATCTTTACAGGCCGATTCAGACAGGTCAAGCTTGCGGGCCAAGGCCATGGAATAACGCGTGACGCGTTCCGAGTGCCCGCGGGTGTAGGGGTCACTGGCTTCAACCGCCGAAATCAGCGCCTGCACCGTATTTAAGTAGGTCAGTTGTTGCTCTTCATACAGCTGGGCATTTTTGATGGCGACACTGGCCTGGGCGGCGATGGTCGAGAGGAGTTCCAAATCTTCTTCACTGAAGGGGGCACCGTCGGCGCGGTTGGCAATTGTCAGGGTGCCGAAAACTTCTTCATGCACGAAAAGTGGGGCACAAATGACCGACTCCCGCGCAAATCCCAGTTTGCTGACGCGCGAAAATTCGCGATTGTCGTTGATATTGCGGATCAGAATCGGTTCGCGATTTTCGATGACCCAGTTGGATACGCCACCCTGAACCAAGTTAATCACCATCGAGCGGTCAAAATCCGCCGACTGCAAGCCGAGAACATCGCCGATGCGCAAGGTTTTTGACGCATTGTCGAGGAGCAGCAGATAGCCGATGCCGGCATTCAGTGTGCGCGTGGCCTTGTGCAGCAGCAGATTGAACAGTTGGTTGAGATCCATAGTCGAGTTGACCGCCAAGCCCATTTTGTAAAGGGCTGACAGGCGTTGAACTGCGCTGGCCAGGTTGGTATTGCGATCTTCAAGATCGCTGGCAAGGTCGGCGATACGGAAGTTGGCTTCCTCGACCTCTTCAATGCGTTCTTCGAGGCTGATATTCAGATATTCAATTTCACGCAGGCGATCTTCGAGGGTCATGCTCATGGTTTCGATCTGGGACTGGTGGGCGATTTTTTCCCGGTGAACTGCCGATTCACGTTCCTGGAAAATGGTGGAATTCATGAGGGATTGCAGGCGAAAAACCATGCTGTTAAATTTGCTTGAAAGGGTCGCCATTTCGCGTGAGCTGACGATCGCTGTCTTAGCCTGCTCGAATTCGCCGTTTTCGAGGCGGGTCATGGCCTCAACCATTTGGCGAATGGGGGTGTCAACATAGTAGAGAATGAAAAAACTCAGGGAAAAAACCAGAATTCCTATCAGTGAGGCCGAAGAGACCAGATTGGCTTCGCGCCCTTTTTGCTGTAAAGATTCAATCCCGGCGAGGGACAGGTGAATCGCCAGAACTCCAAGAATTTTTTCCTGCGAATCGTGGCAACGGTAACAAGCCTCTTCGTTGAAAATCGGCAGGGTCGAGATGAAGCTGTTCGAGCCTCTGGTGCTGAAGGAAAATCCTTGTGGCCCTTGGCGGTAGGTGCTGAGGTCGCTGGATTCAACCAGGTGGCCCACTTCATCGGCCTCGGTTGATATCAGAACCTTGCCGCCGGGGCTGATGAGTTTGATCTGAGAAATGGTGTCTTTGTCGGCAATGTCGTAGAGAATCTCAGCAACATCGGCATTCCGGCCAACGGCCATGGCGGTGCGGACGCTGTTGCGGATGGTTTTGGAGAGCAGGAGGCTGTCGTGAGCCGCGATGCGCTCGATCATTGCCGTTTGCGTGCGCAGATTATGCCAGGTGGCCAGCAGCACGGCGGCAACGGTGATGCCCAGGGTGAGACCCAAAATTTTGATTTTCAGTGAATTCATTCTTCCACGATTCGCCAGGGTCTTCCGTTGTAAGACTGGTCGGGGGCGTGAAAAGCCGGAACCAGCAAAGTGATTTTATGCCATTTACAGGTTTACGCTGGCCAAAGAGCTGTGGTTGCAGGATCGACCGCCATTCAGGGACAGCCAGACCAGGTGCTGCTTGCCGGTGCGCGCTGTTTTCTGACCGTCCTATGGCTACTAATGCAAATTAGTTGCCAGCTCTTTCACGGGGAGACTGGCCTGCTATCACCCTGCCCTTGGTGTGTCTGCGCGGGTTGCTTTCGCTCCCTGTCCTTTTGACCTTGGGGGCCAAAGTCGCTGCCGGATTCTGTTGACTTTGGTGAGTGGTTGTGGTCTTCTCTGGGGCTGATTTGCCCGGTGTTCGGGCTCGGCATTTTTAGGAACCCGATGCGCCTGTCCGATTTTGATTATCTGCTGCCGCCTGAATTGATCGCTCAACATCCTGCCGCGACCCGCGAGGCTTCGCGACTGATGCACGTTGATTCACGGCTGGCAAAAATTTCGACGGGTCGGTTTCGAGACATCGCCGATTATTTTTCTGCCGGGGATCTCCTGGTGATCAACGATACGCGGGTGCGTCCAGCGCGACTCTTGGGCCACAAGGAATCCGGCGGACAGGTCGAACTCTTACTCTTGCGCCGCCTGGCGGGGATTGCCGAAGACTGGTTCTGTCTGCGGCGGAGTTCGCGTCCGTTACGGGTGGGGGGGCGCTTGAATTTCCCGGGCGGATTGACTGCCCAGGTGCTTGAAGGCGAAGCTCAAGAGCACATTCGCGTCCGCTTCAATTACGAGGGAGATTTCGAAGCGCTGCTCGATCAGGTGGGGCATTTGCCCCTGCCGCCCTATATTCGGCGCGCCGATACTCTGGCTGATCGGGAACGTTATCAGACGGTTTTTGCTCGTCACCCTGGCGCCCTGGCGGCACCGACGGCGGGCCTGCATTTTACGGAAGAGATTTTCGCACAGCTGCGCGGCCAGGGGGTTGAGATTGTCAGTTTAACCTTGCACGTTGGGCTTGGAACTTTTCTGCCCGTGCGGGTTGACACTATACGCGAGCATCGGATGCACGCTGAAACTTACGACATTCCCCCAGGCACAGCGCAGGCCGTAAATAGGGCTAAAGCTGAGGGACGGCGGGTTATCGCCTTGGGAACCACGGCGGCTCGTACCCTGGAAACGGCAGTCAACGACCAAGGCCATTTGATGGCCGATTGCGGGGAGAGTGAAATTTTTATCTATCCCGGCTTTCGCTTTCGCATGCTTGATGGGCTGGTGACCAATTTTCATTTGCCCAAATCGACCCTGCTGATGCTGGTCAGTGCCTTGGCCGGGCGTGAACTGATTTTAAAGGCCTATCGCCGGGCAATTGATAGGGGTTTTCGTTTTTTCAGTTATGGGGACTGCATGCTGATCCTTCCGTCAGCCGATGAGTCAAGGTTTTGAGCTCTTTTCATTTTGACCTTTTGCATCAGGATGGTGCCGCCCGGCATGGGCGAATGCAGACCGCGCATGGTCGCATAGAAACCCCGGTTTTTATGC
>Ga0210042_1001456_pt1 | contig 19623 bp, 20 predicted proteins | sample CryGeymeta201518_FD_183982 | JGI IMG/M metagenome (GOLD analysis project Ga0210042, IMG submission 183982) | Groundwater microbial communities from Crystal Geyser aquifers in Utah, USA - Crystal Geyser metaG 2015-18 (SPAdes) (version 2) | ecosystem: Environmental > Aquatic > Deep subsurface >... | reverse complement strand
CCTGCCAAGATGAAGTTTGACTTCGCTGAACTCATCGTCCAGAAACAGGAAGTGGTGCAGGGATACCGCGACAAGAAATATCAATCCATCGTGACCGATGACGACAGCATCAAAGTCTTCGACGGCAGGGCGGAATTGCTGGACGCGCACACCGTCCGCGTGGGAGATGTCACCTTAAGCGGCGACCAGATTCTCGTCGCGACGGGGACGCGTCCCACCCTCCCGAAAATTGCTGGGCTGGACGATGTGCCGTATCTTACCTCCGACCTGCTCACGACGGGCGAAATCCAGGAGTTGAAAGAACTGCCCGAATCCATGATCATCGTCGGGGCGGGATACATAGCCCTTGAACTGGGGCAGATGTTTCACCGCTTCGGGACGAAGGTCACGATTTTGGAGCGCAGCCAGGTCATCCTGCCGCGCTACGAACCCGAAGTCTCCGACTCGTTGACCTTCCTCTTGCGGCAGGAAGGGCTGAAAATTGTCACCGAGGCGCAGGTTGTGCGTGTGGCGCAGAAATCAAAAGATCAAGTTGAAGTGACAGCGAATGTCGGCGGCAAGGAACAAACTTTCACGGCGCAGAAACTTCTGATCGCCACAGGCAGAGAGCCAAACACCGATGGCATTGGCTTGGAGAAAGTCGGCGTGCAGTTGGATGAGCGCGGCTATGTCAAAGTGAATGAAGAACTGCAAACAAACGTTCCCAACATTTGGGCGGCGGGCGACCTGATTGGCAATCAGACCGACAGCCAACCCGCGACTCCCGTCGGCGCACACGATGGGGTGATCGCCGCCAAGAATGCGCTGGATGGCGCGCGCCAAAAAGTGGATCATCGCGTCATCCCGCGCGTGATTTTTACCGATCCGCAAGTGGCGGTGGTTGGGCAGACGGATGAGGAAGTCGTCGGGGCGGGACTGCGCTGTTGGTGCGGGACGATCCCGCTCGATTATGTTCCCCGCGCGGGCGCGACCCATCAGACGAATGGCATTGCCAAAGTGGTGATTGACCGCGACACGCAGGAAGTGAAGGGCGTTTCGCTGGTCATGCCCAACGCGGGTGAAGTCATTCACGAAGCGGCAATGGCGATGCGCTTCCATGCCAAACTGGAGGATTTCATTGATATGATCCACGTTTACCCCACGATGGCGGAGGCGTTGAAGATCGCCGCGATTTCATACTTCAAAGATCCCGCAAAACTTTCCTGCTGCGCGGAATAGAAATAAAACGTCCCGAAGGCTTACGAGCCTTCGGGACGCTCTTGAATCGCAAAAGTCGAGTTTTAAACACGAAAACGGATTAATGTTTACTCAAGGCAGGAGGAGCTTCATAAGCGCATTCACCATCCACTGCTTATATTTGTCCTCGCTCCAACCGCGATTCGAGATAAGCAAGATATAAACCTCGCCGCTGGTAAGCGCCCAAACCGTCTCTGCCGCTTCATCGGGTGTGAGACCCTCCTGTAAAGGTCCATTCTTCATCAGCGCCCTGATGAACGTCATCATGCCTTGAATGCGGGCATTGAGTATATTTTGCAGCATCCCGGCAATATCTGGTTCAGTCTTTGCGGCGGCGCGCATAATGTCGAAGATGGGGGCCATGCGGCTCATAATCTCGCAGATGTCATTCACGAAAAGTTCGATCTGTCGGCGTTGATCTTTTTCATGCTGCGCAGCTTGCGGACCTGGCCGCTCCAGCAGTGGGATTGGCTGGTCATCCCCAACCAGTGAAATATCAATTAATTTGGACAGGATCGTTCGTTTGTTTCCAAAAGAAGCGTAGACGGTTTCCACAGCCACGCCCGCTTTCTGGGCAATCGCTTCAAGAGTGGCGCCCGCATAGCCGTACTCAGCAAACAAACTGCGGGCTGCCTCAACAATTTGAAGGCGGGTCTGCCTGGCCTGTTCCTGCCGACGGCTGGAGTTGTACGCGCGCTTGGGTGTTTTTTTTGCGCTCAAGGGTCTTGACAATCCTTATCCAATCTGGTATATTTGATACAGTAATACAGTATCTAATATTGTTTCAATGTACCTAAATAGTTTACCGCTTGATCACCACTATGTCAACCAGGAGATTCAAGATGTTGAAATTGATTTCGAAATTTACCCTGCTTATCACAATCCTTGTCATTCTCTACTTCCTGATTTCAGGAAACCTGTTCAGCGCATCCCCATTCGTCATCGCAGGGCAGGTATTGGCGGTTGCCTTGAGCGTATGGTCCCGGCGGAGCTTTCAACAGGGGCAGTTTAGTATCCATGCAGAACCAGTCGCAGGACGCCCACTGCTGAGGACGGGGCCCTATAGGTTCATGCAGCATCCAATGTACGCTTCCGCTTTGCTCCTTGTCTGGTCTGGCATCCTGGGACATTGGTCCATCCTCAACGCGGTGATTGGCTTGATTAACACAGGCGCAATTGCTGTCCGCATCATCGTCGAAGAGCGGCTTTTGCAGTCAATCTATCCCGACTACTCAGAATACTCGCGCAAAACCAGGCGGATCGTTCCATTCATCATTTAGAGCGGCGATTCCCAGTCTGTCTCACCGCCGCCATGACGCACCCCTGACAAAGGAGAGATAACCATGATTGTGACTTCCATTCGATTTATCAGCCTCTTCCTCACGTCGCTGTTGGTCGGGACCATATTCGGCATTTGGCTCGGCTTCAATCCCGCCGCGCTCACGGCAACCGCTTACGTCGAGATGCAGCAAAACGCGATTCGCGCCCTCAATATATCGCTCCCGGTTCTTGGCCTCGTCTGTATTCTGCTGACGGCGGCGCTTGCCGCGCTGACCCAGGGCGACAAGCGCGGGCGCTCTCTTCTCGCCGCGGCAGTCGTCTGCCTGGTCATCGCTGGCCTAATCACGCGCTTTGCCAATCAGCCAATCAACGCGGTGGTCATGACGTGGATCCCGCAAGCGCCTGCCGCCAACTGGATGGAGTTGCGAGATACATGGTGGCGCTGGCACATCTTGCGCACCGCGGCAGGCATAAGCGCATTGGCGCTTGCGCTGCTCGCCGCAGTTGCCAGCCGTCATTCCTCAATTCATGCGGATTAACCCTGCGCTCCAGCCGACTGCTTCTACATGATCCTGCAGCTGGGGGTGATTATCACGGCCGCAGCCAAATTGACAACGCATCGAAAAAACATAAGCGCCGTCCCGGAGGCTGAGACCCTTCATTCGTTCAGCGCAAGCCTTCGGGACGATTTTTTGTGGGACGAAATTCATTTCGTTCACGTTACGGCTGATACCACTCGAACTGACTAAAGCGTTCATACAGCATCCTCGAAATCTTATCCCGCGCTCCTTGGGCGGGATGAATTCTATCGCCCTGATAATCGCCGCGCTCATAACACACCCCGCTCCCATTCGTCACGCCTGACGCGCAATCGGGCGCCCAGATGTACGCGCCCCATCCGTACCAGACGCCATCCACTTGCGGATGCTCCTTCAGCCATTCGTTCAGCGCCAGACCTTCTTCATAAGATAACGGCTCGCCGCGCGACTCTTTCCCCGCGAACCCACCGTAACTGCGGCTGGTGACATACACCGCCTGCACCGACGGCATCTTCTCATGCAGGCGCGACGCGAAGGTTGTCAGGTTTTCGTAAAAGTGGAAGTAATCCGCATTCGGGTCGGGGTAAGGCGGGAACGCCTCGCCGCTCTCCTCGGTCGTGAACATATCCGCCGCCTTGTGCCACACCACGCGGATTTGCTCCGCGCGCAGCCCCGCCTGCGGGACTTTCTGCCTGAGGCACTTCTCCCACAATTTATCGTATTCGGGGTTATTCCAAAACTCAATCGCCCGTCCCGGCACGGCGCAATTGACCACCTTCACCTGCGGGTTGACCTGCCCGGCAAACTCGCTCCCCAGTTTGGCGATGAAATCCTCGCACTCCTGAAACGCGTTGCTCATGCCGATACACACCAGCCCAATCACCCCGTCCACAGGCGTGATGGTCGGCGCGCCGTTATCTTGCAGACCGAGTGGCAGACCCTTGTACGTCCCCGTGCCTGCATCCAGCGGGATGGGGACTTGAGAATCCGCGCCGCTGACGGTTGCCTCCGCCGCCGCTTCGGTCAGGACGGGGGGCTGGGTCGCCGTTTTGATGGGCGGAATCTCCTCTGTGGGAGTCGGCGCGCCAAGCGAGCAGGCGAGCGAGACCAGGGCGAGAAAAACGGAAACAGTGAGCAAGCGGTTCATGGTCAATCTCCTTGCCGTTTATTTTATGACCGCGATGTTATCCAATCGTTTTCCCCTTGTAAAATTTATGCAAACTCAGGAATCAAGAAACCGTTTTCGGATCTGGCGCATCAATGTTGGCAGGAACAAGTATCCAATCAAAACGAGATTTAAGCCGATTTCAAAATAGACAAATTGCGAAGCGTAATGCGCCTTGTCCCAGTAACTGACGGGGCTGTAGAAGCGGGTATGCCAGTCGAAGGGAAAGAACAGCACGGGACCGTCATTGAAGTGGGTGAGAATATCTATCACAGAGTGAACCATACAGCCAAAGACAAACGACAACTGCCAATGTCCGCGCGTGTTGGGTCTGTCCACGAAGCGCCAAAGCAGAATGGCGTAGATGACGAGCGCGGTTGGCGAATGCAGAAAGTTATGGCTGGCAATCCACCAGGGATTGTTGAAATAGGCTGGATGAATAACGTTCTCCATCAGGTTCGTTGTATCCTGCTGGAGAACGAAACGGTAGATGGCGTATGTTCCCCACGACAGCAATCCAAAGGGAATATCGGGCGCAACCGAACCCCACAGAAAAGCGGATTGGGCGAGTTTGAACTTTGCGCCGAATTTCTTTTCGATGGCGGCATTGATAACAAGGTGGGTGGGGAGGGTGTTCAGCGGCGGCTCCGCATAATGGCTATAGGTGATAACTGATTTGGTAATTGGTAACTGGTAATTGGAGATTAGCGGTTTATCTGTTTCGATACATTTACCAGCGAATCCACTGACGGTCTATCAGTTGGGTCATGGCTGGGATGAACAAGACGCAGGAGGCCGTTTTTGTCCACGATGAAGTCGCCGCCGAGTTGGGATGTGTCGTCGCCATGCGAGTCGTAGAATTCACCGCGCTGTAACCAGCGTTTGATGTAGATCCACACCACGCGTGGATGCCATGACCGCAGGCGTGAGCGTTCGAGTCCGTAGGCTTGATATACAGCGCGGTCGCGGTCTAGTAGCACCGTGAATGTGCCGCAGACTTCATTCATCCATTGCTGAAGGGCGGGAAGGGTTCCGAAGGAGACGATAAAGACGCGGGTATTTAATTGGGCAAATTCGTTTTGGCGCGCGCACAACTGTGCGGCATGTTCGCGGCAGGGGATTCAGCCAAGATGCCGGAGGAAGACCAGCAGGGCATTTCCGCTTTTGAGGATTTCGCTGAGGCTGACTTGTTCGCCATTGGCGGAGGTCAGGGTGAAGTTGGGGGCGGGGGAGTGGAGTTTCATAAGGATGAAGGATGAAATATGAAGGATGAATGGAACGTGTTGCGTGTTGCGTGTTGCGTATCTACTTGTTTACCTGTTTACTTGTTTACGTTTCTACGCGCCCAGACTAATCTTTGAATGATTGTTACAAATACCAGCGCGGCAAAGATGGAAAATAAGATTGTGATATAGGCGGGGAATAACAAAAATATTCCATACGCGACAATGGTTTCAAATCCGCCGATGAGACCTGCGGGCATGACGATGGTGGTTTGGGTATCGGCGCTGTGCGCGGCGCGTTTTTCAAGGATGGCGGCGAGAACCATCCATGAGGCGGCGTTGACGTAGAAAACCGCCAGCAGAAATGCCAGGGCGAGGTAACGCTCGGTCGTCGGCGCGCCCGCCACCAGTCCGAGGGGAAGCGCGGCGTAGATGATGAAGTCGGTCAGGATGTCCACATATCCGCCGAAGTCGCTTTGGCAGCGATGCAGGCGCGCAATCAAGCCGTCAAGTCCATCAAGGATGCGGTTGAGAATCCAAAATGTCAATGCCCAGAGATATTGTCCTTTGAATGCCGCGTATGCCGCCAGCAATCCAACGATGAGGGCAAGCAGGGAAATCAGCGTCGGAGAGACGCGGCTCAGACGGCGGGCAAGCGGCGCGCCGAGGCGGTCTTTGAAACGGCGGAGGGATGAATCAAACATTACTTTTTCACAACTTTCCATGCAAGCCGATTTTGAGAACGCTGCTTCCAATTCAGATACGGCTTGGAATAACGGATGGCGTCGAGCGCGCCTTTGATGCCCAGATCAAGCAGAGACATATCGCCGAAGAAATGTTTGCGATATTCGCCATCACCCATAAAGCCATCACGTTTGTTGAAGAGCGTCAGACGGAATTTATTTTTTGGCAGATGATTCTTTCCATCGAGTACGGCTTGGAAAGGTTTGGGAAGCCACTGGAAGGATGCGAACAGGGCGCGCACTTCGGCAACGACGCGATCCACATCGGCTTCATCATCAGGATTGACCTGCTCGAATAGAGAGTCTATCTTTTCCTGAATCTCGAAGAAGCGGCTGAACCCACCGCCCGTGAGGCGATTGTCCTTGAGAAGCGAAATATATTCATCGCGATCTTTGGAACGCATGCGCGTGATGCTCAACATCAAATATTCGAGATAGGCGCCCAATAACCACTGCACAGCGTAAACACGCCACAACTTGTAATTCGACCAGGACTTGATCGAGTTGGCAACCAGCCTATCGTGCATGGCAACGTAATTCAGCGTGAGCGTCTCCAAAGACTGGAAGGCTTTGGCGGAGTAGTCGTTTGTCTTTTTTGCTTTGAGCAGCAAGTCCGCGATCACCATCACGCTGATGTGCGTAACATATAAACCTTTGGAATAGAGCGGATCAATGAATCCCGCCGCGTGACCCAATAAGGCGAAGCGATCACCGACAACATGATGCGATGAAAATTGCAAACGCTCGGCTCTGCCCCAGCCGCGAACGGCTTTGGCGTTCTGGAGTTGCTCCCTCATCTTTGGGAATTGGTTGATGAATTCGTTGAACTCCTGCTCAGGCGAGATGTCATTGCGGGCGGGATACACGCGCGGGTCAATTTGCAAGCCGACACTACACAGTGGATTAGTTGAATCAACGTGGTTATTAAACGGGATGATCCATAACCAGCCGCCTTTGAAAATGTGATGAAGAGTCCCTTCCGACCAGCGAAACGGAACATCGAATTCCTTCGGCGAGACGCTCACATCGTTGTAGCACGGCACATCGATCATGTGCGTAAAAATGGAACGGGTGTGAGTCTGCAAATCATGATGCCGCCAACCGAGTTTATCCGCCACCAGCGAACGGAAGCCGCCCGCATCTACAAGGTATTCAGCTTGATAAGCCTGTCCACTTTTGGTGGTGATTTTCACGCCGTCGGATTGAATATCCACATCGGCGACAAATGTATTCTGCAAAATGGTCGCGCCGTATGAGATGGCAAGCGAAGTCAGGAAGTAGTCAGTGTCCTGACGGTAAAGGTGCATTTCGTGACCGTAAGGTTCTTTGGGGATGACGGCTTGCAGGCTGTGGCGCAGATTTTGCGGCTTGCCCGTCTCGTGATGCACGAAAGCGAAGTGACGCTTGACTCCGTGCGAAAAACCCGCGTATTTGAAGTAATTTTCCGAACTGAAATACGCCAACGCTGGCACGTCGTAGAATTCCGCCAGGGCGCGCATCATCTCGGAGGTTTCAAGGATCATCGACTCGCCAACGGCGAATTTTGGATGAGCGCCGCCCTCAAAGACGATCACAGACAAACCCTGGCGAGCCAGAACGCTCGCCAGGGTCGAACCGCCGATGCCAGAACCGATGATGGCGACATCATATTTTTTTGGAGAATTTTCCATAGAACTTTTTTCTAAAACGTAATAATTTGATAGCCTTGTGAGACGCGGCTGCGCAGGCTGGGATGTTTTTCGTATTCATCCAGAAGCGGGATGTTCAATGCCTGCGCCTTTTCGTAAACGCCAAAGGCTTTGGAGCAAAAGGCGCATACGCCGCTGACCTTGTCCTGCACGGCGGCATACAGGCGGTGACGTTTGTTTTCGGGGTCGGCAAATGCAACCGCCGAAGTGACTCCGCCGCCATCGAAGATGAGTTCCACTTCATCGCCGCCTTCCTTGAATTCTTTGGCGACTTCCAGCGCGTTGACGACGCGCGCCAAATCGGAATGCGATTCACTTTCCGCGAAAACTACCAGACAGACTTTGTTTGTCATTGGGATTCCTTTGTCTTATTTTGTACTGCGACACATCGTCCCCGAATAGGGACGATGTGTCGCCCTTGGGGTTGCGATTTGAAAGCCGCGTTACGGTTATAGCAGTCCATCCATTTTGGCTTTGATGGTTGGGGCGGGCGCGACGCCGACGATGGTATCTTTGACCTGTCCGCCTTTGATGAACAGCAGGGTCGGGATGCCCTGCACGCCGTACTTCATCGCCCATTCGGGATTCTCGTCCGTATTGACTTTGGCGATGGTTATCTTTCCATCATATTCAGCGGCGAGTTTTTCCAACACAGGCGCGATCATCTTGCAGGGTCCGCACCAGGGCGCCCAGAAATCCACAACCACAGGAATGGTGGATTGTAAAACTTTGCCCTCGAATTCGGCGTCGGTCACATGAATGGGATGTGTCATTTGTTACTCCTTGTTTTAGTGATTGAAAATCTTTTCACCCGCGCGAATGGGAACCTTTAAACGATTCTCGGCGGGCGTGATGGGACACGACCATTGCTCGTTGTAGGCGCAATACGGGTTGTATGCCAGGTTGAAATCCACGCGGAATTTTCCGCTGGGAAGTTTTTCGGGTTCGAGATAACGCCCAGCGGGATAGGTCTCTTTGCCAGCCAGCGAGTCGACGAACGGCAGGAAGAATCCGTTTGAGTTTTTGTAGATGGTGAGTTCAGCGGGCTGACCGTCAACGACAAATTTGAATTTGCCGAAGCGTTGGTAGGACTGCGGCTGTCCGCCTGTGGTTTGGATCTGGATGCTTTCGGCTGAGGATGAAATTTCCACGTCAACTTCCAAACGCAGGGTGGGGTTTTCGGGGAAATAGTCGAGACCTTTGAAATCTCGCTCCTGGGCAGGGGTCAACGGGCTTTGAGGATGGCGCGCAAAAAAGTCGTCTTTTTCAGCGCGGAATGTTTTGAGGGATTGCATAATATTTCGTCTCCTTTTACGCTCAACCACAAAGAGGACGATCCAGGCCTTTTTCTTACCTGCTTAATCACAAAATGACCTGACCCAATGTCAGCGCGGCAACGAGGATTAAGAGAATTGCCAGTCCGAGTTCCAGGCTACGCTGGGGGATGCGGCTGGCTACTCGCGAGCCAATCTGTCCGCCGATGATGACGCCAGGCACGGTGAACATGACGATGCTGAATACTGTGGTGAGCGTATCGCCGCCGATTTGAACGAATTTGACAAAGTGACCAACAGAAGCTATCAGCGCGGTGACAGCAACCACAAACACGCTGGTCGCCACCGAAACTTTGCTTGGCACGCGGCAGCGCTGGAGCAGGAAATATCCGTTCATCTCGCCCAAGCCAGTCGAGACCATGCCCATGAAGGTCGCGCCGATTCCGCACAGCAACATGCCTTCCATTCGGTTGCAGACCGTGTAGCGAATTTCTTCGCCTTCGGCAGTGACCAGCACGGTTTCGGCTTTTTCGCCGCCGTACTCGGCTTGAATAGCGGCGTCGAGTCGAACCACATCCTTCTTTTCGTGCTGGCGCAGGAAACTGAGCGCGACAATAAACAATCCAACGCCGAGGATGATTTTCAAATACACGGGCTGGATTTGTCCCGATGCCCAGGCGCCGATCAAAGCCAGGGGAACAGTGACCAGCAACAGGTTAAGTCCGAGGCGGTAATCAATCAATTTTTTGCGGGCGTAGGCGAAGAGTCCGCTGGCGAAGCCGAAGACCTCGGTGGTCAGCGCGGTGCCGATGGCGACTTCGGGGGAGAGTTTTAGCGCGAGGATAAATAGCGGCGAGAAGAAGGTTGCGCCTTCCACGCCCGATGCCATTGCGGTGGTGGCGAACAAAATGGAGATGGGGAAGACGTACCAATATTGCAGGGTCATGAGTTGCTCCAAAAGAATTCAGGATGATTGTTTCGTTCGCAAATAACGCGTGGCGGCTTTCTTGACGATTTCTGAAAAGGTGGGGTAAACAAAAATTGTCTCCGCCAGAGATTGCAGGGTGAGTTTCTGTTTGATGGCGAGAGTTAGGAATTGAATCCATTCCCCCGCGTGGACGCCAATGGCGTCTGCGCCGAGAATGACGTCGTTCTTATCCATCACGATCTTCAAGAATCCAACCGTTTCGCTTTCGGTGATGAAGCGGTCAACGGAATTGGTATTCACCTGTGAAACGAATACTTCGCCGAATTTGCGCCGCGCTTCCGCTTCGCTCAAACCGACATGTCCAATCTCTGGCTCCATGAAAATTGCCCAAGGGACAATCGAATAATCATTTTCGACATGATTGCCGTTGAGAATGTTCTCCACGCAGATTTCCGCTTGATAGGAAGCCATGTGCGTGAACTTGGCGGGCGAGGCGACATCGCCGCAGGCGTAAATGTTTGGCGTTGATGTTTGCAGAAAATCATTGACTTCAATGCCTTTGCCTGAATATGTCACGTTTGCTTTTTCCAACCCCAAACCGTTTGTGTTGGGGACGCGCCCCAGCGCGACAAAAATATGCTCCGCTGTCATTTCTTTTGGCTGACCATTTTGAACAATGCTGAGATTGATCTTTCCAGATTCAACCTGGCGGCACATGGCGACTTCGGCATTGGTCAAAATTTGAATGCCTTCTTTTTGCAGCGTTTCAGTTGCCAGCACGCTGACCGCTTCGTCGGCGGCTTTGAGAATGCGCGGGTTACGGTCAATGATGGTGACGGATGAACCGAAGCGCGCGAGGGATTGTCCCAACTCCACCGAGATGACTCCGCCGCCCAAAAACACGATCGAACGCGGCAGTTCGCGCAAGTCCCAAAAATTTTCGTTGGTCAGAAAGTCAAGCGTTTCGCTGCCTTCGTGCGGAGCCATGCGCGGCGACGAGCCTGTGGAAATCACGGTGTAATCCGCCCAGATGGTCTCGCCGCCAATTTGGATCTCATTTTTATTCAGGAAGGACGCGCCAGCAGGATCAATATAAACGTCAATGCCCAGCCCTTCAAAATGCGCGGGTTGTTCGTTGGCGTACACGCCTTGCACGATCTGATCTACGCGCTCCATGACTTTGGAAAAATCCAAATCGGCGGATACATCAACTTTGGGCAACCCGTGTTTTTCCGCTTTCTTCATCGCCTGATAAAGGCGGGCGCTGCTGATGAGGCTCTTGCTCGGCACACAGCCGAAGTGAGTACATTCCCCGCCGATTTTGTAACGCTCGATTAGCGCGACTTTTGCCCCGCGCCGTTGGGCGGTCAGCGCCGCGACCAAGCCGCCTGAACCTGCGCCGATGACTGCAATATCGTATTTTTTCATTGAGATTTTCCTTTTTAGTCTTGTAGTTTATTCATCTAAACGCCAGCCAAGCGAATCGAAAGTACGCATGTCCAACGGGTTAAGAATATGAGCAGAGGCGGTTTGAACTGCTTCCTGGATAATGGGATGGTCGGGGGAAAGCCCGCCATAGAGATAGTCACTTTGAAATGATCCAACCGTTCGCGTAAATATTTCACATCCAAAGTGGACTGAACTTTCGCGAACTCCATTCACGCCGAATAGGTTGCCGAACTCATTACCCAATACATCACGATAAGATTCGAGAAAATGCGTGAGTATGGTTACGGCATTCGCCATAATTTCAGATGTGGAAGCGCGCTGAGCGACCATCCACAAATGCGCGGCAAAATGACCCACATCTTGCGAAGGATGACCGAAGTGTGCCAATTCCCAATCTATCAGGCGCAAACCCGACGTTGTGACAATAACTGACGGCGGCCATAGATCACCCATGATCAAATTACTGCCTGGTTGTTGCAGACGCTCGCCAAGTTGAACCGCCTGTTTGCCGATTTCATCCGCGTTTGCCAAGCCTGCCCGCGCCGCATAGGATTGAATATTCTTGTATTGAAAATCAAGCCGCGTTCGTTGAATCTGAACGTTATTGAACAGGCGCGCAAATAACGATCGATGCGCGGTAACTTTATGTAGCGCGCCGATAAACTGACCCAGCGACATTCCAACCTTTTCCGCTTCCAATTTAGTGTGTGATCCTTGAAGCCAATCTCCCAGGTTTGGCGATTGCCCCAAATCTTCCATGATGAGCAATCGGCGTTCTTTGTCCAAATGATATAAGCGCGGAGGACGAATTCCGTTTTGGGAGATTTTCTCCAGCGCTTCGCCTTTTTCAAACAGCGACATGGCGCTGGCTTCGATGGAGATTCGCGCAGGGTCGAGCGGGACGTCGGGCGCGGAGGCGATATACGCAGGCATCCACTTGACGATGACAGAATCAGCGCCTAGAAGATTTTTTCCTTTGACGCGCCAAACGTAATTCAAAAAACCGCCTGATAATTGTTGCGGCGTTCCATCAATCATGAAACTGGGGAATTTTTCCAACAAAGACGCAAGCGCCAATTCAAGGATGTCGCTGACCGTCGGTGTTTTTTGCTGACCTGTCATATTTCTCCGCAAGATAAGGTTGTCTATCCTGATATTTACCCTCCCCCGTTTTCTTACCTTCCCGTATCTTCCTGGCGAAAGGTAAGAGGAAATTACACATCAATATCCGTTAAGTAGCCTGCCATTTCTGAAATAGTGAAAGGATAAAAACATGCCAAAGAAAAAATTCGATCCCGCCAGGAACACCTATCGCGTTACCTTTACCCTGCCTGCCGATGTGAACGCGGAGACGGCCTGCCTGTGCGGCGATTTCAACGCGTGGGACAAAGAAGCCCATCCGATGAAAAAGCAGAAAGACGGCAGTTTCAAGGCCGCGCTGACCCTGGAACCAGGCCGCCATTACCACTTCCGTTATTTTCTCGACGGCGAACGCTGGGAGAATGACTGGGAAGCGGACGCCTATGTTCCGAACGAATTTGGGAGTGAGGACTCGGTTCTCAGCCTGGAGGCGCCATCTGAAAATTAAACGCTTGCGATGATTTCAATCCATGTTCGATCCATCCAGTTGGTTGATTCCTACTGGATGGATTTTTTGTTTGACCTGATCATCGCTGGTGTCAGGAATTCCAACCGACCAGGAGAGTCAGCCATTGGTCGGTGACGAAGACGGGAGGGGCGTCTGGCGCGTCGGCGATGGCGGCGCGGATGCGATCCATCCCCGCGGCATAGGCGGTGTCGCTCAACAAGGCGAGTTGGGATGAGCCGCCTTTTTGGGTAAAGGGATTGTCCAACACTTCCTCTCCCACGAATTCCTGGTGGATGTGATCCGCCACGCGCCATTCCGCACGGACGAAACCAGCGGCAAGCATCCAATCAAGCAGGGTTCCGCTGGAGGGGAAGCGCCGCAGGTCGGCGGCCTTCACGCCGTCGAAATAATCGTAGAGATACCATCGGTCGCGTCCGATGTGCGGATCCAGGTTGACAATGGCGAGCGCTCCGCCCACGCGCAATAACCTTCTCGCTTCGGCGATGAACGCGCGTTGATCGGTGTAGTGTTGCAGGGCATTTAGCGACAGAACCAGATCGAAACTTGCGGAAGGAAAAGGCAGGTGATTGGCATCGCCATTTGTCAGGAGTAATTTGTTGTTCTGCGCGTGGGCTTGTTCCAGCATTCCAAACGAAAAGTCAAGACCGACGATGCGTTGGACGAGGGGCAGAAGTTCGATAACCCAATGTCCCGTACCGCAACCCACCTCCAATACGTCACGCGCCTGGCTGTTTGAGACAAGCGTATGCAGTTCGCGCGACACGCCAGCCAGGGGATCTTGCGCGTAACGCGCGTCGTACTTCTGCGCGATCACATCGTAGTTAATGGGTGAAATGTTGTTCACGATGTTCCCGTCATGGATGTTTCAGCGAATTTTGTTTGGCGATTAACTCGCGCACGGTCAAAACCAGCGTGGCGTGACTCCACGTCAGTGGGCTGACCGAGAGCGGGGCGTTGGTGTACGGGTGGACTTGCTCCGCCATGACGCCGCTTTGCAGGGTGTGTCGCCGCGTCCAGTCCAGGATGTCGAGCGCGGGGCGCAAGTCGTCGGTGGATTTCGCGGTTGCGATCTGCCATTCCGCCAGCCACAGCGTGCAGATGAACCAGGGGTTGCCTGGCACGTTGTCTTTATCGTCCGTCACCTGGTGGTAGTAATCGTGTTCGTAGCGCGCCACGCCACCGACCTCGGTCTTGACCCACAGTCGCTCGCGGATGGCGTTCATCGTGACGGCGATGCGGGGATCGTCAGCGGGGAACATTCCGAAGTACCACAGACCAAACAGGGAGGCGTCCAGTTCCGTATCCACGTCCCAGCCGCCATCGTCGCGGCGATTGATCATGCGGACAAAGCGATTCATTTCTGGACGCCAGAGATGTTTCTCGACCCCAGCCTTGATCTCCTCTGCGGTTTTGTGATAACGCTCGGCGAGATGCGCTTCGCCAAAGGCCTCGGCGAAATTCGCGGCGGCTTGCAAACCTGCCCAGGTCGCGGCAACCGTCCAGCCAAGCACGCCGCGCCGTTCCTCCCACAGATCCCATGAAGGCAGGGGAAGTCCGTCATTTTCATCTCGATAACTCATCAACCAATTTGCAACGCGGATAATCAGTCCGCGATAAAGCGGCTTGACGAATTCCACATCGCGGAAGCGCTCGAAGTGTTTCCACAGCGCCCACAAGACGAGCGCCGATTCATCCTCCTGGACAGGGAGTTGCTTTTTGCCATCCTGGTACCATGCGTGCCACGAGGAGGCCAGCGCGCCGTCGGGGGTGTATTTGTGCAGGAAATAGCCTTCGGGCGTGACGACGCGGTGACAGAAATCGAAGAAGCGGCGCGTGACTTCGGAATAGCCCGCTTCGATCAAGGCGGCGGCAACCAGCGCGCCGTCGCGCGGCCACATATAGGAATAAGTGTCGCGGGCGAAGGTGGTGATGTCGAAATCGTTGGCGGCGATGATGGCGCCGTCGTTATCAATCTGCGAGCGAATCGTCAAGAGACTGCGGCGATACAAGGCAGTCAGTTCTGGCGAAAGTCCCAACGCGTCGTCAGGTTCTTTGGCCGCCCATAATTTCCAGTAGTGGCGGGTGCGTTCCAGAAATGTGACGGGGCCGCGCTCACGAACCGCGCGGTTGATGCGGATGACCGAATCGAAATCCTCGCCGACCGCGATCCAATACCAGCCTACTGCCCGCCCGTGCGCAGGGACGAGCAAATGCAACGCGCCTGTGGTGTCCACGCTGCCCTGCGCGACGGCATTTCCTGAAAGCCAGCCATCCTCCGCGTCGCGCCAGGTGCCTTCCTTCCCGCCCAGTTCCTTGACGCCAACCGCCCACTGATCCAATCTCACATCGGATTGCCCGCCCGACTCTTTTGCGGCGTTAATTAAGAACCAGCGTTTGCCCTTGTAATGGAACAGCGCCTTGCGTTCAGGTTCGTAGTAGGCTGAGTCGCCGACCTCCGTGCCGTTGATATGAAAATCGTGGCTGAAAAACAGGCGGACTTCGCGCTCCTGGTCGCGGTCATTGAAGACGGCAATCTGGCGCAGGTACAAATTTTGGTGAAAGTCCACCGCGTCGTTGACTTGCAAATGGATGCCGAGCCGCGCATTCTCCAGGACGACGCGCGTGACCAACGTAGCGGGTTCGTATTCCAGCCGTCTCTGCCATTCGTCCGCGTGCGTCCAACTGAATCCCCCATCCACCCAGACGCCAAAGCGGAAGGGATGACCCGCCGTATGATTTTCCAAGCCAACATGCGGCCAGTACAGGTCGCGCAGTTGGTAGGTCGAGTCGAAGTTCACCAGCAGGGAACCATTTCCAACAGGGATGTCACGAGGCATGAGAATTACTCCAGTCGGGTCGTGTATAGTTTGGCGGATAATTCGGCGTTGGACGGTTCCACTAAAATCGAGCCATCGCCAAAAACGATGGTGGGGACACTGCGATTGCCGCGATTGGTTTGGATGACAAATTTCTCGCCCTCGCGGTCCCTGTCAATATCCACCCAGCGATAGGGGGCTTGGCGTTCATCCAGGATACGTTTCGCGCGGCGGCAATCGGGACACCAGTCCGCGCCATAGGCAGTGATTTCAGGGGTTGTGTTTAGCATGTTTACCTCTTCAGTCTTATTGAGTTTTGAAAAACTATTGTCACTTTGTTCCCGTCATTGCGAGAGCGGCGTTCTTCCGCTCGAAGCAATCTCCTCTCGCAAACCAGGGGATTGCTTCGGGAAGAACACCCTCGCAATGACGGGCAAGATGGACTTTTATTTTTCAAACATCAGTAGTTCAAGGATTTCAATCCTGCCAGCGCGTCCGCGCCGAGATCGAAGTGGATAACCGCGCGCCCGCCATCGCGTAATGCTTGGGCGTCACCCAAAGCCTGTGCCGTTTTCAATGCGCCAAACGAAAGTGTCCACGCGGGTTTGCCTGCTTCATCGGGGATGACCACATCGTCCGCGGCTTGTGAAGTGACCTGGATGAACAATCCTTTGCCCGCGTCGCCCTTGTGCAATTGACCCGTAGAGTGTAGGAAGCGCGGACCGTATCCAAATGTGGTCGCCAGTTTGGTTTCATCGCGCAGGCGGGCGCGTAAGTCCAGAAGCGCGCAGTCAGATTCCGCTGTCGGCTGGATATAGGCTTGAATGGCGATATACGCGCCAGGCTTTGCGCCATCGAGAAAGGCTTTCAGTGTTGCGGCAGTGAGCGGCGCAGATTCTGATTTGGGCAGTGCGCCCTTCTCGGTAAATTCCGCCACCATTTTGCGCGCCAGAATTTTTGCCGCTTCCACATTGGGCTGGTCGAAGGGGTTGATTCCCAGCCGCGCCCCAGCCACAGCCGTCGCCATCTCCCACAGGAAGAACTGTCCGCCCAGATCGTACTCATTGTCCAGGAACAAGCGGATCACGGGATGACCTGCTTTTTCCAACGCCTGTATCTTTTCGTCATACGTGAAATCGTCGGCTAATTTGATGTAAACAAACACGCGGTCTTCCCCATAAACTTCAGGCTTACCGAGCGGTTCGCCGACCACAGGCAGAATCCCTTTGCCTTCCTTGCCCGTGCTTTCAGCGATCAACTGTTCGACCCAGTCGCCAAAGGATTCGATTTTCGGGGAAAGCACAAAGGTGAGTTTGTCGCGCCCATGTTTGGCAAGTTCACCAATGGTTGTTCCTAACTGCCCGCCAAGATTATTTCCATCCACGGGGCAATTACAACCATCGGCGTTGCAGGTCATCACCTGCGCGCTATCGAGCAAACGTTCCACGTCCACGCCAACCAACGCGGCAGGCGCCAGACCGAACATGGTCAGCGCCGAATAACGTCCGCCGATGTTCGGGTCATTCAGAAACACCGCGCGGAAATTATATTTTGCGGCGACATCCGCCAATCCGCTGCCTGGGTCGGTGATGGCGATAAAGCGTTTGCTGGCATTCTCGTTACCAATGCGTTCCGCCACGCGGTTATAGAAATATTTGAAGAACGAGAACGTCTCCACCGTCCCGCCCGATTTGGTCGAAACGATGAACAGCGTCTTCGCCAGGTCAAGCGATCTTTCCGCCGCCAACACTGCCTGCGGATCGGTACTGTCCAGCACAGACAATCCCTTTTTCAGTCCCTTGTTTGGATTGGCGAAAATCTTGCTGAACACTTCGGGCGCGAGGCTCGAGCCGCCCATGCCCATCAGCAACGCCTGTTCGATCCCATCCGCCTTGACCGATTCAACAAAGGCATTAAGTTGTGTGACGTTCTCACACATGACGGCGGGACTATCCAGCCAGCCCAGACGATTCGTGATCTCGGTCGGTTCGGATTTCCAGACGGTGTGATCGTGTTCCCAAACGCGACCCATCACCCGTTCTTCCCTGACCTGTAACAGGCTCCTGTCTACGGACGGCTTATACTCGCCCAGGCTGAATGTGAGCAGGCTCTTCTGTGCGAGAATATCGCTTTGTTTCTGGGCGATACTTGCCATGAGGGTTTCAAAGGAGCGGGAAAAAGCCGAAACCGCGTCCTCCAGCAATTTGTCGGTGACCGTTTTGAGGTCCAGGCCGAGCGCCGTCAATCGCTGGAGATCCGCCTGGGCTTGCGCGAGTCCGCTGACAAGAGTTTCCTCCACCCTGCCATGATCCAGAAATGCGATCAATGTTTCAGGCGGCACGGTGTTGACGGTATTCGCGCCGATTAGGTTATCCACATACAGAGTGTTGGAATAGAGCGGATTTTTCGTGCCAGTGCTTGCCCATAGCGGACGTTGTGGGTACGCGCCCTGTTCCTGTAATTTCAGCCAACGTTCGCCAGAAAATAATTCAGTGAAGAGACCATAGGCGGCGCGGGCATTCGCAATGGCGATCTTGCCTTGCAGTTCGGTGTGACCCTGTCCCGCCAAAATGGGATCGAGCGCTGTATCCACGCGGCTGACGAAGAAAGACGCGACAGACGAGACCTTGGATGGGTCGCTTCCTGCCTGCACGAATTTTTCCAACCCTGCCAGATACGCCAACGCAACCGCGCGATACTGTTCAACCGAAAAGATCAGCGTGACATTAACGTTGATGCCTTCTGAGATCAAAGCCTCAATGGCTGGAATTCCCGCAGGGGTTGCAGGGACTTTGATCATCACATTCGGGCGCGATAATGTTTTGAACAATCGCCGCGCTTCGGTAAGTGTGCCCGTCGTGTCATTCGCCAATGCAGGATTGACTTCGAGACTGATGAAACCATCCTTGCCGTTCGTGCGGTCATAGATTGGGCGCAATAGATCAGCCGCGTGACCGATGTCTTCAAAGGCGAGCGTCTCGTAAATCTCCGTTGGCGATTTGCCCGCCTGCGCCAGCGGGATCATGGCTTTGTCATAATCCGCGCTGCCCGCGATGGCTTTCTCGAAAATGGTTGGGTTGGAGGTGACGCCCGTCACGCCTTTTTCGAGGAGCGCCGCCAGCCCGCCCGAAATCAGCAGGGCGCGGCGAATGTTATCGAACCAGATGGATTGCCCAAGCGATTGGGCGGTGTGTAGTGTTGTCATTTGATTTCCTTTTGTTCCAGCAAACGTTGCGCTTCTGCGACAACGTGTTCACTGGTGATTCCAAATTTTTCGTACAGGGTGGCGGCGGGAGCGGATGCGCCGAAATGATCGAGCCCAACAATGGCGCCATCCAGCCCAACATATTTTTCCCAGCCCAGGGGCAACGCGGCTTCGATGGCAACGCGGGCGCGCACATCATTTGGTAAAACACTCTCACGATATTCTTTTGTCTGCTTTTCAAACAATTCCCAACTAGGGAAGGACACGACGCGGACTTTGATTCCTTGTTCGGCAAGCCGCCCGCCCGCTTCAAGCGCGTACTGCGTCTCGGAGCCGCTGCCCATCAGGATGACGTCGGGCTTGCCTTCCGTTTCCCAGAGGATGTACGCGCCGCTGGAAAGCCTGCGCACGTCACCGCCGCACGCCAGAATAGGTAGGTTTTGGCGGGACAAGACAATTGCAGTGGG
>Ga0210042_1001447_pt1 | contig 19670 bp, 25 predicted proteins | sample CryGeymeta201518_FD_183982 | JGI IMG/M metagenome (GOLD analysis project Ga0210042, IMG submission 183982) | Groundwater microbial communities from Crystal Geyser aquifers in Utah, USA - Crystal Geyser metaG 2015-18 (SPAdes) (version 2) | ecosystem: Environmental > Aquatic > Deep subsurface >... | reverse complement strand
TCTGCCAATCTTCATGGGTAGGCATATTTTTTTCCGCTTCTTCGGAAATCTGCCAGTCAGCCAGCTTCGTTGCATCAAAGGGCATTTTTAAAATCCTCCTTTATTTTAGGTATTAGGTCTTAGGTATCAGGCATCAGGTGTCGGAATAAAGAAGTTCATCTGACACCTAAAACCTGATACCTGACACCTGTTAATAATTTATCAACGCATTTAAGAATTTCTCATTCATCCGCCTGAGATTCTTGCTCATAACCAGAGCGATTTTCTTAAGTATCTGCAGCGCGAGTGAAACATCGCCCTTTTCCATCCTTTCAAAGTCTTCTTTTGACAGTTTCAAGAGTTCTGATTTCTCAATAGCTTCCGCATTAGCCTCGTGTTCGCGTTTTTCAAGGATTGAAAGCTCTCCAAAAAAATTACCTGCTGTCAGGACTGCAAGCGTCTGTTTCCAGCCGTCAGGGGTTACTTTGTTGATTTCAATTTTCCCTGAACGAATCATATAAATGCCTTTTGTGTCCTCGCCTTCCTTGAATAGAAATTCTCCTTTTTTGAATGAAAGTTCTTGTATGATTTTTGATAATCTTTCAAGCTCGGAATCGGCGATGTCTTCAAGAAGAATCTGTTTTTTGAGTTCGCTGATAGTTGCCATAACCCCTCCTTTTATTCAGGGTGAATCGCTATTCGGTGAATCGGTCAATCGGAAAAGATTTGTCTCTTTCTTCTCCTATTTACCAACTCACCTATTCACCGCTAACTTTTATTTTTCCTATCTTAACAGCGCATACCTTAAACTCAGGTGTTTTTCCATGCGGGTCAAGCGCATCTGTGGTTATTACATTTGCAGCGGCTTCTCTATAGTGCATCGGGATAAAAAGAATGCCGTTTGATATTCTGTCCGTTACCCGCGCCTTTATCTCAATCTGCCCTCTCCTGGATGCAACCTTTATTTTTTCTCCATCTTTAATCCCGGCTTTTTTCGCATCCTCTGTGTTTATTTCAACATACGGCTCGCCGGCGTGCTTTTCAATAGAAGCGATTCTCCGCGTCATTGAACCGCTGTGATACTGGAAAAGGTTTCTCCCTGTTGTGAGTACAAACGGGTAGTCCAGACCTGCAGCCTCTGCGGGAGGAAGATACCTTACAGTGGTAAAGGAGACCTTGCCCCTCGGGAATCCCGCCTTAAACAGATATTCTGTCCCCGGGTGGTCTTTTGTAGGACACGGCCAGTGGATGCCGTGGGTGCGTATCCTGCTGTATGATATGCCTGAAAGCGCCGGCCATAAACTGCTGAGTTCTTCAAAAATCTCTTCAGCAGAAGAGTATTTCATGGGGTATCCGAGTCTGCCGGATAATTCCGCTATAATCCATGTGTCTTCTTTAGCGTCTCCCGGCGGCTCTACGGCCTTTCTTACAAGCTGAACCTTTCTTTCCGTGTTTATGAAAGTGCCGGTTTTTTCAGCAAAGCACGCAGCAGGCAGAACTACATCTGCGAGCGCTGCTGTTTCTGTGAAGAAAATATCCTGAACAAGAAGAAAGTCAAGTTTTTTCAGAGCCTCTATGGTATGCCCTATATTTGGGTCTGTCATAACAGGGTTCTCTCCCATAACGTAAAGGGCTTTCAGGCTGCCTTTGTCAGCGGCCAGTGTCATCTCTGTTGATTTCAGTCCCTCTTTATCGGAAAGCGGGACTCCCCATATATCCTCAAATTTCTTTTTGACCATCGGAATATCAACTCTCTGGTAGCCCGGATATACATTAGGGAGACAGCCTGCATCGCAGGCCCCCTGCACATTATTCTGTCCTCTGAGAGGGCTTATGCCTGTATGTTCCCTTCCTATATTGCCTGTAAGAAGGGCAAGATTTGCTATTGCATTTACATTGTCTGTTCCATGAGTGTGCTGGGTAACCCCCATTGTGTAGAATATTCCCGCCTTTCGTGAGCCTCCATAAAGCCTCGCTGCCTTTATTATCTCTTCCTCTGGAATCCCTGTTATCTTAGAGGCATTATGAGGCGTAAAGGTCTCTATTGATTTTTTCCATTCATCAAAACCCTCGGTTCTTTCATTGATAAATTCATCGTTGCACAGTCCTTCTTTTAATATGACATGCGCCATTCCGTTTAAAAGGGCTGCATCAGCGCCCGGCTTCAACTGTAAGAATATCTCTGAGAATCGGACAAGCGGAACTCTCCTCGGGTCTGCCACTATGAGTCGTGTCCCCTTGCGTATGGCTTTCAACATCCTGTTTGCGATAACAGGATGGGTTTCCTTTGTGTTGGAGCCGATTACGAAGATAACCTCCATCCCCTCTATCTCTCTTATTGAATTGGTCATGGCCCCTGAGCCGAATATTGTAGCCAGACTGGCTACGGTTGCGGCGTGTCAGAGACGGGCGCAGTGGTCCACATTATTCGTGCCTACTGCCGCCCTCATAAATTTCTGGAACAGATAGTTTTCTTCTGTAGTGCATCTGGCAGAAGAAAGCCCTGCTATTGAATCAGGCCCGTGTTTTTCCTTTATCTCTTTCAGCTTTGCAGAGATATAATCAAGCGCCTCGTCCCAGGAGACCTCTTTGAAGATTGCGGATTGCTGATTGCGGACTTCGGAATTTAAATCCGAAATCCGAAATCCGAAATCAGCAATATGCTTCGGCGCTATCCGTATGAGCGGCTTTTTCAGCCGGTCCGGGCTGTTTATGAATGTATAGCCGAATCTGCCTTTGACACAGAGCCATCCCTCGTTCCACTTGTCTTCCTTTGCAGTCACCCTTACAACTTCATTTTTCCTTACGTGAAGGGTGATGTTGCATCCTGTGCCGCAGTATGCGCACGTAGTGTCGACTTCTTTTATATCCTTTTGTCTTCCGCGAAGCTGCCACATCTTTCCCGTTAAAGCGCCTGTCGGACATACGGCTACGCACTGCCCGCAGAATTCACAGTCCAGGTCTCGTTCAAACGGCGGGCATATCTTGGATTTAAAACCGCGATATGCAAAATCTATTGCGCCCACTCCTTGTATCTCATCGCAGACCTTTACACATCTGCCGCAGAGGATGCATTTTTCCATATTCCTTTCAATAAAGGGATTGCCGTCCCTTTTTTCGTATATTCTTCTTTCCCCTAAAAATCCCCCTTTGTCCCCCTTTAGTAAAGGGGGATTATAGGGAGAGATGCCGTAGAAATATGCGAGTTCCTGAAGGGTGCAGTCTCCTGCCTTTTCACATATCATGCAGTCATTCGGATGGTCTGAGAGAATAAGTTCAAGCACTGTTTTTCTTAAATCCTCAAGGGCCGGCGTTGAGGTTGTTACTTCCATGCCTTCTGAAACAGGCGTGGTGCAGGATGTGAGCGGCCTCGGAACGCCCTTCACTTCAACGAGGCAGAGCCTGCAGCCGCCGAACGGCGTGAGTTTTGGATGATTACAGAGCGTCGGTATCTCTATATTCAGCATCCTGGAGGCGTTAAGGATAGTCGTTCCCTCTGCAACCTCTATCATCCTGCCGTCGATATTCAATTTAACCATCATTTCTCCTATGGTGAATCGGTGAATCGCTATTAACTCCCCCTTGCCCCCTCTTAATTTAAGAGGGGGATGGAGGGAGTTATTCCTTTTTCACTGCCTTGAATTTGCATACATCAAAACAGGCCCCGCACTTAACGCATACCGCAGGGTCTATCTTATGTAGTTTCTTTTTCTCCCCTGTTATGGCCTTTGATGGGCAGGCCCTCAAGCACGCCCCGCACCCTTTGCAGAATTCTTCAAGGATGTAATAAGTAAGCAGCTCCTTGCAGACTGCCGCAGGGCATTTTCCTTTTAAATGCGCTTCGTATTCATTTCTGAAATATTTAATGGTGCTCAGCACAGGATTCGGGGCTGTCTGCCCGAGTCCGCATAATGATGCGGATTTAATATCCCTGCTCAGTTTTTCAAGAAGTTCTATGTCTCCATCTCTCCCTTTGCCTTTTGTAATCCTGCTGAGAATTTCAAGAAGTCTTTTAGTGCCTATCCTGCACGGGACGCATTTGCCGCATGATTCAGACTGAGTAAACTGGAGGAAGTACTGCGCCATGTTTACCATACAGTTGTCTTCATCAAGGACAATCATGCCGCCTGAACCTACGATAGAGCCGACCCGCGCAAGGGACTCGTAATCAACATTGATGTCAACCATATTGGCAGGTATGCAGCCTCCGGACGGGCCTCCTGTCTGGACTGCCTTCAGCGCCTTTCCTCCCTCAATCCCGCCGCCGATATCATAAATTATTTCTCTGAGGGTAATCCCCATCGGCACCTCTATAAGTCCTGTATTCTTTACCTTGCCTGTAAGCGCAAATACCTTGGTCCCTTTTGATTTTTCCGTTCCGTAGGAAGAATACCAGGCGGAACCTTTTTTGATAATATACGGAATGTTCGCCAGTGTTTCTACATTATTTATAACAGTAGGCTTTCCCCACAAACCCTGGAAAACAGGGTAGGGCGGTTTTGGCCTCGGCATCCCCCGCTGTCCCTCTATGGAGGCTATAAGAGCTGTTTCTTCGCCGCACACAAAGGCCCCGGCGCCGAGTTTAAGCTGTATATCAAACTTGAGTTTAGAGCCGAAAATATTACTGCCGAGGAATCCTCTTTCATGCGCATCCTTAATGGCATATTTCAGTCTTTCCACCGCTAAAGGATACTCAGCCCTGATATAGACGTAGCCCCTGCTTGCGCCTATGGCATAAGAGCCTATCAGCATTCCCTCTATAACAGCATGAGGATTGCCTTCTATAACCGCCCTGTCCATAAAGGCCCCGGGGTCGCCTTCATCGGCATTGCAGATTATATATTTTTGTCCGGCCGCGGTTTTTCTACAGGCCTCCCACTTAACGCCTGTTGGAAATCCGGCGCCTCCCCTGCCGCGCAGCCCTGAATTTTTAATCTCTGCTGTTACAGCCTCAGGGGTCATCCCGGCAAATACCTTTTCCGCCGCTTTATATCCGCCTTCCGAGATATAAGAATCTATATTCTCGTAATCTATCCTGCCGCAATCAGAAAGAACAACCTTCACCTGTTTTTTGTAAAAATTATGATAGTTCTCATCTGCAGTCCATTCTGCTACCGGCAGGTTTCCGATAATATGCTCAGATACAATTCTCCGGACCATTTCAGGTTTGACGGACTGGTATGTTGTTTTTGCCCCGTCAATAATCAAGTCCACGAGAACGTCCTTTGAACACAGGCCGAAACAACCGACCTTGTGCAGGGAACAGCCTTTGTGTATATCCGCAGAAACATTTGCCTGTCTGAGTTCTGATTCAAAGGCGGAGATTACTTCAGCTCCGCCTGATGCAATTCCGCCCGGTCCCATGCATACCATTATCTTTACACTGCTCATTGCGCTGCCTTCTTAAGCAACTTGAGTTCTTTCTTAAGTTTTTCCAATGTCATTTTACCGTGTATCTTTTTATTGATTAGCACGACAGGCGCCATACTGCAGGTGCCAAGACATGCGACACGCTCAAGCGTAATCTCTCCGTTCTCAGTGGTATCTTCATCATTTTTAAGATTCAATTCCATGGCGGCTGCGCTTATCAGTTTTTCGGAGCCTTTTACATGGCAGGCGGTGCCGCAGCAGGCTGTGACTATGTTTCTGCCTCTGGGTTTGAGATGGAACTGGGAGTAAAATGTTGTGACGCCGTAAAAACGGCTGGCGGGAACATCAAGTCTTTTGGAAAACCAGTTTACGGCGTCTTCTGGAATATAGCCGAACCGGGCCTCAATATTCTGAAGGATAGATATGAGATTGCCCTCATTTTCTATTTCTTCTTTCATAATCTTTTCAAGAGTTTTTTCCATACAAAAACAAAAAATTCCTTTCAGAAATGGGGCTTAAAATTAACACAGCAAGAGAAGGGCTGTCAATGCAGAAATAGAAATAAGTCAATAAGTTTTGATTATGTGTATTGCAGGATTTTATCAAGAACGGGGACAGTCCCTATGATTTTATGGCGTCTGATGGATAAAGATAAAAAGGGTTCTGCATTACTAAAAAGCGGACATTTCTAAATTGGCGGTACACCGTGTGCGAAAATACTTGACTTTTTTGTGTCTTGGCAATAAAATTTGACAAATACCGGAAGGAGTAAATATGGCGCATAAGCTGCTTCTTGCAGACGACAGTATCACGATACAGAAAGTTGTAGAGCTCGTCCTTGCAGATGAGGGGTTTGAAATAAAGGCGGTGAACAACGGCGAGGAGGCGCTTGCCGCGCTTGAAACATTCAAGCCTGATATCGTCCTGGCAGATATAGAGATGCCGAAGATGAACGGGTATCAGTTGTGCGAAAAATTGAAGGCGCATCCTGTAACAAGGAATGTGCCTGTCATTCTTCTTTCAGGGGCCTTTGAGCCGCTTGACGAGGAACTTGCAAGGCATGTAAAGGCGGACAGTTTTGTTATAAAACCATTTGAATCTCAGGAATTAATAAGCAAGATTAATGCATCTCTGGTATCTGCATCAACATTAGGGGAGGCGTCAGAAGCGGTGGAAGCAGAGGTGGCGGCAGAGCCTGCCGGAGCCGAAGAAGACCTCTGGGCCATGGAGGCAGTTGAAGGAGTCTCTATAGAGACCCCGGCAATAGAAGAAGTATCTGCGGAAGAAGAGGTTAGTATTGCCGAAGCGATAGAAGCCGCAGAGCAGGAAGAACTTGGCGCTGCCGGTGTATTTGAAGCTGCGGAAGAGGCAGTGATGGCAGAGGAAATAGCATCTCCTGTTATGGAAGCATCAGAAAAAGAGAGCATGGCGAGGGCAGTCCCGCCGGCGTTTAAGGAGCAGGTTATTCCTGCGGCAATGGAGGCGCCGGTCAGAAGAGAAATGCCCGCGGTGCAGCTTCCATCAAAAGAAGATATTATTCTTATGTTCAAGAAATCGTTTGACGAAAAAGTCGCATCGGCTCTTTCTGAGATAGACATTAAAAATGTGATGCTTGAGTCCCTTGCCCCGATATTAAAAGATTCAGTTGAGAAAATATTGTGGGAAATAGCTCCTGAACTTACCGAAAGACTGGTCAAGGAAGCGCTTCAGGGTTCATTCGCATCATTAGGCAAAGAAGTTGAAAAGATAATATGGGAGACTGTTCCTGATATTGCAGAGACTTTGATTGCAAAAGAGATAGAGAAGATAAAGTCAGAGATGTAGTGTGGCGGAATTAAATAAGAGTTATATTCCCGAAGGGATAGAAGAAAAATGGTATCAACTGTGGGTTAACGAGGGCTATTTCAAGCCTGAGATAAATCCCTCCGGAAAGCCCTATTCAATTGTAATCCCTCCCCCGAATGTTACAGGCTCGCTTCACATGGGGCACGCCCTTAACGCAACGCTTCAGGATGTTCTTGCAAGATGGAAAAGGATGTGCGGTTTCAGCGTGCTGTGGCTTCCGGGCATGGACCACGCCGGCATTGCAACTCAGAATGTTGTTGAAAGACAGCTTTCAGGAGAGAAACTTACACGGCAGCAGCTCGGAAGGGAAGCCTTTATTGACAGGGTATGGAAATGGAAGGCTGAATACGGCGGCAGGATAATACATCAGCTTAAGAAGCTCGGCGCATCGTGTGACTGGTCCAGGGAAAGGTTTACGCTTGATGAAGGACTCTCAAAGGCTGTCCGGGAGGTCTTTGTAAGGCTTTATGAGGAAGGGCTGATATACCGTGACAACAGATTGATAAACTGGTGTCCACGCTGTCAGACCGCGTTATCCGACCTTGAAGTAGAGCATGATGAGCTTGACGGGACATTGAGTTATATAAAATACCCTTTTTCAGACGGAAGCGGATATTTAACCGTTGCCACTACAAGGCCTGAGACCATGCTTGGAGATACAGCGGTTGCCGTAAATCCCTCTGATGCCCGATACAAGGATTTTATAGGGAAAACAATTGCCCTGCCTCTTACAGACAGGAAGATACCTGTTGTTCCTGACAGCGCTGTTGATACGGCCTTCGGCACCGGCGCTGTTAAAGTGACGCCTGCCCATGACTTCAATGATGAGGCTATTGCAAAAAGACAGAACCCTTCGCTGCCTTTTGTCGTTGTCATAGGGAAAGAAGGCAAGATGACTCCTGATGCAGGGCTTAAGTATGAAGGACTTGACAGATATGAATGCAGAAAACGCGTTGTAAGTGATTTAAAAAACCTGCAATTTGTCGAAAAGGAAGAAAAACACCGGCATGCAGTAGGACACTGTTACAGGTGCAAGACAATAATAGAGCCTATGCCGACACTGCAGTGGTATGTGAATGTAGGGACGCTTGCAAGCGATGCGATGGACTCCGTTAGAAGCGGACAGATAAGGATAATGCCCCAGTCATGGGAAAACTCATATTTCGGCTGGATGGAAAATATAAAGGACTGGTGCATTTCGCGTCAGATATGGTGGGGACACAGGATTCCTGTATGGTACTGCCAGAAAATGCAAAATGAAAAATGTAAAATGAAAAATGGGATTATTGTATCTCGGCAAACACCTGAGAGGTGTCCGTTCTGCGGCTCTAAAGAACTGGTTCAGGACGAGGATGTCCTGGATACCTGGTTTTCATCCGCGCTCTGGCCATTTTCCACATTCGGCTGGCCTGAACCCACTGATGATTTAAAAAAATTCTATCCGACGAGTGTTCTGGTAACTGCCTTTGATATCCTGTTTTTCTGGGTTGCGCGGATGATAATGATGGGGCTTAAATTTATGGGAGACGCGCCTTTCAGGGATGTATATATACATGCGATTATCAGGGATTCATCGGGGCAGAAGATGTCAAAGTCAAAAGGCAATGTTATTGACCCTCTGATAATGATAGATAAATACGGAGCGGACGCATTCAGGTTTACTCTATGCGCCTTTGCGGCGCAGGGCAGGGACATCAGATTCTCGGAAGAGAGGGTTGAGGGATACAGGCATTTTGTCAACAAACTGTGGAACGCAACGAGATTTATAATGATGAACATAAAGACAGATGAGGTAAATTCACCGATTCACCGATTCACCGATTCACCTCCTGTTGAACTCGGCCTGGCCAGCAGGTGGATACTGAGCAGGCTGGCTGGAACTGCCGAGGAAATAAACGCAGCGCTTGAAGAATATAGATTTAATGATGCGGCAAACAGCATCTATCATTTTATATGGCATGAGTTCTGCGACTGGTATATTGAGATGTCAAAGACTGAGATAAGCAGTCAGAAATCAACGGCTGGAGTTATACATCTCCTGCTTTATACGCTTGAAACCTCTCTGAAACTTCTTCATCCGTTCATGCCTTTTGTGACAGAAGAGATATGGCAGAGTATAAAACAGCTATCATCCGCCTCAGGCGGAGTCAGCTATCAGCTAAAGGCTAAGAGCATTGTAATCGCTGAATATCCTCAATCGCTTCCAAGAGACCTTCAGGCAGAAAGAGAGATGTCTTATGTTATAGAGGCGATAACAGGCATAAGGACTGTCAGGAGCGAACTGAACATCTCGCCTTCTGTTGAGGTAAACGTATTAATAAAGACCTTTTCCTGTGAAGCATCGGATATCCTCAGAGCCAATCTGCATTACATTAAAAAACTCTCGCGGACAGCGGATGTAACAATTGGGGAGGATATAAAAAAGCCTGCGGATTCTGCTGTATGCGTGAAGGATTCCATGGAAGTTTACATCCCGATTAAAGGGCTTTTGAATATTGATGCGGAAATTGATAAACTTATAAAGGAATCAAGAAAGGTTGAGGAGACGATGGCCTTCATTGACAGAAAATTGATGAATGAGGATTTTCTAAAGAAAGCGCCTAAGGATGTAGTTGAAAAGGAAAAAGCAAAGCACAGTGAACTTGCCGCAAAGAAGCAAAGGATAAAGGAGAACATTAATAAACTTAAAGCATCCGCCTGAGGCGGAGGGAGGTAATATGGCAGCAAAGAGTAAAGATATTATCAAGGAGAAGGATGTGGAGATAATTGAGGCTGAATCCGTAAATATAAAACAAAGTTCTGTAAGGGCTGTTGACGGAGGCCATATTGAGATGCAGCAGGTAGGAGCCCTGAGCATTGACGGCGACAGGATTGAGGTTACGCAGGGCGCGGCCTGTATTGTCAGAGGCAATGACGTAAGCCTGAATCAGAGCATCAGCGCGGTAACCGCAGGGAACAATGTATCGCTTAATTTTTCCATGTCTCCTATGGTGGTGTCAAAAGGAGAAGCGGTTTCCAATAAGAGCGCGGTGTGTGTTATGGCTGCAAGGAATATCAAGGTTAAGAACAGCGCATCAGTCCTGATGATTGCCAATAATGTTGAAGGCAATGTAACCACACTGTTTGACTGGCGTGCGGCTCTTGCACTGGGAGCTGTTTTTGGGGGCGTCTGGGGGCTCTTCTCTCTGTTCAGGAAGAGATAATATATGAGGATACCTCACAGTGTCAGCGAAATAATCCGCATAGCGCTTGAAGAGGATATAGGAAACGGCGATATTACGACTGCATTTCTTATACCCGAAGACAGCGAATCCAGGGCCTTAATAATAGCAAAAGAAAATTTTGTTGTTGCCGGCATACCCTTCCTAAAAGAAGTTTTTAATTTATTTGATGGGGAAACTAAAGTTGATGTTTTTATCAATGACGGCTCCAAGGTGATGAAGGGGGATGTTATCGCCGAGGTCTCTGGAAGGACAAGGGTCCTGCTTTCAGGAGAAAGGGTCAGCCTTAATCTGCTTCAGCGCCTATCAGGCATAGCAACGCTTACAAATATGTTTGTTGAAAAAGTAAGAGGGCTGCACGCAAAGATTGTGGATACAAGGAAGACAACACCCGGCCTCAGGTTCATGGAAAAGTATGCCGTGAGGGCTGGAGGAGGGAACAATCACAGGTTCGGGCTTTTTGACGGCATATTGATAAAGGACAACCATATAGAGGCTGTCGGAAGCATAACAGAGGCGCTGCGTCTGGCAAGTGAAGGGCATCATCTTGCGAAGATTGAGGTGGAGGTGGAAAATCTCAAGGAATTGAAAGAGGCAGTAGAAGAAGGCGCTGACATTGTGATGCTTGACAATATGTCTGTTAAGGATATGAAAGAGGCTGTAAAGATTGTTCACGCCTCTAAGAAAGATGTAATCCTGGAGGCGTCGGGGAATGTCAGTCTTGAGAACGTCAGAGAGGTTGCAGAGACCGGCGTGGATTTAATCTCAATAGGCGCCTTAACCCATTCGGCAACCGCAGTTGATATAAGCATGAAGATTGTAAAGTAAGAATTCAATCCCTCCCTGAATAGGCGCTTTATAGGTTCATTTGACAGCAAGGCCAAATTTGTGTTACATTGTCTTACAAAAGGAGAAGGGCGGGATGAAAGACACAATCACAATAAGGCTGCCTGAAAAGCTTCAAAGAGAACTCAATACCGTTGTTAAAGCAGAAAAGACCTCCAAAAGCGAGATAATCAGAGATGCCGTTGCCCGCTATGTTGCTGTCAAGCGCTTCCAGCAATTGAGGAAAAAGGTTCTTCCTTTTGCCGAGGCAGAGGGCCTGATTACGGATGAGGACATCTTCAAAACAATTTCATGAGGGTTGTTCTTGACTCCAATGTTATTATCGCGGCGTTTGCTTCAAGGGGACTTTGTTCAGAGGTCTTTGAGGTATGCCTTTCAGGCCACAGCATTGTTACAAGCGAACATATCCTGTCGGAAGTAAAAACAAACCTGATCAAAAAAATTCGCCTTCCTGAAAGTATCGTAAAAGATATAATGGAATATTTAAGGGACGAGGCTGAAAGGGTTAATCCCAGTGAGTTAACAGACTCGCCATGCCGTGATAAGGATGACAACATAATAATCGGGACGGCATTGAGCGGTAATGCCGAATTTATCATAACTGGGGATGAAGACCTTCTTGTTTTAAAGACATATAAAGGAATAGATATTATTACGCCGAGAGAGTTCTGGAGCAGGCTGAAGGGATAGATTCCAGTTCTTGTATTTCTGCACTTGCTGACTTATGACTTTTGCTCTATTGTGCTTTTGTACTCTTTACTTACAATAGGCTCGGAATTTTGCTCCTGAGCACGAAAACCCATAAAAAACCTCTAACACTTTTGACGTTTAATATCATAAATTGTAAAGTTTCACATCGCCCTGAATTGTTGATATTAATATGGATTTTCTGTATTGCCGTATTTAATGCATTATGCTATCATGACGCAAATAGTGTGAATCTGCCTCGCAGGTAGATTATATGTTAGCTACAATAAAAATGGACGAGAAAATAATTGAAATATTGAAGGAGTTCGGTTTAGCCCTTGTTGAGAAGCAGCATCAATTTTTTGTAGACGAGGGAATCGATAATTCAGAGCATATTCCAGCCATCAAGAGAATAGCTAGTACTAGTTATCAATATTTGACAGCAAAAGGAGTCAACCCCAAGATAAGTGCAAAAGTCAAAAAGGACTTGCTTAACCACGCCAGAGAACTATTTATAAAGGAATGGATGACCCCATTGGATGAAGATGAGGAACCTCTCGATGAGGAAGAAGCCCGAAGGACTTTTGACCAGTGTCTAAAAAAGAAAAACGATTAGCTAACAAGTCACTCCAGCGGATGGCTTGCAGCCACCGCTGATTTCAATCGTTAGCTATATATAAAATGGCGGAAATGTCTTTTAATTGATATAATTAGTTGGAGGTAGAGAACATGATGACAAAAGCCCAAAAGGCAGCGGAGGCACTTATAAAACAAGAGATAGATGAACTAATTAGTTATGCTGAACGGGGAGGGAATACAGGTGATAACGGATGGTACTTCAGCACGGAATTCTTAAACGAAGGGCTTGATAAAAAAATTAAGGAGATAAGGAGTGTAATAAAAGAAAACAGCCTTGACGACAAACTACTCAATAATATTAATGATGCTATTAATGATGCTATAGATAAAATTTACGAGTCTATAATGCGTAAGGGAAGGTACGCGGACGCATTAGCTTTTGCTAAAAAATATGGACTTTAAGTTATCAGCACATACCCAGGATATGTTGAAAGAACGGGAGATTCCAGAAGAATGGATGCGGCGAACTATTGATAAGTCTGATTGGAAAAATATAGGGGAAGACAACAATATACATTATTTCAAAAGTATTGCTGAACATGAGGGGCGGATTCTCCATGTAGTCGTAAATCCTCATGTTTCACCGAAGAAGGTAGTTACAATATTTTTTGACCGTAGAGCAAGGAGGCAAAAATGAGGTTAAAAGTAGACAAAGAAAATGACGCCCTTTATTTCCGACTTGATGAGTCATCTATCGTAGAATCTGAGGAAGTGCAACCTGGCGTAATTCTTGACTTCAACGCGGATGGTAAAGTAGTAGGTGTTGAAATGCTCAATCTGAGCGTCAGAATGAAACCTGAGCAGTTAAAGGTCCTTCAATACGAAACTGCATAGGACATTGCCGCTAACAATCAAATCCAGCGGATGGCTATTAGCCACCGCTGATTTTGGTCGTTCTGAGTAAGATAATAGATAAATAGAGGAATTAAAATAAACTAACTTGTAAGAATAATTAGGGACACTCCCCAGTTTTTTTAAAAGCCGCCAATTCTTAGAAAGTATCAGAGCAGGCAAGTGGGCAAGTTCAGAAGTCTTCAAGTCGTGCATTGAATCGCAAGAACAGGCTTAATCCTCCCATTCCTTTCCTGTCATTAATTTCCAGGCATTCTTGAATGCGATTTTTTCCGCGGCAGCTTTGGTTAAATCTTTTAAAACAATGGTTCTAAAGGTATCCATCACTCTGTCATAATTATCAAAACGGCCTGTATTGATATCCGAACCGATAACAAACCTGTCAGGGAATTCCTCAAATAGTTTCTTCCATTCAGGGTCAAGGGCGGTGCCCCAGTTTGAAACCTCATACATGATTCCCTCTACATAACCTGTGCCGTGATATTTAGAGCCGGGCCTTGACTGCACGAGGTCAAAATAAAGGTTGGGGTATTTTTTGATTAAAGCCCGCACGCCGTCGGCCTTTGTGAATTGTTTCCAAGTTGCAGGATTCCGGTTTCTTCCGACATGGCACCATATCACCTTTGCCTTCGGATATTTAACAAGCATTCTTTCCAGTTCCGGAAGGAGTTTATCTTCTGCCTCATGATGAAGCAGAAACGGCACTCCTGTCTCGCTTGACAACGCAAAAACCACCTGCATGGCTTCGGAGTCAACAGGCATGTGAACATTCCTGTTGTTGGTATTGGACGGATAATGCCTTGCCTCAAATTCACCCATCGCAAAATATTTGCCGGACTTAACGTCTTTCGCCAGCTTTTCAAGAAAACCTTTATCGCTGTTGTGCCAGAGTTTTCCGTCGCCGTGAACAATGGTGGGCACGAACCTGTCGGGATATAACTCATTCAGCCTTATTGATTCTCCGCTTCCGAGTCTTTCATTCGGCCCAAGCCACGTCAGCGCCACGCCGTTATCGTCCATTCTGCTGATAAGCCGTTCATTTTCTATTTTCCCGCCGTGATGATACTCCACGTCAATAATAGGCAGGATGCCTTGTCTAAGCAGCCCTCTAATCCGTTCCTGAAATATTTTTATCTGTTCACCTTTTTCAAGGGTGAATGCATTTATTGGAAAGATAAAAACAAGTACAAATATAAAGGCAGTCAGTATTTTAAACATAGTAAAATTCCTTCCCTGTCCGCAATGAGCGTATAACGTTTCTGGCGGAAAAGAAGCCCGAAGGATTTAGACGTAGTCTTTTCCGTCGCTGCTATCTGCCGGGAGCGGGCAGTTTTTAATCGGCAGTCCCTATAGCTTTAAAGACTTGTTTGACTATCTTTGGATGCAATGTTTTCCCTGCATGAAAAGGAACAACAACCCTTCTCTTCTCTTTCATATATATCCTATGACTGCCCTTGCTTCTAATCCATTCAAATCCAACCTTAAGTAGCATCGCCTCCGCCTCTTGAGGTGTTAATTGTGGGAGCTTAGGCAACCTGTACCTCTAACGCTGTGGTTAGAATCTCTTTGCTCAAGGATTCCTTTATTTCATTCTCGGATAGTGTTTCTAAATAAAGTTCAATAGCCTCTTTTATATTTGCTGTAACTTTCTCTACTGAATCTCCTTGTGATTGACAGCCTTCAAGTTCAGGGCAGTATGCATAATAGCCATGTTCATCTTTTTCAATTACAATACTGACTTTGTAGGACATTATCTTCCCTCCTTTCTTTTGTCTTATGATAACAAATCTAAGAACTTTATATTAGGGCAAATTCTGTTAGTTAATGACTGCACTTAGTTGCTTTGGCAGGGATGACGGAACTTGAAGGGCTTTTTAAGGGAATAGGGCTATGTTTTTTAGCCCTTCTGTTTCTTTGAATCCCATCATGATATTCATATTATGCACTGCCTGTCCTGAGGCGCCTTTCATCAAGTTGTCAATTGCAGTAACAATGATGAGGGTATTAGTCCGTTTGTTTACGGCAAGCCCGATGTCGCAGAGGTTTGTCCCCCGGACATTTTTAACATTCGGGAATTTGCCTTCAGCCAGCGCCCTTATAAACAGCTCTCTTGCAAAAACCTTTTTGTAAGCATCAAGAACTGCTCTTGTATCAGCCTTCTTTTTTAATTTTGCGTAGATGGTTGTTAATATCCCCCTGTCATAAGACGCAAGATGAGGGGTGAAATTAACCCTTAAATCTTTATGAGCTATGGCAGAGAGTTCCTGCTCTATCTCAGGCGTGTGCCTGTGTGATGCAACTGCATAAGCCTTGAAACCTTCATTGACTTCACAGAATGAGAATGCGGCATCAGCGTTTCTGCCCGCGCCCGTTGTTCCTGATGTTGAATCTATTATGATAGAATCTGCATCTATCAGACGGGTCTTTATAGCAGGATAAAGTCCGAGGATTGCGCCTGTCGGATAACAGCCGGGGTTTGCTATGAGTGATGCCTTTGCAATTTTTGCCCTGTATAGTTCAGGCAGTCCATAAACAGCCTTTTTCAGTGTTCCGTGAAATTTGTGCGGCGTCATGTACCACTCCTCATATATTTCAGGAGACCTGAGCCTGTAGTCGGCAGAAAGGTCTATAACCTTTTTCCCGCGCCTGAAGAAAAAATCCACCGCACCCTGTGAGGCGGCATGAGGCAGCGCCAGAAAAAAGATGTCAGCCTTGTTCAGAAGTTTTTCTCTGTCTAATGGTTCGTAAGTTAGATTTGAGTGGTTGCTAAGATGAGGGAATAAATCGCTTACAGGTTTTCCCGATGATTTTTCTGAGGTTACCGCAGTTATTTTAACACGGGGATGGTTTGAAAGAAGGCGGATAAGTTCGCCTCCCGCATAACCGCTGCCTCCGCAAATAGCCGCCTTTAGCATGATTCGTTATCGCGTTTATAGTGTTGAGCGTTCATTGCGTTATGGAATTATACCATTCATCATTTATTATCACGCTATAACGCCATAACGCTTAACGCTATAACGATGTTACCTCTTAGAGAACTGGAATCTCTTTCTTGCGCCCTTCTGCCCGTATTTCTTTCTCTCTGTTTCTCTGGGGTCTCTCGTCAAGAAACCTTCTTTCTTTAATTTTAACCTGAGGTCGTTGTCTATTGAGAGAATGGCTCTTGAAATGCCGTGCCTGAGCGCTCCAGCCTGTCCTGACAGTCCGCCGCCTACAACTTTTGCGGTTATATTATATTTGCCTGACATCCCTGTCAGTTCAAGGGGCTGTCTTATCATCATCTGCAGTGTCTCGCGGGCGAAATACGAGTCAAGAGGTTTTTCATTGACAACTATACTGCCGCTGCCGGGGGACATGCTCACCCTTGCAATAGAGGACTTTCTGCGTCCTGTAGCGCTATATTTTATTTCAGCCATTTAAAACTCCTTATATTGTAAGATTTCAGGTTTCTGGGCAGCGTGCGGATGTTCGCTTCCTTTATATACCTTGAGTTTCTTAAACATTGCCCTTCCGAGTCTGTTTTTCGGAAGCATTCCCCATACAGCGTCGCTTATAACCTTTTCAGGTTCTCCTGAGAGGCGCTCTCTGAGCGTTTTGGCTTTTATGCCGCCGGGATACCCTGAATGATGATAATAAATCTTGCCGTCAAGTTTTTTGCCTGTGGTCCTGACCTTTTCGGCATTCACTACAACTACAAAATCACCTGTGTCTACATTCGGAGTAAATATAGCCTTGTTTTTACCGCGCAGGCAGACAGCAATTTTTACGGCAAGCCTTCCGAGAATGGCGTCGCTGGCATCCACGAGATACCACTTAGGCTCTATCTCAGTTTTTTTAGCAAATCTTGTTTTCATTTACGCACCTTCCATTATGTTCTTTAGAATAATTTTCTCAAAGTTCAGTCCGCATGGACAGAAAGAATTAAACATAATAATAGAAATGCTTATAAATTGTCAATGGCGGTCCCAACGGGATTCGAACCCGTGTTTTAGCCTTGAGAGTGTGGTTAGTGGGATTTAATAAGGCTTGAAAATACCAGAAAATTTAATATTATCAAGGGTTTTATGCCGACAGGAGTTGTTTATGTTTTTACTACAATAGCTTTATATAGTCATGGTTTTATCACAATTTTATCACGGGGCTTTTTTATGCTTTCTATAATGGCAGCAAACACTATAAAAGTTTAACGACTTCCATAAGGGAAGGGGATGTCCAAAAAACATCCTATCCCCGGCTAAGTTGATACCGGGATTATAATCCTTGAGGTCTCTCGTTAATCAGGACCTCTTCTTTTTCTTTATCTTGTTTTTCTTCTTGACCTTCATTTTTCGGCTCGTTTTCTACAGCCCTATCTATCGAAGCAGCGCCAGCACAAAATAGATTAATAATTGCCCCAAGCCCAGACGTCATTCCTGCAAGTTTTGTATTTCTTTCGCACTTATCCCAGCCGCTTTTACCTGTTTGTTGAGTTGTAGCACAGGCAGAACAGAACAGCATTAACATAATTATTATCAGTTTTCTCATAGCAAATAATAGCGGATTTGCCTTAAAAAATACAATCTATGAAAAATCCTTCAACGTTGATATTGCTATCGTCATATGCAATCATATATGACGACTATGGCGACGAACCAGAAAAATCTTAATAGCCTTTATATAGACCGAACGCTGAATTTACAGAGCTCCTTGAGAAGAAATCCCTTGACTTTTCCCCGCAAAAATCCTTTAATGAAGATAGGAGAATAAAAATGGGAGTATATGAAGAAGTAAAACAGGCGTTACAGGATGTAGTCGCCCCTGAGTTGAGAGCATTACAGGTTGAAATAAAGAGACTTGATGAGAAGATTGATTCAGGAATAAAGAGGCTTGATGAGAAAATTGACTCTTTTAGGTTAGAAGTTACTGCTGAGAGCAGAAGGCTCGATGAAAAGATAGACATAGCCATCCAGATAAGGGAAAGACTTGCCTCCCTTGAGGCAAAGATGGCTGTTATGGGAAGGTAAAATTAACTTAAAATGACAACCTCTAAAACATACGTCCTGATTTCAGGTATATATTCTTGCCTTCCACTTTATCTATCTTATGGTAGAAGGTAGGAGTGTCAATTACAGCTTTCTTTGTATCGCCTGCAAAGGAGATTGCATAAAAAAGAGGTAAGATGATAATTATGGCAATGTAATTTTTCACTCGCCTCACCTCCAACCATTTGACAACTCATAAACATTTTGTTTATACTATTTCTGTGATACGGTCGTTTGCCTGCAAAGAAACTGAAAGGCTGTTTCAGGGTATGAAGTCCCGTAAGCTGCCGCAGGACATTCAAGCGAGGGCTGTTGTTAGACTCGCCCAGATTGATGCTGCTGTAACAGTTGAGGATCTCAGACTTCCACCATCTAACCGCCTTGAGGCGCTTTCTGGTAAGCGGGCTGGGCAATGGAGCATCCGTATCAATAACCAATGGCGCATCTGCTTTAGGTTTGAAGCAGATGGAGTGCATGATGTTGAGATTACAGACTATCATTAAAAATGGAGGTGTACCATGAGAAGAGATTTTAAACCGGTTCATCCCGGTGTGATACTCAGAGAGATTATAGATGAACTCGGCATCTCTCAGGCTCGTCTTGCGCATGCTATCGGCGTGTCGCCCATGCGGGTTAGTTATATTATTAACGGTTCCAGACCTATGACTGGAGATATTGCCCTTAGAATCGGAAAGTATCTGAGGCAGTCCCCGCAGTTTTGGATGAACTTGCAGTCGAACTACGATATACAAATTGCACAGGAAAAAATTATTAGAAAACTTACTGATATTAAGCCTGTCGCAGTTTTGGCTTGATTTCATGGTTTTGAACCGGTGACAATTTATAACCGGTTGGTTCCGTTCTTTTATGTTGACATCCTCCCCCTGTCTTTAGACAGGGGGAGGATGTCAAGCTGTTAACTTTCGTTAACGAAAGTTGACAGCTTAAATGCATTTATATATATAGAATGAGGGGGAAAGATTTGTAAGGGGAAAAACTGGCTGCCTGACGAAGCAGGCAGCCATAGGCGCTTGAAAGGCTAATTGAGGAAGAAAAAAAGCCAGATATCCCCTAAAAGTTTCGTCAACGAAATTTTTTTCTTAAACATGCGTTCAACGTTGATATTGCTATCGTCATATGCAATCATATATGACGACTATGGCGACGAACCAGAAAAATCTTAATAGCCTTTATATAGACCGAACGCTGA
>Ga0210042_1001446_pt1 | contig 19671 bp, 14 predicted proteins | sample CryGeymeta201518_FD_183982 | JGI IMG/M metagenome (GOLD analysis project Ga0210042, IMG submission 183982) | Groundwater microbial communities from Crystal Geyser aquifers in Utah, USA - Crystal Geyser metaG 2015-18 (SPAdes) (version 2) | ecosystem: Environmental > Aquatic > Deep subsurface >... | reverse complement strand
GAGCAGCCCCGAGTGCGAGGAGCCGCGCAGTGAATAACGAGACATACCGCAATGGTAGGCGAGGCATGAACGAGCACGCGACGAAGCAATCGGGTCGCGCAGTAGATTTATGGGAGTGCCCATGAAAAGAATCGCCCTCCTGGGTATGCCCAACACCGGCAAATCCACCCTGTTCAACCGCATGACCGGCGGCGCCGCGCGCGTCGGCAACTGGCCCGGCATCACGGTCGAGCTGCTTAGTGGCAAGATATTATTGGGCGGCGACATGGTGGAGATCATCGACCTGCCCGGCATCTACGACCTGCACGGCTTCTCCGACGACGAACAGGTGGTGCGCCACTTCCTGCACGACAACGTGCCCGACCTCGCCCTGGTCATCCTCAACGCCACCCAGATCGAGCGCCAGATGAGCCTGCTGTTGCAACTCAAGCAGCTCAACCTGAACGTGGTGGTGCTGCTCAACATGGCCGACGAGGCAAGGAAATACGGCATCACCATCGACAGCAAAAAGATGGCCGAAATGCTCGGCATGCCGGTCTTCCTTCTCAGCGGCAAGTACGGCAACGGCTATCCGGAGGCCCTGCAGGCGATTGCCAAGGCGCTGCGCTATCCCACCCCCGGCATGGCAGAACAATTGCGCAGCCAACTGGAGCAGGACGAGCATCTCGAAACCGAGATGGCGCGTGTGCTGCAACATGCGGTGCAGATCCCGGCGCAGATGCCGGAACATCTTTCCGACAAACTCGACCGCGTGATGCTCCATCCGTGGCTTGGTTTGCCGCTGTTCTTCGGCATCATGTATCTGCTGTTCCAGGCCATCTTTCTGCTCGGCCAACCGCTGCAGTTATGGGTCGGCGACGCACTCGGCTGGCTGCGCAGCGCCGCCCTCGAACCGGCAACGGCCTGGCTCCCCGGCGTGGTGCAGGGACTGTTACTGGACGGCATTTACAACGGCGTGGCCACGGTCGCCGCCTTCGTGCCGCTGATCATCCTGTTTTTCCTGTTCATGGCGATGGTGGAGGACAGCGGTTACCTGTCGCGCGCCGCCTTTCTGATGGATGCGCTGATGGCGAAGATGGGGCTGGACGGGCGCGGTTTCGTCATGCTGCTGATGGGCTTCGGCTGCAACGTGCCGGCCCTGATGGGCACCCGCGTGATGCGCTCGCGCAGCCTGCGCCTGCTCACCATGCTGATCATTCCGTTCTCGCTCTGCTCGGCGCGCCTGCAGGTGTTCGTGTTCATCACTGCCGCGCTGTTCTCGCCGGCAGCCGCGCCGGTGGTATTGTTCAGCCTGTATCTGTTCAGCTTTGGCGCGGCCATCCTGACCGCGCTGCTGTTCAAGGGCAGATACCGGAACAACGAGCCTTTCGTGCTGGAACTGCCGCCCTACCGTTTCCCCACGCTGCGCCAGATGCTGCTGCGCGGCTGGCAGGAAATCAGTCATTTCCTGCGCCGCGCCACCAAGTTCATCATTGCCGGCGTGGTGCTGGTGTGGCTGCTCACCAATCTTCCGCCAACCGCCGCGCCGGGCGGCGCCGACACCATCGCCGGCATGATCGGCAGCCTGCTGCATCCCTTGTTTGCGCCGATCGGCATCGACGAACAACTCACCATCGCGCTCATCTTCGGCTTTGTGGCGAAGGAAATCGTGATCGGCGCGCTCGCCGTGATCTACGGCCAGGTCGGCGATGCGTTGAGCGGCGCACTGGCGCAGCATCTGGACTGGGTGCAAGCCTACAGCTTCATGCTGTTCACCCTGATTTACACCCCCTGCCTGTCCGCCATCGCCACCCTGCGCAACGAAGCCAAGAGTACCGCCTTCGCCGCCTTTGTCATCGTCTGGTCACTGGCGTTGGCGTGGCTGGTCAGTTTCCTGTTCTACCAAAGCGCGCGCGCACTCGGCTACTGATGTTCCGCCTGCACCATGCAAAACGCCCCGGTTTGGCCGGGGCGTTTTCATTGCTGCGGAAAGACTGCGCGCGATCAGAACGACAAGCGGACACCGATGTGCGGTCCGTTTTCCAGGTCGGCGGTGGGCAGCCCCTTGTCCATGTTGAACTTGGTATCGCGGAAACCGACGTACACCTGGGTCAGTGGCGAAAGGGAAAACTCGCCTCTCACCGCCACTTGCGAAAAGTGGTCCGCATCGCCAAAGCTGATGATGCTCGGCGCGTAATGGAATTCACCCACCACGGCAAAGCGGCGGTCGACGGGCAACTCGAAACGCACCTGCCCCCCCAGCGCGACCCCCGACACGAATTTGCGCGAGGGCGACACCTTGTTCAGGGAAGCCGCGACCGCTTTCGCCCCGACGCCCAAAGACAGGCCGGGCACAGTGCCTTCTTCAGTCAGCACCAGCAAGCCGGCATCCGCAAGCGCGTCGTTGTCGTCGTTGTAAAGAAACGAGGCAAACAGGCTGGATTTGCCGGCGATCCCGCTCGGCACGCCATACTTGAATTGGGCCGCGCTATTGCCCAAATTGATATCCAGCGTGTCGGCCGTTGCGGCCGCGCTGCCCAGCAACAAACTCACTGCAAATAAACGACGCAACATGAAGGGCTCCTTAAAGTATTAATGTTGGCGGAGCGGTGTCAGTCGAAAAGAGACTGGCAAGCCGCGCCGTTGTTACGTTCCAATTTTTTGTTTTTTAAACATACCCCCAAACATACCCCCAATTATCAACCGCTAGGAGCTTGGACTAAGGGACTGTTGCCAAGCAATTATATCAGATTGTCGCCAGCGTACTGATCCGGTGCCGATGGATAAGGGGCGTGGAAATTTACCTGCTTTTATCAAGCGGTAGATTGTTGCCCTACTCAGGCCGGAAAATTTTTCAACGGCCTTGCGCGGTAAAAGGTAATCAACATCTTGATGTTGTTGAACGTGCAAGGGTGTGCTTTGAATTAAGTTAGATTGCATCATCGCCATCCTTTGCGCCTTGATATGCTTCGGCGGCTTCGATTGATTGATATTCGAGCGGTTGTGCATTCTGCACCGTGTTGTAACGGCGGTTCTTGGCTTTCACCTTGCGACCGACATATCGTTCCATCCCATCATGCTTAAAGCCGGAGCGGGTGACGTGGTAAGCCTTGGCTTGATGCAAATACTCGCCAATTCCTTCACTGAGGTCTTCGATGCCACGACTCGCCATGAATGAGGTGATACCACCCAAACCATGCACGAACAGCCGCTCATCCTCTGGCAGGCGTGCAGGGTTGAAGCGTTGCAGTTTGGTTTGCTCTTCCTCTGTATCGAATGCCGAGGCGATGAAATCCCACAGCGGGTGATTGTTCCAGCGTGCGCGGTTACTGTCCGATTCTGTGGGCACTGTGAGGCGTAGCCAGTTCTCGGTGAGGTATCGCCAGAGCGCGGCCTGATTCGGCAGCAGGTGCGCAAGCTTGGGCAGTTGCAGGCTCACGAGGGCGTTGCGCTTGGCTTCAAACTCCATGCGCCATACCTGGGCTTCACCATCCCATCCGGCAGCCTTCCACAGTTCATGCAAATAAAACTTGTGCGACTTTTTTTCGACTTCAAGGGTTTTGTCGTAGAGGCGCGCAACAATATCGCCACCCGATCCGAAGCTCCACCCGGAGAAATGCCCAAAGCTGTAATGCAGGCTCATTGTTTCCACCAGTGTTACCCAGTCGCGCAGAGGTTCAAAAGCATCCATCGGGCAATTGGCGCAAAAGTCGGCGTACAAGTCCACACGGCTGATATTCGCCGGTTCATTCACCACGCCCAGCGTGTTGACGATATGACGTAATCCTTCTTCGGCTTTTTCGATTCCGGCATGGGTCAGGTATTCGCTGGAAATCTGCACATAGGCGAGCGGCAAGGATTTCGAGCGGGAGTTGCTGGCTTGGATGCGGTAAGCGTTATCCACCAGCACATAGGAGAAACGCCCTGCTCCTTTGTCTCGCACTTCGAACAGATGCTCGCAGATTGTTACCTGGGCAATGGACTGGCTGAGTTCGTCTTCCTGTTGGGCAAGCTCTTTCAGGCGAGCAAGTTTTTTGTCCCAATCCTCAGACATTACGCCGGGATAGGAGAGATAAAGGCTATCAACCCCAAACCGTAACAACTTGGATTTTTCTGGATTGTATTTTAAGGGTACTGTGTTACAGGGCGGCGTACCCTGAGCGTCCTCGCTATGCGTCCGTCCGTCCTCGCTTGCGCTGCGGGCGGGCGGTCGCATGGCTGCGGCTTCAATTTGTCCTTCGATTTTTTGTTCCATGCTGTGCTCCTGTGCAATTAAGGGAGCACGATCATCTTGCACAGATTCGGACAATAAAATTGGATACTGGCAATTGGGATGGAAAAAAATCCGTCGCAATTCTTTATGCTGCCATCTCAAGTGGTTGCAGAGTATTGAGACGGAAATTTAGGTTGATTTATTAGGCTTGCGTCCAGATTTTCCACGGACATTTGGGGGCGCGAGATCGGCAATATGCTTGCGGATGGCACTTGCCGTGAGCTTGGAAGCCTTTAGGTGCGACATTTTCTGGATGCGGGTGATGACTTCCGCAATGGACAGCGAATCATCCTCCGCCCAAAGTGCGCTTGCAACAGCTCTAACTGGTTCCCACAGGTCTTGGTTGTTATCAGCTCGCTTGCCAGTTTTTCTTGGCGGAATCTCGACTGCTGGTGCTGTCGGGGCAACAGGGCTTGCGATTGGCTCATCAGGTTGTTGTGGCGCTTCTGGCTTGTCGAAAGAGAAGTCCTGCAAGTTGTTTCCCCTGATGTACTCCAATATAGAGGGAAATTCATCGACTTCCTTTGCTACAACACTTTCTGTTTTAGTCAGCGCAAAGTCTTCCAATGATGGGTTGGTAAGTAGTGCGCCACGGAACAAGTTTGCCGGAATCAGCTTGCCATCCAAGACACCTCGCATTTCCTTTTCGGTAATAACGAATAAAGGGACAGGGGTGTGAAGTTTCTTATCAACGATACGCGCGATGGCTTTCAACTCAATACGGGTTGGGAAGTAGCCCCAATCAAATTCATCACGATAAATGTGATATCTGTAGATTGCTTTTTCCCCCAACTCAGCGATCTTCTCAACAATCACGGGAGCCAATAGTTTTTGGCTGTCATCGTTGCAGTCGAGCTTCTTGGTAGTGGAAAAAATCCGCAGAGGGAAGCGAAATCCAACATCGCCACCACCAACAATCTGCGCTAGGTGTTCGAGGATAATTTCTGGCCTTTTGTAGCAAGCCAGATATTCGTAGATTTCATCGTCCACTCCTTCAAGCCACTCGATGCGGATGCCAAACATGCGGGCAATCTGATCCAGAACATCGTGCGTGAGAATAGCCAACAGATCATCTTCGGATTTAAGATCATCCAGCTTGACCTGGGGCAGCAGGCGGGGAATTTGTGTCGTCTGGACTCCGTGATCGTGAAATACCTGGAGAAATCGCTGGGCGACAATATTCACCGGGTTGGATTTTGATTTTCCGATGAGACCTTGCCAAAGCTTGTTGACGTTGAGGGAAGCGCGCATGACGAGAGTTAAGTGCGCGGCTTGCGGGTCTTCTTGGCCGTTAAGGCAGGCAGCAGGCTGGTGAGTTGCTGGTAGCGTTCGAACAGGAAGGCTACGCGTGCGGCATCATCCTTGCCGCCTTTATATTGATAGGCTGCATCCACTGCCTTGTCGAGTGCGGCGTGGGCTTTGACGAGTTCTTGTGACATGGAGCGCGGATCGTAAAGGTCTGCCAGCGAGGATTCAGGATACAACGCACGCGCATCGAGGATGGCTTGTGCGGCGGCTTCGATGGTGGCGTGGTGTTTGTCTGTCGGCGCATCGGGCCAAGGAAAGTTGTTGTAGACGATGTTGATGGAGTATTGATAATCACTTTTCATTCGTCCACAGACTGTGCGCATCCAAGCCATGTGCATCATGGATTGAATCAGCCCAAAGTCGTAGAGCGTGCCATTGGGGATAAATTGCAACGTGTTGTTGATAATGACGTTGTGCGTTTCAAAGCCAAGCGGCATATATATGCGTTTTTCAGACGACACTTTGGGAATGATGATATAGCTGCCTTTCGTGGGTTGTCTGTTTTCACCGAATAACCAAGCTGTTTTTGCTTTTTCAATTGTCGCCTGCTTAGGACTGGCGAGACGAAAATCACGCACTGCCTCAACCCGTTTCAAGATGGCTGGCATTGCCCTAAGTTCGTTTGGGGCAATGCCTTGCAGCCATAAGCACCAACGTCTGCCGTTGTTAAGAAAATCATCTCCGCCAAGGAAAGGGCGTATCCACTTTTTGGCACTCGGTTCTGCTTGAATAAGTGAGCGTCTTTCTTTATCGCAAAGTATCAAGTATCCGTCGTCGGTGGCTTCGTTACCCTTTATCATTTCAGGAGCATTGCTAATGCTTTGCCTTCTGGTGGCAATAACTGTGTTTGCACTATCCACCAGATAGGGGTTGATGTTGCGTGCGGCAATGGCAACTGGGTCGCCCTTGATGCTGTCGCCATAGTCGAAGATCACATGTTGCTTGGGTTCGCTCAAGCCGAAGCCGATGATGACGCAATGTACGGCGGCGACGCCTTTGCCTTCATTGCTCCATTGGAAGGTGCGGTGAGCAAAGCGGATGCGTATGCCTTGCGCGAGCAGGTGCCCCCACAGGATGCCGACCTGTTCGCCCTGGGTGATGCTGTTGGTGGAAACGAAGGCCACATGAATGGACGGATTGGCGTGAATGTAATCCGCCGCCTTCGCATACCAGCACGCCACGTAGTCCAACACACCCGCACCTTTGACCTTGCCGAAGATGAGTTCCATATCGCTTTTTTGTTCAGAGGTTTGTTCCTTCTTGCCGACGAATGGCGGATTGCCCAGCACATAACTGCATTGCTCCGGTGGCAGCACGTCGTGCCAATCCAGCCGCAACGAGTTGCCGCAGGCGATGGTGGCGCTATCTACCAGCGGCACAGATCCACATCGCGACACGGGCGATGTGTGCGGCAGATTCGTCGATCTCGATGCCGTAGAACTGGTTGACCTTGACGCGGCACAGCGTGGAGACATCGAGCAACCCGCCCCGGCTGGCGTTGGTGAGGCCGATGTCGCCCATCGCTTCGATGGTGTCCATTTCCAGTTGGCGCAATTCGCGGAAGCCAATCACGAGGAAGTTGCCGCAGCCGCAGGCGGGATCGAAGAAAGTGAGTGTGGGGAGTTTGTCGTAGAAATCGCTGAGCAATTTTTTGTTGCGTTTGACCTTGGCAAGCTCGGCACGAAGGTCATCCATGCACAGCGGATTGATGACGCGCAGGATGTTGCGTTCGCTGGTGTAGTGCGCGCCAAGTTCGCGGCGTGAGGCTTTGCGGTTGTTGCTGTCTGCGCCCTCTGGGTTGTGTTCTTCCAGTACGCCTTGGAACATCGCGCCGAAGATGGCGGGCGAGATGCCGCTCCAGTCCAGCTTGGCGCAGGCGATGAGTTGTTCGCGAAGTGTGCTGTCGAAGCTAGGGATGCGGGTGGATTCATCAAACAGTGCGCCGTTGATATAGGCGAAACGGGCGAGGTTTTCGTCGAGGTTGTTTTGGCGTTCGTCTTCCGGTGTGTTCAATACCTGGAACAGTTCGGCCAGCACGCGCCCGACATCGCTGCCGTCTGCGCGGGTGGATTCCATGAGCCGCCGAAAAATTCCGTTCTCGCCGAAGATGCCGGTGTCTTCCGCAAATAAGCAGAACAGTAAACGGGTGAGCAGGACTTCCAGATCGCGGCCTTTGAAGTTGGCGCGCAGCAGCGATTCGTGCAACTTGCTGATGGTGTAGGCAGCGCTGCGGTCGGCTTCGGATTCATCGGTGTAGTCGGTGAGTTCGCCTTCCACCAGAAACATGAACCAGTCGGCTTTCTTCGGCAGCTCGGCGAGTTTGCATTGATGGTAGCCGCCGCCCGCTTGCAGGTCATAGATGCGGATGCGTGCGAAGTCGCTGGTGATGATGTAGCGCGGGCGCTCTTCTTCCTTGAGCGACAGAAAATATTCGCTGGCTTGGTCGAAAGCAGCGTCGAGGTCTTTACCTTTGCTCTTGTGTTCGACGATGAGCTTGCCGGGGATGAAGCTGTCAATGAAGCCTTGAGCACCGCCCAGCTTCTTTACCGATTGCTCGTAGATGGTGGCACTTTCCGCACGGATGCCGAAGCATTCGTAAAAACGCAGCCAGAAAGTTTGCGCCTGGCTGCGTTCATTGCTTGAGCCTTGCTGCTCTTTGGCAAAAGCGGCGAGGCGTTTGCGGATTTCGTTACGAGTGAGCGCCATTAAATTCCTCGATCTGATAGGCGGGGAGGCAACAGGCATAGATTCTATGCGATGCGGTGGAAGTTGGGGAACTTTAGGGCAGGTGTATTGCCGGCATGAGTGCAAATTGCTTGCAGGCGAATGACAGGGCGCATAGACTTCAACGATATGTATTTGGTGCCTCCGTGTTACTTGGACGGGGGGGCAGAAGATAGATTTCGTTTGCGGTGTCATAACAATAAAGGCGCAGAAAATGGCTGGATTACCCAAAATCAACGTTACAGATATAAAACTATTTGGCAACGAGGCATCTGAGCTTGAAGACGAGGACGTATTCTTTTCCTATGCTCTCAATCGCAAAGAACTTGGGCAGTTTCTGGACGAGAAATCTCTGATTCAAATCGTCTGTTCATATAAGGGGGAGGGCAAATCTGGGCTTTTGCGCCTTGTGAGACGTCAATTATCTGCTGGGGTAGATTCCCCGCTAGTCATATCCGCGATTGGAACAGACCTATCCCCTCCGTTGAATTCAGACGATTCAGATGAATGGACAAGAGCTTGGAAAGAAAGAATTATCAGGCTAATTGCTAGTGAAATTGGTTCCAGAATCGGCGTCGCGATGACAGACGACACGATTAGTCTGGTTGAACATGCAGAACTTGCAGGCTTTAAGGAGCGCTCTATTGTTTCAGCTTTGTTTGACCGCCTAAAAAGTCCAGTAACCCAAATAACGAGAGAGCGACTTGGGGTTAACAATCCTGAAAGGCTCGTTCAAAGATTTGCCAAAGGAAAATCTACTATTTGGTTAATTGTTGATGATGTGGACCAGAATTTCGAAAACACAGCTCGTCATCGACTTAAGGTGGCAACTTTTTTTATTGCGTGCAGACAACTCGTGACATCCGTACCAGAGCTGCGATTCAGAATATCAGTCCGTCCCAATATTTGGGCTACGCTAAAGCGTCAATTCGAAGGGCTGTCTCATCTTCAACAATACATCTGCAATCTGTCTTGGACGGCGGATGATTATCAATCTCTTCTTGCAAAGCGAATTCAAAGCTACCTTGAAAGAAACTCTCTGTGGGAAAAAACAAAAAGATATTTTCCAATCGACCAATCTAAACGAGAGATTCAATTAATTGGATTAGTATTTGAAGACCCTATGAATTGGGGGGGGGATGAAAGATTTCGTCATCCCCATGTCATTCTTCACACACTTTCAAAACATAGGCCGCGCTGGTTGATTGAATTATGTAAGGTGGCGGCAGCGGGATTGAATGCCGATAAAAAGTCAAAAATTGGACTAGATGAATTAACAGCAGTATTGCCAGAATTTGGTCAAAGACGTATTGATGATGCTATTGCAGAATTTGGCTCCCAATGCCCGCAACTCAGCGAACTGTTGTCCGCCTTCTCACGCCAGAATGAGCGCTACACAACAAATGAACTCATAAGAACACTGAAAAATCGAGTTATGGAGGCAGTGCATCCACAAATTGCAGGCGTCACAGCCCCCGCCGATGCAGTCTCAGTCGCACACTTCCTATTCCAAATTGGTTTTATAACTGCTCGAAGGGATATTTCAGCAGAAAAATATGAACATTTCAGCTTTGCAGAAGCACCTCATTTGCTAAAAGACCGAACTAATATTGATGACGGGTTTAGTTGGGAAATTCACCCCGTATATCGTCAAACTCTGAAACTTCAAAATGTTGCCACTAAATTTCAGAAGAAATGAGGAGTGAAGTTGTTTTCTAGTTGCGGAGATAATCAAGGCAAAATTATTATGTCATGCCAGTGCCCCGATTTATCTCTTCGGGCGCGCCAAAATCAAATTCGAACCATGAAAACTCAGTTTACAGATTCGTAAAACTGAGAAGCCGTTTTGGGACAAAGAAATTTTGAATGATTAACACGGCCACAACAGCTTTGCTCTTGTGATGATGTTGTCACAGACTGGCGCGGCCAGACTGTGGCAGTTTGACTGGCACAACAGCGAAGCTCTTGTGCGAGGTCTTGTTACAGACTTGCGATGCAAGACTGTGCGGATTTTGAGAACACCCTGGATACGTACCGATTTATGCGCGCAGCGGTATCACTTCCGCGCCTGCTTCTACCTTGTCGAGATAGTCCGCCCACTGTTGCATGATGCCGCGCCGCTCTTCAAAGTAAGTGGTGCGTACATAGGCCGCCGCCGTCTGGTTTTCCAGCGCGTGAGACAGCATTGCCTCTAACGCTTCCCAGCGATACCCCATTTCTCCAAGTATCGAACGTGCCAGGCTTCTAAAGCCGTGGCCTGTCATCCTGCCTTTGTAGCCGAGGGTTTCGATGATCTTCAATACGGTGTTTTCGCTGATAACCCGTCCGGCACTGTTGCGGTTCGGGAATACATATTCACCCTGTCCCGTAACCGGATACAGGTCGCGCAGAATCTTGACGGCTTGAGCGGATAGCGGCACTGCATGGGGGTTGCGCCTGCCCATTTTGCCCTTGCGCCCGGTCTGCTCTTCGGGAATAACCCAGCATCCTGCATCCAGATCAAAGTCCACCCACTTGGAAAAACGCACCTCACTGGTACGGGTAGTGGTCAGCATCAGCAGGCGAAAAGCTGATATTGCAATCGGTGAAACCTTATCCAGATTTTGATAGGCGGTGACTGCGCGCAGGAATTCGGGTAACTCGGCAGGGGCTATGCAGGCGAAGTGTTCCACCTTTGGACGGTCTGCCAGTGCCATGCGAATTTCAGCCGGATTATATTTAGCGCGGCCTGTGGCGATTGCGTATTTGAACACTGCGCTGATGGTTTGAAGCAGGCGGTCTCTTGTCTCGAATGTGCCGCTCGTTTCAATCGTTCGCATGATGCCGACTATTTCCATTGGTTCAATGTCGGTTATAGGGCGATCACCGATAACGGGCAATGCATACTTTTCCAAGTTGCCCATCCATTGTTTTGCGTGCCCCGCTGTCCACATGGGGGATTTAATTTTGTGGAGTTCAGCGGCAAGGTTTTTGAAACTGTTTTCAGAAACCTGTAATGCTTTCTGTTGCATCTGCTTTGCTGTTTGTTTGATTGCGCTAGGGTCGCCGCCGTTCGCCAATAGTTTGCGCGCATCATTGCGACGTTCGCGGGCTTGGGATAGCGATACGTCAGGATATACGCCGACTGCCAGCAGTTTTTCTTTTCCAGCTATACGATACTTGAGCCGCCAACATTTTGAACCTGTAGCTTTGACTAGTAGATACAAGCCGCCGCCGTCACCCAACTTGTAATCTTTGGCCTCAGGCTTTGCTTTCTTTATTGCCAGTTCGGTTAGCTTGCTCATGATCTCACCTCTTGGGGGTATCGTGAATTATTGCTGGGGGTACATTGTCTAGGATACCCCCAAATATTGCAAGATTTGATAAGATCGGCCGATACCGTTTGAGCAACAAAAAACCCGCTAAAGCTATATGCAGTGCGGGTTTGTGAGGTTGTTTGAGATTCAATGAGAATGAGTTCTGGCGGAAGCGGTGAGATTCGAACTCACGAACGACTCGCATCGTTGCCGGTTTTCAAGACCGGTGCCTTCAACCGCTCGGCCACGCTTCCGGAGTATTTTCCGCAACCCGCAGCAAGGCTGCAGTACGGCCATAAAGTTGGCAGGATGGCAACTAGCCCGCTCCCTGCAAACAATGCCGCGCATGATAACCGAAAGAGGGACTTTTCCCAATGTGCAACCGCCATCGCGGAACCCCCGTCGGGCCTTGTCTTGCTGCGGGACGCGATTCATCGCACGATGAATCACGTTGCCACAGCAGGTGGACGGATCACCCCCAAAACGGCAGTTAACCACGCGGAGACGCGAAAAACGCGGGGGAAATTCAAAGAGACATGACTGCAAGGCATGATCACCAAATTAGTGAAGCGCATATTCTTTGAAACCGCACCTCCGACACGTTACTGGCGAAGCCAGCCGTTTGCGGGAGGAGGTGCGATGCGCCCGTTCCCGCACCAGAGGGCTCCGCCCCACCGTGTCGCGGGCGCACCTCCGACACGTTACCTGTAGGTCGGGCTTCAGCCCGACTGGGCGTTGTCGGGTTAAAACCCGACCTACCCCCACCAGAGGGCTCTGCCCCACCGTGTCGCGGGCGCACCTCCGACACGTTACTGGCGAAGCCAGCCGTTTGCGGGAGGAGGTGCATTGCGCCCGTTCCCGCACCAGAGGGCTCCGCCCCACCGTGTCACGGGCGCACCTCCGACACGTTACCTGTAGGTCGGGCTTCAGCCCGACTGGGCGTTGTCGGGTTAAAACCCGACCTACCCCCACCAGAGGGCTCCGCCCCACCGTGTCACGGGCGCAGGTTGGTTTTACTCCGCGTTTTCCGCGTCTCCGCGTGAGAATACTTTTCCCGGGCTCACCCCCGCACTCTGGCCAGCACTCTCTCCGCCATCCTGTCCAGCGGCACAATCTCGTCCACCGCGCCCGACTCGATCGCCGCGCGCGGCATGCCGAACACCACACTGCTCTGCTCATCCTGCGCAAGGTTATAGGCACCCGCCCGTTTCATCTCCAGCATCGCGGTGGCACCGTCCTTGCCCATGCCGGTCAGCATCACGCCGACGGCGTTCGGCCCCAGCATCGTGGCTGCGGACTTGAACAACACTTCGACCGAAGGGCGATGCCGATTCACCGGCGGCGCATCGCTCAATTCGACCCGCAGTATCGGGCCGTGCCGTGCCAGCGCAATGTGGGCGTGTCCGGGCGAAAGATAGACATGCCCGTTCAAGATGTCTTCATGTTGTGCTGCCACCTTGACCCGCATGGCGCACGCACCATCCAGCCGAACCGCAAACGAAGGGACGAACATTTCCGGCATGTGCTGCGCAATCAGGATAGGGGGGCGTCGCGCGGCATCATCCCGAGGAAAACCCGCAACGCTTCAGTGCCACCGGTGGAAGAGCCAACGACGATGATGCGGAAGGAATTTAGTTTTGTTGGCATGGGAGGAAGTCAACTGTTTGCGCGTTGTTGATGAAGTATTCCCCCACCCCAGCCCTCCCCCGACGGGAGAGGGAGCCATTTTGAAGGTGCGCCGGGTTTAGTCCCTCTCCCACCGGGGGAAGGATTAGGGTGGGGAAATCCGTTTAAAGGTGCAAGCAGAAACAATGACGTCAGTGTTTACCCCGGCGTGTGGCACAGCAAACTGGTGTCGCCTTCACCCGCAACGGCGATGCGTTCCAGCGCGGCCAATACCGCCATGCTGTCGGCTTCCATCTTCGCCACCAGCTCCATGCCGCGCAGCGCCTCTCCTGCATGAAATGCCGCCACCGCCTCTTTGCCGTTCTGGTGGAAACTCTGGTGCGGGTTCGCCACGGCCTGGTAGCCATCCAGTTTGGCAAAACACGCTTTACCCTCGCCCTCGAAATACCACTTGCCCAAACGGCACCCCGTATGCGAAGCGAAGCTGTCGGCCTGGCGGTCGGATATCTTCATGAACACCTTGTAGATCTCGAATTTGTAGAGGATGTGATCGATCTTCGCCACCTCGACGAAACTGCGCAGCGCGGCGGCCGAGATGGTGCCTTCCATGGTGTGCGACAGATCGAGCAAATGCTTCATGTTCTCCATCACGTTACCCACATCGGCACTGAATGCACGGGACTTCTCGGCCCATGCCTCCATCTGCGTCTTGGCGGTATTCGTCTCGCTTTGGATTGCGTTCACGATTACCGAGATTTCGCTGGTTGCTTTGGCGGTGCGCTCGGCCAGCTTGCGCACCTCGTCCGCCACCACGGCAAAGCCGCGCCCCTGCTCGCCTGCGCGCGCCGCCTCGATCGCCGCGTTCAGCGCCAGCAGATTGGTCTGGTCGGCAATTTCCTTGATCAGTTGCACGATGCTGCCGATCTGCGCGGCCCGCTCGGTCAGCCCCTGCACGTTCTTTGAGGTCTGCAAGGTATCGCCCGACAAGGCTTCCAGGCTGCCCGCGATATTCATCACTGCCGCCCGGTTCTTCACCGAAACATCCGCCGCCTCGATGGCATGCTGCTTTTCTTCGCGCAACGAGGTGGCCGCCGCCACCTGCGACCCTTGCAGTGCGATGAATGACTCGCCAAAGCCCTGCATGTTGCTATAAATCTGATCGGCCACGAGGCAGGCGGTTTTGGCGCCCGTCGCCTCTGCGCGCAATGCTTCGCGCTCGGCTTCCAGCTTGGCCAACTCGTTGCGCAAGGATGCAATGTCGCGCTCGTTTTCGGCCAGGCGACGCTGCGCGACCCTGTTTTCTTCTTTTACTTTTCCGCCAAACATGACTTCCTCCTATTCAACCCATAAAAAACCAATCCATCATTCGATCCATACCCGTCGCCGCAGCCGATCAACTGCCGAGCACGTCAATCAACAATTCCTTGATATCCAGAATCAGCACGATGTCGCCCTCGCTCGACATGGTGACCCCCGCCACGCCTTTGGGGCGGAAGGTGTCGAGTGATTTGATGACCACATCTTCGTGTCCGACGAAACCATCGGCGGTGAGGATGAAACTGTTGCTGCCGTACTGCATCAGCACGCCCACTTCGGACCTTTCGCTGCTGCCCCAGCCGATGAGCTGGGTCAGCGGCAGCACCGGCGACACTTCGCCGCGCACCACCATGGTGGCTTTGCCGGATACCTGCTGTAGTTGATCCTGGGTGACCGGCAATATCTCGCGCACCATCGACAGCGGCACGGCAAACGACTGGTCGCCCAGGCGCAATACCAGCACCGGCAGGATCGCCAGGGTCAGCGGCAATGAGATGGAAATGGTGGTGCCCTTGCCCGGTTCGGAGGAGATCTGGATGCTGCCGTTGAGTTTCTGGATGTTGGTCTTCACCACATCCATGCCGACCCCGCGCCCGGACACGGCGGAGATTTCTTCCTTGATGGAAAAACCGGGCAGGAAGATCAGCTCCAGGCACTGGTTCTCATCCAGCGTATTGGCCATCTCGCTGGTGACGAGTCCTTTCTCGATGGCTTTGTTGCGGATCACTTCCGGGCGCATACCCTTGCCATCATCGGCAATCACGATGAGGATGTGATCGCCCTCCTGCCGCGCCGACAGTTCGACCATGCTTTTCTCGGGCTTGCCCGCCGCGCGCCGCTCCTCAACCGTCTCCACGCCGTGATCGACCGCGTTGCGTACCAGGTGCACCAGCGGATCGTTCAGATCCTCGATCATGGTCTTGTCCATCTCGGTCTCTTCACCGGTCAACACCAGCTCGACATCCTTGCCCAGCGAACGCGCCAGGTCGCGCGCCAGGCGCGGATATTTCTTGAACAGCCGGCCGATCGGCTGCATGCGCGTCTTCATCACCGCGTTCTGCAGATTCACCACCAGCATGTCCAATTGTGTCACTGACAGATCCAGCTCGCGCAGGATGTCCGCATCATTGCGCCCCTGCAGCAGGTCGGAGCGCAAATGGGTCAGGCGGTTCTTGGTCAGGCCGATCTCGCCGGACAGGTTGAGCACCTGGTCCAGCCGCACGGTATCCACGCGAATCGTGGTTTCCTTGGCTTCGGCAGGCGGCACATCGCCGCCGCGACGACCGACGGTTGCGCCCGGCACGTCGGAAGCGCGGCGACCGAAAGCTTTTTTGGTGGACTCTTCTTCGTTGATCGCCTGTTTGATCTCTTCCGGATCACGTTTCGCCCCGACCGTCTCCACGATGTCGGTTCCGGTCAGCGCCTTGTACAAGGCATCCCAGTCAACATTGTCGGTGCCGATTGCGGGCAATGCGGGCGCCGCTGCGGAAGCGACCGGTTTCGGCTTGCTGATCGCAGCCACTGCCTTGCCTTCCAGTGCGTTCTTCAGCGCCTCGATAATTTCCGCCGGTGCGGCGCCCGGCTGCTGGTTTTGTTGCAGCGCACCAAACATCTGGCGCACTTCCGCCGTCGCGGCAAAAATCACATCCATCAGTTCCGCACTCAAGGTCAATTCATTGTTGCGCAACTTGTCGAACAGGTTCTCGGTCAGATGGCACAAGGTCACCAGCTCACCCGCATTCAGGAATCCCGCCCCGCCCTTGATCGTGTGAAAACCGCGGAAGATCTCGTTCAACAATCCGCTGTCGCCTGGATTCTTCTCCAAGCCCATCAGCTTGCTGTCCACATCGGACAGCATGTCCCCGGCTTCCATCAAAAAGTCGCTTAACAGGTCTTCCATTCCGGCAAAGTCATTCATGATTCATGCTCCTTGTGGGTCGGGCTTCAGCCCGACATTCAGCGTCGGGTTGAAACCCGACCTACAAAACCCGCTCCGCCTAGAATCCGAGACTTTCCAATAAATCGTCCACCTGATCCTGGCTGGTCACCACATCACTGCGGCCCGCTCCATTGACCACCGGGCCGTTCAACAAACCGCTGTTGATCTCCGCCCTGACGACGGCGTGCGCGTTTTCCAGCAACAGCGCCAACAACTGCTGCTCCATTTCCTGCGTGAGCTGGATGATTTTTTTGATGACCTGCCCGGTCAGGTCCTGAAAATCCTGCGCCATCATAATGTCGACCAGGTAGGCGTTCATCTCTTTGGTTTGTTTGGGTGTCTCATGCAAATGTGCATGAGTCTGGGTGACCAGATCCTTGAACTGCTGCACATCGAGTTTTTTCTGAAACAGCAGATCCCACTGTTGCGCCAGTTGGTGTGAGACGTCGCCGATCCTTTCAGCCACCGGCTGCGCCGCCTCGGTCGCGTTGAGCACGCGTTCGGCCGCTTGCTGTGTCAGAGTTGCCACGTAATTGAGCCGGTCGCGCGCATCGGGAATGGTCGATGCCGCTTTCTCGATTTCCTTGTTCAAGCCGAGCTCGCGCAAGGTGTCGTGCAGTTTTCGCGCCATCTGCCCGACCTGGTTGATGACTTTCGCCGGTTCGGATTCCGCATTCAGCGGGATCACCTGCGCGGGTGTCGTTTTGGGTTCGTCCGAGTTCGCGGCGATGATGCTGTCGAACAGCGCTTCGAGATCGTCCGAGTCATTGTTTGCCGGATTGCTTGCCATGATTCACCTCACTTGTTCAATTGCGGGAATGCCGCAAATATTTTTTTGAGTTTTTCATCCAGCGTGGCTGCGGTGAACGGCTTCACCACATAACCGGACGCTCCCGCTTTCGCTGCCTCGATGATGTTTTCCTTTTTTGCCTCTGCGGTCACCATCAATACCGGCAGATGTTTGAGCGCGTCATCGGCGCGGATCGCGCGCAACAGCTCAATCCCGGTCATGTTCGGCATGTTCCAGTCGGACACGACAAAATCAAACGGGTCGCCGCGCAATTTTTTCAGCGCATCGACGCCATCTTCCGCCTCCTGCACGTTGGTGAAACCCAACTCCTTGAGCAGGTTGCGCACGATGCGTCGCATCGTCGAAAAGTCGTCCACCACCAGAAACTTTGTGTTCTCTATGCCCATTTCAATCTCCTCATACATCCTGTGTGGGTCGGGTTTTAACCCGACAAAACACTGATATAAAACCAACCTCGTCGGGTTGAAACCCGACCCACATCATATTTACGTCAGCAACGGTCGCAGCGTCGACGACAGCACCATCGAGTCGAACTTCGGCACGTAGTAATCCACTCCCACACGCTTGCCCATGGCGCGGTTGGCATCGGACGAGAGCGACGAGTGCATCACCACCGGGATACCTTCGAAGCGCTTGTCGTTCTTGATGTTCTGCGTCAGCACATAACCATCCATCACCGGCATCTCCGCATCCGTCAAAATGACCTGGATCTGGTCGCGCAAATCCTGCCCGCTGCTCTGCGCCGCATCCGCCATCGCGCGCAGGCGTTCCCACGCCTCCTGTCCGTTGTTGGACTGGATGTGTTTGACTCCCATCTTGTCCAGCACTTCGCTGATCTTGCGCCGGGCCACCATCGAGTCATCCGCAAAGAAGATGCACAAATCCTGCCCTGCTTCGATCTTGTCCACGTTGCCGACGATGGCCTCGCCAAAGGCATCGGACAGGATCTGCTCGACATCCAGGATCGACACCAGCGAGCCGTCATCCAGATTGGTGATGGCGGTGATCAGCGCACCCTTGTCCGACAGCATCCCTTCGGTCGGGCGCACCTTGTCCCAGTCCACGCGAATGATGCGATCCACTTCCTTGACCAGAAAACCCAGAATGTGCGTGTTGTATTCCGCCACCATCATGGTCTGATGCGGCGTGACTTCGTTGACACTCATGAACCGGGCCAGGTTGAGCACCGGCATGACATGACCGCGCAGGCTGACGATGCCATCGACACCGCGCGGCATATTGGGCGTGCGGGTGATCTTGCCGGCTTGCGACACCTCCTTCACCTTGAACACGTTGATGCCGAATTTCTCATCGGTGCCCAGGTTGAACAGCAGGATCTCCATCTTGTTGGTCCCCGCCAGATTGGTGCGCGCATCGATGTGATCGAGCAGACTGTCGGATGACGATATTTCTTCTGTATAGCTCATGTTCAACTCCCTCACCGCAATGACTGCAACCGATCAACCCAAGAGACGCGCCAGCGTCTGCGACAACTTCTGCGGCTCAAACTTGGGCACGTATTCATCCACCCCGACCGCCTTGCCCAGTTGCTGGTTGGAGGTGCTCGACAGGGAAGAGTGCATCAGCACCGGAATGCCATTGAATCGCTTGTCCGACTTGATCTTGCGCGTCAGCATGTAACCGTCCATTTCGGGCATCTCGACATCGGTCAGAATGACCTGCAGCATCTCGCGCAGCGGAGTGCCGGATGATTCGGCGTAATCCGCCATGCGCGACAGTTCTTCCCATGCCTTGCGTCCGTTGATGGCGGAAATGGACTTCACCCCCATTGCCTCCAGCGTGCGCGCGATCTGGTTGCGCGCAACGGAAGAATCGTCGGCAAAGAACACGGTTCGATTTTCTTTGCCCAGCGGCTTGACGGATTTGAAAATCATCTCATCCGAACCGAAGTGCCCGGTCTCGGCCAGCACCTTTTCCACGTCGAGCATCATCACCAGCCGTTTGTCTTTCAGCTCGGTAATCGCGGTGACCAGACCGCCCAATTCGGCGACCAGCATCTCCGGCGGCACCCGCATCGCCGACCAGTCCAGACGCAGGATGTTGTCCACCGCCTTGACCAGAAAGCCCTGTGTGTGGCCGTTGTACTCGGTCACGATCATGATGCCCGGCGCGCTGTCCGATTCCATGCCGATGTATTTCGCCAGATCGATGACCGGCACCAGCGCCCCGCGCAGGCTGGTCATCCCCTCGACCGCCGGCGGCATTTCCGGCGCGCGCGTGATCTCCGGGATGCGCATCACCTCGCGCACCTTGAACACATTGATGCCGAAAGTCTCCTCGCGCCCGCTGCGCACATCCTTGCCCAGCGAAAACATGAGGATCTCCAGCTTGTTGGTGCCCGCCAGCTTGATGCGCGCATCGATGTTTTTTAATAAAT
>Ga0210042_1001435_pt1 | contig 19801 bp, 17 predicted proteins | sample CryGeymeta201518_FD_183982 | JGI IMG/M metagenome (GOLD analysis project Ga0210042, IMG submission 183982) | Groundwater microbial communities from Crystal Geyser aquifers in Utah, USA - Crystal Geyser metaG 2015-18 (SPAdes) (version 2) | ecosystem: Environmental > Aquatic > Deep subsurface >... | reverse complement strand
TTATTTTTCATCCGGGGTTGTCCTACACCCAGAAACGGCGCATCCTGTCCTCGTTCGAGAAAACCATCAGTGACAGATATGGCTCTTTTTCCATCGTGGTCCCTGGGAATGTCTCGACGGATAACCTCCTCAAATACGGGTATCTCCCCGTCGCAAAGCAGGCCCTCTGCCTGGTCTGCGAAAATGGAGATATTGATATCAAGAACCGCCGGATGGACAACCTGTTCCTTGAGCTGAGATGAACCTGAAAAACCCGTTCCGAGGTTCCGGGTTTAGGGTTCAGGGTTATCCATAAGGCCGCCCCAACCCCTAAACCACTCAACCTTGAACCCCTTAACCCTTACACCGCAAAACCTCGTTGCCTCACTACTGATACAACTGGTAAAATGACGCTCAGGAAAAATGTGTTAGAAAGGAGTTGACATGCGATCCACTGCAATCAAGAAAATGGAATTGAGGAACCGAATCGTTGGTCTCCCAGAACAGGAGATAGACGCAATTGAAAAATTCGTGGCAGGACTCCTCGCTCAGAAGGACATTGATAGGCCGAGGCCGATTAGCCTGGCAGGGATGTGGAAGGGAAGAGGATTTGAGAGGATCGCAGACCTGGAATCCGAAATCTTGAAAATCAGAACTGAGCTTGGCAACTCGATTTTGGGAAGAGATCTTTGATGCAGTACCTCCTTGATACCGTCACCATTGTTCGGCACTTCTCGGGTGTGGGGAAGATTGGGAAATAAGCACGTGGCGTCCTGAATGATTCAGGAAATGTATTTGTCATTTCCGTTATCAGTCTTATGGAGATTATGTATCTGTCGGAGAAACACCGTATCGATATATCCTTGACAGAGACTCTTGACAGAATCGCCTCCTCCTCCCTCTACAGCACGATTGACTTGACCCCCGAGATCTTGAAGATGGCCGATACGACCCTTTTCGATGAGTTGCACGATAGGCTCATCCTTTCAACGGCGAAGTGGTTGGACATACCTCTTATTTCAAGCGACAGACGCTTCGAAGGCATTGAAGGCATACAATTGATCTGGAAATGATTGGTGATACCTGCAGTGTTTTCCCATCGTGGTCCCGGGGAACGTGCCAACGGACAACCTGATGAAATACGGCATCTCCCCGTCGAGAAGCAGGCCCTTTGCCTGGTCTGCGAAAATGGCGACATTGACATCAAGAACCGCCGGATGGATAATCTGTTCTTGAGCTGAGATAGGGAAGCGGGGGCTTCCATCGCCCCTAAACCCTGAACGGTGAACCTCTGAACCTCTGAACCTCTAAACCTCTAAACCTCTGAACCTCTGAACCTCTGAACCTCTGAACCTCTGAACCTCTAAACCTCTGAACCTCTAAACCTCTGAACCTCTGAACCTCTGAACCTCTGAACCTCTAAACCTCTGAACCTCTGAACCTCTAAACCCCATGAAAGAAAATCCCACTCCCATACAAAAGGACGTTGACTGCATCAATTTCACACCCATGTTTGCCTATCTGGATGAGAAAGGCGTCGATGTAGAACCCATTTGCGCCAAAATGAAGATGTCCCGGGAAGACTTGACAAAGCCGGGGAATATGCTTTCCCTGCCAGATGGTCTAACAGTCATTCAGGAAGTGAAGGTCGCGCTTAACGAGCCAGACCCTCGCATAATGTACTTCATCGGCCGGGAATCCACACGCCTGGGCTCCTTCGGCACCCTGATCGACATCGGCCGGAAGATGGGAAACACGGAGAAGTCTGTCCGCTTTGTGCCCCGCTTCAACCGCAAATTCAACGACATCTTTGAGATGTCTGCCTATAACGTGACCCGGGACGCAGGGATTGTCCTGGTGCAATACAAGGACAAGCCGGGTTATGACACGGTGTGGATTCTGGATCAGGATCACTGGAACGAGGGGATCATTGCAGGCATCCCTCTGGCATGGGGCCTGCCCTACATGAGCACGGAAACGGTGCTCTCCCGCTTTACCATTGAGGCGCTTTTCAGGGCATACGACCACCGGGGGTACAAACTGGAGAAAAGGGGCCACCGGTATCTTGTGGAGGGTTCGGAAATCGCCATGGACGTGGTGCTGGAGACCGAGGAGGTGGAACGGTCGCGGGATATGCTCCAGATCGTAGGGCAGACCGATAAGCACCGGATCCTCACCAACATGGGGGCCGTGGATATCGAGAAGGTCCCTGTGAAGGAGCGGGACCGCGTGCCCAGGGGCGTCATGTTCACCAGCGATTTCCCCATCAGCGACCTGTGGACCATCAAAGAGAACACGGTCTTCGGGGCGCCCTACAGCAGAATCAATCTGAAATGGCAGGCGAGGAGGGATCTGAGAACGGTTGTAGGGGAGTTCATTCTTGGGGAGCGCGATGGGGACAAAAAGCTCCTGGAAGCCCTTGAGAATGAACTAACCGCCAGCAAGGAAAAGACCTATGAGATCGAAAGGCTCTACTGGAACTTGAAAGGCCAGTTTGCCCGGGAGCGGAAGCTGGAGCGGATCATGACCGGCGGTTTTGCCCATGAGGAGCGCAATGCCCTGACCGGTGCGCTCTATCAGTTCCAGGACATCATGGATTTTGAAGGGGGCAAAACGGCCTTGGAGCTCATTCGTCAGGAGTCGGCCGCCATACTCAAGAGCGTGCTGGCCATGCAAGAGGATTCAGGCATTCCCAAGCACGTCATTGAGCAGGAGATCATTCCCCGTTTTCGAAGGCAGTCCGACACGCTCAAGGCCATGGAGAGAAAGCTTGAAAACGTCGGCGAAGGCATCCGCCGTGCCCTGGAGATCACCGAGCGCATTCGGGCCTACTCCAGGATGCAGGATTTCCAGCGGGGAGATGAGCGCGTGGATCTGGAAGAATTGCTCATTCAGTACAAGGAGATATACAGCCAGCGGATCTCCGAGTCACAAATCACCTAAACCGTGAGCTGCTTGACGGATGACCCATCCATTACCGGGAGCGCCTCGCAGATGGATACGGTACTGCGGAACCTTGTTTTGAACGCTTTTGATGCGGTTGAGGAAGAGGAAGGAAAAGCCAGGATAGTGGAAGCCATTCTTTCGCGTGAAGAGAAATCGAATGTAAAGTATCTCCGCATCCACGTGAAAGACACCGGCCCCGGCATTCCTGCCGACAAAATGGAGGAGATCTTTGATCCTTTCTATTCCACCAAGCCCACTACCGGGACCGGCCTGGGCCTGAGCGAGGCCCGGCGCATGGTGGAACTCTATGGCGGGGAGATCTCTGTGGATTCGGCGGTCGGCCAGGGTGCCTCCTTTATGGTGTTGTTGCCGCAATGAACGGGTTCAGGGGTTCAGGGGTTCAGGGGTTCAGGTACGGCTTATGGCCAACCTTGAACGCTAAACCGGGAACCTTCAACCCTAAACCCGAAACCTTGAACGGTTCAGAGTTTCAAGGTTCCGGGTCTAAGGTTCACCGTTACGGGCAAAAGAGACAATAGCGGCCCGATCTGAAGGGGCGAACATTAATCGTGTGCGTTGAAGTCGCCAGTTTGGGCCTCCTATAGGCCACAGTTCCCCAACATCGGCTTGAAGGACCCAAAGAACAACCCTGAACCGGCTACAAAAAATGGACCATAGACATGTCAACGTGAAAAAGGATCAGTGGGGTGTAGCCATGGTGCATTCCATCTGGGAGCGGGGTTCGGAAAGGGATATCCTGGAGCTTGTCCGAGCAGTCCGGACAGATCCATGTGCGGCTGAAGCCGCACCTACCCCGGATCTTTGAGATGATACACTGATTCTTCATGTGGCGACTGAAACCATTGAAGGCTTGAGTATCCTGATCAAGTCGGCGGGGCCCATTGACGCCAGAAGGCCCCTCGCACCTGCGTTAATATAAATCCGGGGAAGAGAGGCTATGCTCTCCTCCATGAAAACCTGCAGGGGCTTTCTGGTTCCGAAAGGGGATGTCCCACCCACCTTGTAGCCTGTGTGCCTTTCTGCAACGGCAGGATCACAGGGAGAAACGGTCTTGACCCCGATCTTTCGCGCGAGCGCCTTTGTGGATACCTGCCTGTCTCCGTGCATAAGCACGATGATGGGCCACCGTGCCTCGTCTTCCATGACAAGGGTCTTGATGACCGCATGTTCATCCACTCCGAGCTCCCGCGAGGCCACTCCTGTACCGCCGTGTTCCTCGTAAGCGTAATGGTGCAGACTGAAAGAAACGCCCTGGGCCTTCATAAATCTTATTGCAGGAGTAGAAGGAATCTTCTCCTTGGTCATACACTGTCCTCTAAATGTTTATATGAAATGGTCATAGCGGCTAGCCTGCCCAGGACCTCGATCGGGGAGCCCCTATCCAGTCCTTGTTCCGGCCTTCGCCGGAATGACGACCTGGATTCCGAATTGCGTCCGGAATCCAGGTATAAAAGACTGGATATCGGCCTTCGCCGGAATGACGATGTATTTTCATATTAAAAAGAATCAGCTTTATGTACCTTCCCCGCAGAGGAGCTGCCTGATTCGCTCGCTCATAAAAAGAATGGATTCTATGTCCAGGTGCTCGACGATGGTCTCGTCAAAGAGGAGTTTTGCCTGTGCTCCAAAACCCTCTCCTCCTTCTTCGTCCCAGAACATAAGCATGACGGGAATGCGGGGAAGCGGCCTGAAAATGACCGCGACTTCCGCACCTGAATCGTCTTTTTCCAATGGACTTCCGCCCATTGCAAGAGCTGCCTTTACAAGGTCCTCGCCGTGCCCCCTAAAGCGTTCGGCAATAGGCCTTTCAACATTTCCCTCCATGGTTTTTATCTTGGAGACGGTATTGGGAAGTTCCACCAGCCCTTTCCACTTGCCTGTCGGCTCTCTCATCCCTCCCTGGGCCATGTGATTGTAAATGAAGACCTGTTCCCAGCGATTAAGAGAACCTCCGCCTTTCTTGACGATCCTTCGCGGAAGTATCAAAAGAGTGTCCAAAAAGTAAGGGATTTCCAGGGCTTTTTCTCCATCCACTTCTATAAGCCGGCCCCCGATTCTCATCGGCAGATCCTCTATCTTCATGGAAGCGGCCCTTGTCATGGCCCACTTAAGAGCGTCTTTTGCCGGATCACGCCTGGTCCACTTGCCTGCCTCCTGCTGGTTTTTCAGATCCTCCTTGATGGATTTAAGTTTCTCAGGTGCCACATGGGGGCATTTTTCAAGGGGAACGCCTTCGGAAACCACCATACTCGCAAAGGCCATGCAAGTTGAAAACCCGCACTCGCGGCAGTTGGTCCTGGGAAGGACTTTGCTGTAGATATCCAATACAGACCAGGGCATGGATCGCGCCTCAGGGCATTATGCCTGTGGACTTGGTGCTGTCCAGTGCGGAGCTGGTCCTTGAGCGCAGGATGGGCTTGATGACTTCCTTTATGAATCTCAGGGCCTCGTCTTTATCTGCATCCATCAGGATCGCCTCAAGCCTCATGACCTCGCCATCGCTCAATTCGATTATGGTTTTGTTCATAGCCTTTTTGCCCTTTCTTTCTGTATTATGGGTAACTCTAGCTGTCTGAGAAGTCAATCCACAATGAAGACCGGTGAGATAGCAGAAAGCCGGAATTCAGGAGGCAAATGAAAGCTTTCGATTATAGTGCGTTCAACCTATTGGCCATCTTCATCTTTTCTTGTGCTCAGTATGGGCATGAGGTTTAGACGGAGGCAGCATTTGATGTCAGGAAATCATAAAATCATGCAAAAAGCCGGAGAAATATCAGGCTTTCTAGCTCTTAAGCGAAGCATAGTAGGTCTTCTTGCCATGGTTGTCCTCGTGGGCATGGGGGAGCGCATGGCTGAGCGCTTCCTGCCTATTTACATACTGGCTTTGGGGGGCGGGACCCTGGCCGTAGGCATATTGCAGGCAATGGACAATCTGCTATCAGCCCTTTACTCCTTTCCGGGCGGTTATCTCTCGGATCGGGTGGGCGCAAGACGCTCGCTTCTCATCTTCAACCTGGTTGCCATGGCAGGATTCGCTCTGGTAATCGTGATCCCCTCCTGGCAGGCAGTCCTGGCAGGCGCGGTGCTTTTCATATCGTGGTCTGCCATTTCATCTCCGGCTACCATCAGTCTTACCTACAAGGTGCTTCCCAAGAATAAGCGCACGATGGGAGTGAGCATGCATTCTCTGGTGCGCCGGATTCCCATGGCCCTGGGGCCCCTGGTGGGGGGAGTTTTTATCGGGCTTTGGGGAGAACGAAACGGAGTAAGGCTTGCCTTTGCGGCGGCATTCCTGATGGCACTATTGGCGCTTTTCCTGCAGCAGAAAATGATCGAGGAAGACAGCCCTGATCAGTCGGGGGATGGCTCTGTGCTGAGACCGGAGAAAAACCCTATAAAGCTCTTCCGCATGATGGGCAAGGAGATGAAGGGACTCTTAGTTTCAGACATATTGATTCGATTCTGTGAGCAGATACCCTATGCCTTTGTGGTGATCTGGTGCATGAAGACCATTTTGGAGCCTGTGAGCGCTCTTCAATTCGGTCTTCTTACCACCTTGGAGATGGCAACCGCAGTCCTTGTTTATATACCTGTCGCATATATGGCCGACCGCAGCACAAAGAAACCCTTTGTGGTGATTACCTTCGGGTTTTTCACTCTCTTTCCTCTTGTGCTCTTGTACAGCCGCTCTCTTGAATGGCTTTTGATAGCCTTCGTAATACGGGGGCTGAAGGAATTCGGGGAACCGACCCGTAAGGCCCTGATAATGGATCTGTCTCCTGAGCACTGCAAGGCCGCGATGTTTGGTCTCTACTATCTCATAAGGGATGTCTTCGTCTCCGTGGCGGCACTGGGAGGGGCCTTCCTATGGCAGATAAGCCCGGAGACAAACCTTATGACGGCATTTTTCTTCGGCATTGCCGGAACCGCGGGATTTGCGATATTCGGACGCGATATCATAAAGCCTCCCTGAGGTTATTGCCGATTTAAAATGGGTTATAAAGAGAACCTAAGGCCGTCAAGTATGCTTTGACCCTTTGCTTTCAACGGATTATAGTGCCGGCGATAGCAGAAACTTCAGGAGAAAATAACTTTGGGAGACATGCCCGATAAAAAGATAAATCCCCGTGTAGGACTATTCGTCACCTGTCTCGTGAATGCCATGCGCCCGTCTGTAGGATTTGCGGCAGTGGATCTGCTTGAGCGGGCCGGATGCAAGGTCGAGATTCCTCGCGAGCAGACCTGCTGTGGCCTACCAGGCTACAACGCGGGCGACTTAAGAGACTGCGAAAGAATCGCAAGACAAGTGATCAGTACGTTCGAGCCCTATGATTACGTGGTGGTGCCCTCGGGCTCTTGCGCGGCCATGATAGCGCACAATTACCACGAACACGTTTTTGAGAATGAAGGAGTGTGGAGAAGGCGGGCCGAGGCCCTTGGAAAGAAGACCTTTGAGCTTACCGGCTTTCTTGTTGACGTCCTGGGGTTTACTTTAACAGGCATCCCCCATGATATGGGAGAGCTTAAGGCAACCTATCACGACAGTTGCTCTTGCCTTCGCAGGATGAAGGTGAAGTCCCAGCCCAGAAAACTCCTCAGGGATTTTTGCAGGATAGAGATCAGGGAGATGAAACAGACAGAGGAATGCTGCGGTTTCGGCGGGAGCTTCAGCCTCAAGATGCCGGAGATTGCGGCCCGCCTGGGTGATGAAAAGATCAAGAGGGCGGTTTCGACAGGCGCAGATATGCTTATCGGAGGAGATTTGGGCTGCCTCCTGCATCTGGAGTCAAGGATAAAGGCCCAGGGAAAATCCATGAAGGTGATGCACGTGGCCGAGGTCCTTACAGGTCGAGCAAAAGTGCCGTCCGCAGAAAAGTGAGCAAAGGGATGGAAAAGAACGAAAAGGATTTCCTGCACGGGGCCTCGGCGGCCATGGCCGATAAACAGCTACAGGCCAACCTCGGCAGACTCATGATGATATTAAGAACCATGCATTCCGCGGGAGTTGGCTCTGCGGCCAACTTCGAGGATCTAAGGCGCTGCGCCTCGGAAGTGAAAAGACACACCCTCGAGCACCTGGATTTCTATCTTGAAACCTTTGAAAAAAAGGTAATTGAGAAGGGCGGAAAGGTTTACTATGCCGAGACTTGCGAGGATTTGAACTCCATCGTGGTTGAGATTTGCAGACGAAGGGGAGCAAGGATCGCGGTAAAAGGCAAATCCATGGTCTCTGAGGAGACGGGCCTCAACCGGGCACTGGAAAAGGCGGGCATCGAGGTCACTGAAACGGACATGGGCGAATACATCGTTCAATTGGCCCATGAAAGGCCCAGTCACCTTGTAGGGCCCGCCATACACAAGAACAAGGAACAGATCGCGGATCTTTTCATGAAGCATCATGACCTAGGCCCCAGGTCTCTCGATAATATCCCCTCGATCGTGGCCGAGGGCAGGAAGGTGTTGAGAGAAAAGTTCATTAAGGCCGATGTGGGGATAACCGGAGCAAACGCCCTGATAGCGGAGACAGGATCGGTCCTTCTGGTGACTAACGAGGGTAACGGAGATCTCTGCAGCACCCTTCCCAAGGTGCATATCGTCGTTTCTGGGATTGAAAAGGTAGTCCCGCGCCTCGAGGATGCAGGCGCGATACTTCGCGTGCTTGCAAGAAGCATCACCGGGCAGGCCATGAGCTGTTACACGTCCATATTTACAGGCCCCAGGGAAGGGCCTGAAGACGCAGGTCCCGAAGAGTTCCATGTAGTGCTCCTGGACAACCACCGTAGCGAGATCCTTGCGGGTGAATTCCGCGACATCCTGCGCTGTATCCGCTGTTCCTCATGTATGAACCACTGCCCCGTCTTCGGGGTTACCGGAGGCCATGCTTACGGCTCGGTCTATGTCGGCCCCATGGGGTCCGTGCTCACTCCCCTTATGGAAGGTATGAGGGAGGCAGGGGATCTTCCTGACGCCTGCTGCGGGGATGACCGCTGCGCCGAGGTCTGTCCCATGATGATCCCGCTTCCGGATCTCTTGAGGAGACTGAGGACAAGGAAGTGGAATATGGGGATCGGATCAAGACCGCTAAAATGGGGCCTTTCGGCATATATGAAGACGGCTTTGAGACCCAGGCTTTTTCATGCGGCCAGCGGAGCTGCTGCAGTGCTTGCCTCCATGCTCCAAGGCGGAAAGAAACGGCCTGTCTCCTCTCTGAACAGGATGCACGGAATAAAAACTCATCTTCCATCGCCGCAGGGAAAGCCCTTTTTCTCCCCGCTGGGGAGAAAGAGGAGGGAACTCTAATGTATGAGACCCTAGAGGCCCTAAGCCGCGAGAGCAGAAATAGGATAATGGCAAGGCTCAAACAGACCTTGGCTGTTGTGCCCCCTCCCCTTGCCCTGGAGCTTCCCGATATCGTAAAGCCCGATCCGGCATGGGGAGGTAAGGATGATCCTCTTTCACTACTTAGGGTCTCCATGATGAGGATGAAGGGTGATCTTACCGAGCTTGAAGGAGCTGATGCGATTCCATGGCATGTATCTAAAATCCTTGAGGCTGAAGGCGCCCCCATGGAGGTTGCGATCGGAAGTGATGAGGGCCTTCGGTCCCTTCCCTGGGATGAGGCGGGATTAAGCGTTATTGACCCATCAGGGATAGCAAGCGAATCCGCCGGCGTAAGCCGGGCCCTCTGCGCGGTGGCAGAGACAGGGAGCGTTGTCTTTTGCTCCGGTTCGGCAAATCCGACTACAGTAAACTTCATGGTGAAGTATCATTTCGCGGTTATCCGCCGCGAACAGATAGTTCCAAGCTTCGAGGATCTATGGGGAATTATCAGGCCCCGTTACATGGAGGGGGACAGGATGAGGGCCGTCAATATCATCAGCGGCCCCTCGGCCACGGCCGATGTCGAGGCCACCTTGACTGTCGGAGCCCACGGTCCCTGCCGTTTCGAGCTGCTGTTAATAGACGGGCAGTTCTGATAATTTGAAAAGAATAGCCAAAGAAGATTTGCCTGATTTCTCTTTGCCGGCTGATAAATAGTGTCCATCCTGAAATGAGATAGTTTCGTCGAGTTCAAGGCGGGCGATAATTTTAACCACAGGAATACATTGACGTATTTCGAGAATTAAAATTTAAGCCCAACACCGAAATCGTTGAAAATAGCCATTTACTGATGGGCACTAAATAATGTCCAGGTGTCCGGGCATGATAGATTAAAGGAGAATCCGCGGTGGAAAAGGAACAGATCGTAAAGATGATCCAGAAAAGACTGGGGCTTAACAACAAGGAATTTGAGCCCATAAAGAACAATCCGAAGTTCCGGCGCCTTTTCGATAACATCCTGGCCGGCGCGCAGTACAGGCTTGTGGCCGAGGTGGTGGAGTCCGAGGGATGTCACTCCGGACATGTGAAGGGACAGAGCCTCTTCTTTGATTCAGCGGGAAATCTCCTTACCCGCGAGGCGCCGGAGCGTGTCTGCGCCTTCCTCATGCCCAACCTGACCGTCCTGATCAACGCCTTTTTTGAAAATTTCATGAACGGCAGGGATCCCAACGAGGTTATGTTCAATCGCACCGGCTGCTTTGATGTGGGACACGCCTGTGGCGGGTGGGGCCATGTGACGGTGGAGATGAGGGCAGAAAAGCGCAAATAAGGCAATGGAGGAGAAAGGGTGCCGGGGATGGAGTTTTTCAAGAAGGAAGCCCCTTCTTCGGAGGCACCCCTGTCTGATTGACTCCGCCGGGGCTTTTGCCGGTGCTCATAAATAGCCGTAGGCGGTCCATCCTCCGTCCACGGTCATGACCGTACCTGTCACGAAAAGGGATTCATCTCCGGCCAGGTAAACCGCTGCTCCCAGAAGATCCTCCACCTCTCCAATGGCGAAAATGCTTTCCTTCGGCTCTCTGGGGGGGCGGCTCATGATGTTTTTCTCCCCGGGCTCGGCGGCCAGAGCCAGGCCGGGCACCCCGTCGGTCACCAGGTTGATCCACAGGATGTGGATCGGCAACAGGGGAATGGGGAGCCCCAGAAAGGGCGCCAGGAAAATGGTGCAGATTTCGCCCGAGTTGCTGGTCATGGTGTATTTGATGAACTTTCGAATGTTGTCAAAGATGCGCCGGCCTTCCCTGACTGCCTTTACGATGGTGGCAAAGTTGTCGTTGAGCAGTATCATGTCTGAGGCTTCCTTGGACACATCTGTGCCGGTTATTCCCATGGCAACGCCGATATCCGCCCGTTTCAAGGCGGGGGCGTCGTTCACGCCGTCCCCGGTCATCGCCACAAAATGTCCCTTTTCCTGCAGGGCCTTGACGATCTTCAGCTTCTGCTCAGGGGCGACCCGGGCGTAGACCCGAATCTTTTCCACCCTGTGTTCAAATTCATCCCGAGGAAGCTTATCAAGCTCCCGTCCGGTCAAGACGACCTCGCCCTCACCGCTGATGATCCCGATCCGTCTAGCGATAACCCCGGCTGTCAGCGGGTGATCTCCAGTGATCATCACCGGCCGGATTCCTGCGGAACGACACATTGCAACAGACTCTGCCGCTTCAGGCCGGGGCGGGTCCATCATGCCAACGATCCCTAACAGTATCAGCCCTGTTTCAGCTTGCTCCGAAGTCAGCGGATCAGGAAGAGCCTCCCAGATCCGCATGGCGAACCCCAAGGTTCTCAGCCCCTCGCCGGCAATCTGTTCGGCGGCATCCAGGACTCCGGAGCGGTCGAGTTCTTCCTGACCTCTATTGGTAAAGCCCTTTTCGGAGCGCTCGAGTATTTCCTCAACCGCCCCCTTGGTGAAAGAAACGATGCGGCCGTTTTCCCAGGGATGAAAAGTAGTCATGAGCTTTCGGCCAGAGTCGAAGGGAATTTCGGCCAGCCTGGGATATTTTTCATCAAGTTTCTCCCTGATATGGTCTTTCTGCCGGGCCAGATCGAACAGAGCTGTTTCGGTAGGATCACCGATCGCCTCTCCGGAGGCCTCCAGTCGGGCGTCATTGCAAAGGGCCAGGGCGTTTAGAAGCATGTCGAAGTGGTCCCTGCCGGAGAGCAGACCATCCCCGGCTCGTTTCCGGCTGGCAGGCGCCAGTTCGTCGGAGCGGAGCATTTTCCCGCCCGCATAGAGCTTTTCCACCGTCATGCGGTTCATAGTCAGGGTGCCGGTCTTGTCAGAGCAGATATAGGTAACAGATCCCAGAGTCTCCACCGCGGGCAGTTTTCGAATCAATGCCTGCTGTTTGACGAGCTTTCTTGCCCCCAGGGCCAGTGAGATGGTGATAACGGCAGGCAGGGCCTCAGGAATGGCCGCCACAGCCAGAGAAATAGCCGTGAGAAGCATCAGGAGCGGAGGCTCTCCCCTTAGAATACCTGCTGCAAAAACGATGACACAAATCCCCAGGACCGCGTAAGCAAGCTTCTGGCCGAAAGAGGTGAGCCTTTTCTGAAGAGGCGTGCGTCCTTCTCCCTGGTCCTGGAGCAGCGCGGCGATTCCTCCGAGTTCCGTTCTCATTCCAGTGGCAGCCACCAGCCCACTGCCTCGTCCGTAGGTGACGATGGTGCCTTTATAGACCATGTTTTTCCGGTCTCCGATGGACAGGCCAGCCTCCCTGAGTGCCGCGGTATCCTTTTCCACCGGCACGGATTCACCCGTCAAGGTTGATTCATCTATTCTAATCATGGCCACTTCCGTCAGCCGGATATCGGCCGGGACCTCGTTACCGGCCTCCAGGATCACCAGGTCTCCGGGAACGAGCCGTTCCGCGGCAACCGATTCGGGCCGCCCGTCCCGGACGACAGCCGCCGAAGGGGCTGCAAGCTTTTTCAGAGCGGCCATGGCTTTTTCGGCCCGGTACTCCTGAACGAAGCCAAGCACGGCATTCAGAAGCACAATCACGGCTATGGCTATGGTATCCGAAGGCTCGCCGATTACCCCAGCCACGACGGCAGCGGCGATCAGCACCAGGATCATGAAATCCTTAAACTGATCCAGAAACATCATCCACAGCGATTTGTGCTTCTTCTCAATCAGTTCGTTGGGGCCATACTGCTCCAGGCGCCGACGGGCCTCCTCGGAGGCAAGGCCCGTATCGGATGATTGAAGTTTCTCCGCCACCTCCTTCGGGGCAAGTTGGTGCCAGTTGATGTATATGTTTCCTTTTGTCATGTCAGCTTTTCCCTCCGGTTTGTGGATATTGAGGCCTGGCAACCGGCACTTGAACTGACCCGGAAAGTTTACCGCTTAACAAGAAAGCCAGGATTGACATTCGTGGATTCATCAACTATCTCAAGAAATATGAAAAAGCCAACTAACCGTGAACCTGACAACCTGAGCACTTACGTCAGATCCATGATAGGACTTGGACAAGAGAATTTTTTATTATGCCCTAATACAGATAGTATGTATCAGCTCAATAATTGTGGTGATGGCTTTGTGCAGACCAGGGGCATGCAGACTAGGAATCAGGGCCTGTAGGTGCGCCTTCAGGCGCAGGGCGCACGGTTCACGTGCGGCTTAAGCCGCACCTATCCCGGATTTTTGAGCTGATACGATAGTATGTCATACAATAATAGGCACTGAGGTCAGGCGCGATTTTGGTTCGGAAGGTTTTCAGGATGGGAAAGAACTGGTTTCATCCAGAACCCTTCTGAATATTGCATTCTTCCTTCTTTGTGCTTAGAATGAAAAATGGAGGAGGTCCCCGTTCATGGCAAGAACCCATCTGTTAAAAGGGCATTTTTTCTCGGTAATGTGCATCGCTGCCATCCTGATGTCCGTGTCCCTTCCCCTGGGCTGTTCAAGGGATGAATCCCGTCCTCAAACCAAGCCATCCGGAGCACAGGGGTTCACCTTTTTCGATCTGGGCACTACCTCTCAATATTCACACTCTGTACGGAAGGATTTGAGCCAAAAGCTGGGTTCAGACGCCATCTCTCAGAAAAACACAATGGACCTGTCCATTCACTACCAGGGTTTCCTGGAAAAGCATTTCCCGGCCATTGCAGAGCTGCACAGGAGACTCAATTGGCCTCCCCGTCGAAGGGTCGAGCACGATACCACCAAGTTGGTCTACCGAGACGCCCGGAGGCAGGACACGCCCTTCACCTATGTGGAGCTGTTTTTCTCAGATGATAGCCGAAAACCCCTTTTCTTCAGCATCACGGCAGGCCCTGAAGCGGCCGCCATCGTGGACACTAGCATTAAGAAGTACGGGTCGCCCAAGGAGTTCGAATGGGGCGAGGGAAAGAGCCGCACGCGTTTCTGGGAGAAGGGAAGAGATGTGTTTTTGATTTCTTCTTTCAAGAACCGCAGGAATGATCTGGAGTATCTGCTTTGCATCTACTTTGCGGAAAATCTGGACGAAATGCTAAAGACCGAAGAGGTTCGCAGGCTTGCGGAAGAGGAAAAAATCCGCAAAACTGGAAAATCAGCATTTTGACGTGTAGCTGTCAGGCTTTCTCCCAGCCCGCTTCAGGAAGACCGCCTGCGATGGTGGTTATTCTTTTGAGGTCAATTCCTTACCTCGCTAATCTGCCCATCTTCATATCACCGGTCAAATTACTCTGTAAATATCTCTCTCCCAACTGCCGCTTCAGCGTGGTAAATAACCGCATTCATCGGACGGCGCTTCGCGTTGCCGCTAATACTGGGCGGCTGCCGTAATAAAACATTTGACATTTGTTGTTTAAAAGCTACAATATAATCATGGATGATTCCAAAATAGAACTTCTCGAATATTTAACCGAAAACGGAGAAAATCCCTTCCACAACTGGCTTAATTCACTGAAAGATAGATTTGCACGTGCGGTGATTCGAGTTCGGTTGAATCGTGTAAGGCTTGGAAACTTTGGTGATTGCAAACCCGTTGGAAAAGGTGTGAATGAGTTGCGAGTTGATTATGGCCCAGGATATCGAGTTTATTATGGGAAATCGAAAATGACCATCGTGATTTTACTGTGCGGAGGTTCCAAAAAATCTCAGTTAAAAGATATTCAGTCAGCTCAAGCTTATTGGGCTGATTTCCAAAGGAGAGCGAAATGAAAAAAGTAACAGAAAAATACGAAAATAATCTCAAAAAAGATTTTTCCGATCCTATTGAGGCCGCAGAATATTTAAATGCCGCATTGGAGGATGGCTCCCAAGAAGTGTTTTTGATGGCTTTAAAAGACGTTGCAAACTCAAAGGGCATTTCTGAAATAGCACGAAAAACGAGACTCAACCGTGAAAATCTTTATCGAATTCTTTCAACACAAGGCAATCCAAAATTAAAAAGCTTGAGTTCTGTTCTTCATAGTGTCGGCTTAAAACTGTCCGTTGATGTAGAAAATCAAGCTTAGGAACTATTAGGCGAACATATCACTCTAGCCTACCTCGTAAACTCAGCTCCTGAAGCCGGACTTTAGCCGTCGAAGATTCTCGGAGAATACTATGATAAGTATTTGAGAGCGGAAAGACCTTTGCCGGTGCATCTGCAGTCAACCACCCACAAGCACGCTGCGTCGCGTCGCTTCCTGGTCTCACAGACAAGCCGGCCAAGTGCCGGTGGCCAGGGGTGATCCTTGTTCATTTCTTCTTCCCGGAGAGCGCGGTTGAAGATTCATACAGCTTTTGCCTTGCCTTCCGCGGGGTCAGTGCCTTTACCACGTTCCATGCTTTCAGTGTCCGGCTTTGCAGCCCGAGTTCGCCTGGCCTCTTTTCCCAATTTGCTATGCTCTGGGCGCTTACGCTTAGAAGTTTGGCAAATTCTCCTTGCGACATGCCAAACTTTGATCGCAGTTCAGCTACACCCCTGCCGGTCACGAGGCCCAAATCCAACTGAGGGGATTTCTTCCGGGCAGTCTTTGCCAAGGGCGACTTCTTTTTCATCCGGGAGCCGACAGCTTCGGCTTTACCCTTTGCCTTTACAGGAGAGGTGATGCGGTCTTTCTGCTTAAAGCGTGGTGCCTTTTTCTCAATGCCTTGCTCCGCCTTCGGTTCCTGGGGCGACTCCCCCTCAGAGATCTCTATGTCGAAGACATCCGCAAGGGCGCCTGCGGCAATACGCCTTCTGCCCGTCTTTGTTAAGGTTGCGGCCTCCAGGCCTACTTCCGCCTCTATCAACTCCAGATGGTCAACTCCCCGGAGCAGGAACAACAGCTCAGGGTGCTCGTCAAGCCTTGCGCCTATCCCGTAAAGCACGGCTGCCACGTGCTTGCACATGACTGCCCAATCAGGGCAACTGCACGAGAGCTTGATTTCTTTGGGAAGCGGGAACAAGCCGTTATTGCGGTCCGTCACAACCGACATCACATTTTTTGAAAGCCTTCCCTGGAGAAGTTCCAGCAGGGAGCCGATCTGGCCCGCGCATCGTTTCTTTACATCCTTCCATTTGTCTTCGGAAAGGGTGTGGATCTCTATCCGTACGTTGTAGAGTTCGGAGCCGCTCACCATAGCGTTTATCTCGCCTTTGCCGATCTCCAGATGGCAGACAGAGCCGTTTCTAAGGTAAGAGCGGCCTCTCGGAAGGCGGTTTTCGTAATCGCTGAAGGATTCAAGGTGGTCGCACCAGGCCTTACCCCAAAACGTCTTCGCTATTAGTCTCCCCTCCAAACATACTGGGCATATCTTGAGGCCATTCTTCCTCATCTTTTCCATCTTCTTTACGGCTTTTGCGCGGCGCACTGCCACCGGCACATAGGGTTTCCATCCATACCAGCCCATCGTCTTACTCCTAAATCTCCGCTCTGTTGATATCAAGCGCAACGACCTTTAACAGCTCGTCGTTGCTCATTTCGGTCAGCATTGACTCAGCCCCTGCCTTAAGGATGTCCTCGGCCAGGTTTGTCTTGTCTTCCATAAGTGCATCTATCTTTTCCTCCACCGTGCCGCGGCAGATAAATTTATGAACAATAACATTTTTCTTTTGTCCTATGCGAAAGGCCCTGTCGGTTGCCTGGTTCTCCACTGCCGGGTTCCACCACCGGTCAAAATGTATCACATGTGATGCTGCGGTAAGGTTCAGGCCGGTGCCTCCCGCCTTAAGCGACAATACCATAAACGGGGGGCCTTCATCCCTCTGGAAGGCGTCTATCAGGGCTTTTCTCCTCTTGACTTCAGTGCCTCCATGCAAGACAAGGCCTTCCCTTCCGAAAAGGCCGCCGACAAAATCTGCGATGGGCTCTGTAATTTCGCGGAATTGCGTAAATATGATTGCCCGTTCCTGCCTTGAGGCGATCTCCTCACAGATCTGCCTGAGTCTCTCGAACTTCCCGCTGTCTGCGGAATCGTATTGGCCGTCTCCCGAGAATTGACTGGGGTGATTGCAAATCTGCTTGAGCTTCATGAGGTAAGTAAGGATAAGGCCTCGCCGCTTCATTCCTTCGAGGGTCTGCAGGGCCAGGGAGAGATCCTCCACTGATTTTGCATAGAGAGCAGCCTGCTTCTTTGCAAGGCCGCAGAAGGCCTTCATCTCGGTCTTTTCAGGGAGATCCGCGATGATGCTCCTGTCTGTTTTAAGCCTTCTAAGGATGTAGGGCCGCACAAGATTTCTAAGGGGCGCATACCTGTCTGAGCTGCGCTCATCGAGGTTTTTCACGAACTGTTTGAACCTCGAGGTGGAGCCAAGGAGACCAGGGCAGATAAAATCAAAAAGGGACCACAGATCCGAAAGACGGTTTTCAACTGGTGTTCCTGTAAGTGCGATTCTTACGTCCGCTTTGAGCCTTTTGACGGCCCTTGTCTGGTGCGATCCCGGATTCTTTATGGCCTGAGCCTCATCCAAGATAACCAGTCGCCAGTCCCTCTCGAACAACCATTTCTGCCTGAGGAGCATACCGTAGGTTGTAAGCGCCAGATCAGTTTGCTCCAAGGCACTGCCTGGGTCTTTTACAATGGCCGCAAGCGATGCGGCTTCCATCTCCGAAGGATGAATGAAACATGCCCTGAGTGTCGGCGCAAAACGTTTGATCTCAGCCTTCCAGTTGGCCAGAAGCGAAGCCGGAAGCACCAGAAGCGAGGGCTTTGAACTGCTTTGTTTAATGGTCAGGAGGAGAGATAATACCTGGATGGTCTTACCTAAACCCATGTCGTCTGCAAGACAGGCGCCAAGCCCAAGTTTGGTTAGAAACAGCAGCCAGTTTCGTCCTTTTTCCTGATAATGCCTAAGCGTGCCGCAAAAACCCTCGGGGGCGCCCGCCTCTTGAGCGGCCCTGCCCGGATTGTTCAATTCGGAGAGCACATCCGACAGCCATTTCCCAGCGTTGACAAACGACCACTCCCTTTCTACCGCTCCTGAGAAGGCATCGCCGCCCAGATCAGCCGGCGCCCCGGCAAGCATCCTCATACCCTGAATAAAAGATATGCCGTCTGATTGCGCCTCTGCCTCCACCTTTTTCCAGTGGTTCAGGGCCATGGAGAGCTTTTCTCTGTCTATCTCTATCCATTGCCCCTTCACATATGAAAGACCGTCCTCTGCCTCCATGATCCTGTTCAGTTCGGCTTCGGTCAGTCTCTGGTCTCCCAGGGCGAGGCTTACCCTGAAATCAAGTATGGCCTTAGCTCCGAGGCGACCGGGGTTCTTTTCTCCGATGGTTACGGCTACCCTCGGTCGAGGGCGATTGCGCCACCAGTCAGGTATCCTCACCAGAAGTCCGCTTTCCTCAAGCAGAGCAACGCTCTTTAGAAGCCGGTATGCCTCCTGTGGGGTCCATGCAATGGGGTGAAAAATATCGCCTGATTCGACAAGCTCCCTTACAAACTCGACCTTTTCGGAAGCCCTGTGGACAGGCGAGAGCAGATTGATAAGTGCCTTCTTGTTCCGCTCACCCGCATACTCCTTAAGGGCTGTTCCAAGCGGCTTGTATTGCACCTTTCCTCCCTTGGAGAGGCTTGGCGCATAGGTTGCGAGAAAAGCAAAGGGAAACTCCGGGTCCTGCTTGTTTTCCGCCAGATGAAAACAGACGCGGCCCACCTGCCTCCATATCGGGGCGCGATCCTTCAACCAGCCCGCCAAACCTTCTTTATGTTCGGCGATCTCACTGCGCACCCTCAAATCCAGCTCAACCCAAAGTGCGATAAAGATTTCCGGGTTTAGATATTCGCCGCCATGCATAGGGGGAGCGGAGAGAAACATGGTCGAAATTTCCGATTCGGCAGGGGGCTCTATGGGATCAGGTTTTTTGCCTGCAAATTCAGGAAGCCGGCAAAGCTGGGTCATGTAAAGGCAGGAAAAGTCCCTCCAATAGGAGAACACAGGCGGAGGAGGCTCGCTGGGCCTTTCCACTGCAAGCGCGATAAGGCCCTCTGCCGTGGATGATGAGAATCCTGCTGCAACCCGTCTCATCCAGGCATCAAACGCCGCATTAGCGCCATCAATCTCCACCAACTTAAGGCGCCCGGAAGGCGTCAGGATAAGATCGTAGTTGTTATGTGGCAGTTCCATTTAGCATTCTTAGGAAGAGATTGCATTTTGCGCTCCTGATTTGAGGGCTGACACTCTTTACAACTATTGCCGGTCGGAATCAATTGCTATTTTCCAGGAAATCCTTCTGCCGGGTCTTCGGTTTATCCTCCCATGGCCGGCACTTGAGCGCTGCCAGCAGTGTCCAAATCGGAAATGAGATAGTTTCGTCGAGTTCAAGGCGAGCTATAATTCTAACTTTTCTTCTACAGTTGTTTGAGGGATCATGATTGTAAGTTGTTACAAAGATTAGATTGCTCTTTAAAAAATTCTAGGATTCTCAAAAATGTGGTGCCACAGAATTTGCTAATAAACCTTGACACGGTTGAGAAATTGCGCTAAAGGTGAGGTGTCTAATTCAGGAGGCACCTCATGTTTGCTAGAGTAAAGAAATCAGGTCAATATCAATACCTGCAGATAGTGCAAAACCG
>Ga0210042_1001432_pt1 | contig 19825 bp, 16 predicted proteins | sample CryGeymeta201518_FD_183982 | JGI IMG/M metagenome (GOLD analysis project Ga0210042, IMG submission 183982) | Groundwater microbial communities from Crystal Geyser aquifers in Utah, USA - Crystal Geyser metaG 2015-18 (SPAdes) (version 2) | ecosystem: Environmental > Aquatic > Deep subsurface >... | reverse complement strand
ATGGATGATTACCTGGCCAAACCGGTCGACCGCGAAGAACTGGCGCAAATGTTGGTGAAATGGTTGGGCTCGGGAGAAAAATAATCAGAAACCGGGCGGGTACGGGGTCCAGAAAAACCGGGCGAAAGACCGGGCGGGCACAAGGCCCGCCCCTATGAGGTTCAAATACCTGTAACTATTCACCATGCAGAGCCCGATGCCGCCATGGAACGGGTATCTGTCGCCCGGATGGCGACAGCTAAGCTCCAGGGATGGATTCATGCGGCCCGTGGAATGGGGGTCTCGGGCTCTGTGACTACGGAGCTGAATAGTTACATCTCATTTACGTCGGAACAGATCCGTTTTAAGGCTGGAAACCCGGTCGAGAAACAGATAACCATCCAGGTGATCCAGCTCGTGCTGAATGGCAATCGCTTCAAAGCCTTCGGCCCTGATCACCTGGTGATGGCCGCTTTCATCCAGAAACTGCACCACCACCTTTTCGGCGCGTTGCACATTGCCGGTATAATCGGGCACCGACATACAGCCTTCGCGCACCAGGGTCGAGCCTTCCTTCTCGATAATTTTCGGGTTAACCATCTGCAACAGACCGTGATTCATTTGTTTTTTCCCCAGCTTGCTGGGAGAAACATCCACCACCACTGCACGCCGGGTGTCACCAATCTGCGGCGCGGCGACGCCGACAGAATGTCCGGCGGCGACCATGGTATCGACCAGATCCTGCAACAACTCTTCGACAGTCACGTCCCAATCAAGAATCGGGGTGCAGACTGCTTTCAAAAGCGGGTGCGGGTAGAGCAAAACTTCGCGCACGGCCATTTTAATTAAAGCTCCACCGAGGTAATCGAACGCACCGAAATGTCGACCTTCAGTTCCTGCTTCAGGGCCAGCATCCAGCTTTCGACTTCTTCGCTTTCGATGCCCTCAGGCAGCAGGGCTTCAATTATCATTACGTAGACGGGTGAACTTTTATCTCCGATAAGTTTGGTATTCAGATCGGTAATATTGATGGAACGCTTACCCAGTTCATGGGCCACCCGATAAACGATCCCCGGCTTGTCGGCGCCATAAACCGAAATCATGCAGATTTCTCCCGCAAGATCCGGGCGCTCTTCACCCCCCGGCTTGAGAGTGCGCACAAAGACCGACAAATCTTTCTGAACCAGGGGCGCAAAAGCCTCCATCAGCACGGCTTTGTCGCTGATTTCGGGATGGGAAACAATCAGAATCATCGAAAACTGCCCCCCCAGAATCGAACAGCTGCTGTCGGCAATATTGCACCCACTCTGATACAAAATTTTGGTCACTTCGGCGACAATGCCGGCACGATCCCGCCCAATAATGGTCAGCGCAAAATGGCTCATGGATGATCTCCCACAAAATTAATAGAGGAATGTCTCTGTGTAATTAGTTGTTTGGAAAAAATGTCAATTTTTTCTGGTTTTCATTCGTGTCCATTCGTGGTTCCAATGTCTTCGGATGGGATTTTTCTCTACTTGTAACACAACCACAGTTTTGCTCGAAAGCCCTTAGATCCCGCGAGAAGAAAAAAGGGGAGGGCCGCGACCGCCCTCTAAACGCTCACCAATCACCTGAGCATCTGCTCCCGGTTTTACCGCTTTTTTTCCTGCGCTGAATGTGCTACACCAGCGCCCTATGGCACTTGTCTCCCTGAATAATTTATCCCTGGCCTTTGGTGGCGCGGCGCTGTTAGATCAAGCGACGCTGCAAGTTGCCCCGCGCGAGCGCATCGCCTTAATCGGGCGCAACGGCTGCGGTAAATCGACCCTCTTGCGCCTGTTGAATAATGAAATCACGCCCGACAGCGGCGAGGTCATGCGGCAGCAGGGCTTGCACAGCGCCTTGTTGCAGCAGGATGTGCCCCTCGCCTTTCCCGGTACGGTGGCCGAAGCCGTGGTCAGGCTCAGCTCGGGGCATGAGCAGGCTGGACGGCTCGAAGAACTGCTGTCGCGCCTTGATCTTGATCCGCTTTTGCCTGTGGCCAAACTCTCAGGCGGGGTCAAACGTCGGGTGCTGCTGGCGGCCGCCCTGTTTGGCGAGCCCGATCTGCTGCTTCTCGATGAACCCACCAACCATCTCGACATTGATTCCATTTTGTGGCTTGAACAGTTCCTCAAGCGGCTGCCGACGACCCTGGTTTTTGTCAGCCACGACCGCGCCTTTGTCCGCAGTGTCGCCAATCGCATCATTGAGCTTGATCGTGGCCTGCTGGCCGATTATCCCTGCGATTACCCGACCTACCTGATCCGCCGTGAAGAACGTCTGCACGCCGAAGACGAGCAATGGCGCAAACAGAACAAAAAGCTCGCCGAAGAAGAAGTCTGGATCCGTCAGGGCATCAAGGCTCGCCGCACGCGCAACATGGGCCGGGTGCGGGCGCTGCACAAACTGCGTGAAGAAAACCGCCAACGCCGCCAGCGCACCGGCAATGTTAAGCTGGCCCTCGATGGTGCCGAACGCAGCGGTCAACTGGTGGTGGAAGCGAAAAATGTTGCATTCAGCTATGCCGATCAGCCCATCGTCCAGGACTTTTCTTTCCGCCTCATGCGCGGTGACCGGGTGGCGATTTTGGGCCCCAACGGTTGCGGAAAATCGACTCTTCTCAAACTGCTGTTGGCCGAACTTTCGCCCAGCAGCGGCAGTTTGCGCCAGGGGACCAATCTGCAAATTGTCTATTTCGACCAGCTGCGCGAACAACTCGACGAAAACGCCAGCGTTAAGCAGAACATCTGCGGCGAACACGATACGGTCGAAATCGCCGGACAGCAGAAACACATTTACGGCTACCTGCGCGATTTTCTCTTCACCCCCGACCGCGCGCGCACCCCGGTGCGCGTTCTTTCCGGCGGCGAGCGCAACCGTCTGCTGCTGGCCAAGCTTTTTACCAAACCGGCCAACCTGCTGGTGCTGGATGAGCCAACCAATGATCTGGATATCGAAACTCTTGACCTGCTCGAAGAGTTGCTCCTCGATTTCCAGGGTACCCTGCTGCTGGTGAGCCACGACCGGACCTTTGTCGACAATATTGTCACCAGCTGTCTGGTTTTTGAGGGTGATGGGCGGTTCACCGAACAGATTGGCGGCTACAGCGACTGGCTGGAAAATTGTTCCCAGAGTGAAAATACCGTCTCCGCAGGCAAAAAAGCCCCGCGTGAGAAGGTCGCACGGGCGCGCAAGTTGAGTTTCAAAGAAAAACGCGAATTAGAAGACTTGCCCCAACGTCTTGAAACCCTTGAAGTTGAACAGGCCGAGATTCATGGCGCTCTGGCGGATCCGAACCTGTATCAGAGCGGCGAAAAAGCAGAAATCGCCCGGCTGCAAAAGCGCTTGACCGAGCTTGAATCCCAGCTGGAAAGCGTCTATCACCGCTGGCAGGAACTTGACGAACTGGCGGAAAAATCTTGAAAACCTCTTATAATTTCGCACCACAATATTTGCAGAATTCTGCATCAGGGTCATGGCCGGAAGCGCTGCATGCCGGGCAAGACTGGGTTGTAACGCGTTTTTTAAAGGCCAGCTCGGCGGTAACAATTCCGGTCGGAATGGCAATAATCCCGTAGCCCATAATCATAATAAGTGCTGCCAGCCCCTGTCCCAGATCCGTTTGCGGAGAAATATCGCCGTAACCGACGGTTGTCATGGTAACAATTGCCCAGTAAATAGAGCGCGGAATGCTGGTAAACCCGTGTTCCGCACCCTCAACGATATACATAATAGAACCGAAGATAATCACCAGGGTCAGAATTGTCAGCAAAAAAACCACGATTTTACGCCTGCTGGCCCGCAGAGCCAGCACCAGCGCCTCGGCTTCACCGACGAACTTGGCCATCTTGAGAATCCGGAAAATCCGCAGCAGACGTAAAATGCGAATCGACAGCAGATACTGACCACCGGGCAGGAAAATGGCAAGGTAGGTCGGAACAACGGACAAGAGATCTACCACCCCGAAAAAACTGCGGGCGTATTTCAGCGGGTGCTGAATAGAGTAAAGACGCAACAGATATTCCAGAGTAAAAAGCAGGGTAAAACCCCATTCCGCCGCATAAAAAAACGCCCCATAATCCTCTCGCAAGGCCTGCACGCTGTCGAGCATGACAATCAGCACACTGAGCAGAATACTGACTTGCAATAGCAGGTCAAACAGTTTACCCGCCGAGGTATCCGCCTCGAAAATGATTTCGTGCAGGCGGCCTCTAAGTGTAGTTTCATAATGCGGCATGGGCATGTTTTCCGTTTTCAGATTTTTACAAAGAAGTTTGGTAACTCTTCAGCATGCAGAGCCCGAGGCCGCCGTGGAACGGGTAGCTGTCGCCCGGACGGCGACAGCTAAGCTCCAGGGATGGATTCATGCGGCCCGTGGAATGGGGGTCTCGGGCTCTGATTCTACGGAGCGGAACAGTTACGAAGTTTGCTGACTCAGTCGGGCAGGGCTTCATTTAATAATTCGAGAATATGCACCGCACGCGCCTTGCCGCCGGTGTGATTGATGGAATCCTGTAATTGCATAATGCAGCCGGGGCAGTCCGTCGCCACCAGTTCGGCACCGCTGGTGGCAATGTGCGCCGCTTTTTTAGCGCCGATTTTTTTGCTGTTTTCGTAGTGATACACCGAATAGGTGCCGCCCAGACCGCAGCAGGTGCCAGCATTTTCCATTTCGACATAATCCACCTGGGGCAGGTTTTTCAAAACCTCGCGCGGCTCTTCAGTAATGCCGCGGGTGCGCAGATGACAGGGGTCGTGATAGGTGACCAGCGTGCGTTTTTCAGTTTTTGGCAGCTCGGCGAGTTTTTGCGCCAGACCCTGTTCCAGCAGAAAAACGAAGACGTCTTTGGTTTTGGCGGCGAGAGCGGTGTATTCTCCCTCCATCTCGGCGTAAACCTTGCTCAGCCCGGCATTGCACGAGGCGCAGGCGGTGAGAATGAAATCGACTGGTTCGCGGGTCAGAGCGGCCAGGTTTTGTTCGGCGAGGGACTCGACCGTGCTACCCGCCCCGGCACTCACCGCCGGCAACCCGCAGCAGGCCTGATCTTTGGGGATAATCACCGTACAACCGATAAATTTCAGCGCCCGCAGGAAAGCCTCACCAAGGGCCGGATACATATAATTGATGCCGCAGCCGGTGAAAAATGCCACTGTCGGTCGGCCCGGCTCGCCTGCGATCCGCTCGGGCACGCGCTCACGAAAGGGTCGATCAGTAATCGGTGGCAGAGTACGGCCAGCTTCCAGATAGGGTACCGGAAAGCGCAGCCGCAAACCACTGTCATGCGGCAGCTGCTTGAACAGCAGGCCGGATAACTTGCCCCCGGTCTTGGCCAGAACGTTCATTAATTTGGGGCGCCCCAGCACCGCCGCTACCCCCTTGCCGAAGGTCGACAAGCCTTTTTCCGCGGCAATGCGCCGCCGGGCGGCGGCGACAATTTCTTCCGTCGGCACCTTGTTCGGGCAACCAGCGCAACAGCTGCCGCATAGCAGGCACTGGGAGAGGTCTTCCATCACCTTGGCGTCGAAATCGATCTCGCCGTCGAGCACCGCCTGCGACAGAGCTATCTTGCCACGCGCCACCCGTCCTTCACGCCGCTCGGCGCCGAACACCGGACAATGGGCCCGGCAGGCACCACACTTGACGCATTGTTCAATCTCTTCGCGGTAATCTTCCAAATCTTTCAGTTTCGCCATAAGATCAACTTCTTAAGTCAAAGGAGACCTCGCGCAAAGACGCAGAGGTGAACCGAGTAAAAACCTAAAATCTTGGGTCTTGGGTTAGGTTAAGAGTAAAAGTATGAGATTTTCTCAGCGGCTCTGCGCGAGGCCGGTTTTCGCCGTTTTCAACTATCCAGAAAAATTTTTCCTGGATTCAAAATGTTGTTCGGATCCAGCGCCCGCTTGATCGCTTTCATGTAGTCGGCGGCCTTGGGGGTGATCTCCAGCGGGATATAGGGTGCTTTGGCAATGCCGACGCCATGTTCGCCGCTCATGGTGCCGCCCAGCTCCAGGGCCCCCCGAAAGACTTCTTCAATCGCCTTTGCGGCTTTTTCGGCTTCGCCTGCCAGCTTTTTGTCGATCATCACATTGACGTGAATGTTGCCATCGCCGGCATGGCCGAAATTGACAATCGGAATGCCATACTTTTCACTGATAGCATCGACTTTGCGGATCATTTCCGGCACCTTGGAACGCGGCACGCAGATATCTTCATTAAACTTGTCGGGGTTGACCTTGCGCAAGGAAGCCGACACCGAACGCCGAATCTGCCACAGGGCTTCGCTTTCAGCCGGGGTCGTGGCAATGCGGGTTTCAACCACGCCCAGGGGCTGAATTATGGTGGCGATTTTCTGTGCCTGCTTGGTCAATAATTCGCGGTCGCCATCCACTTCGATAATCAGCACCGCCCGGGCGGCATCCGGTACCTGCAAACCCGTGGCCTGACGCACACAGTCGAGGGTACGCCCGTCCATAAATTCGAGGGTGGTTGGAATAATTTTCTGGCCGATAATGGCCGAAACCGCTCGCGCCGCGCCGTCGATGGAGTCGAAGAGCACCAGCATGGTCTGTTTGGCTTCGGGCAGGGGCAAAAGTTTGATAATAATTTTGCTGATAATGCCGAGAGTGCCTTCACTGCCGCAGATCAGCTTGGTCAGGTCATAACCGACCACGCCTTTCATGGTCGGCCCGCCGGTGGTGATAATGTCGCCCTGGGGGGTGATAATCTCAAGACCAATGATGAAATCCTTGGTCACCCCATATTTGACACAGCGCGGCCCGCCGGCGCATTCGGCCACGTTACCGCCCAGGGTCGAAAACTTCAGCGAAGCCGGATCGGGCGGATAGAACAACCCCAGTTTTTCGACTTCGAGCTGAAACTGTTCCGTGACCACCCCCGGTTCAACCGTCGCCACCAGATTTTCACTGTCGATCGCAAGAATCCGATTCATGCGTTCGGTCGACAGCACAATTCCCCCCTTGGTCGGCAGGCTGCCGCCGCTAAAACCGCTACCAGCGCCACGGGGGAACACCGGAATTTTTTCGGCATTGGCCAGCTTCATCACCCGCGAGATTTCCTCAGCCCGCAGGGGGAAGATCACCACCTCGGGTGGAAATTTCTGCTGGGTCGCGTCATAGCTGTAACAGAGCAGATCAGCTTTTTCGGTGCTGATATTCTCCTTACCGACAATGTCAGCCAATAATTGGGTTATAGGTGCATCGATCATGGGAATTTGTCCTGAGAAAAAAAAGCAGGGGGCTTCGACTCCTGTACCCCTTCATCAAGGGGCCTTTATTATTCAACAGTTCCGCCGCAAATGTCCACCTGAGCGGGAATTTTCAGTTGGATCAGCCCTTCGCACAGATTCTCCCCTATTTTAGGCTGAAATATCCTCTTGACTTTTATAACGCGGCGTCCATAATGTGCATATACACATATCCCCTCAAATGCTCCCCGCGAGCCAAGGAGAATTAGCATGAAAATCTGTTTCCCGGTTGTTGAAAATCATGGTCTAGAAAGTGAAGTTTATGCGCATTTTGGTTCGGCACCGCAGTTTTTGGTGGTTGATACGGAAACCCGCGAGGTCAAGGCCCTCAGTAACAACGACGAGCATCATGCCCACGGCGCTTGTCAACCGCTTAAGGCGCTGGGTAGCCAGAATGTGGATGCTATTGTCGTTGGAGGAATCGGTGCCGGTGCCCTGATGGGCCTTAACCGTGCCGGCCTTCAGGTCTACCAGGCGCAGGGGGGGACCATTGGTGAAAACATGGACGGTTACGCCCGCAACGCATTGCCAATTCTGACCCCGGCACAGACCTGTGGCGGGCATGGCCATGCTGGCGGCTGTCAGCATTGAACCTGCGCTTTTAAAGAGGGAAGCTTCCATCATCATCCTGGGCCTTGTGTCCTCAGCCCAGGATGCTATTTCAGTGAACAAAAACTGGCGATTTTCCACGAACAAAAGAGAGAATATATGGCTCCTCGGCCCAAAAAACCCCGCAATTGCTGTCGCGCCATGCGCGCCGCGGGAGCGGTGATCTTTAAGCCGATCGGTAAAAAAATGCACGAACTGGAGCTGGTCGTCCTTGCGCAGGACGAGATAGAAGCCCTGCATCTCTGCGACGGTCTTGGTTTGACCCAGGAACAGGCTGGGGAAAGGATGGGGATCTCACGCGGAACCGTACAACGCCTGGTGACCGCCGGCAGAAAAAAGTTAATCGATGCGCTCCTTGATCAAAACGCTCTCTTGCTCCAGAGCGCGGACGAAAGTTAAACTCTCAACGGCGTGAGGGAAATAGCTCAGCGAACCCTTGTAACAGGGTGTACTCGGATTTACGCCCGCAAATACCTGCCTCCTGGTCTTCCGTTGGCCGCCTCGAATTCGTCCCTCACGTGTGTGCTAGCTATGATTTGCACCGCAATTTCGGTCTAACTCAGAATCTCGCCCTCATACAACAGGGAATACCTGGGATTAAAAACTGATAATTTTTATTGACATACGATGGGTATGCTTTAATATTCTGGTCAGTGCTGCGGCCGCTCTTTTGGGAGGGCTGCAGTCAGATATTTCCGGCAAATTTTTTCCTCAAGAGGCGAAGGAGAACCGTTATGAGCAAAGTTTTACAGATTCTGGGTTGTGGAGTGCTGTCTTTCTGCTTGTTAAGCATGCCCTTGTTCGCGGCCGAAATTGCGGTCTGGGGTTCGACCACCTGTCAGAAACGTTTTCTGGAGCCCGGCAATGCCGCTTTCAAGACGGCGACGGGGGATGAAATCAAGGTCTATGGCGTCGGTACCGGCAAGGGCATGCTGGCGCTGATCGACGGGAAAACCATGGCAGCTGCGGCTTCAAGCGATCTGGCGAGCGCGATCAAATCGGCCCACAAAGAAGCCAAGAAGGCCGGTAAAGATCTGACCCTTCCTGCTAATCTGATGTTTCATGAAATTGCTAAAGACATCATCGTGCCAATCGTCAACGCGAGCAACCCGGTCAATGCCCTGAGCTTTGATCAACTGGCTGGCCTGAACACGGGTGCGATCAGCAACTGGAAAGAGGTTGGCGGGCCCGATCTGCCGGTGGCCGTGGTCACAAGCCATGCGGGCAGCGCCACGCGCGAAGTTTTTCAGAGCCAGGTGATGAAAAAGGCTGAGTATCCGACCACCGCCACCTTTGTTAAAAGCACACGATTGGAAATTTTGCAGGTCGCCAAAAATCCGGGTGCCATTGGTGCGGTGAGTGAGGGCTTTTATAAACAGAATCCAGCGGGGGTAAAAACTATCCAGACCGAGGATATCAGCCGGCCTTTGGCTCTGATCACCATCGGTCAGCCGACTGCCGAGGTGCAGAAAGTTATCGATTTTTTCCGCTCGGCTGAGGGTAAAAAGTTTTTTGAGTAACTTGGTGCTCTAAATTCTGACCAGGCAAAGGCTGAAGTCCACGTCGGCTTTTTGAACGGAACGGATGAATTATGCTGATTTTTTTCAAAAATTTAAGTTTGCAGAAAAAGCTTTTCGGAGCTTTTGCTCTGGTGGCGCTGGTCTGTTTGCTGGTGGGTTTGACCGGTTGGTGGGGTAGTGCCCGACTTAACACCATGTTGCTGCGGGTGAGCAATGAAGATGTCCCGGCCCTGGAGGCCATTCAGAGTTTAAGTCAGTCCCTGGCGGCGATGAAGGCCTCCGAGCGTACCCTGCTCGACGCGACTCTGCCTTTTGTCGAACGTGAACGCCAATATGTCGCTTTGAAAAAGGTGCGGGAAGGCGCACGGCAAGCCATCGAGCAGGTCGGACGTTTTGACCATGGGGTTGAAGAAAGTGCCCTGTGGCAGGATTTTCTCGCCCAATTTGCCGAATGGGAAACGAATCTCGATGATTTCCTGTTGCTCAGCCAAGAATTTGATGCTGAGAAAATCAGTAACCCTGCCCAGCTGGCCCTGGAGGCGCAACAAAAACTCGTCAGCTACCAAAGCTGGGCGATGGATCTGAGTGACAATATTGCCGATGCCGCGGCATTAACCGTGGAGACGGATCCGCTGAAAACCGAAATCGGTCTCTGGATTCAAATGCTGCGTACGGAAAATCCCGAGGTTGAGGCCGCACGCCGGCAAGTACTCACGCAATTGCAGGCAGCCCAAAAATCCATGGGCACGATCAAGGATTTTTTTGAGATTGAAGAAGTCGATCTGGCGCGCGAAATTTTTGTCGCCGAAGTCAGACCTTCAATCGTCGTCGTTGGTGAAGCGATCGGCAATCTGTCGATTCCCATACGTACAGCCCTGAGCCAGCAACACCAGATGCAGCAGCAGGCGTTAACCGTCAGTGCGCCCCTGATTGAAAGCAGCCAGCAGCTGTTGGCGAAGCTCGTGTCAAAATCTCAAGGAACCATGATCGAGAATAGTCGAGTCGCCGAATCGCTGGTGACCAAGGTCAATCGCCTGCTGGGCGCTAGTATTCTCGTGGGAGTGGTGAGTGCTATGACGCTGGGGCTGATCTTTACCCGCAGCATCGTCGGCCCCTTGGGGCAGACGGTTGATATGATCGAAGAACTTGCCAAAGGCCATATCGGCCAGCGTTTAGCTTTGAAGCGCAACGATGAAATCGGGCGCCTAGGTCAAGCGATGGATGGTTTTGCCGACAGTTTGCAGGCTGAGGTGATTGAGCCTTTACAAAAGCTTGCCCAGGGGGACTTGACCTTTGCGATTCAGGCTCATGATAGTCAGGATGTCCTTCGCGGTGCGATTGAGCAGTTGGGATGCGACCTCAATCAGGTGCTGGGTGAAATTCAGCAGGCCGGAGTTGAGATCAACACCGGCAGCCGGCAGTTGTCTGATGCCAGTCAAAGTTTGTCGGATGGCGCCACCGCCTCGGCAGCGTCGCTGGAACAAATCGCTGCCTCCATGAATCAGATCGGCACCCAAAGTCAGCAGAGTGCCGAAAACGCCCAACAGGCCAACACCTTGGCGGTTCAAGCACGTCAGGCGGCCGATGATGGGGTGGCGAGCATGGAACGGATGATTTCCGCCATGGGTGAAATTAACGCCTCCAGTTACAATATCAGTAAAATTATTAAAGTCATCGACGAAATCGCTTTCCAGACCAATCTGCTGGCGCTCAATGCGGCGGTGGAAGCCGCGCGCGCCGGTCAGCACGGCAAAGGTTTTGCTGTGGTCGCTGAAGAGGTTCGTAACCTTGCAGCCCGCAGTGCCAAAGCGGCGGAAGAGACCGCCGAGCTGATTGAAGGCTCGGTGCAAAAGGCCAGCAATGGCACCCAGATCGCCGAAAAAACGGGTACTGCCCTCAGTGGCATCTTGGCGGGGATTACCAAGGTCAGTGATTTTATTGGTGAAATTACTGCTGCCAGTCATGAACAGGCTCAAGGGGTGCGTCAGGTCAACGAAGGTCTGGAACAGATTGACCGGGTGGTGCAGCAGAACACCGCCAGTGCTGAAGAAAGCGCGGCCACCAGCCAGCAGCTGGCCGGCCAGGCGGAGCATTTGCAACAGCTGCTTGAGCGCTTCAGATTGCATCAGTCAGGATCAGGCGCTGAAGGGCCAAGCGTGCTTGAATGGGACGATGATTGATCCCTCCTGCTCAACATTGTGGCGCAACCCAAAGGGGAAGTTATACTTCCCCTTTGGGTTTTTAGGGCTATAATGATCCGGCTAAATTTTGAACAAGAACCTGGAGGATGAGATGCGCGCAAATTTTTCTTACCCCCGCAGACTGGTGTTGATGCTGGTGCTGACCTTGCTCGGCTTCAGCGCGTGTGACCAGCCACCGAAGCAGACCATCAGCTTGCAGAATGTCCGTACCCTGCCTGCTCCTGAACCAACGCCCAGTGGCAAACCCCTGACCCTGGTGGTGGGTTCAATGATTACCCCGGAAGAAGGCTATGGCTATTATCGTCAGCTGATTGATTACCTTGCCGTCGGGCTGGATAAAAAAATTTCGGTGCGCGATCCGGGCAACTACGCCGAGGTCAATCGTCTGCTCGAAAATGGCGAGGCCGACATTGCCTTTGTCTGCGCCGGGCCCTATGTTGATGGTCAAGAGCATTTTGGCCTGCAACTGGTGGCCGCGCCCCAAGTTAAAGGTGAGGCGGCTTATTATTCCAACCTGATTGTGCCGGCGGTCAGTGCGGCACAGAGTCTGGCCGATTTGCGCGGCAGCAACTTTGCCTTTGCGGATCCCTTGTCGAACAGCGGTGCCTTGGTGCCCAAAAGCAAACTCATGGAGCGCGGTGAAACGCCCGAGAGCTTTTTTAACTCGCTGATCTATACCTATGGCCATGATCGCTCGATTCGGGCGGTGGCCGATCAGCTGGTCGACGGTGCCGCGGTGGATAGCCTGATCTGGGATTATCTCATTAGTAATGAACCTGAGCTAAAGACCAGGGTCAGGGTTATTGAACGTTTTGGTCCCTACGGCATCCCCCCGGTGGTGATTTCGCCCAAGGCCGATAACGACATCTTGCCCCGGCTGCGCACGTTGCTGACGCAAATGCATCAGGATCCCGCAGGGCAAAAAATTCTGGCAGGAATGCATATTGAGCGTTTCGTCATGGTCGACGATGCCGCTTATGATTCGGTGCGTGAGTTACAAAAACGCCTCAATGAACAGGGCAGTCGCCGATGAAACTCCTTGCCGGGTTGGGGGCTAAAATTTACCTGCTCCTGGCCGGGCTGCTGCTCATCTTCGGTTTTGCCATCAGTCTGTTCGTCAAATTTGAATTTTCGCAACAGCTGCGCCAAGAATTGCAAAAACGCGGAGCCACCATCGCCCGCAACCTGGCGCAAACCAGTGTTACGCCGATTCTGGCACGCGACCGTCTTAACCTGCGGCTGATTGCGCGCAAGTTTGTTCAGAGCGAAGACGACATTGTGTACATTTTCTTTCTTGGCAGTCATGAGACCGAAGTGCTGGGGCATTCTTTCGCGGGGGATTTTCCCGGTGAACTTCTCGGAGCCAATCCCCTGCCCGCTGACAGCCGCCTGAGCATTCGGCAGTTTTATACCGATCGCGGTGAAGTTTACGACTTTGCTGTGCCTGTTGCCGGTGGCGGTTTGGGCGCAGTGCGTCTGGGGATTTCGGTGGAGCCCTTGCAAGGCGCGGTGGCCGATCTGACCGGTACGATTCTGCGGGTCAGCCTGTGGCTGAGTGTTCTGCTGCTGTTGCTGGGAATTCCCTTGTCGGCACTGGTGGCCCGCCCCCTGCGACGTTTAACGCAGGCGACCCGCAAGGTTGCCGAAGGCGAGCTCGAAGTTCAGGTTGCTGAAGGCCCGGCGGATGAAATGGGCCAGCTGGCGCGCGCTTTCAATCGCATGACCCAGGAACTGCACAGCTCGCATTGCCAGCTGGTCAAGCGCAATTCTGAACTGGCAGCAGAAGTCGAAAAACGCCAGGCCGCCGAACGTACCCTTTCGGAACAGCTTAATTTTCTTGAGACCCTGCTCGAACATTTGCCCACACCGGTGTTTTTTAAAGATCGTGGCAACCTTTATCGGGGCTGTAATCAGGCTTACGCCATGATGTTCGGTCGCAGTTGCGAAGAGGTTGTGGGTCAAAGCGTGGCGCAAATCTATCCGGCGGCTGAAGCGCGTGTGCATGAAATGCAAGATCGCCAGTTGTGGCAGCAGTTTGAGCCCCTCAGCTATGAATTGCAGATTCAAACCCCCGCCAGGCGGCGCGACGTCATTTTTCACAAGGCCTGTTTTTTTGACGCTGATGGTCAACCCAAGGGCTTGGTCGGGGTTGTCATCGATGTCACCGATGAGCGTGAAATTAATCGGTTGCGCAGTGAATTTGTTTCGACCACCGCCCATGAATTCCAAACGCCTTTAACCGCAATTCTGGGGTTCTGTGAGCTGTTGCAAGGGGAAATTCCGCCGGGAAGTGCGGCCGATTATATCGAAATCATTCATGAACGGGCCGAGTTTTTGTCGCGGCTGGTGGATCAATTTCTGGATGTCAGCCGGATTGACAATGGCCGCAGCATTCCGATCCTGCCGCGGGCATGTGACCCCCAAAAGCTGATCGCGCATATCTTGGTCAGCCTCAAGCCCGCCGAACGCCAACGCGTGAGGGTAAATTTCCCCGAGCCCTGCCCCCAGGTTGAGGTCGATACGGATCGCCTGACCCAAGTGATACAGAATCTGCTGGGTAACGCCTTCAAATACAGCCAGACGGAAACGCCGGTGGTGATCAGCGCCCAAACCCGGGGGGATTGGCTGGAAATCAGCGTTCAGGATCAGGGTCAGGGGCTTGAACCCGAAGATGTGGTGCAGATCTTTGATAAATTTTTCCGCGCCCGCCACGACGACAGCGGTATCTCGGGCACGGGGCTGGGCCTGTACATCAGCAAAGCCATTGTCGAAGCCCACGGTGGCTGCATGACCGCGATCAGCCACAAGGGCCAGGGAACCTGCCTGATTTTTACCCTGCCCCTAAACGCAGAAGCCTCTACCGGGTAACCCCCCCCAGCCTCTGCGCCTCAACTCGGCTCACATTCGGCTCTACGCCGGGGAAATTGCAGTCGAAAACTACAGCCGGGCGAGGAGGTTTCTGCCAGGATGAGTCTTGCGCCCATGGACTCGGCCAGAGTACGGGCCATGTAGAGACCTAATCCTGAACCAGCGGGGCCGTTTTGCTGATGACCACTGCGGTAGAACTTTTCAAAAACCTTCTGCCGTTCGGCTGGTGCGATGCCGGGGCCATTGTCGCTGACGCGAATCTCTCCCTTGTGGGCACTGAACTCGGTACTGACCACCACCTCAGCACCGGCGCTGGAATATTTCAACGCATTATCGATCAGACTTGAAAGTATGATTTTCATCCCCACCGGATGCAGTTGCAGACTTTCGTCGCCCACGGAGGCAAAGCGTAAGTTGCAGGATGACTGCTGAGCCACGGGCGTGAAGAGTGCGTCCAGTTCTTCAAACAAGATGCAAAGTCGGACGGATTCCCCTTGCAACTGGTAGGAATTTTCCTCGAGTCGGCGCACGAGCAGATAGTTCTTTGCCAAAGTCTCCAGGTAATGGGAACTCTTCTGAATGTGGCTGACATACCCCTGTGCCGACGTGCGGGTCAGGCTGCCCTCGTCGCTCAGGCGTCTTGCCATGCCGGAGATAATCATCAGCTGATTCTTCAATTCGTGGAAAAGAACCTGCTGCCAGTTCTCCTGCAAGTTGTCCCACCTTTCAAAAGCCGTCATTTTTTCCGTTAATGCCAGATATTCACGGCGTTTTTCGATCAGCTGTCCTGTTTTGAGAACGACTTCCTTTATCACGTAGGGCTTGGGAAGATAAAGGTCGGCCCCCAGGTGATACCCCTTGAGGCGATCAGCGGCGGTGCCCATGGCACTGAGCATGATAATCGGGATGCGCGCCATCAGCGGATCCTCATGGGTGCGCAGCATGCGGCAGATCTCCCAACCATCGAGGAGGGGAAGCATCAGATCCAGCAGAATCAGATCGGGTTTTTCGCGGCCGATCAGCCGACAGGCCTCCAGCCCATCTGCTGCGATTACCACATCGAAACCGCTGCGCATCAGATTGTATTCCAAAACTTCAGCCAGTTCGGCTTCATCTTCAACAATCAGAACTCGCCCCGGAAAGGGGGTCGCAGGTTTCAAAATCTGTTGGTTGGGCTGCGCTTTTGGTGCGCCGACATTCACGAATGTCGCTTCTGTCTGGGGGATCGACTGCATCAGGGTCCTCCTGCGGTGACACGGGCACTTTTCTCTGCCCGACGAATTAAAGGGTATAGACTGTTCAGCTCCGTAGAACCGAGCCCGAGAGCCCCAATCCAAGGGCAAGGGGCGCATGAAACTATCCCTTGCGCTTAGCTGCCGCCATGCGGGCGTCAGAGATCCGTTCCATGGCGGCCTCGGGCCCGGGGTGGTCAATAGATACAGATGGTAAATTCAGGGCAGGTTAAGAAATGATGAGAATTTGATCAGGAAACGACTTTTTTCGGCATGAGGTGAAATATACAAACTTCTAACCTTACTCCAATCCAAACCTAACATTGTGCTGGTGTATTGAGGCCATCCACGCCGAAACGGGAGGCCCGGTATGACAGATCAACACGTAGTCGCAGATTTTCCTTTTACCCTGTTACCCTCTTGCGGGGCGAAAGGACCGAGTTTTTTCCCCCCGTGGTGGCAGCACACCGCGGAACAGCTGCTCGGTCTTCAACGTTGTGCGCAGCTGTATCGTCAGATTGAATCAACCTGTGAGCCCGTTGATTTCGCGGCCCAGGCCCTGAAAAAACTGGGGGTGAGTTGCCAGGTTCTCAGCAATGATCAGGTACGCATTCCGGCGGCCGGCCCCTGTATTCTGATTGCCAACCATCCCTTCGGCGGGATTGAAGGGCTGGCCCTGTTTGAACTGATTGCAAAAGTCCGTCCCGACTTTAAAATGATGGCCAATTACCTGTTGGCGCGTATCCCCCAGCTGCAAGGGCAATTGATCAGCGTCAATCCCTTCGGCGGCACTGCGGCGCTACGCACCAATCTGGCTCCCCTGCGTCAGGCCCTGAACTGGCTGAAGCAGGGGGGCTTGTTGGTTTTCTTCCCCGCCGGTGAGGTCTCTTCCTGGCAATCATCGGAACAGGGTGTCACCGACCCGGCTTGGAGCACGACCCTGCCGCGTCTGGTGCGCTTGAGCGGCGCGCCGGTGTTACCCGTGTATTTTTCAGGACAAAACGGCGCGCTCTTCCAATGGGCCGGTCGTCTTCATCCGCGACTGCGCACCCTGCTTTTACCGCGCATGCTGCTGAATAAACGCGGACATCGCCTTGAAATCCGCATTGGGCAGCTGGTGCCGACGCGCAAGCTCAACAAATTTCAAACCACCCACGAGTTAAATGACTACTTGCGCCTGCGCACCTACGCTCTGGGTCTCCGGCGGGCTCAAGCGATAAAAAATCAGACGAAAAACTTCGTCAGTTCGCCGCCGCCGCTTTTACCGCAGGCAAGCGCTTCAGCCTGGTTTCAACTGGAGATTGATGATCTCTCCCCCGCCCAACATTTAGTGGCGAGCGGTGAGTATCAGGTTGTGGTCTTCCGCGCCGTTCAAGGTCCCAAGTTGATGCAAGAAATCGGTCGCCTGCGTGAACTGACCTTTCGCGCCGTCGGCGAAGGAACCGGGCAGAGCCTCGATCTCGATGGCTACGACCAGACCTATGAACATCTGCTGCTCTGGAACCGTGAAAAAAAGGAAATCGTCGGCGCTTACCGCATCGGGCCGGTTGATCGCCTGGTGGCCCAGCAAGGGGCAGGCGGGCTCTATACGGCGACCTTGTTTCATTTCAAGCCACAGTTTCTGGAAAAAATGCAAAACGCGCTGGAACTGGGGCGCTCCTTCGTGCGACCGGAATACCAGCGCTCCTATGCGCCTTTGCTGCTGCTCTGGAAGGGCATTGGTCATTATCTGGTTGCCAACCCGCAGTACCGTTACTTGTTCGGGCCGGTGAGTATTTCCAGTGATTACGGCAATTCCTCCCGTCGGCTGATGACCAGCACCCTGGCCCGCTATTACCTGGTCAAGGAATTTGCGGGTCTGGTCTCTCCACGCCTGCCGGTTCCCCTGCACCCTCTCAAAATTGCCGGTCTTTCCGCCCGGACGAGTGATCCACTGCTGCGCGACATGGAGGAGATCTCGACCCTGGTTGCTGACCTGGAGGCCGACAGCAAGGGGATTCCGGTGCTGCTGCGGCATTACCTGAATCTGGGAGGAAAACTGCTGGCTTTCAACCTGGATCCGGCGTTCAGCAAGGTTATAGATGGCCTGCTGCTGGTCGACCTGCACCAGACCGAGGCTAAACAACTGCAACGCTATATGGGGGCTAGTGGCTATCGGCGCTACCTGGAGGCCGAGCTTTCATCCCCTTCGCAGTGTGCCTGATGACGAAGGCGTTGTGAGCGTTTTCATTAGCGTCAAAGCGGTTTCAGGGCTCGACTGCCCCGTGCCGGTTTGTGTCGCCCCAGAGTCAGTTAGCAGATCCGATGCCATGTTAAAGTTGATCACAGAGTGCCATAATCTTGATAATCTGCCGGTTCGCGATTTGATCGACAGCAGCGGATCGGTTTCCCCCGAGACCCCGATTTCGGTACTTGCCGAACGTTTTTTTACCGAACCGGAGCTTGACGCCCTGCCTTTGGTGCGCGATGGCTTTCCCTACGGACTGGCGGTGCGCAACAAAATTCTCACCACCCTCGGCACGCGTTTTGGTTTTGCGCTCTATGCCAGGAAGCCCATCAGCGCCATTGCCGATATGAATCCGCTGCTCGTGCATCACGACGAAAGCCTGAATGGGGTGCTTGCCCAAGCCATGGCGCGCGATTTCCGAGATATCTATGACGAAATTCTGGTCGTTGATGAAGCCGACAAATACGTCGGGCTGCTCTCGGTCAAGCGCCTGGTGATCGAACAGGGCAACCATTTGGCCCAGAGTATCGCTCAGCGGCGCATGGCTCTTGAGCGGGCAGCCGAAATGCAGAAGATGAACGATGCCAAAAGTAGCTTCATGGCCCATATCACCCATGAATTGCGCTCGCCGCTCCATGCCATTGTCGGTGTTATCGAACTGGTCAAAATGAATTTTTCTCAGCAGAAGCTGGATGAGTTCCCCAAATATATTAACCTGCTTTCGACCAGTTCAGCCAATCTGCTTGCAATCATCAACAATATCCTCGATCTGTCGAAGATTGAAGTCGGGCGGATGGACGTTTATAGCGAGGACTTTGTGTTGGGAGATCTGCTGCAGGAGGTTCTCGAAACCTGTCAGGTTTTACTGGGTGACAAGCCGTTGACCATTGAGCTCGACTGTGCCCAGCCGCAGATTCTCCTCAGTGGAGATCGGGGAAAGGTGCGTCAGATTTTGTTGAATCTGGCGAGTAACGCGGTCAAGTACACCGATCGTGGCATCATTACCATTGCGGCCGAAGGGGGATCCCAGCTCAAACTGTCGGTCAAAGACACCGGCATTGGCATCCGCACAGAAGATCTGGCCAATCTTTTTGTGGCCTTCAATCAACTGGAAGACGCCAAGACCCGTCGTTACAACGGCAGTGGCCTGGGACTGACCATCACTGCGCAGCTGGTGCAACTGCTGGGGGGAAACATCAGCGTTGACAGCACTTTCGGCATCGGCAGCCGCTTTGATGTGCAGCTGCCCTGCCGCCAGCCTTCACAACCAGAGGAAAATTTTCCATGACCCAGCCCAAAACAGTTTTGGTTATTGACGATGACGAGCGCCACCTGCTCACCGCCCGTGGCCTGATCGAAGCCCTCGGCTTTCGTGTTGAGACCCATAACTCGCCTTTTCGCTCGACCGAAAAAATTCTCGACCTCAAGCCGGATCTGGTTCTCCTCGACGTCAATATGCCCGCCCTGGCGGGCGACCGCTTGTGCGAGCTGCTGCGGTCGGAACCCGTGCTGGAAAACACTCAGATCTATCTTTATTCGTCCAATGACGAGGATATTCTGCGCCAGTCGGTACGGCGCTATCAGGCGGATGGCTATATCTGCAAGGGAGATATCCGTGGCATGCGGCTGAAATTACAATCCCTGCTTGGTGGTTCCACCTGAAACACCGGTGTGGAATCAGGCTCCTTGTCCGGGGTTTTGCGAAAATATTTTCTATCTCCTGGCCATTTTTCAGATCCTCGTTCAGCCCTTGCCGTAAGACCCCGATAGTCACGGCCGCAGTCCTGATTCTTTGGGTGGGTTTCGGGCCCAGATATGTGGCGTTGATGGCTCCTACCCTGTCTCCCCTGTAACCCCTAGAATTGCGTAAGCTTGCTCCGGGATTTTGCGTGTCAGCAAG
>Ga0210042_1001417_pt1 | contig 19936 bp, 23 predicted proteins | sample CryGeymeta201518_FD_183982 | JGI IMG/M metagenome (GOLD analysis project Ga0210042, IMG submission 183982) | Groundwater microbial communities from Crystal Geyser aquifers in Utah, USA - Crystal Geyser metaG 2015-18 (SPAdes) (version 2) | ecosystem: Environmental > Aquatic > Deep subsurface >... | reverse complement strand
TCCCAGGGTTATCGTTTCGACATTGATTCAAAAAAAATTACTCAAACCGGGGGATTGTTTTTAAAAATTGAGCCAAAGCAAGTCGAAATTTACATTAATGGGAAATTAAAAAAGAAAACTGATTTTTTCTTTGGCTCAGCTTTGATTGAAAATTTATTGCCAAAAAAATATAAAGTAGAAATCAAAAAAGAGGGATATCATCCCTGGGAAAAAAATTTAGAAATAAAAGAAAAGCAAGTAACCGAGGTGAAAAATATTGTTTTATTTTCAGAAAACCCTACTTTTAATATTTTAACTGCCGGGGTCAAAGATTTTTGGTTTTCGCCCGATGAGAAAAAAATAATTTTATTTGAAGGAAGTGAAATGGGCTGGGCTCTGAAATTATATGATTTAGAAAAGAATGTCAAAAGTCAGTTGATTGAAGAGAGGGATTTTTATTCAAAAGGGGCTGATTTATTAAATTTGGAATTTTCGGAAGACTCAAATGAAATTTATTTAGATATAGGGATGAAGGAAAAGGAAAAATACTTTACCTTAAAATTAAATAAATTTCCACCAACTTTGACTGAAAGAGAAATTGCCACCTCATCTGAAAATATTATTGCTTCTCAGGTTTTCAATGGAGATAGCTATTATCGAGATAAATCGGGATATCTTTTAAAAAATGAAGAGAGACTAACTGAAAATCCTTTCCCGGTCAAAGCGGAAACCGAATACGTTTTAGAAATATTCCAAAATTTTATATTTTTAAGAGAGAACCAAACTTTATATCAATTTAATCCCGATTTAAAATCTTTTGAAAAATTTTTTGAAAATATAAATTTTTTAAAAATTTCTCCTGATCTTAAAAAAATAGTTTATTTTTCGAACTCGGAAATCTGGATTCTGTTTTTGAAAGAGGTGGTTTCCCAACCAATCAAAAAATCTGGAGAAAAAGTCTTTTTGGTTCGTCTCTCAGAAAAAATCAACGATGTTTTTTGGTTAAATTCTGATTATTTAGTTTTTAATACTGGAAACAAAATAAAAGTCGCCGAAATCGACGACAGAGATAGAATAAATATGGTTGATATTGCTGAGTTTTCCTCCGCCGCTAAAAGCTATGGAGGACCCGCCGAAGCTTTACGCGAAGGCGGAGAAAATCCCAAAATATTCTTTAGTCAAAAACAAAAAAAGCTATATATTTTAAGCAATGGTAATCTTTACACATCAGAGACCTTATGAAGATGGAGATGAAGCTTTAGCTTCATTGACCTTCTTTTTAAAATTTTCCCAGTTGATATTTCCTTCAACAGAAATTTTACAAATTTCTTTAAACTGACAATATTGACACTGCCAATCTTCTGGCCAACCGGGAATTCGAGAAGGAATGATATTTCTATCAATTTTGGCTTTGAGATTGCTTAGTTCTTTTAAAAGACCTTCGGCAATTTCTGAATCGTAATCTACGAAAAACTCTTTTAACTCTTGGGTATCTTTATTCACATAAAGCAAGATGCCTTTTTTTTGTTTGAAAAAATGCAAATAAAGTTGAATCTGATTTATATGTTCTTTTTTTGGTGCATTTAAACTTTTGAAAATTTGGCCATTGATACTTTTGATATCTAAAACATACAATTCTTTCCCATCACTGATAATGGCATCGGCCCTGCCACCGATTAACTCCTGGGGAGGAATATTAATTTCAGCAGCTACCACCTGAATATCTTTGACGCCAAACAGGGGTTTCATAATCAGTTGATGAATGTGATCACCGTGATCAAACATCATTAAAATTCTTGGCTCCATTTCTTCAGCTGGCGCTTTTTTGAATTTAAAAAAGACTCCCCTCGGACATTTGCCAGCATCGGTAATATAAAAATGGCGTTGTTCTCTATCTTTTTTTAATTCCGAATAATAATGATTAATTAGTTCCTTTAACATTTTCGCTCCGCGAAAATCGCTGATTTGTGCTGATTTTTAGCTGATTTACGCTGATATATTTATCGCTTTCGCCATTGAAGGACTCGACTTTATTCTTGATATGTTGATTATATCGTGCAAATATATAACTAGACCTGTTGCACTAAAGTCGGGCGGATATGGTATCTACCGCAACAGGTTGTCTGAGTCACAGAAGGAACAACGAGACAAAATGCAACCCGCACATATCCGCTCGCATGCTCTTTTCTGGAGTGGTTTATCACCGCTCCTTTTTTATTAGGAGCGAGGTAATAAGTTTCAGAGTAAATTTCGGAGGTCTGTTAGCATGGTTTCGCCGAAGGCGAATAACAGACCAAGAACTTAGACCCCAAAATTGGGCTGGCAATTTTGAGGGTCGGTACTCTAAAACTTCGTTACCGAGCGGATTACCGTTTCTGCCACTGGGGGGCTCTTCTTGCCCGTTTTAATCCGAATTTTTTTCTTTCTCGCATTCTTGAATCGCGAATCAAATATCCGGCGTTCTTTAATCTTTTTCTGAAATCGGGGTTAAATAAAACTAAAGCCCTGGCTATTCCATGACGGATGGCTTCGGCCTGGCTATGCAAGCCTCCCCCTTTTACCTTAGCTAAAATTCTAAATTTATCAAGGCATTTCATTTTTTCTAAGGCAGCTTTGGCAATTTGTTGGAGTTCAAAAGTCGGAAAATAACTCTCCAAACTCCTTTCATTAACTAGAAATGCTTTCCCGGGGTACTCGCGAGCGGGTCGGGTAAAAATTCGAATTCTAGCCACCGCGGTTTTCCTTTTTCCCACTGTCTCAAGGTATTTTTCTGGTTTTGGTGTTATTATTTCTGCTTTTCTAACCGGTTTCTCTTTTTTTAATTTTTCTTTCCTCTCAATTTTCTTACTTTCCCTTTTTTTAGTTGTTTCTTTAATTTTAGGCATATTCGTAATTCGTTTAGATTGGTAATTCGCAAGATTGTTCTATTTTTAATCTTTTTATCATCTTTTTTCTTAATTTATTTTTTGGCAACATTCCAAATACTGCTTTTCTCAAAACTTCGGCCGGTTTTTCAGCAAAAAGCTTCTTTAGGGGAATTTCTTTTACTCCACCTAAATATTCAGAGTGACGAAAATAAATTTTGGACTCCATTTTTTTTCCGGTAACTTTTAATTTTCCTACATTTTTGACAATTACAAAATCACCCATATCTTTATAGGGCAGGAAATTGGGTTTATGTTTACCTTGCAAAAATATCGCAATTTCAGAAGCTAATCTACCTAAAACCTTGCCGGTAGCGTCGATTGTGTGGGTTTTCCGATCTATGTTTTTTCCTTGACGGGTGGTGGGTGGGTTGGAGTCCATATTATTTTACTAATTCAATAATAGCCATTTTTGCTCCATCACTTTTTCTCAACCCTAATTTAATTATCCTTGTATAACCTCCTTTCCTCTCTTTATATTTTGGGGCAATTTCATTAACTAATTTTTTAACTATTTCCGGTGAAAATTTTTTAGCCAACAATTTTCGAGAAGATAGGTTACTAATTTTAGCTCGAGTAATCTGTTTTTCAACGAAAATAGAAACCTCCCTGGCTTTAGCCTCGGTAGTTTCAATTTTCTCTCTCAAAAAAAGGGCACTAGCCAGTGCTTTCAATAATGTTTTTCTTTGATCTCTTTTCCGGCTTAATTTTCGCCCGCGTTTCCGTTTTCTCATAAGCTAAACTTCCTTCCTTTTATGGGCCCGCTTGCGGGAGGGTGGAGAGTATAGTGCCTCCCGGTTGTAGTCTTTTTCCTTTTTGTTTTCTTCTTGGCAACTTTGGCTTTTTTCTTTTCAACGGGTATTTCCGCTCGAAGTATCTCTGCTTTTTCTTTAAAACTCTCAGCAAGCAGAGAAAAGTGTTTTACTAAAACTTCTGATGTCTGAGAAAAAGCGGCTTCCGGGCTAATAGTTCCATCGGTTTCAACTTCCAAAAATAACCTATCAAAGTCAGTTCTTTCTCCCACCCTCATATTTTCAACTTGAAAAGCTACTCTTTTTACCGGAGTAAAAATAGCATCAATAGGAATTGTTCCAATTTCCAATTTTTCTCTTCCTCTCGCTTCCTTTGGGGAATAACCTATTCCTTTTTCAATTTGAATTTCCATTTCCAATTCGCTGGATTTTTGGGTCAGGGTGGCAATGTGGCAATCCGGATTGACTAATTCAACCTGACTGGGTAATTCAAAATCAGACCCTTTGACCTCTTTTTCTCCCTTTACTTTTAAGAAACCCTTTTGGGGCTCTTGAGTATAAAGACGAAACCTCATTTGCTTCAGGTTAAGCATAATTAAAATTACATCCTCTAAAACTCCGGGAATAGTTGAAAATTCATGGGGAACATTTTTCATTTTCATTTGAGTTACGGCTGCTCCTTCTAAAGAAGAAAGTAAAATTCGCCTCAAAGAGTTTCCAATTGTAACGCCATAACCAGGATAAAGGGCTTCGATTTCAAATCGGGCATAATTACCTTTTTTTTCAATAATTTTTGGCTGAAGTGGTAATGGTATCATAAAATGTTAGAATGTGAGAATGTTGGATTGTTGGAATGTAACAATCTAACATTAACGAGAGTAGAACTCAAATATGGCAGGAATTTCAACTGGAGGGGCGCTTTCTTCTAAAGTTGGTTCCCCTATTACTTTTCCTTCTAATTTTTCAACATTTAATTCAAGCCAACCAGGAGTCTTGTATTTTTTTAACATATTTTTAAGATTTTGAAAATTGGCCTTTTTCATTTTTTGCGATTTTAGCGAGATGATATCACCTTTTTTAACCTGATAAGAAGGAGTATCAATTGATTTTCCGTTAATTAAAACGAAAGCATGGGAAACTAATTGTTTAGCCTGGGCCCTAGAGTTGGCCAGACCTAATCTAAAAACTACATTATCTAAACGAGTTTCTAGAAGGTTTACCAGAAATTCGGAAGCATCCTCTACTTTACCCTTCATAGCCAGGACCTTCTTTACATAATTCTTGAATTGACGCTCTTTTAAATTATACCAGCTTTTCAATTTTTGTTTTTCTCTCGATTCTTTACCATATTCAGAAAGTGGAATCGGTCTCCTTTTCCTTTTTTGCCCCGGTGGATAAGCTTTTTTTAGCATTGGGCATTTTGGTGATAAACATCTCTCACCCCTAAGAAATAATTTCGCCCCCAACCTTCTACAAATTTTACATTTTGCCTTTTTCACTTCATGAAAAACACTGATTAATACTGATTTTATTAGACACGTCTCACTTTTGGAGGTCGACAACCATTGTGAGGTATAGGTGTAATGTCTTTAATTGAAACAATATCCAAACCTCGAGTAGCCAAAGACCTGAATGCCGATTCTCGACCAGAACCAATCCCCCTCACAAGCACATGAACTTTTTCAATTCCCAATTTTTTAGTTGCTTCAGCCAAAGCTTCAGCCACTTTCGAAGCAGCGAAAGGAGTGGCTTTTTTTGTTCCTTTAAAACCGATATTTCCAGCTGAAGTCCAATATAAAACATTGCCTTGAAGGTCAGTAAGACTCATTAAGGTGTTATTATAAGAAGAAGAAATATAAATTCGACCCTCTTTAATGCGTTTTTGAGGGACCTCTATTTTGATTTCCTTTTTAACCTGAGCTTCCACTTTCTCTCTTTCTTTAAGGAGCTCCTCTTCAGTTTTAGTAATTATACGTTTCTTCCCCATATTAGGTTGGTGCGGCTGGTGGTTTTCTTCCAGATCCCACGGTTTTTTTGACATTTCCTCGAACAGTTCTAGTATTAGTTCTTGTTCTCTGCCCCCTAACTGGCAGTCTTTTAATATGACGAATTCCTCGCCAAGAACCTATATCTTTTAATCTTTTAATATTCATCATTACCTCTCTTTTTAATTCTCCTTCAATTTTATAATTTTTTTCAATGATTTCCTTTAACCGATTAACCTCTTCCGGAGTTAAATCTTTTGCTCTTTTTTGAAATTCAATTCCGGCTTGAATTAAAATTTTTCTACTCAAAGCTAAACCTATCCCATAGATATAGGTTAAGGCAATTAAGATTTGTTTGTTCTCGGGGATATTTACTCCCGCTATACGTGGCATAGTTATCCTTGTCTTTGCTTGTGCTTTGGGTTAACACAAATCACATAAACTCGTCCTTTTCTTCGGACGATTTTGCATTTTTTACAAAGTTTTTTTACCGATGCTCGGACCTTCATGTTATTTACCTCTATAGACTATTCTCCCTCTTTTTTCATCATAGGGACTGATTTCTACTGTTACCCGGTCTCCGGGTAGAATCTTAATTCTATACATCCTTAATTTTCCAGAAAGGTGGCAAAGTGCTTCTCCCCCGTCGTCTAATTTTACTCGAAAATTAGCACTAGGTAAGCTCTCTATTACTATTCCTGTTTTCCGGAAAATCTTTTTAGTGGGATTCATAACTAAGTAATTATTTAGGATAGCAAAAATATTTAATTCAGTCAACCCCGCACTAAATTTACCAATGAATTTGATGGCGACGCACTAATGCGAATAGCGTTGTCCCGCAAAACGGGACTGGCCTATTCGGCCACCGTGCGTCGCAAAAGAATTGCAGGTTTTACTATAAATATAGTTTATCTTGAATTTCTATCGTAAATTTAGTGCGGGGTCAAGATCGATGAATCTTCGATTCATCTCAATCACCAAGCGTTAGCGAAGGTGAAAAAGAAGAAAATCTTCTTTGATCTTCATAAATTTTCAATTTATTCGATGTTTAATTTAATTTCAATTTTCCTTAAATCCTCGGGAATCTTTTTTACCCAAAAAGGCCAAAGCCTTACTTTAGCTTTTGTAATTTGGGGCAGATTTTTCAAGAAAATGTTAGTTTCAGTTAGCGATTTTCCAACCAGCCCTTTCTTTAGAGAAATTTCATCAATATCTGAAAAAATCTTGGCTGTCATTTCTAAGGAAAGAGTAATTTTGCCCGGGCTAAAATCGATATTTTCGGAAGAATAATTCGTTTTGAGACTTTCTACCAGAACTCTTTTTTCTGGCGGGATCTGGGAAGAGATAAAATCGATGGCAAAATTTTCAATATCTTTTGGTTTAAATACCAAGGCCTTTGACTGAGCCTTAACCTGAAAAGTGAATTTCTCTAAATCTTGACCTGCCTGAGCCAAGGGAGTAATTTCAAGAATTCTCGTTTCCAAAGCCTCTTTCAATAAAGCAAATAGCGAAGCGTCTGAGGAAATTTTATCTTTTAAGGTTGCTTCGCATTCTTCCTTTGCCTTCTTCGTTAAAATCTCTTTAGTCTGATCTAAATCTTTTTGGGTCACCTGAGGAACTTCTTTTATCTCACCTCCTTTCATTGAGACAAAAGATTTTCCATAAAACTTGGTATAAAGGGCGGTGCCAGCAAATCCGGGAATAGAGAAGGTAGTTGGCCCAATATTATATTCTACACCTGGCTCAGCCGCTCTCACTTTAATATCTAAGTATCCAGGAACAAATTTTCCTTCCTCATATTTTCCTCCAGGAATAGTTACTTTTTCTATTGACCTAAACAATTTTCCATCGGCTGAAACAAATCGCGTCGTGGCTACCAAAACCTGGGGTGAGGTGGAATAGTTATTATAAACTCGAATTATCCCTTCAGCTTTCTTTTCTTTTAAAATTTTGCCAGAAGATGGAAATTCTTCGGTGATAGTTTTTTCAGCTTCAAAAATTTTGACCGGGATAACCCCGCTCTTTACCCAAAGGGCGGGGTCCGTTTCTTCAACGGTGGCATCCCCAGTTATTTTTGTTTTGAAAGTCGAAAAATCAGACTCTGGCCAAATTTCGATTTCCGCTTTTGATAAAGTAAAATAACAGAAAATTCCGGCTAAAATAAAAATAAAAAGGGCGAAAATTACCTGGTACCATTTTTTCTTCACGAAAAGTGGTGATGAAATATTTTTTTCAAGGGGTGGTTTGGGTCTTTCTTCTCGAAAAGTGGTGGGGGGCTTCGGTGGTAAAATATCAAAGATTTTTTTGTTCATTTCTTCATTTTACTAAAATTGCTCTGATCCGTCTAACCCCGACCCCAGAACTTTCTTCTTTAAGAATTCCAAAATGGCCGAGCTCTGAGGTTCTTTTGACATGGGGGCCGGCGCAGATTTCTTTTGAAAAATCGCCAATAGAATAAACTGTAACACTTTCTGGATATTTTTCCTTAAAAACCGAGTTTCCGCGAAGCGGAAACGAAGGTGGAAAAGAGGATTTATCCTCTTTGACTAAAGCTAAGGCTCCAGATTCTAAAGCTTTCAGGTAAGACATTTCCTCTTTTTTTACTTCTAAATCTTCTTTAATTTTTTGATTAACTAAGTTCTCAACTTTTTTAATCTCTTTATCTGTCAATTTTTGAGGATGAGAAAAATCAAATCGAAGCCGCTGGGGAGTAATGTCTGAACCCATTTGTTTAACATGCTTTCCTAAAATCTCTCTTAAAGCTGCGTGTAATAAATGAGTGGCGGTATGAAGTCGAGTTCCCTCGTAAGTCGCCTCTTTCCCAACGCCGCCAAATTTTTTCTCAACTCCAGCTCTTGAAATTTCTTGATGCTTCTTGAATTCCTCCTCAAATTCTTTTTCGTTAATTTCTAAATCATTTTCGCGAGCAATTTCTCGGCTGAGCTCTAATGGAAAGCCATAACTCTGAAATAAATCAAATGCCACCTTACCAGAAATTATTTTGAGATTTTTCAATTTGCAATTTTCAATTTGCAATTTTGAATTTTTTAAACCTTTTTCTAAAGTTTTTTCAAATTTCTCTTCTTCGCTCTGAATTACAGTTAAAATATCAGTTTCTTTTGATTTTATTTCTGGATAAATTTTTTGATAGATTTCAATAACTTTTTGAGCCAAAGGAATTGAAAAGTTCTTTGGCAAATTTAATAATTTTCCAAATCGAATTACCCTTCTTAGAATTCTTCGCAAAACATACCCTCTTTCAACATTTGAAGGAAAAATCCCCTCAGAAATTAAAAAAACCGCACTTTTAATATGATCAGCAATAATTCTCTCCGCCCGGAAATTTGCAGGGGTATAACCCCTGCATTTTCTGATTTCCTCAATGATTGGTTGAAATAAATCAGTTTCGTAAACCGAAGGTTTTTGTTGAACAACCATAGCTAACCTCTCCAGTCCCATTCCGGTATCAACCCCTTTTTGTTTTAAGGAGCTAAGCTCATTTTTTTTATTTCGATAATATTCATTAAAAACTAAATTCCAAACTTCTACACCATTAAAATGAATTTCGGTTGTCGGACCACAAGGACCTTCCCTACCGGTCGGTCCCCAAAAATTATCTTCTCTGCCACAAAATTTAAGATTCCCTTTCTCTTCAGAAAATCCAAGTTTGCCCCAAATTTTCACCGATTCTTCATCGCGGGGAACCTCAGTATTTCCTTTAAAAACCGTCACAATCATTTTGGAAATTGGTAATTGGAGATTAGAGATTAGAAGCTCGTAAGCGAGCTTTATAGCTTCTTTTTTAAAATAGTCACCGAAAGAAAAATTGCCCAGCATTTCCAGAAATGTTAAATGCTTTTCATCGCCAACCTCTTCAATATCTGAAGTTCGAAAACATTTCTGACAAGAGTAAACTCTTTTCCCATAAGGCGATTTCTTTCCTAAAAAATATTCCTTAAATTGTTGCATCCCAGCCGTGGTAAAAAAAACACTAGGATCGGTAGGGATAAGAGAGCTTGATGGGACAATAGTATGATCGTGTTTTGCGAAAAAATCCAAGAATTTTTTTCTTAATAAAATTGAATCCATAAGCGAAGAAGAACCCCGCCCTAATTTTGCCCTCTAATTCATTGGCGGCACACGTTGGCCGAATAGGCCAGTCCGCCAAAGGCGGACAATACTATTCGTATTGAGTGTGCCGCAAATGTTTAACCTATTTTAGTTGTTATTTTAAGAAAAGTGCCCATCGGAACGCAAAATGAGAGAGGGGCCTTTTTAAAAAGAAATTTAAAAATTCCTTCCTTAGTTCTTTTGAGTTCATTAGTGGTACTACGAAGTCAGGTCGCGGCACGCCCCGCCCTCTAAGCATAAGAAAATTAACACATGTAGCATAGAGGGCGGGGCTAACACCGCTCTTTAAAAACCGAACCGCAGTAAGGCGAAAGAAGAGATTTATCTCTTCGCCCACCCTCGGTTTTTAATATAGGGGCTCGCGAAGCGGGAGGGTGGCGAGTGGGTGGCGTCCTATTCGGGGGAACCGAAAGGTTCTCTTGATCCCTCTCCGATGTGGGTCGCTTTTAGGCGTATCTGTCGGCGACAGTTGAAGCGACGTAGGCTTCGGGCTTAATTTTTGGTTCAAAACCATTTCCTCTAATTAAACCGGTCAGTTCTTTAACCATATCCCGGGTAGCACCATTTTCTCCGATATCAGCATGGATGTAGCGGAATTGATAATTTAAATCTTTTAATTTTTTCTCTAAATTTTCTCTTAAAAACAAAGCGAATTCACAAGATAGTAAGACCTCCTCCAAGATTCTTGTCTTCCAATTATAAAATTTGCGATTTTTATACCTAATTTTTTTAAGGAAAAATCTCCCTCCCTCTCCGACTCTTAAAACAACCACCGCCACCGGGAAATGAGGTTCCTCTTCCGAAGAAGAATCGCAACCAACGATAATGTCGTAAAATTTCTCCGGTTTCTCAGATAAGTAATCGAAAATCTCCTCAATCACTTGAGTCATCTTCAAATTTCCCCGACTGGGATTATAGAAATAACCTTGTAAAAAATTATTCATCGAAATAAATCGAAGATTTATTGAAAGTCGATGAACTAAAGTTCATCTCCACGCTTCACTTCGTTCGCGTGATTGAGATGAATCGAAGATTCATCGAACATGTTAATTGAGATGAATCGAAGATTCATCGAACATGCTAATTAATACTAACAGAAATTCCTAAAAGGATCAAGTCTTCGCAACATTTTTAACTATTTTTATGAATTCTTGAGCATTTAAAGAAGCACCGCCAACTAACAGACCTTGAAAACCAGCTTTCTTAACGTAATCTCGCGCATTTTGAGAATTGATGCTTCCGCCATAAAGAATTAGGATATTTTTATTCAATTTTTTCTTAATAGCTATTCTCATTTTTTTTGCTTTATCAATGCTACAGGGTTTTCCTGTGCCGATAGCAAATAACGGCTCGTAAGCCAAAATTATTTTTTTAAAGTCTTTTTTTATAATCCCTTTTATGCCTTTTTTTAGGCGATGAACTTCGTTCATCTTCACGCTTCGCTGGTGCTCGCGTATTTGAGAAATTTTATCAATGCATAAAATTGGTTTTAATCCTCGTTTTAACGCTGCCTCTATTTTTTTATAAATCATTGAGTCTTTTTCTTGCTGATATTTTCTTCTTTCAGAATGACCAATAATAACATACTGGCAACCTAAATCTTTTAACATTAAAGGCGAAATTTCCCCGGTAAAAGCCCCTTTTTCTTCCCAAAAACAATCCTGGGCGCCAAGTTTGATATTAGATATTGGATATTGGATATTGGATAAAAAAGTAAAGGGTGGACAGATGACAATTTCCACCTTTTTGATATTCTTTACCTCCTTTTTCACCGCCTCAAAAAGGAGCTTAGCTCCTTCTAAGGTTGAGGGATTCATCTTCCAATTTGCTACAATTAAAGTTTTCATAGAATTTATTTATTTATTTGGGTCAATCGATATCTTCCTAAACCTTCGGCATAATGTTTCTGGATTTCACCCAGAGACAAAGCCGTGTTGTAAATGCGGACTTCGTCGATGAGACCTTGAGTGGGATGAGTGCCGGGACCTTCACCAGTTCCTATTAGAATGTCATTACCATTAGGTAAATTAGCTGGGACGCCAGCAGAGCTCGTATGAATAGATGCCCCGTTAACATAAATCACTGCATTCCCGCCGCCTTGAACTGTCATAGCATAGTGATACCAAGTATTAACCGTGAACCTATAAGTTGTGACTGTTTGATCATTATGAGCACCGGGGTCATAAAATGGATACAAATTTTGATCAGCCATTATTCTATAAGCACAACTCCCATCATTGATGCTAATAATTCCATCGTAAGCCGAGTGACCAGTAAGTTTAAACCAAGCTTCAATCGTTATTTGGTTAGTTGATACGAAATTTAATCCTGTGGGAGTAGAGTCTCTTACATAATCATCCACTCCATCAAAACTCAAAGCATATTTTCCTTGACCTGAACCCACTATTTTGTGAGGAGTCTCGGATGTCCAACCATAAGGAGATGCAAAATTATATAAAGTGCCACTGTTCCCATAACCTGAGTTGTCATTGGCTGTGCTGCCAGAATCCTCATCAAAACTCCAAATTCCCACTGCGTCTGCGCCGAGGGCATGCTGGATGCTTTGGCTAAACTCCAAACCTCTGGCAATTTCAGCTTTTTCTCTTACTCCCTTCAAAGAAACTAAAATAATACTGGCTAATAACCCAATTATGGCAATAACCACCAAAAGCTCAATCAAAGTGAAGGACTTGTTTTTCATTGTCTTCGCAGATATTCGGCGGCTTTTTCAGGTTCGATGGTAGAAATTTCCATTCTTGCTCCCAATTCAAAGCCAGCCCAGGCTGCTGTTTTTGGCAAAATCGTCCAATGCCAATGATAAAAATCGTAATTTTTTCCATCACAAGGAGCAGTGTGTAAATAGAAATTATAGGCGGGGTCATTTAAGGCTTTGTAAATTCTTCTCAGCCCTTGTAAAAACGCCTCGGATAGGTACCACTTTTCTTTTTCGGTAATTTTTTCAAAATAAGGCAGGTGTTTTTTGGGAGAAATAATGAGCTCAAAGGCTGATTTTGAGGCAAAGGGGCAGATAACTAAAAATTCTTTATTCTCAAAAACAATTCTTTTTTTAGTTTTTCTCTCCCAATCATTCATTTGGCAATAATTGCATTTTTGGTAATTTTCAAAATATTTTTGAGAATTAGAAAGAGCCCTTCTAAGGTCAGGGTCAACCAGAGGGGTGGCAACGATTTGAGAATGAGGATGCGGGATTGAAGCTCCGGCTTCAAACCCGTGATTGTGAAAAATCGAGACGTAGCTTATAAATTCTTCTTTCTGCAGCTTTAAATATCTTTCTTGATAGACATCAATCACTTCTTTGAGCTGGGAAATTTCAAATTGACCCATTGATTTCCGATGGTCTTTAGTCACTACCACCTCATGAAAACCAAGGGCATCTATTGCCTGATAAGGCCCTTCAATCCTGGTATTAAAACTGGCATCTTTTAGAAAAGCTGGATATTTATTGGGAATGCAGACGGCAGTCCAATTCTTTGGTTTGCCTTTTCCCAAAGGTATTTTTTTGCCCTGAGAAAAAAATAAAACTGGTTTTTCTTGAGTTCCTATATTACAAAAAGGACATTTTTCTCTAGGGGCCTCCTCGATTTTCCGTCTTTCTTTTTTAAAAGTTTCCGGCCTTTTAGCTCGGCCGGTAGCAATAACCACCCAATCTCCAGAAACCACGTCAAGACGCAATTCAGATGGGAACTTAAATTCATGTTTTTTAGTCATACTTTTTGGTAATTATATTCCATCTAATTTTAAGCAGATCAATGCCCATATTGACCATCCATTTAAATTTTACTTTGCTTTCCGGGTCATTTTCCCAATAAACTGGGATTTCTTTTATTTTATAACCTAATTTCTTGGCAATCACGAAAAACTCTGGGTCGAAGGCGAAACGATTGATTTTACATTTTGGAAAAATATTTTCTGCTGCCTTTTTGGTGAAACATTTAAAACCGCACTGGCTATCAGCAATTCCCCAAGTTCCAACGATTAAATTGGTTAAAAATCCAAATACCTCCCCTAAAAATCTTCGAAGTGGTGATTGAGGAAGGTCTAGAATTGCTCCTTTTGCGTCTCGGGAACCAAAAACAATATCGAAACCCGCCTCAAAATATGGCCACATTTTTTCGACCTGGTCAATCGAAGTTGAGTTGTCAGCATCAGTAAAAATCCTGTACTCGCCTTTGGCTTCTAACATTCCTTGCCTAACAACATAACCTTTGCCATTATTTTTTTTATTATCAATCAACCTCAAATTTTGAATGACAGAGACCCGATCTCTGATAACTTGGGCGGTTTTGTCTTTTGAGCCATCATTAACCACTAATATCTCGTAATCGTAAACCGAGTGAGGCGAAGCCGAGCAAGGTGGGAGATGAGGCGAAGCCTCAGCGACCCTTTGCTTACTCAAATATTTATCAATCTCCTCCAAAGTTTTCGATAACCTCTTCTCTTCATTATAAGCCGGAATGATGACGGAAAGATACATGTTAATTAAAGGAATCTGAAGGTAATTCCCGAGGGGGACACTTCGCAGTCCCGCCCACTGTTTAATCTGATTAATCTTCTTGATAAAGAAGGCGGGACGAGAAATAGCAGCAGCTGGGGAATAAATTCATTTTACCTCATAAGCTGACTGCGTGTCACCCGAGGGAATTGCTTATAACCTCTTCTCTTCATTATAAGCCGGAATGATGACGGAAAGATACATACCCGGTAGTAGAAATTCGACAAATTATTATTTTTTTTCACTGCTCCGGCAGTGGTCGAATTTTCACTACCGGGCATGTTAAAATATTATATCACAGTTAAAATTTTTGCTCCATTTTCCGTTACTGCTATTGTATGCTCAAAATGACAAGACAAAGAACCATCTTCAGTTTCATAGCCGAAACCGTCCTTTGATTTTTTTATTCGCCAGTCTCCCACCGTTACCATTGGCTCCAAGCACAAAACCATACCTTCTTTAAGTTTAATTTTTGCGTCTTCCTGATATTTTACTTTATCCACCGTCATCTCATCAAAAGATACTGAATTAAGAATTTGAGGAGCTTCGTGGAGTTTCCTACCGATTCCATGGCCGCAGAGTTCCCGCACCACATTAAATCCTTCTCTCTCAACATATTTTTGAATAGCCTTACTAATGTCGCCGATATAATTTCCGGGTTTAAGTTTCTCAATTCCTATTTCTAAAGCTTTTTTTGTAACATCAATCAATCTTTGAACTTCTGGATTGACTATTCTAACCGGCAGGGTCACTGCCATATCAGTATGAAATCCTTTATATAAAATCCCCAGGTCGAGTGAAATGATGTCTCCTTCCTTTAATTTTCTTTCCGAAGGGACGGCGTGGACGATTTCTTCGTTTATAGATGCACAAAGGCAAGTCGGAAAACCTTGGTATCCCTTAAAAGAACATTTTCCTCCGGATTTTAAAATAAGGTCCTCAGCGACCTTATCTAGTTCCTTAGTGGTAATTCCTGGCCTAACCTGCTTTTCTAATTCTTTCATAATTTTTGCCAGGATTTTCCCACCTTCAGCCATTATTTCAATTTCCTCAGCAACTTTAATATTAATCATTCTCTTAAATTAACGAGGAGTGTCTTTAGATAAAATGTAACGAGGAAAGAGCTCGTTACATTACTACGAAATGGATTTTAGAATATCTTTAAAAACATCGACGACTGATCGTTCGCCATTTACTTCTTTTACGTTTAAGCCTTGTTTTTTGAAGTAACCTATCAGTGGCAAAGTTCTTTCTTGAAATTCCTTTAATTTACTTTTAATTACTTTTTGGTCGCTATCTTCACGGAGAACTAATTTTGAGCCATCAAAAGGACACCTTTCCAACTTAGCGGTCTCTTTAGTATACAAAATTGAATGGCGCATTAATTGACAAATTCTTCTCCTGCTATTCCTCCAAATTGAAACCTCGGGTTTTTGTTTAATCAATATTATTTTTATATTTGGAGCTCCGTAGAGTTTCTTTAATAAGGGGATTATTTCCTTTCCTTCATAAAGAGTTTTTGGTGAGCCAGACATTGTTATTCCTCCTCCTTCTTTCGATAGCTCTTTGATTTTATTGTTTATCCAAAAAGTGATTAAAGGAGGACTCATCCATTTCCCAGATTCTCTTAATTTTTTTTCTTCTGAAAGAAAGTATTTCGTTCCTTTTATAATTACAAAATCACTTTTTTTAGCATTTAATAAATTTTTCTCAATAATCACACTTGTCTCTAAATGACAAAGGTTTAACTTTTCTGCCAAAAGCTCTGCCTGAGTTCCCTTCCCAGAACCCGGTGGTCCCAAAATTATAATGACTAATGGTTTTTTCATAACCCTACGAATTACGAATATTTACGAATATACGAATACGTAATGATTCGTATCCGAAGCCGAAAATATATAGATTCGTATCCGATTGCCCAAATTCGTAAATTCGTATTTGGCAATCGGAAAATTCGTAAATTCGTACAACGGCTTCGGTTAGAACGTTTCATATTCTCGCATTTGTAATTGGGCATTAATTTGGCGGACGGTTTCTAAAACCACTGAAACTACAATTAGCAAGGAGGTTCCGCCAATTAAAAATCGGAATTGTTGGACTTGAGTTACTACCTGGACGATTGAGGGCATAACGGCAATCGTCCCTAAAAAGAGAGCTCCAATCAGTAATACTCGATTCAAAATATAGTACATAAAATGGGCAGTGCTTTCTCCCGGTCTAATTCCAGGAATAAAACCGCCCATTTTTTGTAAATTGGTAGAAATAGCTTTCGGGTCAAAAGTAACAGCAGTATAAAAATAGGTAAAGAGAACAACCAGTAAAAAATATATAACTCCGTAAGCCAAGGAGTTTTCAAAGAAATTCCCAATGCTTTTTGCAATTGCCCCAACTTGACCTCCGGCTCCGCCCAAAAAATTAGCAATCATAGTTGGAAAAAGCATAATCGATAAGGCAAAAATTATTGGAATTACGCCAGCCGGGTTAATATTTAGGGGTAAGTAAGTAGAAACTCCACCATAAAGTCGCATCCCTCTTACTCTTTTAGCATAAGAAACTGGAATATTCCTCCTGGATTCATTCACTAAAACTACTCCGGCGATAATCACTAAAGCCATTACAAAAAAGAGCACAAGACTGGGGATTCTGGCTGCTCCCGCTGTCTGAGTTTGAAGAATCATCTGACGGATACTGTTTGGGAAATCGGCGATAATTCCAGCAAAAATCAAAAGGGAAACGCCATTGCCAACTCCTTTTTCTGAAATTAATTCTCCAAGCCACATTAAAAAAAGAGCTCCGGCAACTATAGTTAAAATTGAAGTAAAAAGCAGGGTCGGAGACAAACCCCCAATTACTCCTTGACGCTGAAACAAAGTTAACATTCCATATCCTTGGAGAGCAGCCAAAGGAATGGTGGCAATTCGGCAATATTGGTTGAATTTTTGTCGCCCGGCTTCGCCTTCTTCTTTATACATTTTTTCAAGCTGAGGGAAAATCATTGTTAATAACTGAAAAATAATGACTGCCGTAATATAAGGACCCAATCCCAGCATGACAACAGAGAGATTATCCAAGGCTCCACCGGTAAACATATTCAAAAGACCAAACATTTGGAATTGTCCAAAAAAATTTTTCAGATTCTCGGCATTAATTCCCGGAATAGGAATATTAGCCATTATTCGAAAAATGGCAAAAATCCCCAAAACGAAGAGGATTTTATTCCGCAAATCAGGAAGCTTGAAGATTTGAATGATTCTATTCCACCAGTTCATATTATTTTTTTATGGCGCCACCGGCTTTTTCTATCTCCTCCCTTGCCGACTTTGAAATTTGGCAACCTTCAATAATTAACTTTTTGGTTAGTTTTCCATGTCCTAAAATTTTTACTTTTGGCAATCTTCCTAATATTCTACAAATTATTCTCTTTTCAAGCAATACTTTTGGGGAAATAACATCTGCTGATTTAAATTTCTTTTCCAGTATTTCAATATTAACTACCGCGGGTTTCAAATTAACTCTCTTAAACTTGTATCCTCTTAATTTCGGGTATCTTTTTATCAATTCTCGAATGATGGGCTTCATTTTCCGACCGGCCCGAGCACTTTGACCTTTTATTCCCCGGCCAGAATGAGTACCCCGCTTTCCACCCCGACCAACACGCTTTGCCTTTTTGAATTTATAAATGGGTTTTAATTCGTGTAACTGCATAATTTTAAAAAGCTAAAAAGCTAAAAATTTAAAAAATTAAAAAATATTTTAGATTTTTATGTCTTTAAGTTTTTAATTTTTTAAGCGCGATGATGGTTGCCCTAGCATTATTAAGCTTATTCCCAGTTCTGCCTAAAATTTTAGATGAAATATTTTTTATTCCGGATAGCGTACAAATAACCCTAACCGTACCCCCGGCTACCAGTCCCCGGCCCTTTCTCTGAGGTTTCAAAAGAACTTTAGCTGCTCCAAATTTTGCTTCAACTTCGTGAGGAATGGTATTTTCAATAATGGGAAATTCAATTAAATTTTTTTTAGCCAACCTGGTTGCCTTTTCTATCGCTTGGGCTACATCTAATCCCCTGGCCACTCCCACCCCAATCTTACCTTCTCTGTTTCCGACAACGAGCACTGCTCTAAACCCTATTCTTCTACCGCCGGCCCTAGTGTGAGAAGTTCTGGCCAAATCCAAAAGCTTGGATTCAAATTCCTCCCTTGGTTTATCCTCAGTTTTTATTTTTGCTTTCTCCATAAGGTTTTGAGTCATTAGAAATTAGTAATTAGTCATTATTTTAAAACTTGAGTCCTCCCTCTCTTGCCCCCTCAGCCAAGGCTCTGACTCTACCGAGGTATCTATATCCTCCTCTATCGAAAACTACCTTTTCAATTTTATATTTTTTTCCTTTGAGGGCGGCGGGTGGGTTGTAGTCTAAAGCTTTTTTAGCGATTCGTTTTCCAACTTCGTAAGCTAAGGCCACCTTACCTCTAAGTGATTTTTTTGTTTCCTCAGTTTTTTCCTCTTTTGAAACTTTTGACGAAGGAGATTCGGGAGGCAAAGAGGACAAAGTCCTCTTCTTCACCTTCGCTTCCTTCGGAAGCTCGGTTTTTAAGTTTAACTTTAAGTCGCCAGCTGCAGCCAAAGTTCGACCTTTTTCATCGTCAATTAGTTGGGCATAAATATGTTTTGCTGATTTGAAAACACAAAGCCGAGGAATCTTAGAAGTACCTGAAATTTTCACTCTCACTCTTTTGTGGTGTCTAAATCTTTTTTCTCGTTTTAGCTTAGGATTCATATTATTCCCTACGAATTACGAATAGTTACGAATATACGAATAAAAACATCCGGAATTATTCGTAGCCGAAACCGTAGATTCGTAAATTCGTACATCGGTTTCGGTTACTTTGTGGTGGTGACTGCCTTTTTCCCTACCTTTCTTCGAACTATCTCTCCTTGGTATCTAATCCCCTTTCCTTTATAGGGTTCGGGCGGTCTAACTTTTCTTATTCGAGCAGCAATTAAACCTACCAATTCTTTATCGGCTCCGGAAACGGTAATAACATTTTTTTCTACAGAAAATTTTATATCTTTCGGAGCTTTTATTTTGGTAGGTTTAGTAAAACCAACAGATAACTGGATTGTGTCACCTCCTAAAACCTGAGCCTTATAACCTACTCCTTCGATTTCTAATTTTTTTTCGTATCCTTCTTTTACCCCTTGAACCATGTTAGCCAGAAGGGCTCGAATTAAACCCCAGAAGGCCTTAGTTTTTTTGGTCCAGCTCTTTTCCGAAAAGGGCTGGACAAAAATCTGATTGCCTTTTACTTCAACTTTAATTTCGGGCCGAATCTCTCGAAAGAGCTCACCTTTTGGGCCCGAAATTATTACTTTCTGACCTTCAATTTTGACCTCAACATTCTCCGGTATTAAAATTGGTTTTTTACCAACACGCGACATATTATTCCCTACGAATTACGAATCAATACCTGCCTGCCGGCACCTGTCTACCGACAGGTAGAGGCAGGCGAATATACGAATAATTGAGCGAGGCAAGTGCCGAGATGGACATCCGCAGCGAGCGGCCAGGGTTTCGCCGAAGGCGAAGAGCGAGCGAGGACTAAGCAACAATTCTCGGTGGGAATTGTTGCGGTCCTTCGAGGCAGCTTGCC
>Ga0210042_1001408_pt1 | contig 20006 bp, 18 predicted proteins | sample CryGeymeta201518_FD_183982 | JGI IMG/M metagenome (GOLD analysis project Ga0210042, IMG submission 183982) | Groundwater microbial communities from Crystal Geyser aquifers in Utah, USA - Crystal Geyser metaG 2015-18 (SPAdes) (version 2) | ecosystem: Environmental > Aquatic > Deep subsurface >... | reverse complement strand
GCCGGCGTGGTCGCCACTCTCCTCCAAGGGATGCCCGACGACGGCGCAAAGGCGGCGCAGTACCAGAAGATCTGGGCCGACTTCGCCGACGTGCCCGCCTACCGCGTCATGGCCGCCGCCAGCTACGTGAACCACCTGCTCTGGAAGCAGCAGGACCCCGCCGCCGCCGAGAAGTTCGGCCGGGAAGCGTTGGAGGCGTTGGGCGAAGAGCTTCCCCCCGTCTACCACGCCGCCGTGCTGCCGCTGAACCTGCTCCGCGCCAACCGGTTCCTGGAGTACCAGAAGACCGGGCAGGGGGAGAACCCGCTGCCGACGTTCTGAAAGCTGACGGCTGACTGCTGAGAGCTTGCGAGACCTACCATGACGAGACTGTTCACAACCTTCGCGGCGTTGACAGCACTGGGCACAGCCTCCGCCCAGGTCCCCGAGGCCTGGAAGGACTGGCCGCCGGAGGTGTTTGACCGGATCGGTGTCGTGCCGATAGGCGCCACCAGCCGTGCTGCGGCGCTGTCTGCGGATGTGCCTATGCCACTCACCATGGGCGCGCAGGAGGCAGCGATATGGGCCGTGCCGGTTCCCGTCGACAATGGCGACCGTTTGATGCGAGCAAGGCTCGCAAGCGGAGACCTCTCCGCTCCAGTGAGGGCGTGGCTTCGAACACTGAGCCCCGAGGCGCTAACCAACCTCGTGGAGACGACGCCCCGACACACCGATGACCACGACGCTTGTGATGCCGTTGTGGAAACGCTGATGGCGGTGCAGGCACCCAACCCACACGGTGCCGGCTGGTCCGACAGGACGCTACTACGCGTGGCGGACTACTACCGAGACCGCGACGACGAGCGGTGCGTGCCACTTTACGAGCAACTGCTGGCGAAGCGGACGATGAAGACAGACGGGTGGGTGCCCGAGCTGTTTGGACTCGGGACCCACTACAGGGCCACCGGCCGTCCCGACAGGGTGATAGAGGTGTTCCGGTCAACGCAGCGGTTCACCACAAACAAGGACGTGATCGCGGACTACGAAGTGGAGGCGCTCCGCGTGCTTGCCGCGAGCGGGCAAATGGAGCAGGCGTTCACTGGCTACGAACGGCTGATGTCACAAGAGTTGACGCCGCGCCGTCGCTGGATTGTCGTCGGGGACATGTACCACGTCTTGGAGACGCGAGGAAGGATTGCCGAGTCCCAGATGCTGCGTGAGAACGCGCTCGCGGGACGGTGGGGCCCGGAGGTGGCGGTGCGCACGCGCTTGTCGCTCGCGACCGACACGAGGATCGCGGCCATCTGGACGCAGAAAGCCGCCGAGCGAGAACGGCTGAATGTGCAAGCGCAAGCCCTCTACAAGCAGGCCGTCGCGGAGTGGAAGAGCTCCGTGGCGAGTGCGAGTACGCACTCGCCGGCAGCTTCGGATCTGGTGGAGAAGATCCGTGTTGCCGAGGCCTTTGCGGACTACTTGTCGGCAGAGCTCCGTCGATGACCCATTGCGGAGGTCTCCGGCCCGTCCGGACCCCTGAGAGGGGGAGCGATAGCCCGACCTACGTTCGGCTCTACCACAGAAGAAGGTGCCTCATGATGGGCCACCTGGAAGGGAGAGTTGCTCGACGTATCTGGCTTCGTCGGCATGGTAAGAACCGCACACACAGCGAATACTGCTGGGCACTGTAAGATGGACTCGCAAGGAGGAGTCATCGCGATGCGTTGGACACTACCGAGACTGACTGCAATTGCGGTGTGCGAGGTACTGCTACCCGCCTGCACCAAGACTCACGCGAACAACACCGGCCCCTGCGTTCAGAATGGCATCTACTGCGATGCGGACCCACAGTGCAGCGTCACCGGTCCTGAGTGCGACCAAGACTGCGTAGCGACTTCGAACGTGAGGCGCGCCAGCGCCTCCTGCGCCAACATGAACCAGACTCCGTGCAGCACCCATATCGAGACCACCGCGTACACCGAGAAGTACTGCGTCGAGATCCTCACGTTCAAGGACGGGAAGTGGTGCCGAACGCAAACGTGCGTGGACGATGCGAGCCCCACCATCCTCCAATGCACGTTCTGCGACTAGACACGATTGCACACGGTGTGTCGAAGGCTACCGGGCGGCTCCGTGCGCGTAGGCAACTTGGCGGCAACTCTCGGCGGACTGCAGCCAGTGACCGCAATGCATGCCGTAGGGCAAGAATCCCGCGCAAAGTCGGGTGCCCGCCCCCTGTTCCGGTTGCCCAGAGGGCGGGCAGTGACTGCGCATGAGCACAGTCGGTGTCCCCCAGAGAAGCACAGCAGGCACGACGGAAAGGCAGAAGCGTAGGGGCATGAGTCCTCCGAACGCCGAACATGAGAGAAGGTGAGGCCATGTACGGGAAGGCGCTGCGCGCACACGGTTGCGTGGGCGCGCAGGTGAGTGTGCTCCTGGTAGTAGTGCTCAGCACCGCGAGGTGCGCGTGTGCCGAAGAGACTGACGACCTGACCGCCTTTGCGCAGGCGAGGAGACAGCAACTCAACCTCGAATCCATTCGCACCCTCCAGTTGTCGTATGCCTTGGTCCAGATCACGCCCGCGCCAGCACGACCGGTGGCGCTCATCTACCAGTCCTGGCGAGGCGATGACGACTTCGTTGAGTTCCGCTTCTTTGTTGACCTGAAGTCGCCCGATGCGGCTGAGTTGACCGCGGAGCCACGCAGACCGGACGCCCTCAGAGACGTGCAGGTCAGGTGGCGACACCAAGGCAGGATCTACAAGAAGCTGCAGGGAACCGAGCGTTACTGGAATCTCTGCGACCCCGACGGGTGTCCGCAGTATGCCGTGCCTCCGGGTGATGACTACCTGGGTGTGCTCGGCTTCTGCCACACCCAAGGCGACGCCCCTCTGGACTTTGCGGCGATCACGCACGAACGGCTGACGCGCTCCCTGTGGTTGCCCGCTCCTGTGCCCACACCCAGTCGTCGTGTCCGCTTGGTCTACCCACCCGGCAGACTGAGGGATGGCATGGTGGAGCGCATCGAGGGGTTCGACACGGCGGACAGCAAGCTCCGCAACCGTCAGACATACATGGACTTCCGCGAGGTTGACGGACGACAATGGCCTCGGTTGGCCGCTGTGGAGACATGGAAGTCGGTGCCACGTGCGGGGTCGACACCGGGGATGACCGGTGAGGAGCCGACGCAGAAAATGGTATGGGTCCTGTTCAGCGCTGCCGTGAATCGGCCCATCAGTCCTGAGAAGCTGCGAGTGGACATCCCTGTCGACGCCCGTATTACAGACAGGCGCTTCGACCCGCCGCTTTTCTACGACCACAAGCTGAACCCGACAGACGACCAACTCCTTGAACTCTATAGACAACGAGAGGTGGAGCAGAAAGCGAGAGGAGATGCGACCCGTTGAGACGAATGCACCGACGTTCACTTGCGGGGTTTGCTGGGCACCGCGGCGCGCGACAGCATTGCGGCACCCAAGCGGCCACACTCACCCGTTTCCCGTGGCGGTCCGTGGCGACTGCACTGGCCATGTGGGCGGCAGTCCTTGGCGGCCGCGGCAGCATTTCGATGGCCGCGCAGCTTCAGGCGCCAAGCCTCGAGCATGACTTCGGCCTCGCGCGTCAGCAACAGAACTTGAGACATGCCTTCACGGTGTTCAACGTGGGGAGGAAGAAGGAGGACTTGCGCCCCAGTCCGAGCTGCAGTTGTGTGAGCGCCACTATAACCCCGCCCGCCGTAGCCCCGGGCGATGGGTGTTCTCTGGAGGTGTCAGTCCAGACGGGTGAACTGCGTGGGCGACAAGAGGTTACGCTCCGCATCTTCGCCGACGACGAGACTACCGAGTCGCTCCTGTTCCGAGTGGTCTTCACGGTGACGCCAGAATTCGAGGTGACTCCCGCCGAGGTCAGGTTCTCGGTCAAGCACGCCAACACCGGCAACGCGGTAGTGGTTGTGCGGCCCGTCGCAGGGAAGGGAGTTCGGGTGACCAGCGTGGAATCTGACTCGCCTTTCGTCCAAGCAGCGGTGAGCGAGGCGAAGGGGAAGCACACGGGCTCTCGTCTGGTGCGTGTCAGTGTGCCGCCGTGTGCGCCCCAGGGCAGGCTGACGGCCGTTCTGCGCGTCAAGACGACAAGCGCGCGTGTGCCCGTGTTGAGGATTCCCGTCGCTGTCTCGGTCAACGGGCCCTTCGCGCTTTCACCGAACCAGGTTTCGTTTGGCATGGTCTACGCCCCGGACGGTGCCGTAAGCACCCAGACCCGGCAGGTCACGGTCCGACGCAAGGACGGGAAGGCTTTCATGCTCTCCATTGGCGCGTGCGGTCACCAAGGGGTGTCGGCCCGACTTGCGGAGAGCGGCAAGCGCTCTGTGCACCACGTGATTATCTTGCTGCGTCTGCAGGTGGGGACGCCCCGTTCGACGGGATTCCTTGAGACCGCGATTCCGTTGTACGCAGACGGCACCAGAGAACCTGCCATACTGCTCCCGACCCTCGCGTACGTTCGCCCCCGACGTTCGGCAGATTCGTCGTCGTGCTGCGGGAAGACCGCTGGCGCTGAAGGATCAAGGCGATCGGAGCCCCGCTGAGTAGGCTTCGGCACTGGAAGGAGCTTCGAAACTGTAGGCACAGGCTTACGGTCTTACCGCCACCCGCGCGGCATGGTGCGAGGCCGGGAAAGAGCTCGTCCCGCATTGGGACTCTACCACGTTGTTGGATGGCGTGGGCCCTGACCCGCGTGCCGCTGCTCGACTGCTCTGGCACCCCTCCCCCCGTTCCCCCTCTCGTGACGGCCGCCGCCGACAACCTCCACGCCCGCCTCAACGCCCAGCTTGCCCTCGGCGACTACGGCAACGCCGTCGCCGACGCCTTGGACGAGATGCGCGAAGCCGGCAACAGCAAAGACAAGTTGAAGATGACCCAATCCCTCACCGACGTAGCGCGGTGCTTCAAAGCCAAAGACCTGAACCTGCTCCGCGCCAACCGGTTCCTGGAGTACCAGAAGACGGGGCAGGGGGAGAATCCACTGCCGACGTTCTGAAAGTTGATCTGATAGCTGACCGCTGATAGCTTGCGAGACCTACCATGACGAGACTGTTCACAACCATCGCGGCGCTGACAGCACTGGGCACAGCCTCCGCTCAGGTTCCTGAAGCCTGGAAGGACTGGCCGCCGGAGGTGTTTGACCGGGTCGGAGTAGAGCCGGTCGAGTTGCGCGGCATATTGGGCTTCGACCTGGTCGGCGTGGAGCCGGTTAGTGTACCATCAAAGCTGGGGGTGAGTGAGGGCGGGCCCGACCGGTCGCTGCCGGGCGCTGTGAACGCGGGAGAGCGGCTCATGTACGCTCGCTTCAAGAACGGCGACTTGGCGGAGGCGGTGCGAGCATGGCTCCGGCGTCGTAGCCGGGATGAGTTGATCCAACTGGTCGAGACGACTCCCCGACACGCCGATGACCATGCGGCGTGCGACGCGGCGCTGGAAGCGTTGCTCGCGGAGAATGGGAAGCTCGACGCACGTCGGACCGATCTGCCTGACAGGACGGCGCTACGTCTGGCGGACTACTTCCGAGAACGCGGCGACGAGAGGTGCGTGCCACTCTATGAGCAGCTCCTCGGCAAGCGCAACGCCAAGACAGATGGTTGGGTGCCCGAGCTCTACGGTCTGGGGGAGTTCGCCAGCCGAAAGGGGAGGGCGGGCGATGCGGTCACCTACTTCCGAAAGGCCGGAGACTTCACAGACAACCAGGATGTTCTTGCGGATATGGAGATAGAAGCGTTGCGCACTCTTGCGGTGTCCGGCCCGGCTGGCACTGCTGCCAATGCGTACCAACAGCTCCTGCAACGAGACTTGCAGCCGTACCGAGCTTGGGTCGCCCTCGGGGATCTGGCCGGTCTCTATCGACAAATGGGCAAGCCCGCTCTTGGCGCGCAACTGCTGTCCGATGCCGAAGACGGGCACTGGGGAGTCATAGTGAAGTTCTACGCATTGCGCGCCCGCGCTGAGGCGCTTCGGCGGGTTGCATCGTGCGCAGTCGAGGGAGACGTGCGTCGGACCGGCTTCTTGCAGGCGTTGCGGCTATATGACCAAGCTCTTACGGCAGTGGCTGAGGCGGATCCACAGAGCAGGGACCGCCAGACTGAACGCGTAGTCTCAGAGGCGCAGCGGATGGCCGACCATCTCAGGTCCGGTGTGTGCGCGTCTGATGGGAGGAGGTGACCGCTGCCTCACGGGAGAGCAACAGATAACTGGTCCACATCGTTCTATCAGCAATCCGCGTGACGCTGCACCCCTGCAGCGGACGACTCTATCGAACAGCCGCGATCCAACGAAGGAGAGAATGACATGACTAAGCGAGTTCCGGGCCGAGTACCCATCGTTCAGCTTGTGGTTGCAATAGCTATCCCAGGGCTGCTATGTCTCGCTATGCCCAGCGCCCTCGCCAACCCCATTGGGCCTTGTGAGTATGCATGGACATCCTGCGACAACAGCTGCGCCATCGTGTGGGACCAACAGGTGCAGCAATGGAAGTGTGACTGGAAGCACTGGACCACAGTACACCTGCAGTGCCTCATGGTTGCCGGGAACTGCTCGTGGCAATTCACGGGCGGGACCTGGAACAGCACGTTCTACTACTGCGATCCGTTCCCGAATGCGTGGGGATGGCAGTGCGCCCAGGATGACTGCACGCACGATACGATTGCATGCACCCAGTGAGAAGCATCGCCCTCGTCAGCCGGTGCAGTCGGGCCGTGCGAACTGGCGGGCCGTTGGCGGCGCGGCGGCATCGGCAGGCTAGGGCGGGAAGGAACGGTGGAGAATGACCAGTCTACGGCACCGCGCGGGACGGCGTCTGCCAACACCCTACGTCTTGGCGGCACTCGCTGTCGCGATGGTATGCTCTCCCACGACCGTGAGCGGAGCGGCCGACCCAGTCTCGACCTTCTGGGCTGCATACGCGCGCAACTTCGATCTTGCCGCAGTGCATTCACTCCAGTTGACCTGCGCCATTGAGCGTGTTGCCGCCGACTCGGTGCCAAGGTGGCGGGTCACGCGGATGGCGCTTCAGGAGACGCGCGCGTGGTACGAGGTACTACTCCCGCAGCGCAGTGCGGCGGTCCCCCTTGAGCCGAAGCCACCGGACAGGCCGGAGCGTCCGACAGAGGCGAACGACCCAGCGATGTGGGCGTACTGGTGCAACGGCGAGGCGGAATACAAGGTCAACCTCCTCCCGGCGTCGGCGTGGGAGATCAGAGCAGTTGGGCAGCAGCCGCAGAACTCCGAGGCCTTCAGGCTTGGCCAGAATCTGCTTCAGGAGTTTGGCTTCCGCCCTGGTGGAGCGCCATACCAATCGGACGGTACCTCCTATGAATGGAGGGCGGATGAGCGTGTGATAGTGGTCCGGTTCGCCCACGGCGCACACTACTTCGAGTACTATGTCTCTGACGACCCTAAGCTGAACGGACTCCCAGCCAAGATCCGGATGTTCAACCGTGGTGATAAGCTAGTCGCGGCATGGGCTTACGAGGGATGGACGGACGCTGGCGGGATCCGGTTGCCCACCACCGTTGAGCAGGTAAACTACCTGCCGGCTGGCGCGCACTCCTTCGACGAGGCTCGAGAATCATCGTGCCGCACGGAGAGATGGCACATTCTTCATGCCCGGGTCAACGGCGCCATTGCCCCGGAGTCCTTCACCCCCTGGATCCCGGACGGACACGATGTGCTGGACTTCCGCTTCGACAGCCTCCCACTCCACTATGTCCAGAACAATCGCAGGACCCAAGAGCAGCTATTGGAGATGGCTGCGCAAGAGAAGGTCCGTCGCGATCGCCGTTAGAAGGAGGCTCCAAGTGACTGCAACACGTCATCGCTGGCGCAGAGGAGCGGCCCGCTGTCGCGCGTGGACGGCAGGACTGGCGTCAGTTCTGACACTGGCCACGTTGGGGCGATGCTGCCCGGCCGAGAGCGCTCTGCGTGTACAGGACCCGATCCGCGATCTGGGCGTCGTCCGGCAGAACGAGATTGTGTCGGTCCAGTTCGCCGTGACCAACGCCGGCCAGCGACGGGTTCGGATCGTGAGCGCGGCACCGTCCTGCACGTGTGTCAGTCTGGATCTGACGGACCCGGATGTCCAACCGGGTGGCCAATGCAGTGTCCGTGCGAAGCTGGCGGTCGGACTGCTGGAAGGCGATCAGGTGAACTCGATCATCCTGGGGACGGAAGAACCAAATGCTGAGCCACTCGTCCTGAAAGTGGTTTTCCGAGTGGTGCCGGAGTTCCGGGTCAGCCCAACGGACTTGAAGTTCGCTTTTGGTCAGGACGGCAAGTGGCCTTCCCAAACGGTGCAAATCGTCCCCGCTCGCAGATCCGCCCGCCGTGCCGGTGGCTGTGTCCAGCGACTCCCCGGCATTCACGGCCCACCTGGACGTGACAGAGGACGGCACACCGGCAGTGGTTGTGTCGCTGACTGATCCGCCCCCCCAAGGTGACCACCGAGGCGTTGTCACGATCACGACCAACAGCGAATATCGCCCGCACGTCGATATCGTGGCAGAAGCCGAGGTCCCCGGGCCTTGGGTGTGCCAGCCGACAAGGGTAGGCTTCGGGTTCGTCACGGCCGGCAAGGCGGATCCCGTCATCAGGACGATCCGAATCAACCGCCGAGACCGCGTTGCCTTCGCTGTCGAGGAGTTGAGGTGCATGGGCGCCCCTTTCTCGGCGGAGGTTGTCGGCCTGGGAGAGCAGGCGACGCACGAGATTCGCGTGCGCATGGACCAGTCCGCCCTTGTGGCGCCCAAGGAGAGTGCGGAACTGGTCTCCGGGAACCTCTGCGTGCGCATGCAGGGGGCACAGGGGTACGCTCTGGTCGTGCCGCTGCTGGCCGCCCTGCAGCCCGAGGGACCGTCGGGCTGCAAGGGGTGTCCACCCAAAGACTCCGACAGCACGCTGAAGAAGGCCACAGGCGATCACCAGAAGGGCGGCTGACAACAGGCGGCAGTCGCCGACCCGCGTGAGAGTTGGCGGAGCGGGGTCGCATCCGCGTCTCTTGCCTCTCGGCAGAACAGACGGCCCCCGCGGGGCCCGCATCTCCCCCACCAACTCCCGCCTAACCACCTCCAGCTCCCCGCCCACGACCGCGCATAGTCCTGCAGCGCGCATCCGGCTCGGAGAACCGCGGCGGCCCTTGCAGAGCCCGCCAGTGGGTGCCGCGGACGGGCCTGCTGCCAGCCAAGACAGGCCCGGTGCCGTCCGAGGCGACCTCGGGTGCGTCCGGGCCCGGCCCGGATGACTTCGGGCCGGTCTTGGGGTATTATGAGGGCGGCCCCACCCCGAGAGAGGCAGGCCCGGGCGGACCCGAGGCAGCCTTGGCCCGGTGCGCGCCAGGCCCGAACCAGCGCGGGCCGGTCTTGGCACAGTTCGGGCCGATCTTGGGCGCACCCGGGCCGGGCCCGGGTGTGTCCGGGCCTGGCCGCAACCAGTCGGAGGCAGGCCAACCGGCGTCTGTGAGATGAAACGACGCGTGGAAGCGAGGCGCAGCAGTCGGGCGTGCAGGTGAGGAAAGGAGTCAGTACGAGGGCAATCTCTGCCCTAATGCGCGCGCAACGCTTTGAGTCGGCCGCCATCGGCCCCGCCGACCGCCTCCGGCAAGCTACTCGGTCACAAGCGGGACGTGTCGTATCAGGCACTGATCAAGCTGACGCTCGCTGACATGGTGCAACGGGAGTTGGGGGCTGTTCCGGCCCCGGGAGCCCGTTCCCTGCCAACAGAGGCTCCGCGCCTTCCGGAAGGCGCAGTCCGGCGCGCGTACCGTGTCGGGATCGCGCTGGATCAAGAAGCCCGTGTCTCCGTGGACGCGACCGAGTCCGTGGGTCAGGACAGAGTGCCCCAACCTCACGTGCAGGCCGGAGGCCACTTCGCCGTGCTCTTCTCCCGGTGGCGCCCTGTCGACGACCGCTCCTTTCACCAACTCGCGCCACATGCCATTGTCCGGCATGTGCCAGGACCCCTCGGCGGTGACGTGACGCTGGACTTCCACTGCGGCGACGCTCATCGGGGATCATCTCGCGGTCCGCGGACCGCGAGGCGGATTATAGCAGGATTCGCGGTCGGTGGGGCGAATTGCCAAGCTGCGACTTCGTCCCCGCAACTCGAACCGGAGTCGCCGCAGGACTGACGATGAGTTCCTTGCCCAACCGAAGCCTCACAGACGCGGTCAAGCGCAGCGCGGCCTTCCTGCTCGTGTCTCTCGCCGCGTTGTCCCGTCCGGCTGGCGCAGGACCCGCCGAGCGCCTCTGGCAGTTCCTGTCGACCCATCCCGAGTCCGGCGTCTTCGGCTACCCGGGTGAGGTCGCGCTGCGGAAGTACGTGTTCCGCGAGTTCCGCCGGCTCGGGCTGAAGGAAGTCCACGGGTTGCCATTCGAGACGGGGACTCCGTTCCAGCACTACGCACGGCTGCAGGTCGCCGGCGAGGTCAACACTCAAGATCCGAAGTCCGAAACCAGCAATCCGACATCCCAAATCCGACATCCCAAATCCGAGATCCCCCTCCAGTGCTTCTGGCCCAACCAGGTGCGGACCTGCTCCACACCGCGGGAGGGCATCAAGGGCAAGCTGCTCTACGCGGGCGACGGGCAGTACCGACGGTTCGACGGCCAGGAGGTCCGGGGGCGCATCGTGCTGCTGGACTTGGACTGCGGCGACCGCTGGTTGAATGCCTTTGAGCTGGGTGCTAGTGCAGTTGTCTTCCTGCCCAAAGGGCCGGTGCCCCGGCAGGAACTGGAGAAGAAGCTCCTGTCTCTGCCGCTCAACGCGCCGCGGTTCCTGGCGCCCGAGCGGTCCGTCGGCCGGCTGAAAGAACTGGCTGCCACAGAGGCGGAGGTGACGCTGGCGGCGTGGCAGGAGTGGCGCCAAGTCACCGGCTATGACGTGCTGGGCAAGATCCCGGGAACGGACCCTGAACTCGGGAAAGAGCACTTGGTGATCTCGGCTCACTACGACCGGATCTCCGCCGTGCCCACGCTGGCTCCGGGCGCCGAGAATCTGGTCAGCTTGGCGGCGCTACTGGAAGTCGCTGAGGAGTTGGCGCAGCATCCGCCGAAACGGACTGTGGTGTTGCTGGCGACTTCGGCACACTACCTGGGCATGGCCGGCATGGGGGCCTTCGTGCGGGCGTACGACCTCGCCGCCAGGGACGTTGTCCTCCAAGCGGACCTCGACCCGGACGGGAAGCGCTCGGCGCGGCTGAAGGGGTTGATGAACCGCTACTTCAGCGGCTACGCCGACGAGAAGCAGCAGCCGTTGACCTTCTTGATGAGCCTTGACCTCAGCGCTGGCGGGACGCGGACGGGGATCTTCCATTTCGGCGCGTACGAGGAGAACCGAGACCTGTACCGCGAGCGTCGATACGTTCTGGTGGGCCAGCGGGTGGCGCGGCAGACGGAAGCGCTGGAGAAGACAAGCGGGCTGGCCGCCGCGACCCACTTCGCTGACGGCATCAACCCGCAGAAAGGGCGCAGCCCGGAGAGCTTCTTCTCCGAGCTGCCTGCGTTCGAGAGCGAGGTGGCGTCGCTCGTCTTCCCCGGTCTGGCCTGGGCGACGTGCAGCGATGATCGCGACTTCGTGAATACCCCCTTCGACACGCTGGACCGCCTCCTCGCGCGGACGCCGTGCGTCCGCGAACGGACGGGGTCCGTTCGCGAACGGACGCCATGCGTCCGACGCGACAGCGCCGACGCCCAAATCGGCTACCTGCGCCGACTCATGCCGTTGATTGCCAACGACGAGCGCTTCCCGGTGCGCACCGTCGAAGACGGCAGGCTGAAGGAGCCGGTCTTCGGGCAGTCAGTGTGGTGGGACAAGGGCGAGACGTTCTTCCCCAGCACGCCGGTGCCATTTCCCGTCGCCGCCGCCACGATCCAGCGCGGCTGGTTGGGCGGGTTCATGCGCAGCTACCCCAAGCCGCTGTTCGGGGTGCACATGGAGCAGACCGTCGTCGGCGACGCGGAGGGTAAGTGGAGCCTGGAGAACTTCCTGTGGCCGTATGGCGCCCGGGCGGAGAGCCAGGGGGTCGACCCGTTGCTGCTTGTCCCCGGCGACTTGAGCAACGTGCGGCACTTTGCCGAGCGCTTGGAGCGGGCACGCGACCCGCTTTCCGCCTACCTGAAGCAGCAACTCCCGCCGGAAGCTGCGGCCCGGTTGCGGGAGTACGTCGCCGCCTCGGAAGACGAGAAGATGTCCGTCGAGCGGTCGCTGATGGACGCAGTCAACCTGGCGCTGCTGGACAGGAAGCTGTATGCGGCCGACCGGTTCGCCGGGGTTGCACTGTTAGACGAGTTGCGCCTGAGGGCCGAGCGACGGCCGGCGGGCGTCGAACTCAGCCGGCTCAACCGCCTGCTGCTCCATGCCGCCTACCCCGCGGCCATCCCCGCCCCGCCTCAGTCCGGCGCCATCGCGCTCGCCCCCGACAAGGGTGAGGAAGGCGACCGGAAGTCCAGCTTCCTCAACGTGGACGTGGGCGCCAAGGGCGGGCGGCTGCTCACGCAAGTCCTCTTCCACTGCACGGGCATGGACTTCGTCAACCTGTTCGACCCACGCCAGTTGACGGCGCTACGCAACGTGAGCGTGCTGGACGCGAAGACGGCGACGGAGCCGATGGAGTTCGGCTGGTCGCTGCCGCTGGCCACCCGCTACGACTCCTCGTATGTCGAGCCGTGCGCAGTGGTGTTCGCCGACCCGCCGTCGAGGATCTCGGCATTGATGGGCGGCGGGCTCATCGGCCACCGGTTGGTGCTGATCCACTCGACACCCAAGGAGCCGTTCGGCGTGGGTCTCCCGGCCACAACCGCGCGGGTGCCACTTGCCATGAAGCAAGTCGCCCACGATCTCTACCAGTTGGATGAGTACCGGCTGGGCATCCTGAAGCGGCACGGCATCGAGAGCGAATACCTCCATGAGTTGCATGTCGAGACGAAGCGGCTACTGGACGAATCGGGCCAATCGGTGAACCGTCGGCTGTGGAGCCGCGCCGTTCCCGCTGCCAGTCGCGCCTGGGCGCTGGAATCCACCGTGTACCCGGCGACGCTGGCCACGTCCAACGACGTGGTGAAAGGCGTCCTGCTGTACCTTCTCCTGACGCTCCCCTTCGCCTACTTCATCGAGCGGCTGTTGTTCGGCTTCGCCGACATCCGCAAACAGATCGCCGCGACGGTGGGCGTCTTCGGCGTGGTGCTGGTCATCCTGGCCGCCGTGCACCCGGCCTTCAGTATTACCTTCACGCCGTTCATCATCTTCCTGGCGTTTTTGATCCTCACGCTGGCGGCTATCGTGAGCAGCATAATTGTGCGCAAGTTCCAGGTCGAGCTGCGCCAACTCCGCGGCGGGATGCGAGGCGTCCGAGAGGCGGACGTGAACCGCGTTGGGGCGCTGACGGCTGCGATCAACCTGGGCATCGCCAACATGCGGCGGCGCCCCATTCGGACATGGCTGACGTGCAGCACAATTGTACTGCTCACGTTCACGGTCCTGTCGTTCACGTCCCTCCGCGGCTTCATGAAGTACAACCAGTTCCCGCTGCCGTGGCAGGCACCGTTCGAGGGACTCATGCTCCGGAACCTGAGCTGGGGCTCGCTGGAGGAGGGCGAGTACCGCGGGTTCATGGACTCCCTGTCCGACCGGTTCTACGTCGCCCCGCGCTACTGGCACATGCCGCCCCGCCCGGAGGAGCCGACCGTCACGGAGGTCAGCATCACAACTCCGGGCAGAGCGGCCCCGCAGATCCTGGCGCTGGACACCGTGGTCGGCTTGGGAGTCAATGAGCCTCGGTGCACTGCCGTTGGTCGCACGCTGACTGCCGGCCGTTGGTTCCGTGCGGGTGAGCAGGCGTGCCTCGTGCCGGACACGGTGGCGCAGGCCGCGGGCATCACCCGCGGCAATATGCGGCAGTCGCAAGTCACCTTCTACGGGACACCACTGACCGTTTGCGGCATCTTCAGCTCGAAGAAGATGGACCAGATAAAGGGCCTTGGCGAGGAGCCGATCACGCCGGTGAACTTCCTCATGTACCGGCCGGCGTACCGGTCAGAAGACGAAGAGCTTCACCCCGACGCGCTGGCCATGGAGGAGTACATTCACTGGCCGTCGTCGACCACACTGCTCATCCCGGCGGAGGTCTCGGCCGCCAAAGGCGGCACCCTTCGCGAGATCCTGGCGGCACCAAAGAGGAACCTCGATCTGGAAGCCGAACTGGCGCCACTGCTGCGCAAATGGTCGCTCATCCTCTATGTCGGGCAGGGCGGGCAAGCCAAGCTGTACAGCTCGCTGGCATCGTCTTCCTTCAGCGGCTTCAAAGACCTGTTCATCCCGGTGCTCATTGCGGCGATCATTGTGTTGAACACCATGCTGGGATCGGTCTACGAGCGCGTGCGAGAGATCGGCGTCTACAACTCCGTCGGGCTGTCGCCGGTCCATATCGCGTCGCTCTTTCTGGCGGAGGCCGCGGTTTACGCCACCATCGGGGCCATTCTCGGCTACCTGCTGGGGCAGGTGGCTGCGAAGGTGCTGACGGTGACGGGGTGGCTACCGGGACTGACGCTGAACTACTCCTCGGGGTCGGCAGCGACGACGATTCTGTTCGTCGTCGCAGTGGTCATGCTGTCCGCGATCTACCCAGCTCGGCAGGCGACGCGAATGGCTGTGCCCGACCTGGAGACTTCCTGGCAGTTGGGCGAGCCCGAGGGCGACCATTGGGCGTTCCGACTCCCGTTCCAGGTAAGCGAGGAGCAGGCGCTGGACATGGCCGGATTCATGTTCGAGTTCTTCGCGATGCACCGGGAACAGGCGGTTGGCAACTTCTTCGCGCAAGGGATTGTTCTGTCTGTCGAGGCGCAGGAGCCTGCCCCGGCCCCTGCGCCGCCGGCGAGTGCCCCTCAGTCTTCCGTTCGCCACGCCAGAAAAGTTGGTCCACGTCTGGACTTCACCGCCTGGTTGGCGCCGTACGACTTCGGCGTCAGCCACCGGGTAGCGATGTGGACGGAAGAGGTGGCTCCAGGGACTTTGGGATGGCGACTCGACTTGACGCGGGTGAGCGGCGACGTCACTTCCTGGCGCCGCGCAACCCAGACGTTCCTCAAACGCGTTCGGAAGCAGTTGCTCCTGTGGCGCGCAGTGAACCCGGCCGATCGGGGGACCTACCGCGAGACGGCGCTGGCTCAGTTAGGCCAGCGGGCTGGAGAGGGCGACTGAGGGCAGCAGTGCAGATATTCGCCCGAGGAAAGGAAGGGCACTGGCGCTGGTGAATCATCATATCCGTAGTCGGAGCGAAGCCCGCCCAACAGTCATAGACGACGAGGCGGCCAACGCAAGGTAGACGCCCCCAAGGAGGCCTCGAAATGAGCGAAGAAGAAACCCGTCAACCAGAAGCGGAGACTGCCGCGCCGGAGACCGCGGCACCAGTGCCCGAACCAACGCCGCCGCCGGCAGCGAAAGGGAAAGGCCCGGTGAAGCCTGTACGACGGGGTGGCGGGTGGTTGCCGACGCTCGTGGTCATCGTGTTTGCTGTTGCCACCGTTGTGCTCTATCTCGAATGGACGGCTGTAAGGGTCGAGCTGAACCAGAGCCGAAGAAGCGGCCACCTGGCAGCAGCAAGCGTTTTGGGCCAAGCCAGCACCGAGCTGGCGACCACAAAGCAGAAGATTGCTTCGCGCGACTTCGGCGACGCCCAGCAGTCGCTTCGCCGCGCGAAACTGCTCATAGACGCCGCGCGCGTCTCGGCGACGGATGAAGCCTCCATCGACATCCTGACTCGAACCACGGCCGCCATGAAGGAAGCCACCGACGCGACGGCGGCGATGGCTGAAGAGGCGGCAGCCAAGACGGACGTGGTGCTCGATCTGCTCAAGGGCTCCCAGCAGGCGCTCACCAGTGCCTGGGTCGGCGACATGAAGAGAGACATCACCTTGGCGCGCTACTACCACAGGATCAAGGTGTCCATGGAAGACGCATTGTCGGTCTTCGAGTCGTCGAAGGTCGGCGATGTCTCGGAGGAGACGCTCAAGGAAGTGGACAAGCTCAAGAAGAAGCTTGAGAACAAGGTCGAGAGCGTCACTCCCAAGTAGCGCTCCACCGTCTCGGCAGACAGCCCCAAGTTCTGACGCGAGGAGTCCTTGGTGCTGCCGGTCGGCATCCGACCGGCAGCAAGGCGTCCCGCCCCGAGCGCAGGCGTCCACTCCCTACCGGCCCCGTCCCGCCGTCTCAAGGAGCCCCGATGAAACTATCCTTCATGAGCTTCACCTGCCCGGAAGCCACATTGGCCGAGTTCCTCGGGTACGCGCAGAGGCACGGCTATGAAGGAGTTGAGCCGCGGGCGGAAGCCAGCCACGCGCACGGCGTGGAGATCGCGGCGACGGCGGCGCAGCGAGCTGAGATCAAGCGAACATTCGCGGAGGCTGGTGTCGCCTGCGGGTGCGTGGCAACTTCGCGCAGCTACTGCTTTGCTGAGAAGCCCAGACGCGACGAGAGCGTCGCGGTGACCCGGCAGCTCGTCGAGTTGGCGGCAGACCTCGGCTGCGACCGGCTGCGGGTGTTCGGCGGCATGCCTCCGCAGGGGATGTCGATGGCCGAGGCCATCCAGATAGTCGGCGAAAACCTGGGAGAGGTCGGTCCGTTCGCAGAGCAGCACGGGGTCGTCGTCTGCCTGGAGACCCACGACGGCTTCATGCGCGCCGACGACTGCGCGGCCGCCATCCGGCTCGCGGACTCGCCAGCCATTCGCGCCACCTGGGATCTCATGCACCCCTACACCAAGGGCATGACCATCGATGAAGCGTACGCGGAGCTGAAGGGCTTGGTCTGCCACTGCCACGTGCACGATGGCACCTATCAGAACGGCCAGCCAACGCTGGCGCTCATGGGTGAAGGCGAGATCCCGCACAACCGCGCCGTTGAGCTACTCCAGGCAGAGGGCTACGGCGGCTACCTCTCCGGCGAGTACATCAACGCTTGGCTGCCAGACGAAGTGCTACCGCATGAGGCGCGGGTGCTGCGAGGGTACATGCAGTAGGCCGGCGACCGTTCCACACCACAGTCTCCGGGCGAGTTAGAGTTAGGAGCGGGCCGCTGCCCCCGGTCCTCAAGCCCCAACACTCCCTCACCGGGAGACCACTTCGTCGATCTTCGCGCACAGCTCCTTGTACTCCGTGGACGCCGAGTACTTGATGAGTTCTTGGACGCGGGTGTTCAGGTCGGGCAGCGTCTGCATCCCGGTTCCCATCTTGAAGTGAGTGCTCACCCCATCAGTGGTTGCCTGCACGCCGGTTCGCTGCTTGAGGTAGTTCTCCACATCGGCATGCTCGAACTGCGCCAGCGGGTTAGACTCGACCTCCAGGTGCATGATGGTGGCGAGGCAGAGGCGGGGGTGCCGGGTCGTGATCAGCAGCAACCGGTCCGCGGTGAGGTCGGCGAGGAGCCTCCAGTTCTGGTCGAGCAGAGAACCCAGGGCTGCGGCCGGGAAGAGGCAGGCGCGCAACACGGGCGACAGCTCGTGCGCCCACGCTGCGAGGCTCTTCAGACCGGGGGACTTTGTCCGCAGTTCGGCAATGGCACGGTAGAGCGCGTACCGGAACTCCTCCGGATTCAGGATCTCCTGCATACTCTTGGAGATCACCAGGACCGGCTTGCCGCCGCCGAGGAGGCTGACGCGGCCGACCTCCTCGTCCATGACGAACGTGTCGGGCTCCTTGACGCCCACTGCGCGGCAGTGCTCGGAGAGCATCGCCTTGATCTCCGGGAAGTTATTGGCCATGACTTTGGCCTTCAGCCCGGTCTTCTTGATCCGCCCCCGGTCTTTGCTTGTGCAAGTCATCCACGCTACGGCCCAGGAGAGCGCCAGCCAGACGATGAGGCCCGTGCCGTAGTACAGCGTGACCGGCGTCGCCGCCAGCGCAATGCCGACGACCAAGACTGGGGCGGCGACCAAGGCGAACGGCTGGACCTTCTGGGCTGTCAGCCCGGGATAGCCGTAGGCTTTCAGGGTCAGCCGGACCCGTCGTTTCTTGCCGACTTTGACCTTCATTCCCATGGTGAGGGCAACCTCCTGGCACTCGCGATCAGGGCAACAACGGTGAATCTATGTGTGGCGCCGGTCGTGGTCTCGGCCGCCACCGGCAACGGCTAGACTGCGGGCAGACGCGCCAAGTTGCCGGGCGCCGGCCTTGTTCGCTTCAGCCGCGTTCGCGGTTTGCGTCAACTCCTTGGGTCTGGCCATTGGGGCGCACACGCACTTTGCGAGTGCGGCGGTCCTCGACCTCCAGCACCTCAAACCGGCCGCAAGGCGCCTCGAAGACCTCACCGGCTTCCGGAAGTCGACCAGCCAGGTCTGCAAGGAAGCCTGCCAGCGTGTCGAACTCGCCGTCGGGCAGGTCGATGTGGAGCGCTTCGGCTACGTCGTCGACGGGCGCGCGCCCGTCGACGACATACGCGCCATCGGGGCGCGCAACGATGAGCGCCTCTTCGCCGGAATCGTGCTCGTCGCGGATCTCTCCGAAGATCTCCTCGAGCAGGTCCTCCATGGTGAGCAGACCGGCGATGCCGCCGTGCTCGTCCACCACCATGGCGATGTGCACCTGCTGCTTCTGCAGTTCGCGGAACAGCTCGTCGATCTTCTTCGTCTCGGGCACAAAGAGGGGCTCGCGCAGGTGATCGACAGGGCGGATGCCGGTGCACCCGGACACGCTCAAGGCCAGGAGATCGTTGAGGTAGACGACGCCCAGAATGTTGTCGACCTGCGTGTCGTACATGGGAATGCGGGAGTGCCCGCTCTCTGCCATGGTCTGCAGGGCCTGCTCCACGGTTGCTGCTCTGGGCAGGCACACCATGTCGGTTCGGGGCGACATCACCGCGCGTGTCACCGTCTCGCCGAACTCGAACACGCTGCGGAAGAGACGGCGCTCCTCTTCCTCCAGCACGCCCTCTTCCTGGCCGACCTCTACCAGTTCCTTCAGGTCCTCCTCCGTGACCGATTCGGCCAACTCCGGTTGGGAGCCACCAAGCAGCCGAATAAGACCGCCGGAGACCCACATAACCACCCGGGTAGGGTAGTGCAGGGCCGCCATCACAACGCCCATCCCGCGGGCCACCCGCAACGTCACCTGCTCGGCCCGCTGAACGCCGTAGCTCTTGGGCAGAATCTCACAGAAGACGAGAATGGTGGCGATCATGCAGACGCTGACAAGCTCCACCAGATGCTCGTGCTGCGGATACGCCCGGCGAGTGAGGTCGGTCGTCAGCGCCGACGCGAGGAGCACGGGAATGTTGATCCCGACGATGACTGTCGCCAGCAGTTGTTGCGACTCCCGCGACATGCGTTCGACCGCCTCGCCCGTGTTGCCATCCGGCTCCTCTTCGTCCAAAACGCGGCGGAGCCGAATCTTGTTCATCGCTACCAGCGAGGACTCAGACAGCGAGAAGAACGCAATGCCGACGAGGCACAGCAGGATACACGCACCCTCGAGAATGGCGATTGTCGTTTGATCCATCGGGGTCAGCAGACGCGCCGGCACTGCGGCACGGAACGCGTCCTCCTCAATCTCCCTCCGTCCCAGCCGACAGGCTCAACCCCGAGTGGCGGGGCAGGTCCGTTTGCAGGCGCACCTGCTCGATTCGGAGACCGACCATCTTCTCCACCGTTATCTCTACGTGACCCAGCCGGAAGCGGTGTCCCTCTGCCGGCCGGTCTTCGATCAGGGTCAAGATCAGTTCGCTCAGCGTGTCCGCCTCGGTCAGCCCATGGAGGTGCGCCGCTTCAGTCGGGAGTTGCCTCAGCAGGTCCACGTCGGTGAGCCGCTCGATCTGGCGGAGCGTGAGACGGGGGTCCAACAGCCACACGTCGTCCGCCACCTGCTCGTAGTTGCTCGCCTCTTCATCGTGCTCGTCGACGATCTCGCCCACGACTTCTTCAAGCACGTCTTCGACGGTCACCAGCCCCGTAGTGCCGCCATGCTCATCGTAGACGATGGCCAGCGTGCGCCGTGAGCGTTGCAGCTC